>Ga0076930_100918_pt1 | contig 20114 bp, 16 predicted proteins | sample HotLakConsoUCCRE_FD_71149 | JGI IMG/M metagenome (GOLD analysis project Ga0076930, IMG submission 71149) | Hypersaline microbial mat communities from Hot Lake, Washington, USA - Hot Lake Consortium UCC-RE (version 3) (version 3) ...
CGGGGAGCAGGTCCGCCGCCCGGTCCGCGCCGCGGTGGCGCAGCCAAGCGGCGAGAAAGCCTGTCCGGCCATGTTCGGCCAGAAGCCGGTCGACGGCGGCCTGATCGGACTTCGAGGAGGCCGCGCAGAGCGCGAGGCCGACCTCGGAGAGCCCAAGCTCGAACAGGCGGTTGCCCCGTCGGGACTGGCAGTAGTAGTCGCGCTTGGGCGTCGCCCGCGCCAGAATCTCGATCTGGCGGTCATTCAGGCCGAAGCGGCGATAGATGGCCGTGATCTGCGGCTCGATCGTCCGCTCGTTCGGCAGAAGAATCCGGGTCGGACAGCTCTCGATGATCGCGGGCGCGATGGCGCTGCCGTCGATGTCGCTCAGGGACTGGGTGGCGAAGATGACCGAGGCATTCTTCTTTCGCAGCGTCTTCAGCCATTCGCGCAGCTGGCCGGCAAAGCCCTCATCATCAAGGGCCAGCCAGCCTTCATCGATGATCAGCAGTGTCGGCCGACCATCGAGGCGATCCCCGATCCGGTGGAAGAGATAGGACAGCACCGCCGGAGCTGCACCGGTCCCGACCAACCCTTCGATCTCGAAGGCCTGAATAGAGGCCTCGCCCAGGTCCTCGATCTCGGCGTCAAGGAGCCGCCCATAGGGGCCGCCGAGGCAATAGGGCCGAAGCGCCTGCTTCAGGTCGGTCGATTGAAGGAGCACCGCCAGACCGGTGATCGTGCGCTCGCCAATCGGGGCCGAAGCCAGCGAGGACAGCGCCGTCCAGAGATGCTCCTTCACCTCGGGGGTGATGGTCACGCCTTCGCGGGCGAGGATCGCCGCGATCCAGCCCGCAGCCCAAGCACGTTCGCCGGGATCGTCGATCCGGGCCAGGGGCTGGAGATAGACCGCCTCCTCGCCGCCATCCGTCAGCGAGCCGCCCAGATCATGCCAGTCGCCGCCCATGGCGAGCGCCGCGACCCGGATCGACCCGCCGAAATCGAAGGCGAAGATCTGGCTTTGCGCATAGCGCCGGAACTGCAGCGCGATGAGCGCCAGAAGCACGGATTTCCCGGCACCCGTCGGCCCGATTACCAAAGTATGGCCGACGTCGCCGATGTGAAGCGACAGGCGGAACGGGGTCGATCCCTCGGTTTTGCCGAAGAGCAAGGGCGGCGCGTCGAGGTGGTCGTTCCGGTCCGGCCCCGCCCAGACCGCCGACAGCGGGATCATGTGGGCGAGGTTCAGGGTCGAGATCGGGGGCTGGCGGACATTGGCGTAGGCATGTCCAGGCAAGGAGCCAAGCCAGGCATCGACCGCATTGACGGTCTCGGGCATGGCCGTGAAGTCCCGCCCCTGCACGATCTTCTCGACCAGCCGCAGCTTTTCATCGGCGGCGCGCGGATCGCGGTCCCAGACCGTGATCGTGGCCGTGACATACGCCATGCCCGCGACATCGGCGCCGAGCTCCTGCAGGGCCATGTCGGCATCGAGCGCCTTGTTCGCCGCATCGGTGTCGACCAGCGCGGACTGCTCGTTGGTCATCACCTCTTTCAGGATCGCGGCGACCGACTTGCGCTTGGCGAACCACTGGCGGCGGATCCGGGTCAGCAGGCGCACCGCATCCGTCTTGTCCAGAAGGATCGCACGGGTGGACCAGCGATAGGGGAAGGCCAGCCGGTTCATCTCATCAAGGAGCCCGGGCGTGGTCGCACTGGGGAAACCGGTGAGCGTCAGGATGCGCAGATGCTGATCGCCGAGGCAGGGCTCGAGGCCTGCGGTCAGCGGCTGATCGGCCAGAAGCGCGTCGAGATGCATCGGCACCTCGGGCACTCGCAGGCGCTGGCGGTTGGTCGATACCGTCGAATGCAGATAGGTCAGCGTCTCGGCATCATCGATCCAGCGGCATTCGGGCATGAAGCCGTCCAGCAGCGACAACACGCGGTCGGTCCGGTCGACGAAGCCCCGCAGCAGTTCCCACGGGTTGACCCCGGATTGCTCGCGACCCTCGTAAAGCAAAGTCTCGGCACGGGCGGCATCCTCCGCGGGAGGCAGCCAGAGGAAGGTCAGGAAATAGCCTGACACGAAATGCGTGCCCGCCTCCTCGAAGGCCGCCTTGCGTTCGGCATCGAGAAGCGCTGAGGCCGGATCTGGAAACCGGCTGTCGGGATAGGTCGCAGCCTCGGACCGCTGCGCCTCGACGAAGATCGCCCAGCCGGAGCCCAGACGCCGAAAGGCGTTGTTGATGCGCCCTGCCACCGCGACCAGTTCGGCCGCGACGGCGGAGTCGAGGTCCGGCCCGCGGAACCTGGCCGTCCGCTGAAAGCTTCCGTCCTTGTTCAGGACGATCCCGGGCCCGACCAGCGCCGCCCAGGGCAGGTAATCGGCGAGGCGGGCGTTGCGGTTGCGATATTCGGCGAGGTTCATCATGGGCGCGCCCTCACACCGCAAGGAAGGCGGGGAGGCGCAGATGCCTGCGCCCGACTTCGACGAAGAGCGGGTCCCGCTTCGCGGCCCAGACCGCCAGCAAATGCCCCACGGCCCAGATGAGGATGCCGACGAGCCAGAGGCGAAGGCCGAGGCCAATGGCCCCGGCAAGCGTCCCGTTCAGAATTGCGATGGACCGCGGCGCGCCGCCCAGCAGGATCTGCTCGGTCAACGCCCGGTGCACCGGCACGGAAAAGCCGGGAACGGCGTCGAGGCTCTCGAAACTTCCCGCCATCAGAGCAGCGCCCCGCCGCCGAAGGAGAAGAAGGAGAGGAAGAAGCTCGACGCCGCAAAGGCGATCGACAGGCCGAAGACGATCTGGATCAGGCGCCGAAACCCGCCGGAGGTGTCCCCAAAGGCCAGCGTGAGGCCGGTGGCGATGATGATGATCACGGCGACAATCTTGGCGACGGGGCCCTCAATCGACTGGAGGATGGCCTGAAGCGGCGCCTCCCAAGGCATGGAGGAGCCAGAGGCATGGGCCGCGGGGGCCAGCAGCAGGCTGACATAGGCAGCAGTCACGAGGGTCGAGGCACGACGTTGCAGGGCACGGGCGTGGCGGATCATTCGGGGTGTCCTTTCGGGGTGGTTGCGGAGGTGATGCGGTAGTCGCCGTCGGTGCCGAGCCCTTCGACGCGGGCCAGTTCGACCAGCCGACGCGCCGGGCCGCGCCCGGCGAGAACGGCGACCAGATCGATGGTCTCTGCGATCAGCGCGCGCGGGACGGTGATGACGGCTTCCTGGATGAGTTGCTCGAGGCGGCGCAGCGCGCCGATGGCGCTCCCGGCGTGGATCGTCCCGACCCCACCGGGATGACCGGTGCCCCAGGCTTTCAGAAGATCGAGGGCCTCCGCCCCGCGCACTTCGCCCACCGGAATCCGGTCCGGGCGCAGGCGCAGCGAGGACCGGACCAGATCCGAGAGGGTCGCAACACCATCCTTGGTGCGCAGCGCGACCAGGTTGGGCGCGGCGCATTGCAGCTCGCGGGTATCCTCGATGATGACCACGCGATCCGAGGTCTTCGCGACTTCGGCCAGGAGAGCGTTGGTCAGCGTGGTCTTGCCTGTCGAGGTGCCGCCCGCCACGAGGATGTTGGCCCGCGCGGTCACCGCGCCACGGAGAACATCGGCCTGATGATCGGTCATGATCCCGGCCGTCACGTAGTCGGCCAAAGTGAAGACCGCGACTGCCGGTTTACGGATGGCAAAGGCCGGGGCGGCGACGACCGGCGGTAAAAGACCTTCGAACCGCTCGCCGGTTTCGGGAAGCTCCGCCGACACCCTTGGGTTCCGCGCATGGACCTCCGCGCCGACGTGATGGGCCACCAACCGAACGATACGCTCACCATCGGCGGCGGAGAGCCGCTCCCCCGTATCGGCCAGCCCTTGAGACAGACGGTCGACCCAAATCCGACCGTCGGGGTTCAGCATCACCTCGACGACACCAGGGTCCTCGAGAAGCCGAGCGATCGAAGCGCCGAGCGCTGTGCGCAGTATGCGCGCACCACGTGACCTTGCCTCCGAACGCTGATGATCTGCGGCCATGCTGTCCCCGTTGTACGGGGACGCCTCAGTCGGACCCCGGTTCGGGATCGATTAAGGGAACCGGATTTTTGCTCGACTCAACAGGTATTTGGCGGCGTGCGGAACACGGCGGCGCACGGCGGTAAATCGGAGGGCCTTCTGGTCGCCATCATCTACGCAACATGAGACGTAACGGAGCACAGTACAGCACCAGCAACGCCGGAGTGATAGACGAAGTGGGTGGGAAGCGGCCGTTAGCTACGCTCACGACGAATGTCCGGTTCGGCCCGAAAGCGGCGCGGCAACTCTTGCCGTCCACACCGCAAAAGCGGACGTTCAAATCGCTCCGTCCGTCAGATATCACAAGGATGCAGAGCTACAAACATTCGGAAGATAATGGCCCCGCCAAAGAAGACATCGAAGCCGAAACCTTCTCTCGACAGCAGCGCGAAGCGCGCGCCAGCGACACTGCGGTCAACGAGCGGGGCGGGTTTCGAATTCGAGGACCTGATTAGCGCGTGGCAGTTGGTGAAAGCCCTCTCCGGTGAGCAGGTACCGGGTGTCGGTGGCGTCGTCACGCAGGTCCAAGCTCAAGTCTCGAACTTGGGCTGGCACGTCGATGATTTGCTGCTAACGGCGCAGGCGGCGGACGCACCGCGGCGATTGGCGATCTCCGCGAAGGGGAACACTCAGGTGACCGCGGCCGGACTCCCCGCTGATTTCGTGACGCGCGCCTGGGAACAATGGCGTGACGCAGAGGGGCCGTTTAACCGCGCGACCGACGGGCTAGCACTAGTGACGCTCGGCACCCATCCGACTTTCGAACCGGCATGGCGCGAGGTGAAAAACGCGTGCAGCGGTCCAGATATGGCGCTCGCGATGAGCCGCATCCGCAGCAATGCGAGGCAATCGCGGGTCTTCAACAGCGTCCAGAGCCCCGGCGGCGAAACCGACCAGGAGACCATCGAGCTCATTCGCCGATTGCATGTGCTGCCGACCGACTTGCAGTTCGCGCATTCGGAAGATGAAGCTAGGGCTATCGCGCGATGCCGCTCCTTACTCGCGTCTGGCCGCAACGAGGAAGCAATTGCTCTTTGGGAGCGGCTCATACACGTTGCGAAGGAAGTGCGCCTTCGTGTTGGGACCGTTACCGTCTTGGACCTCGTGTCCATGCTGCGGGGCCAGTTCCGTCTTCGCCATCACCCAGACTATAAGCGCGATTGGGAGACGCTCGCCGACATAGCAACGGACCACAAGGCGCGGATCGAGACCGAGTTCTCATCAGGCCAAGTTGTATCTCGGAATGCGGAAGAGGAGGCGTTCCGCGCCTCGGTCGCCGACAATCTCGTCACGACGGTCTTGGGGGAATCGGGTTCGGGCAAGTCAGCGCTGGTCAAGACGGTGTTGGACGGCAGCTACGAATCTTGGAACCAGGTGTGGTTCGGTCCGGAAGATTTGGAGAAGGCGCTTAGCGCGGCGCGCCGCAGCGCTCTCCCGCTTACGCACGAGCTTTCGCTGGTGTTGAACGCCACTGTGGAGCCGCAAAACGTATTGGTCATCGATTCGGCGGAGCGCATCGAGGCCAGCGAGTTCCCTGTCATCCGTCGGTTGCTTCAAGACATCCTGCCAGATGACGGCAAAGAGACTGAGGCCGCGTGGCGAGTCGTCATCGTGACGCAGACGCAGAGTTGGATCGAAGGCGAAGAGACCATACTCGGCCGACGGAAATCGCATCTCGTCGAGGTCGAGGCGCTCAAGAGCGACGCTGTGAAGCTGGCGCTTCTGCACTCGCCCACTTTGCATTGGTTGGCCGCGCATGAGGACACCATCGCGGCGCTGACAAACCTGCGGACGTTGGCCTGGGTCATCAAGGCAGGCGCGGCGCTGGGGTCGAACGCCGGCGGACTGGCGTCTCACACCGCCGTCGCCGACCGCCTCTGGAAGTATTGGACGAAGGACCGCGCCGACGTGCAGGCGCTTATGATGCGCCTTGCCCAGCGAGAAGCATCGTTCGAGCGCAGCTTCGCGCTGACCGGGTTGGAGCCGGCGGATACGGCTACCTTCACCCAACGGCCCCACGAGCTTCCGCTTCGCCTGAACGAGCGGACCAACCGCATCGAGTTCGAGCACGATCTTGCGGCGGATTGGGCGCGCTTTCAGTTCCTGAAGCAGATTTGGACGGACACTCCGCAGTGGGCCGCCCTGGCTGGCAATCCTCTCTGGACGAACGCGCTTCGGATGTTGGGGCAGTTTCTGCTTAGGCAGCCAGCCGAGACTGGCACGGCTTGGGACGTCTCATTTACGGCCGCGGAGTCCGTAGAGCATGAGCTAGCGGGCGATGTCCTCCTTGACGCGCTCTGCTTGGATCCCGACGCCGAACGCTTTCTGAGCGAGCGCGTCGATCTCCTGCTCGCCAACGGTACGAAATACTTCACGCGGTTGCTTCTGCGTTTCCACCATATCGCGACGGCGCCGACCGGCGGAAAAATGGGATTGAGCGCTGAGTACGGCTTGTACCTGGAGTCGCAGTACCGCTCGATTGTCTTCGGCCGGTGGCCGCCCGTTCTCCGCTTCCTCATCGCGCAGCGGGAGAGACTGGCTGGGGTGGTTTCATCCGCTCTCGCGAAAGTCATCGAGACCTGGCTGACGAAGACACCGCGGACGCTGAGCAACGGCCTTCTGATGCCATTCCGATTGGAATTGGCAGAGATGGCGCTCGCCATGGCTCGAACAGTTCAGGTCGAGAAGGGCCACGGCGTCATGTACCTGATGCACGAACCGTCGCTTTACACCGCACCTTTGGCTGGCATCGCCGACCTACCGACCGAGGTTGGAAATTGGGCGCTCGAACTAGCGGGGCGCCGAGAGGTCGATGCTGACGTCAAACGGCGCATCGCTGAGGTTCAGCAACAGAAGGCAGAGGCGCACGCCGAGCGTCTAAGGTCCGACGCCGAATACAAGGCTCGGCACGAGGAGCGAAAGCAGATGCCACGCTCCATCGGATCATTCCGGGAGCGCCTCCCACCTTGGCCACTGGGGGCCTGTAACGAGGTCGACAGGGATTTCCGGACCGCCTGCATCAAGCACAACGGCATTCAGTATCTGATGCGCGTGCGGCCTGAGTTGGCCGGCGAAGTCTTGCTCGCGCTCATTATCGAAGATCAGCCCGAGCGGGAGTATGGGTCCGACCGGTTCGAGATACACCTCGGACTCGACTACCCCGAGGACGCGTACCCGACTGCCTTTTGGAAAAGTCCGTTCTTCGCCTTCTTCAAGCTCGCCCCAGAAGCCGCGCTCACCTCACTCATCGCGCTCGTGAACTTCTGCACGGAGCGCTGGGTCGTTGAGATCATGAAGGGCCGTGCCGGCGCACCGCCTGGAGTGACACTGCAATTCGCAGACGGATCGGAGAAGACTTACCCCGGCTGGTCGGAGGTGTTCGGCTGGCCACAGTCCAATGACTCGATGCGTAACGGAGATCTGTTCTGTGCTTTCGATGCATTAGAGCGCTGGCTTACGCTGCAACTCGAGGCAGGTGAGGACATTACCGCTTCTATCGAGAGGATACTCCAGGACGGAAACTCCGCGGCGCTCGTGAGCGTTCTCGTCAACATCGCCAAGTATCGGCCGCCGCTACTGACGGGTCCCCTTGCGGCCCTGCTGACGTTCCCGAACCTGTTCTACTGGGACAGCGGACGTGTGAAGCAGGTTGGCTACAACTTCATCGGATGGAGCTGGCTGCAAGGCGGCCAGGCAATGTTCGACTTCGCGCGTGACTGGATACTGGCGCCTCATCGCCAGCGAAGGTTCCTGGAAGTCGTTGTCGAGCTCTTGTTGGCCGACGATGACGTTGCGCGGCGTCTTCAAACACTGCTGCCGACTTGGGAGCTACCTAAAGACCCGAAGGCGGCGCTTGAGTTCAAGCTGCTCTTCGCCGCGCTCGACCGGGCCAACTATCGGACCGTCATCGATACAACGACGGGCGAGGAGACCCAGTGCCTCGTGTACCCCGACGAACTGCGGCTCGAGGTGCAGTCTTGGCAGACCGACAGCGCGCCAATCCTTGCGTACCTTCTTGTGCCAGACCAGTGCGAGCAGCGGCTTGGGGACGGCCACGCCCTTACCGACGACGAGGCCGCGTACCTTTTCAATCTGCTCAAGGAGTGCGAGGCCGGGGCAGAGGGGGACGATGAGGACGCGAAATCGAAATGCCGAGCCGCCGCAGCCGGCACCCTCATCGTACTGGGCGACGCTTGGCTCGTTCAGAATCCCGAAGCTCAGCAGTTCGTGTTCGACTTCGTGCGCACTGGCGTGGCGGCAGTTGCGTCGACGGTAGAAGAGATTCGCGAACGACGCGCGGAGCGTTTCCGCGGCGAGCTGAAGTTCATCGCACACGCGGTTATGCACCACTGGCTCGCCGATGGAGATGGTGTTCAGGAGTGGGAGACCGCCGTCCTGCGGCTTCTGACGAGCGGCGACACTGAAGCGACCGCCGTCGTAGTCGGTGTTGCCTATGCCAATCGAGAACAGCTGGGTGCGGCTTGGTGGCGGCTGCTCCGCGCCGGGCTCTTCTGGTCGGGCCTTAGCGTGCTCGCTCCGCGTCACGGAGATGACGAGGAAGCGGAGCGCGCCTGGCTTACGTGGCTCGCGCGGCTGCGGCGCTTTCCGCTTCGTGGAAGGCATGCGGCGCCGGATGACCTCGACTTCGAGCGCATCGTCGCGGGCGTAGAGCGGTTGGACTACAGGCGCCAGATGCGGCTCTACAATTCCGGCGCCCAGACTTGGCGCGGAAAGCCGGAACGCGCACGGAGCGGCTCGCTAAACGACCACGTCCTCAGTGTTCTGTTTAACTGGCTGATCGATGGCGGTGGCACTGGCGACCATTGCCTCGATACAGACTTGGCGCTGCGCATCTGGGACTACGATGCGACGCGCGCCAGGAAGCTGGAGAAGAACAAGTACGGCGAATACGACTTGCCAAGCCAGAACTTCGGCTACGACATCCTGCTGAAGCTAGGAGCCTTGACGATAGCGGCGCCCGAAGGGAAAGAGCGCGAGGTTTGGGAACCGGTTCTTTGCCACGGTCCGGCAGCACACTATGCGCTGCAGCACTTCATTAGAGGATTGTTCCTGCGTCTCGGAAAAGGTGACGACCCAGTGGCATTTGAACGTGTTTGGCGGGCCACCGCGGAGTACGGCCTTGCCGTTGATTGGTCTCAACCTGGCCTCTGGTTCTACGGCGAACGCCTAATTTGCGACCTGCTCGGCTTCGGCAGAGAGGATGCCTTGGCTCGGCTGAACGCCGGCGCGGCTTTGCGGATGAAGGATGTCTACGAGCGATGGGCCGCAGCACACCTGGCTCGCGATGAAGAATGCGTCACCCGTTTCTGCCACTTCTTGACGACAGACTTTGGGAGCCCGCTTCGCCTTATCGGTCTTCGCTGCCTGGCTGCCCTGCTGAAGGAACGAAAGCCCTCCGGTCACTGGTATCGTGAGAAAACAGGCGACGCGCTGCTGGAGCTTGTGGCGACGGCATTGAATTCCGACGCACAGGCACTGTCGCAAGATGTTCAGGCGCGGCAGGCACTTGTTGAGATATCGGCTGCCCTTGCTGCAAAGAGAATCTCAAGCGCCCTGACTTTACATGAGCGCATCAAATTGCTGGGATAGGCCGGAGCGCACCTCGCCAAAGTTCACCCCAGTAGAAGGCACGCTTTCGAGCAGCGACGCGATCGACCTAGGCAATTGATATTGGGCGCCAATCGGTCGCACTTTCGGTGAAAGCGGAGCGGCTTCTTTGGGCCGTTCACGAAGGCCCACACCAGCTTCCCCTGCTACCTTTCGAGGCTGGTCGGTGGTCGCGTATTTCATTCAACCCCAAGCCCCGGCCGCCCACCGCCGCACTCCGGGCATCGTCGTTGGAAGATGTCCGAGCCGTTGGCGCCGTATCGTGCACCGCAGGTGTGGCACTTCAGCAGATAGACGACCTGATTGTGATCATTACCCGGCAGACCCGTCCTAGACAGCACCTCCTGGCGGTTCCGATTGATGTAGGCTGGTATTGTCGTCGATGCCTGGGCCTTGATCGACGTCATCCTCCACCGCTGCTTCTTAACCGGAGGCCAGCTACTGCCGAGGATCCACCCTTCCACCTGTCCCGTCATCGCAACGCTTTCGGGCTCGGGCGCAGCGAAGGCTTTTTCGAGCTCCCCGGTGGCGCTGGCGTCTTGAAGCCATCGGGCGATTGCATAGGCGTCATGTTGATCGGCGGTTCGGTCGTCCTGGGGATAGGCGGCGCTCCAGAGGCGCGGATAGGCCTCGGTGATCACTGACGCCCCCGAAACGGGGCTCCATCCGTCGAAGGGCCAGAAGTGCAACTGCGGCCGCGCGCGTCGGATGTACCGCAGCCAGGGGATGCCTGCGTGGGTCGATTTCGCGACTGAGCCCTGCACATCGAAATGGAAGACGGATTTCGCCGAACCGGTCGCTTCTTCCGTCAGGCGGCGCCAGTGCCGCTCGCCCCATCGGGCAGCACCTTTTCCCACCGAGCCGTCGCGCACGAAGTCGACATAGGTGTGTTTGCCATCGGTCGGCCAATGGGCACAGAAATCCTCGAGGAACGCGGGCCAGTCGGGCGGCAGACCATGTCGCTCGAAATAGCGCATCGGAAAGGAGAAACCGTGATCGATGCCGACAATCGTCGGGACTTCCCCATCAAGGGTCTCAACCAACCATTCCGCGAGGCCGCGGCGTGTCCAGTACTTCTTGGGTCCTGTAGGCGGCAGCACTTCCTCGGCCGGGGCATCTCCGAGAGTCTGATAGACGCGAAGCCCTTTCAGGCTCGCTTCAGCCGTCTCGGCACCCGAGTAATCGATGCCGATCGTCCGCTCGAACCTGCGCTCCTGCCCCATGCTGACCTCTCCTGATCCCGCGGAACGGTCGTCGTGCCGTCTGTCCGCGCAACAGGTTCAGGTTTCGGAGCCGCTTGCACATCCAACAGGGCGAGTCTGCATGATGGTCGGAACTCCCGCAAGTCCGAGGCCGGCCTCATTCCGCGATCCAGTCCCCGGATCAGACGCCTTCATCAGCTCCCGGAACGACATCTGCGCCACCCTCCCCCGGTCGATCGCGGGAAACCTCGCGCAGAAACCTGTCGCCCGTCGCGAGCTTGCGGCCGAGGCTTTGCAAGAACCCCTCGAAGCGTTCAGCGCCTTTCGCTCGGGCGGCGTCCCGGGCGGTTTCAGGCAAGGGCGGCGTGACGGTCATCCAGAAACGGATGAAAAGCGAGAGGGTTTCTCCAAGAACGGCGAGATCCTCGTCGAGGCCCTCGACCTGGCGACCGAGCCTGTCGAGCCGCCGGGAGAGCGCGGCCTCCATGCGTTCGCTTGCATCGCCGGAAAGGAAGGACGCGACCGCCGCCTCGATGACGGCGGATTTCGAGACGTTCCGGCGCAGCGCCAGTGCCTCGACCTGGCTGAGCAGCGCCGGGTCGAAATAGACATTCATTCGGGTGCGGCGTGTCATGACGGCGGCCTCACAGCTCGATCCCGTCATCTGGGTTCATCGCAACCTGGCGCGCCACCATGCGCATGCGTTGCCGGATGGCACGGGCCTGAGCCGCGTCGACATCGGCCTCGTCATCGAGAAGATCGAACTCCTGCACCGGGGCCGGCGGGTGCGGCACGATCTCCTCCTGCTCCGGCAGTTCAGGTTCGCGTCGAATGCCGGCATTTGCCGGGTCACCGGATGGATGGTCTACGGCTTCGCCCTGCCCCGATACGTCGGCAGGGATCAGGCTCGACCAATCGTCGGACGGCCGCAGCGCCCCGACCGCGATCGATCGGTTGCGCAGATCGGGCGGTGGCAGCACCCGTTCCCGGAAGCGCGGATCCTCGAAATAGCGGGCCTTGGTCGCCCGGATCGGCGGCACGCCGGCCACCATGACGATCTCGTCGGTGGGCGGCAGTTGCATGACCTCGCCCGGTGTCAGCAGCGGCCGCGCGGTCTCCTGGCGCGAGACCATCAGATGCCCGAGCCAGGGCGCAAGACGGTGCCCGGCATAGTTGGTGGAGTCGCGCATCTCCGTCGCCGTGCCAAGCGCATCGCTGATCCGTTTCGCGGTACGCTCGTCATTGGTCGCGAAGGCCACGCGCACATGGCAGTTGTCGAGGATGGCGTTGTTCGGACCATAGGCGCGCTCGATCTGGTTGAGGCTCTGCGCGATCAGGAAGGATTTCAGGCCATAGCCCGCCATGAAGGCCAGCGCGCTCTCGAAGAAATCAAGTCGGCCAAGCGCGGGGAATTCGTCCAGCATCAGCAGGAGGCGATGGCGCTTGTCCGAGGTCTTCAGCTCTTCCGTCAGCCGCCGCCCGATCTGGTTCAGGATCAGGCGGATCAAGGGCTTGGTACGATTGATGTCGGAGGGCGGCACAACCAGATAGAGGCTGGTCGGGCCGGGCCCTTCCACGAGATCCGTGATCCGCCAGTCGCAGCGCGCCGTGACCCGGGCGACGACCGGATCACGGTAGAGCCCGAGGAAGGACATGGCGGTCGAGAGGACGCCGGAGCGTTCATTCTCGGACTTGTTCAGAAGCTCACGCGCCGAGGACGCGATCACCGGATGCACGCCGCCAGACCCGAGATGGGCGGTTTCCATCATGACGCGCAGCGTCGCCTCGATCGGCCGACGCGGGTCCGACAGGAAGTTCGCGACCCCTGCGAGGGTCTTGTCCCGCTCGGCATAGAGGACATGCAGGATCGCGCCGACCAAGAGCGAGTGGCTGGTCTTTTCCCAATGGTTGCGCTTGTCGAGGCTGCCTTCGGGATCGACGAGGATATCGGCGATGTTCTGGACATCGCGGACCTCCCATTCCCCCCGCCGGACCTCGAGCAGCGGATTGTAGGCCGAGGATGCGGCATTGGTCGGGTCGAAGAGCAGCACCCGCCCATGGCGCGACCGGAACCCTGCCGTCAGCCCCCAGTTCTCGCCCTTGATGTCATGCACGATGCAGCTGCCCGGCCAGGTCAGCAGGGTCGGCACCACAAGGCCCACGCCCTTGCCGCTACGGGTGGGCGCAAAACACAGGACATGCTCCGGCCCGTCATGGCGCAAATAGGCCCGGTCATGACGCCCGAGGACCACACCATCGGGGCCGAGCAGACTGGCCGCATGGATCTCCTTCGCTTCCGCCCATCGGGCCGAACCATAGGTGGCGACGTTGCGCGCTTCGCGGGCCCGGATGATCGACATGAGGAAGGCCGCTACGATGGCGAGCGCCGCCCCAGTCACGGCGATAGCGGCCCCTTCCATGAAGATGCCCGGGGCATAGGCATCGAAGGAGAACCACCACCAGAAGAACGCGGGCGGATGATAGACGGGCCATCCCACTGCCTCGAACCAGGGCGCGCCAAGCTGGGGTTGGAAGCCGAGACGAAAGGCCACCCACTGCGTCGCCGCCCAGACCATCACGAGGACGATCGAGAACACGGTAATGATCTGCCCCCAGAGGATCCGGCCTCCCCTCATGCGCGCTCCTGCAAGAATTTGCGTGAAACACATCTGGGGCTGGAGAAGCGCGATGATGGCAACTGATAAGTCCCGCGCAGGGAAGAGCCGGATAGGAAGGGCGGAACATGGGACAGTCCTGTCCGGATCCCGCGCACGGCACACGGACCTTTCTAGGCAAGGCAGGTCAGACCCCAAGGTCCTTCCCGCGCCCGAGTTGCCAGGAGATCGACCCGCCCTTCACCACACCCGTCACTTCGCGCCCCAGCTGAGGATCAATGACGGGTCGCCACGGGACTAGCGTGAATTCCTGGCTCTGCTCGACCAGAGCGAACTTGCCGCTCGCGAGGGTCACTGTGCCCGTGAAAGTGCCGCTGACCTTTGCACCGTCGGCGGCGGGACGGAAGGCGAGGCCCTTGCGCTCGGCCAAGGCCGCCCCGACCCGGGCGATCTCTCGCTCGCGCAGGGTCGCCAGCAGATTGCGGCGATAGAGGACGCGTGCCCCCTGCCGCGTCGCATCGCCACGTGCAAGGTGCCGGTCGCGACGCTGATCGAGCGCGTCGCGCACCTCCCGCCCGAAGCCCGAAGACGAGATGTCCGGCGGATCGCTGCGGAGGAGCCGTTGGTCAAGCCAGGTCGCGCCATCGGCCCCGATCTGTTTGTCGAGCGCCATGGCCGACAGAACCCGGACCATCGCTTGCCGGTTGCGACCCGCGTCATGGGCGGCTGCACGGAGCGCATAGTCTTCGGGGATCCGCCATCGATCCGCATCGATCCGCTCGACAATCCTGGCACGGCGCAAGGCCTCGAGCCTGCGGACATGGGCGTCGACGAAGCCCGCATGATCGCCGCCTGGCACCCGACCTTCGAACCGGGCCTGTTCCAGATGGCGGCTCGGCCGATAGATCCCGTCCTCGGCCATGGCGGCGATGGCGAGATCCGAAGGGCGGGCCGCGGCAACGGCAGGCCCGACCTCAACGATGCTGCCGACCTTCGCCTCTTCGAGGCGGTCGGCATCTAGCCCCGAGACATGATGGATCCGGCCGTCGAGGCCATCCACCACAAGGGTCAGGCTCTCGCCCATCTCATCGGTCAGAAACTTGTCCACGACCCGCCCTGTGATCGGCACCTGAGGCGCAGCGTCATGGACCTCGAAGGTCATGGGATCGCGGGTAAGGCCATCGGCCTTCAGGGCGCTGTGAATGTTGCGAATGATGTCGCCGCGCGCCCCCATGGCGCGCAGCGTCGGCTCCAGCCTCGGGTTCAGCTCCCAGACGCCCGGAGCCTGTTCCATGGCGAGGCCCATCTTCTGCAGTCGACCAAGGCGACGCAGACGCAAGGTCCGGTCAAACTGCCGCCGCGCCTCCTGCGGTTCGGGACGCAGGTCGAGCAGACCGTCTTGGGCCTCCGCGATCATCGCGCGATCGATCCGGGTGAGCCGGTCCTGGTCGACTTCGGCCGCGAGCTTGCGGGTCTGCTCACGTTCCGAGACCGGGCCAAGTTCCAGCGTGGCAAGCGCGCTTGCGCGCTCGCGGATGCCATGGGCGAGGTAGTCGCCATTGATGACGAGGGTTTCGCCGCGCTCATCGCAACCACGCACGATGACATGCACATGGGGATGACCTGTGTTGTGGTGGTTGACGGCGACCCAGTCGAGCTTTGTGCCGAGGTCAGCTTCGACGCTGCGCATGAGGTCGCGGGTATGCCCTGTCAGATCGGAAAGCTCGGCGGCATCCTCGGGCGCGATGATGAACCGGAACTGATGGCGATCATCCCGGCCCCGCGCGAGGAACGCCTCGCCATCGGCTTGATCCTCGGTCGCGGAATAGAGCTGTCCCGGCGCGCCGTCGCGGGATGTGCCGTCGCGCTGGATGTAGCGCAGATGGGCGGCCCCCTTCCCGCTGCGGCCCGCCTGCCGGACGTATCGGGTCTTCACCACGACCCGGCGCATGCCCGGCGCGCTGTGCCGCCAGCCCCCCGAGAGGCCACGGGCGCAGACGAAGGCCGCGCCCCGCCCGCGCCGGACGCCCGCCCCTTCCCCACGCCGTCCCGCCGCCTTCGCGCCCTTCCCGGCGGGACTGGCTGAGTCACGCGAGAGGCCCGACGCAGCGCGCGCCGCGCCGCGCGCGGGTCGGTTGCTATGCTGGCGGGCGAGCTTCCTCGCGCGGGTCAGAAAGCTCTTGGCCTTGCCCGCTTTCGGACTGTCCGAGCGTATGGCCCCCGGTTTCGGTTCGAACCGGTTCTCGTCATCGCGGCTCATGGAACCGTCCAAGGGTCAAGGGGTGCCTGCTGGCGAGAAACGGGGCACAGTGCCGCAAATAGCGTCGGAAATTCAGGGACTTGCTACACAGCGCGGCACCACGGCCCGGAAAACAGGGTGCCACATCGGCGCCCCGAAAACAGTGTGCAGACAAGGGCTTGCCCAGAAACCCGCGCCTTGGGGTGCCGGTTTCCTTTATCTTGCCCTCCGCCTTCCCTGCCTTTTCCGCTTCTGCCGCCGGGATCGCAGCCAGGCGTCTATTCCGTGAACCGGTCAGCTCCCGTCCCCGTTCCGATATCGCGCCTGTGCTCATGGTCCGCTCGACCCTTCGCCAAGCGTCACGAAAATCCCGTCCGCCGGGGCTGCGGATTCCGGCGCGCTCCACGGCATGCCAGGCGCCATTCGCTGGTCGGACCGCGCCACGAACAGCGCCGCATCGCGCCAGTCTGATGCCAGAGTTTGCGCAACCATCGGCGCCTCCGATGCAGTCCCACTGCCGAGAAGAGGGGCGAGCGCCGCCACATAGGCGCGCGTCTCGGCGGGCAAGGCGCGGCCGGTTTCGAGATAGGCGTCGTAGCGACCGGGTCCGGCATTGTAGGCGGCAAGCATGGCGGCGACATTGCCGTAACGGTCCCACATTTCGCGCAGATAGGCGGTCCCGGCGAGGATGTTGTCGCGCGGATCATGGGGGTCGTGCCCGAGCCCGTGGCGCGCGCGCAGGGCGGCCCAGGTGCCTGGCATGACTTGCATCAGCCCCATGGCCCCGGCATGGCTGACGGCGCCGGGATCATTGGCGCTTTCGGCGCGCATTACCGCGACGATCCAGGGGGCCGGGATCCCGAAACGCTCCGCAGCCTCGGCAATGGAAGCGCCATGGGGATGTGCCGCGATCTGCGCCGGAACGGGCTCCGCATGCGCGATGGTGGGGCCTTGGCTGAACGACAACAAGGCGCAAACGAGCGCCGCGATGTGACCGTGCCGCATGGCCGTCAGTCCCGGTCTTCGCGGGGTTTCGGGCGGTTCCAGTGTAGCGACCAGGCGGCACCGGCGTCATCGTCGCGGAAGAGGTTGGCGCGGATCGGCTGCGGCAGGGCGGGATCGTCGAGCAGGACAGAGAGGTACTCACCGGCCTTCTCGCCGCTGCGCTTCCAGGCGGCCCCGACCTCCGGGCCTTCTGCGTCACCTGCATGAATACGGTAGGCCGGTGCGTTCTCGGCCTCGCTGTTTTCCACCGGGACGAGGGCAAGCGAGAGGTCGAGTGTGAGCGTCCGGAGCTGTCCGGTGAAGCCCGTTTCTTCGCGGGTGAACTGTCCGATCTGTGACATGTCAGGTCTCCTGTGTTTGGGGTTGGGTGGGCTGTCAGGGTTGGGTGAAGCGCCCGTCACGGGGCTCGGCCGCGTCGGAAGTCACCCAGATCGGGCGCGCCTGTCCGATGACGGCGTCTGCCGGGAGCGGCCCGAAATAGCGGCCATCGAGGCTGTCCCGGACCTCGCGATTCATCAGGAAGATTTCGCCGGCCTGAAGCAGGCGGCAGCCCTGCCAGTCGGGCAGATCGCGACCGAGCCGATCCCGCGGCAGCGCCTCGCCGAGGACGATGTCATCGACGGTGACTGTCGCGCCGCTGCGGCAAACGCGCTGTCCCGGCAGGCCCGCGACATGCTTCAAGAGCGGGACATCCGCGCCGATGTAGCCCCGCGTGACCATGAACGCGGCAAGAGGCGCTGGCGGCATGACCACGACGAGGTCGCCGATTTCGAGCCCGGTCGGGCGCTCGACCCGGTAGAGTCCGAGCGGCACGCTGGCAGATGCATTCCAGATCAGCAACGCGGGCAGAACTGCGACGGACGTAGCTGCAAGACTCGCCAGACCCATCGCGGCCAAGAGAAGGATCGCGGGGCGCTTCATGGCCAGATCCTGCGCCGCGCAAGCCAGACCGCATGCCGCGCCGAGGAATAGACCGACGGGGTTTGTCCGGCGGTCAGGCGATTGTGGACATGGCGCCAGTGATCGGGCGCGACGGCGGTCGGATCGATCCCCAAGGCTTCGATGCCGTCGATCACCTCGAGCGCGCGTTTTGCCTTCGGCCAGCCGTCCAGATGCAGCAGGATTTCGGCACCAGGATGCACGAAGCTCAGCGTCTGGAAGGGTTCTGTGCGGAAGACTGCACGCAGGATGACGAGCCGGGCCGCGACGGTCCCGTGCTCATTCCCGGCCCAACGGACGCAGGCAAAGACGGCACCGGAGGCGAAACCGACCCGTCGTCTTTGCCGATCGATGACCTGTTCGCGGCTGGAGTGGCCGAAGCGGATCCATTGCTCGACGCGGTGTCGCCGGAAGGTCAGATCGACCCATGTGATCGACGAGAGGGACCGGTCGTGTGTCATGTGTGCGTCGCGTTGCGGCGGGAGCTCGCCATTCATCACGGGGCCCCCTCTTCGGCGGAAAGGGGAGCGCCGATCTGATCGCGCGGCTTCGCGGCGCCGATCTGGCATTGCAGGCAGGCCGCAGCCAGGACGCGCCCGCGCAGCTCGGACGCTCCATCAATCGCAAGGGTGGGCACGGTGATGCCGCTTCTCAGCCTCAGGTGCGCCCGGGTCATGGCCGTTCCCCCGGCTTGCCTAGGGGCAGTTCTGGTTCTCGTGGAACGGGCTCTTCGGGCCCCCTTCCCCGGCGCCGATACCCGGCCTTCAGCGCGACACCCGTCCGCGCGATCAGGGTTTCAACAGCGGTCCTGCGCTCTTCAAGGTTAGAATCTTTGTTAGACTCTAAGTTAAGGGCGCGATTTTCTGTTTCTGTTCTGGACGTTAGGCCCGGTTTCGGTTCCCGATAGCACGAGCCCCCGGTTCCTGATGGCACGATACCCCGGGTTCCCGATGGCACGAGGCCATTCACAGCTTGTCCACAGGGCGGGGCAGGCTCGAAGGCCAGCAGCATGCGGCCGCCGGTTTCGACCTCGGCAAACAGGACATAGCCGGGCAACGGCTGTCGGCGGATGATGTCGCGCAACTCGAAGGCAAAGCGCTTGAAGGGTGAGAGGCTACCCGATTTCTGGTGCAGGTGGCGGAAATCGAAGCGCCAGCCGCCCGCCTGCCGCCCGCCATGCTTGCGCACCAGGCGATAGAGCCAACGGTCAAGGCCGCCGGTCAGATCGAAATAGGCGCGATCGATGGTGAGGATCAGGGCGTCGTCAAGGACGGCGCGGTAGAACCAGTCCGGGACGATCAGCTCGATGCCGTCGGGTCGCCCCCTCGCATCGCTGCGCTCATGCCATTCATTGATCCAGGAGAAGCGATGGCGCCGGCCCTCGGCAGGCTGGCGGATCGTCGTTGCCACCGTGGTCGATTGCAGACGGTCCAGCGCGGCCTTCAGGCGCTGATAGTCCCGCAGCGACGTCCCACGCCCGGTGAAATTGAGGATCTCATAGGGCGTTGCCGCCATCAGCCTCGAGGTGCGCAGGCCCGCATCGCGCGCCTCGACGATCTGGCTCGCGGCCCAGATCAGAATATCGGCATCCCAGATCGTGGCCATGCCGTGATCGGGCACAGCCTCGACCCGGATCGCGATATTGCCCGCGACGAAATCGATGGGGCGGATGCGCGGCGACTTGGAGAGGGAAAAGAACGGATAGGCCATGAGATCCTGCGCGTCACGTGGGGCGAACTCCCCCGGCAGCGCCCGAAAGAGGTCGAGTTGGCCGCGCTCGGAGGCGCTGCGGGGCGGCGGTGGCATAAGGAACCGGAAGGGCCGTCAGCGCGTCGCGCGCGCTTGCACGGCATGCGGCGACGCCGTTATGCGCTTGGCCGGCAGAACCTGGCCGCGCGGATCGGAGGTCGAGGTGACCGAGCCGCGCGCGACCCAGGCCGTCAGGTCATCGACCGAATAGACAACGCGCCCGCCAAGCTTGTGATAGGCAGGGCCGGTTCCGTAGGTCCGATGCTTTTCCAGCGTGCGCGCCGAGAGGCTGAGAAACGTGGCCGCCTCCTTGGTGCGCAGGTAGCGTGGCGGCAGAACGGCGAGATCGGGTCGCATGGATGGGGCCTCCGTGGGTCTGTGGAAGGCCGTCGGCAAAGGACGGCCTGTCCCGCGCAGGCTGGCGAAGAAGGACCGGAAAGGGGGATGAGGAAGGTTGGGGGCGGAACTATCCTACCCCACGGGAGGTCAGCCTCGGGGGCTGGGGTTCAACATCAGGCGAGAGGTTTCGACTACCCGGGCTGCTTGGTTGCGATAAATGGTTTTGCGGACCCTCGGGACCGTCGCTGCAGGGCCCATTCTCCGCTGCACTAGCGAAGGTACTCGGGAGGAAGGGCGGAGGCTGTGTGGAAACTCAGCGATCAGAACCGCGACCGGCGTGATTTTGAC
>Ga0076930_100920_pt1 | contig 20093 bp, 16 predicted proteins | sample HotLakConsoUCCRE_FD_71149 | JGI IMG/M metagenome (GOLD analysis project Ga0076930, IMG submission 71149) | Hypersaline microbial mat communities from Hot Lake, Washington, USA - Hot Lake Consortium UCC-RE (version 3) (version 3) ...
CTATTTTGATTATTACTTTGGCAGGTACCCACATATCATCCGTAAAAACCGTACTTCAATAGCCATTCTGGACGGGAACGAATCCCAGGAGGACTGGAACTTACTCTCCAGGGATATTTTCCAATACTATGGCCTCGGCTGCCGAAATGTATCCAAAATATATGTCAGCAATCAGGAAAATTTACAGGCTTTTCTGAAAGGAATGGATCCGGCCCATCAGGTAATCGATCACCACAAATACCTGAACAATTACGACTATAATAAATCCAAATACCTGGTCAACCGAAGCCCACATTTGGACAATGGACACTTGTTGCTGGTTGAGAGCAATGAGTTGGTGTCCCCTATATCTGTGGTGTATTATGAGCTATATACTGATTTGGCCCGCCTACAGAAACAAGTAAAGGAGAAAGAAAACAAAATACAGTGTATTGTTTCCCGGGAAGGCTGGTTTGATGGAAGTACACCTTTTGGAAGCGCCCAATGTCCGGAGGTGTCCGATTACGCTGATAAGGTGGATACACTAAAATTCCTTTTAAACCTGGATCAGGAAATCCTGCGGCACGCAGAAGGTCCTCCAAAACAAGGCTAAACTTTTTAAATCATTTATAAATAAGCATATAAATAGGGCAAAATAGCCGGATAATGGCTGGTTTTCGTATCTTTGCCGCTCAATTGAATTTTCTACAATCAACAGTATAACTTCATTATCGATGGTTTTTGATATAGATATGATCAAGTCGGTTTACGCTGCATTTCCCGGGCGTATTGCCGCAGCAAGGAAAGCAGAAGGCAGACCGCTCACCCTCACTGAGAAGATCCTTTATGCCCATCTTTCCGAAGGAGAAGCCAGTGAAAAACACGAAAGAGGGGTCTCTTATGTAGATTTTAAACCTGACCGCGTGGCCATGCAGGATGCTACGGCACAAATGGCCCTGCTTCAATTCATGCAGGCAGGCAGGTCAAAGGTAGCTGTACCCTCCACCGTGCACTGTGACCACCTCATACAGGCTGAAGTGGGGGCCAACCCCGATCTGGCCAAAGCAAAGGATAAAAACCGGGAAGTCTATGACTTTCTTTCATCCGTATCCAATAAATATGGCCTGGGCTTTTGGAAACCAGGGGCAGGTATCATCCATCAGGTGGTGCTGGAAAACTATGCCTTTCCCGGAGGAATGATGATCGGTACGGATTCTCATACGCCAAATGCCGGAGGTTTGGGCATGGTGGCCATAGGAGTGGGCGGAGCAGATGCCTGTGATGTCATGGCCGGACTCCCCTGGGAACTTAAGTTTCCTAAACTCATAGGGGTCAAGCTTACCGGTAAACTTTCCGGATGGACCTCAGCAAAAGATGTAATTCTTAAAGTAGCGGGTATCCTCACCGTAAAAGGAGGCACGGGCTGCATCGTAGAATATTTTGGAGAGGGTGCCCACTCACTCTCGGCTACCGGAAAAGGCACCATCTGTAATATGGGGGCCGAAATCGGTGCCACGACCTCTATTTTCGGGTATGATGAGAAATCGGAAGCCTATCTTCGGGGTACCGACAGATCGGAAGTTGCGGACCTGGCAAATAGCATCAGGGAACACCTGACAGGAGATCCTGAGGTATATGCAAACCCGGAAGCATATTTTAATGAAATCATCGAAATCAATCTTTCAGAACTCGAACCACATGTCAATGGCCCTTTTACTCCGGACCTGGCCTGGCCTTTGTCCAAATTCGCAGCTGCCGTTAAGGAAAATAACTGGCCCCAAAAGCTGGAAGTAGGATTGATTGGTTCTTGCACCAATTCTTCCTATGAAGACATCTCCAGGGCAGCTTCCCTGGCCCAGCAGGCGGTAGATAAAAAGCTGAAAGCCAAGTCAGAATATACCATTACCCCCGGATCCGAGCAAGTTCGATTTACTGTAGAAAGAGATGGGTTCCTCGGAATCTTTGAAAACATGGGAGGAGTGGTATTGGCCAATGCCTGCGGACCTTGTATAGGGCAGTGGGCCAGGCATGGTGCTGAAAAGCAGGAAAAAAATTCCATTATCACCTCGTTTAACCGGAATTTTGCCAAAAGAGCCGATGGTAATCCAAATACACATTCTTTCGTAGCTTCCCCTGAGGTAGTTACAGCAATGGCCATTGCCGGAGACCTTACCTTTAACCCCATGACGGATACCCTGACCAACGAAGAAGGCAAACAGGTAAAACTGGAAGAACCTGCTGGTCTGGAACTCCCTGTCAAAGGTTTTGCGGTGGAAGATGCCGGTTATCAGGAGCCCGCTGCCGACGGTTCGGAAGTAGAGGTAAAAGTAGCCCCCGATTCAGAGCGGCTGCAGTTATTAGAGCCCTTTCAACCCTGGGAAGGAACAGACCTGAAGGGGCTTAAGCTATTGATCAAGGCAAAGGGAAAATGTACTACTGATCATATCTCCATGGCCGGGCCCTGGTTAAGATACCGGGGACACCTGGATAATATATCCAACAATCTTCTGATCGGTGCGGTCAATTTCTTCAATGATACCACTAATAAAGTAAAAAACCAGTTGGACGGCAGCTATGGAGAAGTCCCTGCTGTACAGCGTCAGTACAAGCTGCACAACATCGGCAGCATGGTCGTTGGGGATGAAAATTATGGAGAAGGTTCGTCCAGGGAACACGCAGCCATGGAGCCAAGATTCCTGGGGGTACGGGCTATTCTGGTAAAATCTTTTGCCAGGATTCATGAAACCAATCTTAAGAAGCAGGGGATGTTGGCTTTGACCTTTGACAATCCGGCAGATTATGACCTGATTCAGGAGGACGACTCCCTGGATATTATTGGTTTGGACAGCTTTGCTCCCGGTAAGCCGCTGACAGTGCTATGCCATCATGCAGATGGCAGCAAAGATGAAATCAAGGTCAATCATACCTATAATGCAGGACAGATCAGGTGGTTTAAAGCTGGATCAGCCCTCAATCTGGTAAAAGACAATGCCATTTAAGGTTTACCTTTTTTGGCTTATTAAGGAAAAAAAGGTCATGGATCATACCCATGACCTTTTTTATTGCCCTTTTGTGGAGAAGGGATTTTTTGTGCCCCGAAGGGTTTGCTGCCGGCGTTCAGAGGTTGCAACAAACAATTGTCATTGAAATGCCGAATTACTCTGAAGACTGGTCGGTCAGGTATTGGTCCAATAATTTGATCGAGGGGTCTTTTTCAGATACCTCCCTGAGAAATCGTTCTGCGAGTTCCATTTCTCCCTTCTTGTGGTAATAAATGCCCTTATTTCTGAGCGCATACAGGTTCCTGCTATTCTGCTTCAAACTAAAATTAATATCTTTCAGCCCCTCCTCCAGATTCCCCAGATAAAGCTGGTACAAACCCCTGTTGTTATAATAATAAGGATCATCTTTTTCCAATTGAATGGCTTTCTCTACCTGCTCCAGGGCCCTTTGGTATTCTCCTTCTTCAAAATAAACCAGAGATTCCAGGTTATAGATCATGCTGTGATCAGGATCCTTATTTTTAGCCAGTGATAAATTCTTTTTCACCTCCTCCCAATCTTCCAGATGGTAGTTAACAGTAGCCAGATTGATATACAGTTCTATGTTATCTGGATCCAGCTCCAAGGCTGTTTCAAACGCTTCCTTTGACTCCGGATAGTCCTTGAGGGCTGTCAGGGTCAATCCCTGTATGAAGTGGGCCTGTGCATCCTGCATATCCTGAGACAACAAGGTTCTGGCATCTTCCAAAGCCTTGTAATTTTCCCCAAAATCCAGGTAAGCCATAGCCCTTTGTATGCGGGCTTCCCTATAATTCTTGTCCTGCTCAATTGCCCGGCTGTAATCCTGAATGGCCTCCTGGTATTTTAACTGCCTGTGCAGGGCCATTCCGCGATTAAAGTAAGCATCTTTGAATTCAGGATCAATGGCTATGGCCTCATCGTAATAGGTAATGGCTCCTTTGGCATTTCCTTCCCTTAATTCGCTATTGCCTTTTAACAAAAACCTCCCCTTTTTGTCTGCTGCAGAATCGCATGAAATTACTACCAGCAACAGGCCTGCAAAAAGAAAAATCTTAATTTGACTCATTTTTTCCCTTTTTAAATATTGGTTTGATTTCTTCTTCTCCAAACAAATAAGCAAAGGGTTTGGTGCTATCTTTCAGTTCAAAAATTCTTTTTAGGATGGCTAAGGTGGGAATGATCAGGATCATACCAATAACTCCCCAAATGGCTCCCCCTATCAACAATCCCAGGAAAGTAACCAGGGCATTCAGGTTGACATTCCCCCCTACAATTTTTGGAGTAAGAAAATTACTTTCAATCAATTGTATCACCGTAAAGGTAATGACGACCATCAGGGGATAAAACAGGCTATCCATGGTCAAAAAAGAAAAAATAAAAGGTAATATCGCACCCAGAAAAGGACCCAGGTAAGGTATAATATTAAGCAAGGCTGCAAAAAGCCCGAAAAAAATGGCGTGCTTCACTCCTATCGCATAAAGTGCTCCGGTATTGAGCACAGCCAGAATCCCCATTACCTTGATCATCCCTATGATGTAGTATTGTACTACTTTTCTAAGGTCTCTGATTTTTGATTTTACCGCTTCTTCATCCTCCTGCTCAAAAAGCCTGGCAATAAAATTCCCCAAATGATCCCGGTAAATCAACATAAAGAATATGAATACAGGCAATAAGACCACACCTGACAATGAGCCTATAGTGGACAACAAGAAATTGGATACCGTCTCACTGTTGGACTCCAATAGTTCGAAAAGTTGAGATTTATCAATACCATTTTTGATTCCCAGGTTGGCCCCAAACAAATCAGTAGCAACCTCATCCAGATCAGCCAGATAGTTGTTTAACCTACCGGTAACATCCTCAAAGTCTTTGGAAAAACTTCTCACCTGCAGGATGACCAGTACTATCAGACCCATAATTGCGGCTAAAGACGTTAACAAAGCTATCAGGGCAGAAAGCAGACGGGGCAATTTTTTGGATTCCATCCAGGTGCAGGCAGGTATCAGCAGCATGGCAATGTACCCACCCAGCATCAGCGGAATCAACAGGCTCCTGCCAATGATCAACACGAACACAATAACGATCAATAACAACAAAATAGTGAGGGCCCTTAAATGACCAGGAAGTTTCAATTCTGCCATATTATTTGAGATTTGGAACGGTTATTGTATGATTAATAAACAAATAAGTAAATAATTTTTCACTAAAACCAATATAATTATGTCTACCAAATTAAAGATTAAAGGTAACTGGAACGAATTAAAGGGCAAATTAAGAGCCAAATATGGAGAATTAACTGATGATGACCTGGCATATGCTGAAGGTCAGGAAGAACAGCTGATTGGCAGGTTGCAGCAAAAGACCGGTGCAGCGAAAGAAGAAATTAAGAAAATGATTTTCTCTGAAGACGAGAAAAGATAAACCTTAATCTAAATTCAATAATTGAACAAAAGCGCCGGATTCTAAATCCGGTGCTTTTGTCTTTTTTACCTAACCCTTATTTGTTCCCATAGATCTGATTTTTTCTGATTTATCCACTTGCTCATGCAGCTGCACCCCTCCATTTATGCCAAAATCGAGGGTACGGATGGGGAATGGGATCATGATATCATTGTCATCAAAGGCCTTTTTGATGTTTTTAATGGCCTGATTTTTGGCACTTATATAAGCGCGGTTTTCTCTGGAATATTCCAGCCAGATATTTACCGAAAAGTCTATAGAACTATCTCCAAAACCTTTCCAGAAAAGGCTGACATCTTCATCGCCAATTCTTCCAGGTACATCTCTGGCGGCTTCAAGTGCAATACGCTCTACTTTTTCCAGGTCTTCACCATAGCTCACCCCCACATCTACCCTGATCCGCCTTCTGCCCTCCTCCGTATAATTGGTGAAGTTTTCCTGAAAAAGAAACCGGTTAGGTACATAAACCATTGGCCCATCAAAAGTTTTCACTTTAGTCACACGCAAATTGATATCCACTACATTGCCCATGATCCCATCATGGGTTTCTATTACATCCCCTATGGCATAGGGCTGCTGAAAAGTGATATAAATCCCTGACATAAAATTTGCAGCGGTATCCTGGAAAGCAAAACCCAGGGCCAGACCGATAATACCCAGCCCGGCTAATATGGAAGTGACTGTACCTGTAAGGTTCAATATGGAAAGGCACATCATAACTCCTCCAACCAAAATGGCTAGAAAAATCAATCTGCTTAAAAATCCACTGATGGTCTCATCCAGGTGAACTTTTAGCAATTGTTTTTTGGAAAACCGCTCAGCAAAACGGGACAAAAATAAAAATAGCATAAAAACAACAAGTGCAGAAACCATGTTTGGAAGGTACTCAACAAAAGAGGTAAGCCAATTCTCGAGTTTTTCCAACAATGTCTGTATGAGTTTAGAAGTGTCCATATTCTATTGGTTCTTGGTATATGAGAAGTAAGGTTTAATGTTTTAAAAAGAAAGGTAATAAAAAAAATTAAGTTCCTGATTACCCCAAATCTGACAAAAGGTATTAAAAGGGTTGATTTGACTACCGAAAAATCAGTTAATTTCACCTTATTTTCCGTTACAATTTTTATATTCGATGCAACTAATAGAAAAACGAAAAATGCCAAATAAGAACAACCCGATTATTGAAGTACTCGTTTTTCTCTTGATATTGTCTTCCTGTAACCTGGACAGAAATGTCAATGGCACTTCAAATGATACTTTTGAAGCAGACTGCCAGTCGTTTAGTTATGGTGACACTTTATTTTTCATCAATGATACAGGCGATAACACCATCAGTCCCCTGGGAATCGAAGGACCAGGATTGTTTTCCTCTCAACCAGAAGGCCTGGCCATAGATCCTGAAACAGGCGTTATTGACATCAATCAAAGTGAGACAGGGTTAAAGTACAGGGTTTCTTTTGCTCAGGGCAACAATAGCTGCCATGTCGAATTGACTATTGCAGGTATCAACTATTTAGATGGCCTTTACGTGTTGGACCAGGGAGAAACGAGCGTTCAACCTGTTTTTAACGGATCGCCGGCTACCTTACCCCCATGTGAAGATGATGATGATGACGACGACGACGACGATGATGACGATGACGACGACGACGACGACGACGATGATGACGAGGATTGTGAATTTGATGCAGCCGGTCCTGGAGGAGAGCGCTTAGCCGATCAGGGGCTCATCATCGGTAATTCCACCGGAGTCATCAAACTTCAGGAGACACTTCAGAATAACTTTTTTGGTACCCAACCGGAAAATGGAGTTGAAAAAGATGTCAAGCTTTACTACCGGCTAAATGATGGCAGCATGCAAGCTTTGAATGCCATTGACTTAAAATTCTTTTATTACGAAACGATGGAAGATGTACCCCAAATCCTGATTGATGAAATTCAGGCTAAACAAGATCAAATTTTATCTATCAAGCCTTTTTCGAATAATTTAAGAACAAATTTTGATCCTCCCAGAACAAGAAGGCCAAGACCACCGTATCTTGTGGTAGTTTCCCGCTTTTCGCGGTAAACTACCAGGATACCCTTGTGCCAATGATAAAAAAACAGTTTTTTATAATTTTATGCTGCTGCAATTGTTTTACCCCGCTTTTGTATGGGCAGGAAAGCTCGCTGGATAAAAAGTATGAGCGGGCATTGAACTATTTTTATACCGAATACCCCACGGATCAAAGTGACAGCACCGCTATTCAGCTGTTGGAAGAAATTAAATCTCAATTCCCAACCAACGCTTTAACACCTTCCCAATCGGCCGACGTTTATGAGAAATTAGGCACCTTATACCTGATCCAAAACCAACCGCAAAAAAGTATTGAAATCTTGCGCCGGGGGCTGAAATTCATTGAACAAAATAAAGCAAATGACAGCCTGTTATTTAACCCCTATTTATACATGGGGGAGTCATTTTTTCTCTTGAATCAGGCAGATAGCAGTATCCATTACCTCAATCAGGCAGAAAAAAAATTGGATGCGAAAAAGGACAAGCAGGAAACCGGCAGGCTGTATAACTCATTGGGAGTGATTTACTATGAGTCAGGGAATTATGCCCAAGCCACAAATTATTTTTCTAAAGCCAGGTCCATCGTAACAGAAAAATCCAATCCAGAACCTTCAGCAGCTACCGAATATGCGATCTTTAGCTTTTTGACGAATGAAGCTGCTGCATGGGCCAACTTGAAAGTATTTGATAAGGCAGTTACCTTGTATCAGGAGGCATTGAACCTGGGTATTGACCGGGACGAGGTGTTGAGCAAACTTGCCTCACTCTATATCAAAAACCAAAATCCAGATTCAGCACGCTACTACCTGGACAGCATAGCGGAGCAGGCAAGTCGAAATAGCCTGCCAAACCAAAACATCAAAGCTGAAATCCATTTGCTTAAAGGTCAGGCAGACAAGGCCCTTGAATTGCTGATCCCCGGTCTGGACGAAGAAAAAACAAAAAATGCTCAGCCCAGCCAGGTTGCTTTAGATTATCACAAGGGCAAGACCTACCAAATAATCGGAAGGTCCTGGATGGAAAAAAAGGAGTACCAGATGGCAGCAGAGGCATTTCATAAAGCCATATTACAGTTTGACGGGGTGTTTTCTCAAGAAGACATTTGGAAAAACCCCTCTCCTGGTAACATCAATTGGGGAATGACGGATATTTTTGAAAGCCTGGTTTTGAAAGCTAAAAGCACCATGGCGCTGGCCAAAGTAAACAATGATATGCCCACGTATCAATTGTCCTTCGACACCTACCAGGTAGCCTTTGATCTGGTTTTTTATCTGAACAATTTATATGACAATCAAGATGCGCGGATATTTCTGGGGGAGTCCATTCGCAAGGCATACGAAGAAGCAGTATCCGCTTCTATGGCATTATATCAGCTTACAAAAGATCAGAAGCATTTGGTTAGGGGATTTATATGGGCAGAAGAAAGCAAAGCTACTGCATTGGAACTGGCGAGAAATGAGGGAAAAATCAAGGCAAATTCAGGTATCCCTCTTGCCCTTCTTCAGGAAGAGAAAATTTTAAAATTTCAATTAACCAGGGCCAATCAAAAAATAAGGGAGGTTCAGGACCCCAATAAGCTGGAAGATCTGGAAGCGCAAGTCCGGGACAGCAAATTGGCATTAAGCCGTTTATATGCCTCCTACAATGATTTTTCATCCTTCTTCGATCAAAAGTTAAATACGGAAAGGATAAGGATTCAAAAACTTCAAAACTTCTTACAAAGCGGTCATCAAGTGTTACTGTCCTATTTTGTGGCCAATGATGTCATTTTTTGCTTTATGCTCTCCGAAGATGATTTGTATTTGTCGGCAATAATTGAAAAAGGACCGCTTACAGAAACAATAAAAACCATGAACCAGGAGCTGATCTCCTCCAGAGGAAATAACCGACAAGAGCTAGAGCAGGTTACCATTCAGGCATTTGATCAAATGTTGGGCGAGGCGTATCCTGATCTAAAAAAACATCCGAATTGGATCATCATACCGGATCAAATACTTGTACATGTTCCCTTTGAAATGCTGTCAGACCCTGAAGGAAACTACCTGGTGGAAAATCATGCGATTACTTACCAGTATTCAGGGAAGTTACTTCAAATGGATGCAAGCCGGATCAATTCCGATAAAGAGAAAGCCATCGGTTTTGCCCCATTTACAGCAACTACCGAAATGCCGGAAACCAATGATTTTGCTCCTCTTCCTGCAGCTGCTTCAGAGATGGAATTGCTGAAAGGCAGGATATTTCTGGGGACTGCCGCCACAAAACAGGAGTTTTTGGCCCATTCAGAAAATGCTTCCATTATCCATCTAGCCACACATGCCTTGTCAACACCTGAATCCCCGGAGGAAGGATTTATAGTATTCTCTCCTTCCCAGGAAAATCACTTGCTCTATGCAGAGGAATTGTATCAATTGGATTTGCGGCAGGCTTCCCTGGTTTTTTTAAGTGCCTGTGATACCCACCGGGGTCAGGTGATGAATGGAGAAGGATTGATCAGCCTTTCACGTGGTTTTTCCTATGCAGGTTGTGACAATATTATCAGCAGCATCTGGAAAGCCAATGATAAGGTAACAGCCTACTTGAGTGAGGTTTTTTATGACAAGGTAAATCAGGGAAACACTTATCCCGAAGCCTTGCAACTGGCCAAAAAAACCTTGCTAAAAGATACTAAAATGGCACAGTATCACCATCCCTATTTTTGGGCAAATATGGTTTTCATCGGCAATACTTTTGAGGCGACATCCAGACAAGCAGCAGGAATAACGCTAAGTTTTCTTTTGCTGATTCTGGTTGCAGCTGGTTTTATTTGGTTTTGGAAGAAAAAAAGAGGGCTTTAAACGCCCTCTTTGTTATGAGTGATTAAGTTAATATCAATCCGATATCAATCGAGCTCTATCTCAATCTCAGCATCAGCAGCTATCCTGTCTCGAACTTTCCGGAAAATGGACCTGTTGCTTGTTTCACTGAATACCATGACTCCGTCATCAATGTCTGCGTTTTCCAATTCCAAAGAACTGATGGATGAAAACCACCTTTCGGGAACCAACTCAAAAAGGATGAGCGGATTATTCACCCTGTCCACCACAAAATACCGGTCATCATCTGCTTCTATCTCTACCTCAAAATCGATGTCATCACCAAATAATTCAAACCTGAAAGGAATTTCCTCCCCTTCCCCATCGGTATAGGTTCCATTCAAAAGAATGGAAGGTTCATTCCGGTAATCAATCAAATCTATTTCCATTTCAATTTCCTCATATTCGCCCTCAGGAATATTGATAAAAAAATCCGTTTCGTTATCAAACTGGTCAAAACTTACCTTTTTGATTTCATTGAATTTTACTTCATATTCCAATTCGCTTTCATTATCATCATCGTCATCATCAAAACTGCCGCCGGAGACAAGTCCATCCCGATTAAAGTTTCCCTCCAGTTCCAACTCCAGTTCTTTGATTTGGATAAAACCGTCTGTAAAACTTAAACCTGCATTGGCCACTCTGGCATTGGCAGCCACCGCCCCACTGGCAGGTTGCAGTTTAAAGAGCATTCCCACTGTGCCTTCTCCTGTATCGGGTACCATATCGTTTTCTGAAGTACAGGCCGTGTACATGTAGGCAGTTATGGCAAATATCAGTAGTCTGGATAAATTTTTTGTTTTCTTCATGTTAATTAAGTTGTTTAGTTTATTGTTTGTTGCAATCGGACAGACATTGTAACCGGTTGGACATAAAAAGGTGCAAAAAAAAATGTCTTATTAGATTGCGAAAAAAATATCTCCCTCCGATATCAAAAAAGGGTTCTTATCCTGATGCTAAGCTGATCAAGACCAGAGAAATTACCCCTGTATTTATGCCGCTCATCTGACCTGATTTTATCCACCAGCTGATAAGCCGCCTGATAATCTTTAAGTTTTAAATAGGTAAGGGCAAGAAAAAAATCCGCCTCATCCTGAAAACTATCCGTCCCTGAGGTTTTATTGTTTTCATCCAGTTTTCGCAAATAGGTCAATGAAGCAGTGGCTGAATCCAGTTCAAGGGCTGCATTTCCTAACAATAGCAACTCCCTTGCACTTAACTGCTCGGCATCACGAGTAGCGATAGCCTGAAACATTTGCCTGAATTCTCCCTGTAAGAAGAGTGGTTCCAAATGGTTTTCCTGCTCAGAAAATCCCCTTTCAGTTGCAATTTCGTATGAAATATATTTACCTTCATATAGGGAAGGCCCATCTGTACGTAACAAATAAAATATAAAACCAAACAATACCAGAAGGGAAACAGCTGCCGCTACTTTACTCCAAAAAATAAGGGGTACTTTTTTCCTTTCAAGTTTGGGGGTAGCAAAAGGCGTAAACTTCTTATTTTCTAATTTCTCTTGAATAAATTCCTGTTGTACCTGCCTGATGGTATGCTTATACCCTTTCAGTTTGATTGCATTGATGGTAAAGAGAAGCAAGTCAAGCCTTTCCTGAAGCTCGGAATTATTTTCTAATTCATTTTCAAATAGCCTTTTATCCCCTTCTTCTAAAACCCCATCCAGGTAATCCAGTATCTTTTGATCGTCAAACCTATTTTCCATCTTTCAGTGCATTTCTTACCATTTCGTATAAATTCCTATTACCATCAAGTTGATCCGTTAATTGCTTCATGCATTTAAATTTCTTATTCCGCACCACCTGCTCACTGCTGAATTCCTCTGCTTCAGCGATCTCTTTCATGGAAAAATTTTCGTAATAAAACAGGGTAAGGATACGTTTACATTTTTCTCCCAGTTTTTCAAATAAGGCCATGATCAATTGATATCCTTCTATTTCTGCCAGGGACTTACTCACATCGTAATCTACCTGTACTTGTTCCTTTTCATAGATACCATGCCTGTTTTCACTACTTTTTCTTTTCCTCAAAGTTGTTAACCATAAGTTTCGGTTGATCCCATATAAAACAGACTTGATACTCGCTTCCTCCCTGTATTTACCAGATTCGATCAGATTCAGAAACACCAGTATGGTCTCTTGTATGGTATCTGCAGCATCTGCTTCACTCCCATTATTTTGTAACACATAATTTTCCAGAATTTCATAATAGCCTATATAAATTTGCCGGACTGCTTCGTTTATCTGATTGGCTCCGGAAATCTCGTCCAGGATTTCCTGGTCTGTCCAAACCTTGCCTTTATTCATGAATTACCATCTTTTAGTGGTACCAAAGTTAATCATTGTAACCTGAATGAAGGAAAAAAGGAAAAATTTCTCCATCGGAAGAAAACCACCCTTTCCGCTCCGGTAAAATCTTACTTTTTAACTTTTATAAAAGTGAGAATGATGCATTTTAGTTTTATTATTCCGAACTTTAATGAAACCTTAAAATGAAAACCAATTAAAAACTACAAATTTACCCTACTCCTTCTTTTTCTCTTGTTAGGCGCCATCAGCGCAAATGCCCAGACCAATATGGAGGAATTTATGGCCAAATGGGAAAGCAGCCGGGCCTTCACCCTGGAAGCCATAGAAACCATGCCAAATGAACTACTGGATTACAAGCCCCATGATTCAGCCATGTCGTTTAAGGAACAGATCACGCACATTGGCGGTGCCATGGCTTCCATATGCCAGGGCTTTTTATTAGGTGAAGAAATGGGCTTTGATCATGAAGCGAAGCCTCAAACCAAAGAAGAAATGAGCTCCTTCATCAATCAGTGCTATGACTATGGAAAAAAAACCATTGCTTCTCTCAGTCAGCAGGAAATGGATGAAAAAATAGACTCATTTGCCGGTAAAATTACCCGCCGCCAGATGGTAGGCCTGGTAGATGACCACACCACCCACCACAGGGGAGCGGCCATTTCTTATATCAGGGCAAATGGAATTCAACCGCCGGCATTCAGAGGGCTTTGAACGTGACCAGCTCAAATATTGTCAATCCTCAGACAAGATCTGATCGGTATATTACCCCTAAGGGCCCATTCGTTTCAAAAATTTTTCGTTACCTTCACCTTAAAGTAAAAAATGGGAAGTTGTCATAAACTGTCCCATTTTTTTTTGCATTGATGACCTTTTATTATAGGCTGGCTTAAACCAGAAATTTTGTTTGTCCCTCCTGTTCTAAGCCACTTTTATCTATGGATCGGGAAGCTATTTTTATTTTCCTCCGGAACTTGTTTAATAGATCTATTTCATAGAGACTACCATAACTTACCATTACTGACTTTATCCCCTTTAGGGGTGGTATTTAAAATATCTAAAAACTCACCAAAACTGAACAAGAGGGTTTTAATTTTTCTAAATTAGTACGTTGTCCGGAAACGGAAATAGTAGATGACGACAATATTGATTTAATTTACCAGTTTCAAACAGTAATGAAGAAAAAAAGGAAGTTGACAGGGGTTAAAGAAATTGCCAGATTGGCTGGTGTTTCCATAGCTACCGTTGACAGGGTCCTTCATAACCGTGCCGGTGTATCCGCCAACACCAAATCTAAAATTGAGGCAATCATCGAGGAATTGAATTACCGGCCTAATATTTTAGCCAGCAGGTTGGCTTCAGGAAAGGTATACCACCTTGCTATATTGATTCCAAGAGGCTCAGATAGAACCGATTTTTGGGATACGCCGCTCAATGGAATCAATAAAGCAGCTGAAGAAATCAGCCGGTATGGCATCTCTGTAGATTTTTTTTTCTTTGACCTTAACAATAAAAATTCCTTTATTCAGGCAGCCGAAAAAATAAAACAGCGAAAACGCTATGATGGAGTTTTAATGGCCCCTTCTTTTGTCCAGGAATCCATTAAATTCATAGACTATTGTCAGGAAAAGGCGATACCCTTTGTCTTTATAGATAGCAATATTGAGGTAAAGGAAAGCCTTTCCTATATTGGCCCTCCGCTTTTTGAAAGTGGATTCCTCGGTGCCCGGCTATGTGCTTTCGGAATGCATCGAACATGCAAGATATTATTTGTCAACATTTCCAAGGAAAGCAGCAGTTATAATTACTCCAAAATTGAAGAGGGTTTTAAAAACTATTTTTTTGAAAATGATGTAGATCACCAATTGGTTAAATTGGAAATTAAAAACACTGAAAAAAAGTCGGTATTTTTAAACCTGGAAAAGGCTTTTGTCCAACATCCGGACATAGAGGTTATTTTCGTGACCAACTCAAGGGTTTTCTCTGTAGCTCAGTTTCTTGAATCAAGAAAAATTTCCGGGATACACCTTGTTGGTTATGATTTTTCAAAAGAAAATCAAAATTATTTAAAAAACGGCTTGATTGATTTTTTAATTTGTCACAAGCCCGAAGAGCAAGGATACAAGGGGCTTATGAGCCTATATCATCACCTTGCCCTCAAATTACCAGTGGATAAAATCTATTACATGCCCATCGATATTGTCACCCGGGAAAACCAGGATTTTTACCGCTAACCAAGGCCGGAATCCACCATTCAGAGGGTTTTTGCTGAACACGATTGGCCTTTTTTGCAAACGCAATAATCATCAAACCCATTGATCAGGGAAAATTCCGCACCGGTAAATTTTAAGCAGCTGCTACTCCCCGTAAGCCATGTACGATGGCCTTTGTTGACCAACAAATTGAACACCTGTAGTAGGGCGGATCAGAGAAGGCGGGCTGTGGCCATGCTATCCCTTCCAAATGACCAGGATACCAGCGAGGTTTGTACCAGGACCAATCAACCCTTTCATTAAATTTATTCCTTAAACTAGGAATAATTTTATCCTACTCCGGCATAAATGATCAATAACAAACCGCTGATGAAACAGGCAAACATGGCCGCCAGCCAGACATGTACTTTCCGGGAGGCACCTTTAAACTCTTTCCATATAAAAACACCCCACAAAGCTGCCACGAGCGTAGCTCCCTGCCCTAAACCATAGGAAATAGCAGGACCCGCCTGTTCGGAAGCAATGATACTAAAAGACATCCCGATACACCAGATGATACCTCCTAAAATTCCAACACCATGAATGGACCATTTGCCCTTGAAGTATTCTTCATAGCCAATCGGGCTTCCTTCGATAGGCCGCTTCATTAAAATGGTATTGAACAAAAAATTACTGATCAAAATGCCTAATGAAAAAACAAAAACAGCAGCATACGGAGTGAATTTTCCTGCTAAAGGATTGCTAAAATTCAAAGACATGGATTGCTGAACAAAGAAGTAAAACAGAGACATCAAAACACCCCCCAACAAAGCCAGTTTAATCCCTTTGGCAGGATTTTTTGCACTGTCCTTACTGATTTGCCTGTACGCCATTGCATCCAGGACAATCGCAGAGGTGACCAGGCCTACCCCTAGAAAAAGCAATACCGGATCGCCTTTTTGCTCCGAGATATAATTGATGATCACACCCAAGACCAACGCCAGCCCAATGCCTATGGGAAAAGATACAGACATCCCGGCAATGGCAATAGCCGCTACGATGAGAATATTGGCCAGGTTAAAAATCACGCCTCCCACAAAAGCCTTAAAAAAATTGGGTAAGGTGGCTTGCTGAAGGTCCTCCAGAAATGGCCGGCCCATTGTACCTGTGCTGCCCAAGGTAAGACCAAACAGCAGGGAAAGCAGGACAATCCCTATTACATAGTCCCAATAAAACAATTCGAATCGCCAGCTATCCGCAGCGAGTTTCTGGGTATTGGCCCAAGAACCCCAGCAAAGCATGGTCACAAAACAGAAAGAAAACGACGGCCAGGGAATACGATTCAATGACAAACATGGGATTGGGTTGAATGGTTTATTTAAAAGATGCTATTTCTGAAAGCCTGGGCACAGAAGATTGGGCTCCTTTTTTGGTTACGGAAAGGGCTGCCGCTTTATTGGCAAACTCAACCGCTTCTTTGACACCCATGCCCTTCGAAATGCCCACAGCCAACGCTCCGTTAAAAGTATCTCCTGCAGCTGTCGTATCTATTACCGCAACAGCAGGTGCCGGAACGATCCCTTGAAATGCCTCTGAAGACAAATAAGCACCCTGGGCACCTAAAGTGATGACCACCACCTTAACCCCCTTATGGTGAAAAAACATCGCCGCCTGGGCTGCAGAAGATTCATCTTTTACCTGTACTTTACTGAGCAGGGTGGCCTCTGATTCATTGGGCGTAATGGCGTAAAGCCTGGAATAAAGTTCATCGGAAAGGACTTGTGCCGGAGCAGGATTGAGTATGATCTTTTTACCTGCCTCATGCCCAAGCTTCGCAACGTGACTTACCGTCTCCATGGGTATTTCAAGTTGGAGCAGGATGATTTCGGCCTGTTGGACAAGGCCTGTATGCCGGTCTATATCACCAGCCGATAAGGCCATATTGGCACCACTGGCCACCACAATACAATTTTCCCCCTTCCTGTCTACGGTGATCTGTGCTACTCCGGAAGGAAGAAGGTCATCCTTGGACATCCCCTCTGTATAGATACCCTCTTGAAAGAGGGTATCTATCGTCTCCTTTCCAAAAATGTCCCTGCCTACTTTTGCAATGAAGGCAACATTAGCTCCCAACCTTGCCGCAGCAACAGCCTGGTTGGCTCCCTTTCCCCCGGGATTCATGAAAAAATTGCCCCCCAATAGGGTTTCACCCGGTCCGGGAAAATGGTCGGTCTGTACCACCATATCTGTATTAGAACTGCCTACTACCAATAGGCTATGCCGTTTGTCCATATTGCACCTATCATTGTTTCCATCATTTAATTCCATTTAAGCCTACACTGGATCCTTTATTCTAATAAAATCCTGAATGACTTTTCCATTGTGTTCCATTCTGGCAAGGGTATAAATATACCCATTTTTGCCCAGGGCGATGGAATTGACATAGGTGGGAATGCCTCCGTCTGCATAAAATACAGGGCCGTGATCCGTATAATGCCGGTCGGAAATCTGATAGGTAACAAGATGTAAATTTTCCAGTCCTTTGGCTGCTCCTTTTGCTATTTTTTCAAGGCCTCGAATCAATTTACCATCTTCATAGATAGGCCCTCCGGTCAGGTAATATATGGTATCGTTTTCTTCACAATGGACAAAACCCAAATACCCGTAACTAAATAGGTCAAACATGCCACTGCTTCGGGAAGGCTCGGAAACAATCCTTTCCAGGATCTCTATTTTCCGTTTCAAAGGGTCAAACCGGAACAAGTAGCCGGAATTGCCATGAACGCCAAAAGCAACCTTCTCACCATCATGCCAGAAAACCTTTCTCCAGTTGTAAGCCATACTGCCCGGCCTGCAGGGATCATACTGGCCAAAATAATCCAAACGAAGGTTAACCTCTTCCATCAACCTTAAGGCTTTTTGTTGGAAATCATAACTATAAATCCCCCCTTCAGCAGTAGAAAAATAGGCCTTGCCATCTCTGGGGTCCACAAACAGGGAACGGCAAAGAGTTCTGAAATCCTTTCCCGGTTTGCCTGCTTCACCAAGTGCTGAAATCAATCCAAGGTCATGAAAAGCATGGGTTTCGGTATTGTAATGGAAGAAACGACCGGTAGGCCAGGTAATTCCGTAAATTTGCCCTCTTTCCGGGTCCATGGTCATCGATACTACCCCCTCTCCCCCGGGCAACAAAAGCAAATCATCCACCTCTTTGGTATGCAGGTCATAGGACAAAATATGCCCACCAGGATATTTTTCATGCCCTGCAGGTGGGTTTTCAGGCAACCTGTCCATGCCATCTATCAGCTCATAAAAACCAACATGTGTGCTGAAATACAACTTTCCTTTACTTTCATAGAACTCTACGTGGCTTTTCCCTTGTGGGACGGCTTTCAAATGCTGCTCTCCACACAATTCGGTCAGATCACCTAAAAATTCAATTTTGTCCTCACCGGGCTTATACACATAAAATTGCCCACCTATTTCCAGGGATTCAGAAGACAAAATGTAATAAATATTGCCATCACTTGCACGGGAAATGGCATTATAGGTGTCGTGGGCCAGATGGAATCCTGAAAAGTATCTTTCTGCTTCCAAATATTTGCCAGATTTATTTTTATTCTGATCAGGGGTCGGTTTACTTCTACTCATTGCGTCAAAATAGGATGGGAATTCAAATGGATTAATCAGGTATCAAATTAGCTTCTAACCGGGGAACCCCCACCTGCCCGGCGAGACGAATACACTCGTGCAGGATATCAATTTCTATGTTTGAGGCCCAGGTACTGGGCAAGCCATATACCATTTGGGAAGAAGCACCCTCATAGCCCCCTTCTCTAAGGATGGTTGCAGTGGGAATATAAGCCATTACATCATTGGAATAGCCCATTACAAAAAGCTGTTGTCCAAAAATCTTTTTCAGCTCAACAGCATATCCTACAACGGTTTCGCCTCCTAAAGTGATTATGGGCTGGTCCCCCAGCTTCCATACCTGAACAGGAAAAGGATATGATTTCATCGTTTCCAAACCTTTGCTTCTCTCTTCCTTCATTCGGGTAGCCCATCTTTTCTGGTAGCCCGAAGACGTAGCAATAAACTTCGAAAGGGATTCCATAGCTGGTGGTTTGGCCAGAGCAAGATCTACTTCGGAATAAGCGGTTTGAATACTTGCCTCCAACGGTCTCATTTCTTCACTTAAAACCCTTTCTACGGCAGCAGCCAAACTTTTGCCGTATTGTTGGGCAAGAAATACCGTCCTTCTTGGAAGGGGATTTTGATCTGCCCCAGCGCCCTGAAAAAATAAAGCCGCGGCGCCAGGGTAATTTTTCTCCAGTTCAATTTGTGCAAAACCCGGGTAATCCCCTGAAATCCTGTAGTCCCCAAGCACCGTAGGATGACAGGCATAACCAAAAGCAATGGCAATGATATCTCCGGTTTGATTGGTAACTTTGATTACGGGCACGGCGTAATCATTTGGCCCTTTCAATTCAGTAACTGATTCCAATGCATTTTCTACATTATTTCTGCGATTGACCTGAAACCTGCTGAGGCCATTTTCCACAAACAAATGCGCTGGTTGAAGCGAAGCGAAAGCATCCTCCACCAATCGAAACACCTTATCTACCAGGGCATCCGAATAACGGCTCACCTGCAGTTTTTGGGCTTCATTTATGGGGTAAATATCGGAAAGCGAATTCTCCAAAACCGGGCCAGAATGACTATGGGAACTGTTGATAATGATCTGTGCCTTGCTTAGTCCATGCTTTTCTTGCAAACCGCCCCTGATCCTGTCTGAAAGTGCCTTTGGCATGGCCAAAAGGTCTGCTGTGATCAATAGGGCCTGCTTTCCGGAAGCATCTTCCAAGGCAAGGGCCTTGATCCAAATGGGATGGATTACCTCGTCAAAAGGACGATCCCTGCCACCATATCCGGCCAGCCAAATAGGCTCTTCCGGTGTGATGTCAATGCTGGAAACTCCAGCTTTCCATTGCATGGTAACCTGACTTTCAACAGCCCTGGCTTGCCCGGCCGTAAAACCAAAAAGCAGCAGCGCCACCATTGAGAAAATAGAAGATAAACATGTATGCATGATGTGGTTTTTTTAAATTGGATTTAATTTTTAACCGAAATTTCCTGGGGCTGGATACCCACCTTTTCTGCAACTTTCAAAGCTTCCCCAATAATCCGCTCTTCAATATCAAACGCCCAGGGCG
>Ga0076930_100923_pt1 | contig 20034 bp, 16 predicted proteins | sample HotLakConsoUCCRE_FD_71149 | JGI IMG/M metagenome (GOLD analysis project Ga0076930, IMG submission 71149) | Hypersaline microbial mat communities from Hot Lake, Washington, USA - Hot Lake Consortium UCC-RE (version 3) (version 3) ...
CCTTGAAGGGCGCTGCTTAGACCGCAAGCCTGTCCGAAATTATGCAACACTGGGGATCAGTATCCCAAAGAAAGGCTCTCCCGACGTATCGGTTGACGACATGGAAGACCCGGCTCGTCGGGGGAAGCGATCTGGCTGCGTGGGTAGGTCATATGGCCAGTGTTGCCGAAGCCAGGATGAGGCGGAATAGGAAAACCGCTCAGCGGAGACTAGGAAACTCGCTCGAGATGCCGTGAGTCCAGGATCGCCTCATATATGGCCGGGATTGCCGCCTAAATCATCGCCTCAGTCATCACGTACGTTGTGTGTTGCACAATAACTACCAACAGGACCGCATACGTCGAGACCTCGATAACAAATTTCCGACTCCGACAATGCTGCGATACTACCTGGTAGCGCATAAATGGAGACCTCACCAGGAACCAGTAAATCAATTTGCTGCAACACTATCTCTGAAGAGCTAAATTCTTGTACCAACAACGCTTCGCACCTGCCATCGAGGCTTTGACAAAAAAGCATTGGGTCAATCACTACCGGGCGAGCATAATTATTTGAGACTTCAACCTCAAACGATGCTTCAGCTATAGCAACGTCAATGCCAATGCAGTTATTCTTCTCAAGAATGGATATTGGTAGAAATGCTTTTGCATCGATAATGTTCGCTCCGGTGAGCACTACAGCAAGATTACCCTCGTAACAAGCTGACGAGAATATGTCCTCGAGCCTTGCACTCCCCTCCCAGAATCGCCTTGGTCCAACAGTTCGCGAAAGTTGGTGCTCCAAAAACGTCGAATCTCGTCTCAAACTCATCTTCTGACCGTTGCAGTAGGCTGTCAATATATCTGTTTCCGCAAGTTCAAAAATATCAGCAAACTTGAAAGAAGCACCGGATTCATCGAAGTCCAAATTCTCAATCGCAACATATATCACCGGCTCATGAGATATTTCCTGGATAAAGACATGACCTTTCCAATCTGCGGATGCGCAGCAGATAAAGGCAGCCATAGGTAGAATAAGAATTATTTTCATGTCAACAAAATACCTCAATGTCAAAATTGCTGAACAAACCGCGTAAAGGTCTCAGCATTGTACAAATAATCTCTCAATTCATGATTTGGATTATTTGAGTACATAATATTGCTTGGATCATAGCCGAGTCTATCATGCGAACCCAAGACTGCCGCATGATGAGCCTCATGTATGAGTGATCTGGTCAAACGCCAACGAGAATTCGTCCAAGGCATTATACGAATTACTTTTTCACCTGAATCCCAAATAGCTGCAACTTTTGCAGGGTCCAATTTAGCCGAACCGACTCTGCGAGTTGGCAGGTAATCAAAATCAACCTCGTCAACACTGAGGTCAGATAAGAATGATCGAACCTTTCCTATATGATCTACAAGGCTGCTCTGTAGATATTGAGCCGTACTGGGTCCAAAATATTGCTCTACAATGTCGAATAGACCCCCTTCTTGCTGCAAAGCTTCTTCTGCCCTATTCAGTTGAGCGATACTATCGGACCTCGCACCCTCAAATAGTTCTTTTCGCTCGTTCGACTGAGACTGATTCAGGGCATAGGCCATAGCCCCCGTAACGTAAGCGGTCATTCCGGACCGTTCTTCCCCAGGCCAGGCTAGCTGAGTAATCTGCTCCCGAACTCAACCAGGAGCAGATCACATGTCCAAAGTCACCCGTTTCCGCCGCACTGCCGACCAATGGCGAACGCTGATTGCCGAGCAGGCCAATAGCGGAATGAGCCAGGAGGCTTTCTGCAAGCACCAGCGATTGGCGCTCAGCACGTTCGCCAACTGGAAGCGTCGACTTGCCAGTCAGCCTGATGTTCAAGATGAAGGTGCGCCACCGCCGTCAACCTGGATCGATTTGGGAAGCCTTGGGTCGAGGAGCAACGGTTGGGACATCGAGCTGGATCTCGGTGATGGCATTTGCCTCCGGCTGCGACGTGGCTGATGTTCTTCCCGGAGGACCGTGTTCGAGTCTGGCTGTATGCGCGCCCGACCGACATGCGCAAGCAGTTTGATGGACTGGCAGCACTGGCCCGTAACCAGCTCAATGAAGACCCCATGAGCGGACATGTGTTCGTGTTCATCAATCGACGCCGGACCTACATGAAGGTGCTGTACTTTGATCGGGGCGGTTACTGTCTGTGGTGCAAACGACTGGAGCAAGGACAGTTCAACTACAACAGTCAGCGTGGTGACAAGCAAGCCTTGAGCTGGACAGAGCTGAAGCTGTTGCTTGATGGTGTCAAAGTGCAGAAATCACGTCAGTTCAAGCGCTATCAGCATGTCGCTAGTACGACACCGCGGTATAATACAGCCCATGGTTGAAGCGGCCACCAATACCATCATTGCTGCGCATCAGCACGCCAAGTTGGAGCGTGAGAATGCGGCGCTGAGAGCGGAGCTAGAAGAGCTCAAGCATCAACTGGCGTGGTTCAAGCGTCAGCTGTTTGGTCGCAAGTCCGAGAAGCGCTTGATCGAGAGCCCTGCTCATAGTGGTCTGTTGTTTGACACGCTGCCGGAGTCGCAAGAGCAGGTACCGACCGAACAGATCAACTATACCCGTCGCAAGGGTGCCAAGGAGCGTGGTGATGCGGTCACCGACTCCGGTCTTCGCTTTGCTGAAGATGTGCCTGTCGAAGTGATCCACGTCAATGACCCCGACATCCAGTCCATCCCGGAAGAACATCGGGAAGTCATCGATGAGAAGGTCACGCGTCGACTGGCTCAGCGACCGGGCAGTTATGTGGTGATCGAGTACCGACGTCCGGTGGTCAAAGACAAGCGCGATGATCGGATCCACACCACGCCGGCCCCGGCCAACGTACTCGACAACAGCCTGGCCGATGTCAGCTTCCTGGCTGGCATGCTGGTCGACAAGTTCTGTTACCACTTGCCGCTATACCGCCAGCACCAGCGGCTTGCCATGAGCGGCATCACGCTGAGCCGCAGTACCTTGACCAACCTGGTCGAGCGTGCTGTGGCCCTGCTCAAGCCCGTCTACGATGCGCAACTTGAACATATCCTGCTATCAAAAGTGTTGGCCATGGATGAAACGCCAACCAAGGCCGGCCGGGCCAAGCCGGGGAAGATGAAGCAGGCCTGGTTCTGGCCAGTGTATGGACAGGATGATGAAGTCTGCTTCATCTACTCGCCATCCAGAGGCAGCCAGGTGGTTGTCGAGGCGCTGGGCGAACGCTTCGATGGCACGCTGGTGACCGATGGTCACTCAGCCTACACTCGATACGCCAGCAATCGTCCCGATGTAACGCATGCCAACTGCTGGGCACATGCCCGCCGCAAGTTCGAAGCGGCCTTGAACGACGAGCCCAAGGCTGCCGGTCAGGCGCTGGAACTGATCGGTCAGCTCTACCGGGTTGAGGAGCAGATCCAGAAGAAGAACTTGCAGAGCCAGCCCAAACTCGACTGGCGAACCAAGCACAGCATCCCGATTGTCAAGGAGATCTGGGCCTGGTGTGATCAGCAACGACAGCGCATGGACCTGGCCCGGTCCAGTCCGCTGCTCAAGGCGCTGGGCTATGCGCTGGGGCGTCAAGCTGCCCTGGAGGTCTATCTGGGCGATCCCGACGTCCCGATCGACACTAACCATCTGGAAAGAGCGCTAAGGCCCATTCCAATGGGCAGGAAAAACTGGCTGTTCAGCTGGAGCGAAGTCGGTGCCCGCCATATCGGCGTCATCCAGAGCCTGCTGGTCACCTGCCGGCTGCATGAGGTCAATCCCTATGACTACCTGGTCGACGTGCTGCAACGCATCAATCAGCATCCGGCCAGTCTGGTTGATGAGTTGGTGCCGCGGGCCTGGAAGGAGCGGTTCGCTGGCGACCCGTTGGTATCAGATCTGCACAGAGTCAGTCAATAACGGTCGGGAATGACCGCTTACTTTTCAACGACAATGCCAAGACTAAAGGGAATACTACATTCACTCGGTGTCACCTAGGGTTCTGGCTTAAGTTACTCGGTGCATTTCTTTGTCGCGGTTGATTCTGCGAGTCTTCAGGCCAGTATCGGCGGCTTTGCAGGAATTCGGTTGATTCGGCACTCTCATTGAATTCAAGCAGGTTCCCGACCTTCGATATAAGTACTTCACGGACTTCAGATGGGGTCGCGAAGAAGAATTCCTTCCTCTCATTTACCATGTTCACCCGCCGGCCTGCGAAGTGCGCATGGAGATCGGCTTCAAGGCTCACAGCATCTTCGGAAAAGAAGAGGGCATGCGTGTCGAACCGGAAAGGCACCGAAGCTCCACCAAGTTCCGTCACCCGGTCCAAAGGCTCAAGCCGCCGGGTTAAGCCAATTTTTACGACGCTCTCGCCAAACGCACCGCGGTTCGAGATAACGTATACGTACCCTGCTCGAATGTTCGCCAATCGGTAATCGTTGTCCTCGATTGCCTGATCAATCTGACCCAGTTTCTGCTCAAGGTCAGAATTGTGACCGCCACTGGCTTTCAATGCTTGGAGTGCGTTGACAATATGCTGCCGCTCTTTTTCTAGCCTCTCCCGTTCATCGGCGAGTTCCTTGGTGACCTTCCGCTCCTCTCTCAGTCGTTCTCTTTCTTCCCTGGCCGCCTCCTTCTCCTCTTGCTTCTTCATTAGATAATCGACGGTGAGCTCCACTTCTTCCAACCGGAGGGAGTGATACGAATCGCTAATGTGCATCTGCATGAGATTACCGTACCGGGCGATGGCTTCCCTCGACCGTTCCAACCGCTTCTTCGCTGCCTGGACGTTCCCGGCCCTAAGCGCTCGAATACTATTTTCGGCCTCTGCGTTGTATGCCCGCAGCATTAGGTTAGCCAGGTCACTCGCCATCTTTTTCCCCTTAGCCAGGGAGTTTTCGAATGTGAAGGTCTCAGATTTCTCGATCGCTGACCCAGACTTCACCATCTCAGATATTCGTGAGCTGAGTTCTTGAAGCCGGTCCTTGTAGGCCGAAGCGTTCTCCAATGGATGGTGGTACCTGTATATACCCACCTCCTGCAGTATCCAGTCATCATTGAAGGCCGCGCTTTCATCGGAGGATTGAATGGCCCTGAGCTGCGACTTCAGGGCTCTGACCTCGGCTTCGAGAAAGGAAATACGTGAGAAGTTACCCGCGTTGTCAGGAACTGTTTCAAGAGGCGCCTCTTTATGCTTCGCCTCAAATGTTTGGTCGGTCGCCAGGGCATCGCCATCTTTGGAAATCCAAAGCTGCCAACCTTCAGGGGGATCGGGCCAAGTGGGGTCCGGTGTCCATCCTTTTGGGGGTTTCCAGTTCGGGGGCGGTTTCGGCCAACCGGGTGGCGGATTGAAAACGGGGCCAGAGTCACTCATGACTTACGGATCCCCGATGTCTCGGCTGCCTCAAGCGCTGACGGATTCTTCGAGACGGATGCGCCCAAATGCTTCAGTGTCGCCAAGGGGATCACGGCTGAGAGGTCAAACTGGAGGAACATTTCCCTCTCTGCTCCCGTCGCCACGAAGGGTATGAATTTATGGATTCCAGTCGCTGGATCGGTGGTTTCCGTGCCGACCTCCAGGGAGACGGTTTGTATCAGACCCCTTCGATCGGCCTCGAAGACTTCATGTAGGCTCCGAAGGGCCACATTTTGCACAGCAGCTGCGTAGCGGTCCTTGCAGGCTTTCTGGGACAGATTCGTTGAATTGATTTCATCCTTCGACTTCGTGTACTTGTAACCTTTGATGGTGGGTATGGTTTCGGGCGGGGGGATGAATACCCTGAGTTCGAGTTCCGCCGTGGACTGATCGAATGAAAACTCATGCTTTACGGGAAAGTGTTCCGGGTAAACGGAGTTCCCCAAGACGATCGAGACGTACTCTTCGATCGCTTCTGGTACTCCGTACCCCAGGTCAGCGATCAACTGATCAACCTCTGCGTTTCTCTGCCCAACATCCTCGACTCTGGCGCTGCATTCGGCGGCATAGCGTTCTTTCTCAGTCTCAAGGGCTTTGAGACGCTGTGCTTCTCGGTGTTGGTGGCTTTCCAATGCTTCCTCATGCGCAGCTTTGTTCCGGGTCTTGGTTATTTTCCACAACGCCATAGCTTTCTCGTGGTTGGCCTTCGCTGAAGTCACGGCGCGCTCGTGCCTCTTTTTTCCGAACAAACTAGCAAGGCCAGTTGGTGGCGGTGGCAAATTGAGAACGGGTTCGGATGGTTGGGGAAGACTGACCGGGCGAGGAATCGGTTGTTCAAGGTCTGGCCGACCAAAGGGCGGGTGGGTGACAGTTGACTTGAGGCTTTCCAGATCTACGAAGTCATCAATGGCGAGGGTGGCTTCCAGCAAGGTATCGATTTCGTCATAGATCTCATTGAGTTCGGCGTTCTTCTCTTCGACCAAAGCCAGCCTCGCTGCGATATGTGACTCTCTCGCTTCCTTCTCAAGGTGTTTCCGTTCCTGCTGTGTTGCACGAGCCAGCTGTGCGGAAGCCCTCTCCTCTGCTTTCCTCGCCATTTGTGCGCGGCGGACAGCGGCCTGTCTATCCCGTTGAGCTGCACGCTGTTGCTTTGCCGCTTCTCGGGCCGCTTTTTTTACTATTCGGTTAAAATCGCCAAGTAGCCCTCGGGCCATGATGCGTCCTCCTCTTTATTTGTCCGCCCGACCAGTGTAAGCGCGATTCTATTCTGTCGACAACAAGGGACAGTTCAGCCACGAACTGCAAATCTGTCTCCCGGTATGTTGCCTTCAGGTGGCTAAGCGTTGAGGGTCGCTTTAAGGTTCAGCAAAGTATTCGTTTGCCGACAAAAGTGGCAATCCCGACAGATATAGAGCTTTGCGTAGAGGAGATGCAAGGGAGAGTGGGCTAAATCGAGACTGTTGCAGGACTGTGGTCAAAATCGGCATCTTGTCGAAATTGGGACGCCCGATTTCGTCCCTATTTCGTCCCACGCTCTGCTGCTCTTCTCTTCAGCGGCAGTGCTTCGAGCCAAAATTCAGACCGGGTTTTTGAACGGAAACGATGCTGGGACAGGACTGGGACAGAGAAAACCCGGCAAGCCTGTTCGGATAAGTTGCTGATATGCAAGGAAATTTGGCGCGCCCGAGAGGATTCGAACCTCTGACCCCTGCCTTCGGAGGGCAGTACTCTATCCAGCTGAGCTACGGGCGCACTAGGGGAACTGATTATATCGTATTTGACGCGTGACCTCAGTCTTCGGAGGGCAGTACTCTATCCAGCTGAGCTACGGGCGCATGAGCGCAATTGTAACTTAATCAAGGGCGGGTGAACACTTCCGGATGGTTGGGTGGTTTGTAAATGGGTGGTTTTAATGCTCCAATAGGTGGAGAGTGCCCGGACGGTCACTTATCGTCAGGGGGTTTGCGAATGATCGGAATGGTTCGTTGTTCATCATGGATCCTGGTTCTGACACTGGTCGGCCAGATCATGCCGGTTGTTGCCGATCAGCCGACTGGCGTGCGAATTGCAGGGTCCGCCTGGATCGGGGATGCATCGACTCGGCTGGCTGATCATCTGGACCTGTTCAACCAGGGTCGTAAAGTGTCGGAACCTCGCATCGAGGTGCTTCAGTTTGGCTCTGGCCACGATGCCGTTGTCGCCCTGATGCGAGGCGAGGCTGAATTCGCCCTGGGTGCCACAACGCCGGTTGCTGTGGCTCTGATGGGAGAAATGGGCGAAGCAGGAAATCGCCCGGTCGTATTGGCCAGTCTGGCGCTTTCAAACCGTTCGCATCGGATAGTCGTTCTGCCCGAATCAGGCATCCTGCAGCCGCAGGATATCCAGGGTCGGCGAGTCGGGGTCATGATGGGGACATCCAGCCATTTCGGCTGGTTTCATTTCAGTCGATTCCATGGTCTCAACGAATCGTCGGTGGAACTGGTCGATCTGCCGGTCTCGGCGATGTCCGAGGCGATGCTCAATGGCCGAATCGACGCGGCGGTTGTCTGGGACCCGTGGGATGTCGAGCTGGCTCGGGCAACCGGAACCACCCTGATCGAATTCCCGCTCGATGCAATCTACACGGTCAACTGGCTGCTGCTCGCCGATCGCCAGCTCGCCATGAGCCAACCGGAACTGCTGGAACGCGTGTTGCATGGTTACCAGGCTGCCCTTGCCCGGATGGATTCCCGATCAGACGAAACACTTTCGCTGCTGGCCGGCCTGTTCGACACGGATGTCGACAGTTTTCTCGCGCGCACGGACGGCTTGCTGTGGCGGCTGGGGATGAACTGGTCAGTACTGGTCAGCCTGGGTGCCCAGTTCGACTGGCTGACAGCGCAGCCAGCGTTCGGCCACCAGCCGGCACCATCGCCATCCGACTACTTGCTGGGCGAGCCGTTGCGCAGGCTGTCGCCTCGCCTGGTAACGGTACCTCCGTATCTGATGGTGGCGGAAACCACTTCCGACACAGCGCCATGAAGCTGCGCTCACTGGTAATTTACGGGATGGTCGTTGTCATCATTGCACTGGTTGTGCTGGCAATCCTTGGCCATACTGCAGCCCGCTCCCTCGACCAGCGCCTGGATAGACTGGCCACACTTCGAGCGGTGGACAGCCGACTGGACCAAATGGTCTCGGCCATCGATTATGTCAGCCTGGTACGGGCCGACTGGCCGACACTGGAGCAGCTGGCCAATGACAGTGACAGCCTGACCGATGACCTGAAGACCCTGGATTACCCTCAGGCACGTCTGGCTCACGATCATCTCGTCGAGATTGCCGCACTCGGAAACGAAGTCCGGAATTCCACTGATCGCCCTGCAGCCCTGCGCATGCTGGCGGATCAGGCCCGGCTTCATCACGCAGGCGCCCGGGAAGCAATCGCGGCGCTGGTCGACGAAAACAATGAGCTGCTGCTGGCTGACCTGTACCGGATACTCAGAGCACTGGCCGTTGCCGCTCTGACCTTCGCCCTGCTTGTCATCATTGCAGCCCTGATCGTCCAGCGCCGACTGGTTCGCCCGATCAAGGCCATTGATGGAGGACTCCGGGCGCTGCGCAAAGGACAGATGGATGCTCGTATCCATATCACCAGTGATGATGAATTCGGCGACCTGGCCCGTTCCTTCAACACCATGGCTGACGAACGGCAGCGCCACGAAGCGCGGCTGGCCGAATCCGAACACCGCTTTCGCGAGCTGACGGAAAGCATCGGCGAAGTCTTCTGGATCGCAAGCCCCGACAAGTCCGAGACTTTCTACGTCTGTCCCGCTTTTGAAAAACTCTGGGGGATGCCGAATGATGTGCTGTACGAAAGAGCATCCGCGTGGACCGAAGCGATTCATCCGGACGATTTCGATCAGGTCCAGGTGTTGCTGGGAGGCCATGCCGACGGCCGCTATCTGGCGGAATACCGAATCGTTCGTCCGGATGGCTCGGTTCGGTGGATTCAGGACAAAAGTTCACCGGTACACGACGAATCAGGCAGGATTGTGCGCATTGTCGGCGTTGCCCGTGACATCACGAACGAAAAGGAATTTCAACAGCGGCTGGGAGAGCGAATCAAGGAGCTGAGTTGTCTGTACCAGGTGCTTGAATTGACAACCAGCTCGGAACTGACCGTCGATGAGGCGGCCAGCCAGGTCGTGGAGCTACTGCCGAGAAGCATGCTGCATGAATCAAATGCCGTAGCCCGGATAGCTGTTCTGGACTCGGTCAGGACCAGCATGAACTGGCAAGAGCCGGCCCGGTTGATCCGCAGCCAGATCAATGTTGACGACAAGGCGATTGGGACGATCGAGGTGGGCTATCTTCGGGCCGACTCTCGAGCGAAGCAAGAATTTCTGCCGGAGGAAGTCGCACTGATCAACGGCATCGCGATTCATCTTGGCCGCATGATCAAGTCGCGGCGGATGGCGGACACGCTGACTCGCAGCGAACGCCTCAAAGCCATCGGCGAGTTGACCGGAGGAGTCGCCCATGACTTCAACAATCTTCTGACGGTGATCATCGGCAATGCCGAGATGCTGATGGAACGGGGCGACAACGACGTCAGCGAACTGGCCGGCATGATCAACAAGGCGGCCAGCCGCGGTGCCGAGTTGACCAGCCGCCTACTGGCTTTTGCCCGCCGCCAGGCGCTTGAGCCAGTCGCGCTGGACGTCAGCGAACTGATCACCGACATCAGCCCGCTGCTGAAGCGATCACTGGGCGAGAGCATCGAGCTGAATATCAATACGCGCAAGGGCCTGTGGATGGCGCTGGCCGATCCGGCCCAGCTGGAAAGCGCCCTGCTCAATCTTTGCCTGAACGCACGTGACGCTCTGACCGGCAGTGGCAAGTTGACCATCGAGACCGCCAATGCGGTGCTCGACGCCGATTACACCGACGATCAGGAAGAACTGGTGCCAGGGGAGTTCGTGATGCTGGCTGTATCCGACAACGGTTGCGGCATTCCAAGGGAACATCTGGAACACGTCTTCGAGCCGTTTTATACGACCAAACCAACCGGCACCGGGCTCGGTTTGAGCATGGTTTACGGCCTGGTCAAGCAGCTCGGTGGACATGCAAGAATCTACTCCGAACCCGGCCAGGGAACCACCGTGAAACTGTACCTGAGACGGGCCGATCAAGGCGAGGCCGGGCCACTCAAAGCCCGCGCAGCTCCCGATCAGTTGCAAGGCACGGAGACGATTCTGGTGGTCGAAGACAATGACCTGGTTCGAGCCAATGCCTGCAAGCAACTCGGCGATCAGGGATATCGGGTCATTGAAGCCGGCGATGCCCAACAGGCACTGATGATCCTGCGTGCGCGCAAGGACATCGACCTGCTGTTTACCGACATCATCATGCCCGGAGGAATGACCGGCAAGGAACTGGCCGATCTGGCCTTGCAATTGCATCCCGATCTTGCCGTACTGTACACATCGGGTTATACCGAGAATGCGATCGTACACAATGGCCGGCTCGACCCGGGCGTGGAACTGCTTTCCAAGCCCTATGGCACTCGGGAACTGCTGGAACGGACGCGTCAGATACTTGATCAAAACCGGATTGATCGACCATGAAGCGCTCCACGCTGATCACTGTAACCGTCACTCTGGCCCTGGCAACGCTGGTCTTTTTTCTGAGCAATTCCATGAACATGCCCGGCTATGTCGATGGAATGCTGGCGGCGTTGGTGGTGATCGCTGCCGGTCTGTTGGCAATTGCCCACATTCAGCACCGCGAAAACCGCCAGAGAGCCGAACAGGCCCTGCGACAGAGTGATGATGCCAAACGTACCGCTCAGCGCCTGACCACGACCCTGGAAAGCATCACGGATGCATTTTTGTTACTTGACGAGCAGTGGCGACTGACCTTCATGAACTCGCACGCCGAAGCACTGCTCGAACGCAGTCGCGATGAGCTGATGGGCCGGAATATCTGGGATGAATTCCCGGAAGCTCGCGGGTCAATCTTCGAAATCCGCTACCGACAGGCCGTGGAAAGCGGCAACTCGGTTCGATTCGATGCGTATTTCCCTCCGCTGGAGCGCTGGTTCTCGATTCATGCCTATCCCTCGGATGAAGGCCTGGCGATCTATTTCCAGGACATCACGGCCCAGCAGGCCGTGCAGGATCAATTGCAACTGCTCAACGCCGCGGTAGACCGGGTCAACGACATGATCGTGATTACCGAGGCTGCTCCGATTGATGAACCCGGCCCCCGAATCGTGTATGTCAATCAGGCTTTCGAGCGCCTGACCGGCCATCGCAAAGCCGATGTTCTCGGCAAGTCCCCACGGTTTCTGCAGGGTCCGGAAACCGATCGTACCCAGCTTGATCGCATTCGTGCAGCGCTGGAGTGTCACGAGTCGGTCAGAGCAGTAATGGTCAACTATGATCGCGCGGGACAGAGTTATCACACCGAAATCGATATTTCCCCGATATTTGATGATGAAGATCGCTGCACCCATTTCGTCGCGGTCCAGCGCGACATCTCTGAAAGAATCAACCTGGAAGAACGCCTGCGTCAATCCCAGCGGCTCGAGGCTGTCGGCCAGCTGACCGGCGGCATTGCCCACGATTTCAATAACTTGCTGACGGTGATTATGGGCAACGCCGAAATGCTCAGTGAGTCGCTGACCGATGATCGAGAACTCAGCCCGGTCGCCAACATGATCAGCAACGCCGCCCAGCGCGGTGCCGAGCTGACCCAGCGTCTGCTGGCCTTTGCCCGGCGCCAGGCACTGGAGCCTCGCGCGGTGAATATTGACAGTCTCGTGGCAAGCACGGACGGATTGTTGCGGCGTGCGCTGGGCGATCATATCGAAATCGAGATAACCCGCAGCGGCGGTTTGTGGCCTGCGCTGGTCGATGAAGGCCAGCTGGAAAGCGCCCTGCTAAACCTGTGCCTGAACGCGCGCGATGCCATGCCCGGCGGGGGCCGCCTGACGATTGAAACGGGCAACGCTCGCTTGGACCGGGACTACGCCGATCGCCAGGGTGATCTTGAGCCAGGTCAATACGTCATGCTCTCGGTATCCGACACCGGGCGCGGAATCGAGCCCGAGCTTCTCGAGCGGGTATTCGAGCCGTTCTTTACCACCAAGGAAAAACACAAAGGTACCGGTCTGGGCCTGTCGATGATCTATGGTTTCATCAAGCAGTCCAACGGTCATATAAGAATCTACTCCGAGCCGGGCGAAGGCACAACGGTAAGGCTTTACCTGCCGCGTGCCGACGGTACTGAACTGCCCGACGTCGATATTGACGAAGCCGACGAGGCCCGCCATCAGCATGAAACCATCCTGCTGGTTGAAGATGATGAAATGGTTCAGGAGTATGCCCGGAACCAGCTCAACTCGATGGGATATACGGTATTGAGTGCGAGCAATGGTCCCGAGGCGCTGGAGATTCTGAAAGGCGACCAGATGATTGACTTGTTGTTCACCGATGTCATCATGCCCGGCGGAATGAGCGGACGCGACCTGGCCGAGGCAGCTCATCGGATCCGCCCGGAGTTGAAAGTCCTGTACACTTCAGGCTATACCGAAAATGCAATTGTTCATCACGGGCGACTGGATCGGGACGTTCACCTGTTGAGCAAGCCCTATCGCCGCCGTGATCTTGCTCGCCAGATCCAGGCGGCATTGCGCGATCCTGCGACCCCTTCCGACAAAGGCAGATCATCATGACTCCCACCGGCCTGCTGGTACTGGACGACGACCCGATGATCGGGCAAACCATTGCCTACATTGCCAAGTCGGTCGATGTCCAGACCCGCATTACAACCAACGCCGCCGATTTTTTCGACGCTCTGGACCAATGCCAGCCTGCCCGGATCGTGCTTGATCTGATCATGCCGGACATGGACGGCGTCGAAGTGCTGGTCGAACTGGCCAGGCGCAACTGCCGGGCGCATATCATCATCAGCAGCGGCGTTGGCTCACGGGTGCTGGATGCGGCCCGACGCTCGGCCGACGAGCACGGCCTGAACATTCTTGGCGTGCTTTCAAAACCCTTTTCCTCGATCAGGCTACGTGAACTGCTCACCCGTGAAGTCAGCGAGCAAGGTCTGCAAACGGGTAACGGTAGGGTCAGCTCCATTGACGAAATCACCGCCGGCGAGCTGTCCGACGCTCTGGACAACCGGGAATTCGAGCTGGTCTATCAACCCAAGGTGTTCTGTACCAGTTCCCGCCTGGCCGGGTTCGAAGCGCTGGTGCGCTGGAACAGTCCCGTCCGCGGACTGATCATGCCTGGCCAGTTCATCGAGCTTGCCGAGCAATCCAACCTGATACTTCCGCTGACGCATCAGACGATCGAGATGGCCATTGACTGGTACAGCACAGTTTTCGACAGCGCTGAATTCGAGCGCAATGGCGACGACAGCGCTCCGACCATTTCCGTCAACCTGTCGGCCCGTACCTTGACGGATCAGCAGTTTGTCGAGCAGGTCAGCGACTTCTGCCTGCGGCGGGGCGTCCCTCCTCATCGAGTCATCTTCGAATTGACCGAAACCAGCGCGATGGAAGACCCGATAGCCTCGCTGGATCTGCTGACCCGGTTGCGCGTCAAGGGCTTCCAGTTGTCGATCGATGACTTCGGAACCGGCTACTCATCCATGCTGCAACTGGTTCGATTGCCGTTTTCGGAAATCAAGGTTGACCGTTCCTTTGTCATGACCGTATCCAGCTCGGAGGAATCGAGAGCGGTGGTGCGATCCATAGTCGAACTGGGCAGCAGCCTGGGTCTGATAACGACCGCCGAGGGCGTCGAGGATGCATGGGCTCTGGATTATCTGCGCGAGGTCGGCTGTGATCTGGCCCAGGGCTATTTCATTTCCCGACCGTTGTCCATCAGCGATGCAACCATCTGGGCCACCCGGAACAGATGATGACCATAAAAAAAGGCCGGTGCCCCAGTGCAGGGAGGGATCGGACACCGGCCGGAGCGGCTTTGCAGTCGCTCTACTAGTTAATACGAAATTCGGCTTGAAAACGGGTCAGTTTTCTGTGCGCTCGATCACATTTTTCCAGTCTGGACCGTTTTTCAGCAGCGTTTCGACTGCGGCCGGCTCAATCGGATGGGAAAAAAGAAAGCCCTGGGCGTAAACACACTTGAACTGACGCAACAGGGTCAGCTGGTCGGCATGCTCGACGCCTTCAGCGACAGTCGCCATACCCAGGTCGCGCGAGAGCGAGCAAATCGTACGGGTAATGGCCTGATCTTCAGGATCGCTGGCCAGGTCCTGAACAAAACCCCGATCGATCTTGACCACCGAAATCGGGAAATTCTTCAGATAAGCCAGCGAGGAATAGCCGACCCCGAAATCATCGACAACCACGCGCATGCCGATGTCGTCGAGCTTCTGCAGCGTGCGCCGATTACGCATCAGGTTCTCGATCAGCACTTCCTCGGTTATTTCCAGGTGCAGCAATGATGGCTCGATGCGGTGCTGATGCAGCAACACGCTGAGCTGCTCGGCAAAATCGGCTTCCCTGATCTGGGCACCGGAGATATTGACCGCCAGCCACGGCGGCTTGCCGGTTATGGCCTTCCAGCGTCCCAGGTCACTGAGCGCCTGACGCAGCGCATACTGCCCCAGGCGACCGATCACGCCGGTTTCCTCGGCGACCCGGATGAAATCCTGGGGCGGGACCATGAAGCCTCGCTCGTGGCGCCAGCGCATCAATGCCTCCAGCCCGACCAGCGACAGGTCGTCGACGTTGACGATGGGTTGATACACGAGACTGAACTGACCGGCATCCAGCGCCTGGCGAATATCGCGGCTGAGATTCAACCGGTGCTGGGCCTGGTCGAACATTTCACGGGTAAACACGGCGTACTGGTTGCGTCCGGCATTCTTGGCCTTGAACAGCGCCGTATCCGCATTCTGGATCAACTCGCTGACGCTCTCGCCGGATTCCGGATAGAACGCGATTCCGATGCTCGCTGAAATGAAGAACCGGTTCCGGTCGATCTTGAAGCCCTCATCCATGGCGCGAAGCAGATTCCCGGCCAGCTGCTCGATTTGATGACGACTGGAGCGGGACACGGCAATCAGAAACTCGTCACCGCCATGACGACCGACAAAATCGCTGTCCCGCAGAACCCCGGCCAGCCGGCGAGGAATTTCGCACAACAGACGATCGCCGAGCTGGTGCCCCAGCGAATCATTGATGTCCTTGAACTGATCCAGATCGATAAAAAGCAGGGCCAGCTGCTCATCGGTCTTTTCGCTGTCGGACAGAATGCGTTCGAGATAGCGGCTTGACCCGGTCCGGTTTGGCAAGCCGGTGAGCGGATCGTGGGTAACCAGAAACTCCATCTCCTGCTCGGCCAGCTCACGCTCACGAATTTCGCGTTCGAGACGGCGATTGGACGCTGCCAGCGAGCCGGCCTGATAGGTCGCATTGAGGCCCAGAAACGAGATCGTGGCCAGCAGGAAGGTGGCGGCGATGCCACCGATCAGGGCAACCAGCGGCAACACTGAACCCATCAGGTCAGCGTCCTCGTCACTGGTTGCGAACTGAAACTGAAAGCCACGGCTGTCGTCATCCAGATCGAGAAAGAAACCGGGATGCCAGCGATAGTCGTCCGGCCAGTTCAGCGGCGGATAGGGATAGACTTCATTACCGTCATGCAGCACGCGCAAACGAAGTTCGTCCCGAAACAGTTCGGTCAGCATCGCGTCGATGGCATCGGGAACGGTAAGAACGGCGGCCAGGAACCCGCGATGCGCGACCCCCCGACCAATCGGATTGATGAACGTAACCCCGGTTCGTCCATCCGGCAGTTCGAAAGGCTGGGTAACCACCAGCTCACCGGTCTCTACCGAATCGTCCAGCAGCGGAACATAGCGTTCGAGAATCGGATATACGGTTCCGGACTCGGAGCGACTCAGCCCCAGCGATTGCTGCCACTGAATCACGAACTGCTTGTCGAGTACGGAGATGGCGCGATAGTAAGGATAATCGAGCTGATATCGGCTGGCATCGTCGCGCCAATCGGCCTGATCGCTCATGGCGCTGTTGGACAGGCGCGCCGCCATGCGCTTCTGGGCCTGAATCTGTTCGTTGATGCTGGCCAGAATATCGGCTCGCACGTAACGGGCCCGATCATCCAGATGGCGCGTCAACGCCGCGAGCTCGGCTTCGGTCAGACTCTGATGAAACCACACCGACCCGGCCGAGCCCCCCAGCACGATAATCAGTGCAACAACGCCCGCCAGCGTCGGGCTGAACATCTGAATCCGCTGGATCACGTCGAACCGTTTCGCATCGATCTGCGTTTGGCTGATCCGCAAGAATCGCTGTAAATTGAGATATTGATGGACGTAATCAAAGAAAACATGGCGCTGGGTCTTGCTGACTCAGCGCCGGAGTATAGCGCAGCATCGAGACCGATGGACCCCTGAACAGGCCTGTATGGAACGGGTTTCAGACGGAATCACCGTTCAGGCAACCTCTGAACAAGTCTGTGCGGAGATCGCCTTTGACCGGATGCTATGATCTGGCAAACGTCAGTCGGATACAGGATCTATGGCCGTTCGGTTTCTTGGCTCAGTGACCATTGGGGCGATTGTCGGCGGCGTCATCCATGAGGCGCTGATGGCAGGGTTCGAGTTGCTGCGGGTCGACGACAATCTCAGGAAACAATTGACCGAGGGCGCTGGAGCAGGCCTGGCTGATGTGATCGCCCTGATGCTGATCTGGCTGATTTCGGTCACGCTTTCAGTCGCCATGGCCACGGCGCTCGCCGAAACCCGTCTGGCCGGTTGGCTTTGCGCGCTGATGTGGCTGGTCCCGATTTCCCTGCTGGCGGGTCTGGGAGGGCTGAGCGATCCGGGCCTGGCGTGCGCGATTGTTGTCGCACCGGTCGGTGCCGTGCTGGGTACAGGCCTGGCCCGCTGGAGTGAAAACCAGCGGCAATGAATCGAACAGGCAGTCGCCCGGCCCGGTGCGATATAATGCCGCGTCGGGTGTCCGCGAAGGTGGGCACTGTTTTTTTGTCCTGATCCAAGTCGAGGTTGATCCGGCGTGTCTGAACAGCATGATCGAGAATTCATAAAACGTTTCAGTTTGACCATTGTCGGGCTGGTGGTGTTTACCATCGTCATCATATTCGTGGCGATTTCCATCCACGGCAAGCTTGAGCTCAGCGACAATCCGGCTCGTGAAACGGCACGGCAACAGCGTATTCAGCCGGTGGCCGGCGTCTATGCCGGCGAGACCGGACGGGCAGCAGCCCAGGCTGCCGCCGCGGCTGCCGCTGCAGATGCCCCCCAGGTTGCCTTTGATGGATCACTGGATGGTGAGCTGATCTATGATCGGGTCTGCGGCACCTGTCATGAAGTGGGGGCTGCCGGCGCACCGCTGATGCAGGCCAGCGCCTGGGAAGGGCGGCTTGACAAGGGCGTCGACCAGCTGGTTGCCAACGCGATCAGCGGCATTGGTGCGATGCCGCCGCGAGCCGGTCGACCGGACCTCAGTGACGAGCAGATCGAAGCATCGGTCGAGTACATGCTCGGCATGCTGGAGTAATCTGAAGGGTGCTTGATCCCGACCAATTTCCTGCTGAAAGTGCCGAGTTTTTCCTGTCCGGCGAGGCAGGCAAACTGGAATGCCTGAGCGAAATGCCGGATGCCGACCTGGCGGTTCCGGCCACGGCGGTGTTGTGCCACCCCCATCCGCAACACGGCGGGACCATGCGCAACAAGGTCGTGACCATCATGGAGCGCGCGCTACGCGAGCTTGGCCTGGCGACTGTCCGATTCAACTACCGGGGAGTGGCCGAAAGCGAAGGCGAGTTCGACGACGGCAACGGGGAAACTGCCGATCTGCTGGCCGTAGTGGAGTGGGCACAGCGGGTACGTCCAAACACCGATCTGTGGCTGGGCGGGTTTTCATTTGGTGCCTACATCACCTTGCGCGCGGCCCAGGAACTCCCGGTACGCCAGCTCATCACCATTGCTCCGCCCGTCGAACGTTACGGTTTCGATCAGCTCCAGCCTCCGAACTGCCCGTGGCTGGTCGTTCAAGGCGATGAGGATGATGTGGTCTCGCCTGAGGCGGTCAATACCTGGGCGGAAAATCTGGATCAGCCGCCCGACCTGGTCGTCATGGAGGGCACCGGTCATTTTTTCCATCGCCGCTTGATGGACCTGCGTGGGCTGATCAAGAACCACGTCCAGCCCAATCTTCCCTGACGCCCTATAGAACCGGTCCTTCCCAGGCACCGCGATTTCACCATGGCGCATGTTTCCGGCCCGCTAGAACGCTATCAGCAGCAGGTTGACCAGGGTCAGCTGACCCCGGACCCGCGCCAGCTCGAACTTGCCGAGTTGCTCGATCTTCGGTTCAACCAGTTAGCAAGGCAAGAGCGCGGGTCGTGGTGGCGAGGCTGGCTGCAGCGCACACCCGCGGTCAAGGGCCTGTATCTGCACGGCGCCGTTGGCCGTGGAAAGACCATGCTGATGGATCTGCTGGCCGTGAGCCTGGAGGAAGCCGGCGTGCCGGTCTGGCGGATCCATTTTCACCGCTTCATGGAATTTGTCCACGAACAGCTCGCAAACGCCGATCGCCAGCGTGATCCGCTCGACCGGGTGGCATACGTGATCGGTCGACGCGCCCGCGTGCTGTGCCTGGATGAATTCCACGTCAGCGATATCGGCGACGCAATGATCCTCGGCGAACTCCTGCATCAGCTCAATGAACGCAAGGTCGTGCTGGTTACGACCAGCAACACCGTCCCGGACAATCTCTACGCCGACGGCCTGCAGCGGGCACGCTTTCTGCCGGCCATCGAACGGATCAAGTCGACCTGCGATGTCGTCAGTCTGGATGCGCGGGAAGACTATCGCTTGCGCGAACTGTCCCGTCATCCAGTCTACCACTTCCCGGAAGATGCTGACAGCCAGGCCGACCTGGCCGCGGAGTTTCAGGCGCTGGCGGCCGGAGAAAAGATCAGTGACAAGCCGCTGACGATTCGTGGCCGCCGTATCCAATCGATCAAGCGCACCGGCTCGGTTGCCTGGTTCGAGTTCGCCGAGCTGTGCGAGGGCCCCAGGGCGAGCGCAGACTACATCGAACTGGCCAGGCGTTTCAGCACGCTGATCATCAGTGGCGTTCCGCAGCTGGATGAGCAGGACAACAATGCAGCCCGACGCTTCGTCCACCTGGTCGATGAATGCTATGACCGGGCAGTCAAACTGGTCATCGCAGCCGAGGTTGCCCCGCAGGCGCTATATGTCGGAAAAAGCCTGGCCGCCCCGTTCGAACGAACCAGCTCACGCCTGATCGAAATGCAGAGCCACGACTACCTGGCGCGTGCTCACAAGCCCTAAGTGCGATCTCTCAGCAGGCTATCCACACAAGCAACCGGACATTTGGTGGCCAGCGGCGAGTGGTGCCGCCTGCTGGCGAGCCCAGGGTCAGATCGCCAAAGTTGATGGATTCGGCTCCTGTGGAGCTTGGGTGCCCGCGACTCGTCATCTGAATACTGACTCTGCGAATGGCCTTTTCCTGGATATGTGGTTCAGCAAAGATGCTGAAGCTTTCTTGCCTGCCTCCGTGACCCTCGGCTCGCCATCAGACAACACCACTCCCCGTT
>Ga0076930_100925_pt1 | contig 20015 bp, 25 predicted proteins | sample HotLakConsoUCCRE_FD_71149 | JGI IMG/M metagenome (GOLD analysis project Ga0076930, IMG submission 71149) | Hypersaline microbial mat communities from Hot Lake, Washington, USA - Hot Lake Consortium UCC-RE (version 3) (version 3) ...
TCTGTGGTCGTAGATTTGACCCACCCCGCCCTCCGGGCACCCCTCCAGGGAGGGGAAGGGGTGGGTTAATCCTGGCATTAAGCCAGTTTATCCGTGATAGGTAGGGTATCTGTGGTCGTAGATTTGACCCACCCCGCCCTCCGGGCACCCCTCCAGGGAGGGGCAGGGGTGGGTTAATCCTGGCATTAAGCCGGTTTATCCGTGATAGATAGGGTATCTGTGGTCGTAGATTTGACCCACCCCGCCCTCCGAGCACCCCTCCAGGGAGGGGCAGGGGTGGGTTAATCCTGGCATTAAGCCGGTTTATCCGTGATAGATAGGGTATCTGTGGTCGTAGATTTGACCCACCCCGCCCTCCGAGCACCCCTCCAGGGAGGGGCAGGGGTGGGTTAATCCTGGCATTAAGCCAGTTTATCCGTGATAGATAGGGTATCTGTAGTCGTAGATTTGACCCACCCCGCCCTCCGGGCACCCCTCCAGGGAGGGGAAGGGGTGGGTTAATCCTGGCATTAAGCCGGTTTATCCGTGATAGATAGGGTATCTGTGGTCGTAGATTTGACCCACCCCGCCCTCCGGGCACCCCTCCAGGGAGGGGAAGTTGCTCAGTATTTCCCTATTGGAAGTTATCCCAAACTGAGGTTAATTAAGCTTTCGGAGGGTTAATGGAGTTAAAGTCTGCCTTTACGGACCTACTCTGATAGGGCTGGCTTTTGGGTCTTGTCCCTGGCCCCATGCTACGGCAGGCTGCATCGGTGTGGGGTGAGAGCAGAGTGGAGGCACTGACCATGGGGAGAATGGCTGTACTACCATGTGAGAACAGTTCCGTAAAACTACGGATAGGGCATGGGCCGATTCAGGGTAGGCTTATGGCCAAATGTTGTAGACGGTGCGGTTATGCCCTTAACGGTCTCGGCTTTTTGTAGATTTTGGGATGGGTTTATAGCGGTTTTTAGATTCTGGTTCCCCTTCTCCCTCAGGGAGAAGGGGTTAGGGGATGAGGGGCAAACTTACAAAATTGGGATGTACCCGCATAGGGGGGCAGGGAGATCTTTGAGGTGTAATTTGTTCGAGTGAGTTCTGCTATATCTCCAGACTATAGAAAAAAATGTCCGGAGATACTTAAAACAAGAACGAAGTTGTTAATGTAGTCTCGCTTCTCACTTTGAAGGCCAATGATGGACCCAAAACATTCTATTTTTTAAGATGATCTTAGAACGGAGCAGGTTTGTGGTTGTCTGATGGGGTAAAAACATACTCAGTTTGCCCTCAAAGTTAAAACCATCTACCTCTCGGGTTCTCCGGAGATTGTTTTGGATTGTTTGCACTATGTCTGATGGTCTGGGCTGATAAACTCAGGCAGACTGAAGCCGGTAAAACTTTCGATCAATCATGGGAATGAATTTTCGGAGGTTATTGATGCCTATGCTGGCGATATGAATCATGATCTATCGCTCGTCTGGTAGCTTCCTGAGATCATCCAGAGTCGGCAGCTATCCCAGATCCAGCTCGAAATCTGTAGTTTTCCCTGAGGAAAAACTCCACTTCTGGACCTGGACAAGGTTGAGTGCATCCCAGTTTTGCAGCCCTCACCCTAAATCCCTCTCCCAGAGCGGGAGAGGGACTTTGACTCCGGCTCCCCTTCTCCCATTTTGGGAGAAGGGGGTGGGGGATGTAGAGCTATGCTCTTCCCGCAGGGTGGGCAGACTTGCAAAACTGGGATGCACCCGACAAGGTTTCTACCAGGCCCAGCTCGAAACCCGGAGCTTTCCCCAGGGTAAAACTCCACTTCTGGCCTTGGGCGAGGTTTAAATAGGTAGCAAAGTCGCACGATTGGCTTCGACGGTCTTAGAGATCTCAGCCTGTCGGCGTAGAGCCTGACGTCAGTAGGTGGCGGGCGGGCTCTGGGTAGGGTTTATTGTGCCCTGTAGTCGATAAGGGAAAGTTGTCTCAGTCTGCCATGGCACTGACCTGTAGTAAGGTTTCCTTATCGTTTTTTAAGGTCGCAGGCCCATGTCAAAGGTTTTGATTACGGGGGCGGCTGGCTTTGTGGGCCATGCCCTGGCGGGTTATTTGCTCAAGGATGAGTATGTCGTATACGGGATTGACAACCTCAACCCCTACTATGATGTGCAGCTTAAAAAAGACCGGCTGCAGACCCTGACCGGGTACGACCGCTTTACCTTTGGGCAGATTGACATTCAAGACCGCGATACCCTCTTTACTCTGTTTGAGGCCGAGCAGTTTGACTATGTGGTGCACCTGGCGGCCCAGGCCGGGGTGCGCTACTCCATCGAAAACCCGTTTGCCTATGAAGATGCAAACCTCGCAGGCTTTCTAAACGTACTGGAAGCCTGCCGACGGTTTGTGCCCCGGCATCTGGTGTTTGCCTCCTCCAGCTCGGTGTATGGCGCGAATCGCAAGGTGCCGTTTTCTACGGCAGATGCGGTCGATTACCCGGTATCCCTCTATGCTGCCACTAAAAAAGCCAATGAGTTGATGGCCCACTCTTACAGTCATCTCTACCAAATGCCGACCACGGGGCTGCGGTTCTTTACGGTATATGGCCCCTGGGGGCGGCCAGACATGGCCTACTTTAAGTTTGTCGATGCCATTGCCCGGGGTAAAACCATTGATGTTTATAACTACGGCAACATGAAGCGCGACTTTACCTACATTGACGATGTGGTAGAAGGGATAGCGCGGGTAATGGTGCGCCCCCCTACCACTGTGGTAGATGCCGCAACCAGCCTGAGCCAGGCCTTATACAAGATCTACAACATTGGCAACCACCAACCGGTGGAGCTGCTGCAGTTCATAGGGGTGATTGAAGATGCTCTGGGGCAAAAGGCCGACCTGAACCTGCAGCCCATGCAGCCTGGGGATGTGCTGGAAACCTACGCCGATATCAGTGACCTGATGCGGGATGTGGGATTTTCGCCCAGTACGCCTATTGAGGTGGGAATTGGGAAGTTTGTCGCCTGGTACCGAAGCTATTACGGTATGGATATCAGTAAGCCAGTGGCTTAGCCGCTGAACTTTAGTATATTATGAGTCTAAATTTTACCCGAGAGGTATTTACGGCTTCTCAGGGATCCACCTGTTTTTGCTGGTGATATTTGCTGGCGATATTTGCTGGTAATACTGACCCCGTGAGTGGAGTAGGCTTTGAAGGTCTGGTTTAGATCTCAGTCTCTCTACCCCTGGTGCCGCAGAGCACAGGCTAATAGGGGGAGTGGACTTTATGATTTCGGGGATTATTCTGCTGGGGCTAATGGACTGGTATAACTTTGTGCCCAGCTGGCGAATTGTGACCCTGCCGTTGTTTATTTTGATGGCGGCGGGGGCATCTATGGGGGTGGGCCTGTGGATGGCGACGCTAAATGTGAAATATCGAGATTTTCGCTACATTGTGCCGTTTCTGGTGCAGTTCGGGTTGTACATCTCCCCGGTGGGCTTTAGCAGCACTGTGGTGCCCGAGCAGTGGCGGCTGGTGTATTCGTTGAACCCCATGGTGGGGGTGATTGATGGTTTTCGCTGGGCAATTTTGGGTAATAATGTGCCCTTTTACTGGCCGGGCTTTTTGCTGTCGCTGCTGCTGGTGAGTGTGTTGCTGGTGACGGGAATTCTCTACTTTCGCCGTATGGAGCGCACCTTTGCAGATGTGATTTGAGAGGCTTCATGGACAGAGATCCCCAGGTTCTTCAAGAACCTGGGGATCTGCTTGCTGAGTGCGACAATTTTTACTATGAACTCATCAGACAGCCCCGAGTCTGGAGCAACCGACTTACAGTGGCCGCCCTTGACCTTGCTAGCATAGAAACTACTGTGCTGAGCATGCTCTATGAAAGAGTTACAGAACCAGGCTTTGCAAGATTTATATGATAGTGATAGTTATCTATGGCTAGAAAGTACTCTTGCCCTACTAAGGCGAGGAGAGTTTGACAGGTTAGATCTAGCCCATCTGATCGAGGAACTGGAGGATTTGGGAAAGAGAGACCTCAACAAAGCCAAAAGTCTGCTCAGGCAAATCATGGTTCACCTTTTGCTATTGGAATATTGGCAGCAGGAGTACGAACTTAATTATCGCCATTGGCGTTCTGAACTTATCGCGTTTCGTGATGATGTCAATAATGTTTTAACAACAAGTCTTAAGAACAAACTATCAACCGACCTGGAACGGATTTATCAGGTTGCTCTCAACCAGGTCATACAAAAGACGGGATTGCCGGAAGGGACTTTTCCGTCAAACTGCCCTTATCGTTTGGAACAGCTTTTAACCAATTGGTACCCCCGTTAGCTTGAATAAGCCCCATACCCCGCCAGCCCGGCAATGAATTTCTTACGAACGGGCAGGTTTCAAACCTGCCCCGACTAATCGATTAAAATGGGTTCATCTAGCCGTCAGGTATGGCTCAATTTTCTCTCTCTGCTGCCGGGTACAACGCTAACGCTGTTAACCATTGCTGTTGCGTTTTTACGATTCTATGACGAACGAGACTTCAGCATCCTCGAACTCATCGGCCAGCCCCGAGTCTGGAGCAACCGACTTACAGTGGCCGCCGCCCTGGTGGCGCTGGTTAATTTTTGCGTTGAGTGGGACCGTCGAAATCGAGAGACAGGCCGTGCTGCAAGAGCAGAGGCACAGGCAGCGAATGATCGAGCAGCGGCAGTACAACGAAGAACTGAGGAAGAGCAACGAAGAGCTGAGGAAAGAGAACGAGCGACTCGCCGAGCTAGAGTCGAAGTTGAACGAGATCTGGCGTTCTTGAGCTTCGTGGCAGACCCGTCAGACGAAAATCGCCGTAAGCTAACCCAAACGATTGCTGTACTGGATCAATACCGTGACAGCCTTTAAGGCAGGACTGCCCACCATAGATGAATGTCACTGAAATAAGCCTGGTGGGCAGTGCCCACCCAGCCCTGTCAAGGTGTTCCGAAAAGGGAGATTTTAACTCCATCAAACCCCCTAAAATCTCAATTATGCGTAGGGTGTGTCCCGGCCTCAGGCTCACCGTGCGATGATGCAAAATTTCTGCCTTGGCCGGAACGCACCGTTTGCGTTAAGCGAGAATCTTGATATCGTAAGCGGTGCATTGCGGCCCAAAGACAAAGCCTGTGAGGTTTTGCGCAGATGTGTGAGCCGCTAATGCACCCTACGCCGGTCGCTGATTCGTACCAATATTCACCTTGACAGGGATGGCAGTGCCCACCCTAGGGCAGATCAGGGCTTTCAGCGATTTGCAGGGGTTGATTTGGGTGCATCCCAGTTTTGCAAGTCTGCCCACCCTGCGGATTGAGAGTATGTTGCTGGTGAGCGTAGAAAAATCTGTGGCCTGATACTAGCTGGCTTTCGCCCCATTGCCCCGTATCCCGCCAGTCCGGCAATGAATTTCTGACGAACGGGCAGGTTTCAAACCTGCCTCGACTAATCGATTAAAATGGGTTCATCTAGCCGTCAGATATGGCTCAATTTTCTCTCTCTGCTGCCGGGTACAACGCTAACGCTGTTAACCATTGCTGTTGCGTTTTTACGATTCTATGACGAACGAGACTTCAGCATCCTCGAACTCATCGGTCAACCCCGAGTCTGGAGCAACCGACTTACAGTGGCCGCCGCCGTGGTGGCGCTGGTTAATTTTTGCGTTGAGTGGGACCGTCGAAATCGAGAGACAGGCCGTGCTGCAAGAGCAGAGGCACAGGCAGCGAATGATCGAGCAGCAGAAGCACAACGAAGAACTGAGGAAGAGCAACGAAGAGCTGAGGAAGAGCAACGCAGAGTTGAGGAAGAGCAACGAAGAGCAGAAGAAAGCGCACGAGCTGCGAATGAGCGAGCTGAGGAAAGAGAACGAGCGACTCGCCGAGCTAGAGTCGAAGTTGAACGAGATCTGGCGTTCTTGAGCTTTTTGGCCGACCCTTCGGATGACAATCGCCGCAAGTTAACCCAAACGATAGCTGTATTGGATCAATACCGTGACAGTCTTTAAGGCAGAAGGCAGAAGGCAGAGGGCAGAAGGGGGGAGATGTGGAAACCGTAGGTTGGGTAGCGCTGATATGAATGAACCCTACCGCCCAAACCCCCGCCAGCCCGGCAATGAATTGACCGGGCTGAAAGCCTATGTCCTCTAAAGAGGACCCCCCTCAACCGCAGATGCTTTCATCAACCCCACCAACTATCTATTGAATTACTGCAATTTGTGGGCTTGTGATATAAGCATATAGAAACCATGTCGGTGAGTAGTTCAATCATGGATGCAGAAAAGCTGATCCTAGAAACAGATGCCTCGGGAAATTTAAGGCACGTTCCTAAATTGCCACCAAATAAGCAGTTGGAAGCTATTTTCCTGGTTGTCGGCAATGCAGCTGAGTCCGATGTCAAACGCCGCAAACCTCATCCGGATATTGCAGGGAAGGTAAAAATTTTGGGGAATATCATTGATACCATCCCAGAAGCTGACTGGAATCTGCCTCAATAATGATCGTTTTAGATACGCATGTTTGGCTTTGGTGGGTTAATGATGAGGTTACAAAGCTTGGATTAAGTCGTAAGGAGCAGATAGAGACGAGTGATACCGTGGCTGTTTCTGCCATCAGTTGTTTTGAGGTTGCCTGGCTAGAAGGTCATGGCCGCATTGCTCTGCCGGTTGACCGAATCAGCTGGTTCGAACGAGCGCTTGATGGCTCTGGCATTTCTTTACTACCTATCACACCACAAATTGCAAGTATTGCAGTGGACTTGCCAGAACATCATCGGGATCCACAAGACCGACTGATCATTGCGACGGCAATCGTTCATGATGCTTATCTCATGTCGGTCGACAGCCAATTCCCGCGCTATGCGGAGTTGGCAAACAGGTTAATATAGGTTTCCCGTAGGTTGGGTGCAGCGCAGCGGAACCAAACAGAGCAGATGCTGATACGACCTAGATTTCTTCCCCTCGCCCCATACCCCGCCAGCCCGTCAATAAATTGACCCGGCTGAAAGCCCATGTCCTCTAAAGAGAACTTCCCTGTACGGGCAGGTTTCAAAAGCTTCTTACGAACGGGCAGGTTGCAAACCTGCCCCGACAAATTCCGTCCCCTTTCACTCTTTACCCACCACTTCTAACTATGACAGATGACTCCTTCAACCTGGTAATCGAAGCAGGCCGTACGGAACGTCAATACTGGCAAGACCTGTGGCGCTACCGGGAGCTGTTTTATTTCCTGGCGTGGCGGGATATTCTGGTGCGCTATAAGCAAACCTTTATCGGGGTGGCCTGGGCGTTGATTCGGCCTTTTTTGACCATGGTGGTATTTACGGTGGTGTTTGGCCGACTGGCCAACCTGCCCTCAGAGGGGGATTCACCTTACCCGATTATGGTGTTTGCGGCGATGCTGCCCTGGCAGTTTTTTGCCAGTTCGTTGAGTGAATGCAGCAATAGCTTGATCAGCAATGCCAATCTGCTGTCGAAGGTGTATTTTCCTCGGTTGGTGGTGCCCACCAGTGCGGTGGTGGTGAGCTTTGTAGATTTTATGATTTCGGGGATTATTTTGCTGGGGCTGATGGCCTGGTACAACTTCGTGCCCAGCTGGCGGATTGTGACGCTGCCGCTTTTTATTTTGATTGCGGCGGGGGCTTCCATGGGGGTGGGGCTATGGATGGCGACCCTGAATGTGCAGTATCGAGATTTTCGCTATATTGTGCCGTTTCTGGTGCAGTTTGGGCTGTATATTTCCCCAGTGGGCTTTAGTAGCACGATCGTGCCGGAGCAGTGGCGGCTGGTGTATTCGTTGAACCCCATGGTGGGGGTCATTGATGGCTTTCGCTGGGCAATTCTGGGGAATAATGTGCCGTTTTACTGGCCGGGGTTTTTGCTGTCGTTGCTGCTGGTGAGTGTGTTGCTGGTAACGGGGATTCTCTACTTTCGCCGTATGGAGCGGACCTTTGCGGATGTGATTTAGACCCCGTAGGTTGGGTGAAGCGCAGCGGAACCCAACAGGCCAGGTGCTGGCACGACTCAGACTTTGCCCCATTGCCCCAATCCCCGCCCGCCCGGCAATAAATTGACCGGGCAGAAAGCTGATGTCCTCTAAAGAGGACCCACCTCAACCTTAGATACTTCCATCACCCCTAACCACCACCCACCTCACCCACCACACCAACTTCACCCACCCCACCTACCCACCCACCTCACCCACCCCACCTACCTCACCCACCCCTCTATGCCTGACACCGTAATTCGTGTCGAAAACCTGGGTAAAAGCTACATCATTGGCCACCAGCAGCAAACAGAACGCTATACGGCCCTGCGGGATGTCATTGCTAACAATGCCAAATCAACGCTACACCGTCTTAACCCTTTCACTCAAAACTCAAAACTCAAAACTCAAAACTCCAACTATGAGGAGTTTTGGGCTTTAAAGGATGTCTCATTCGAGGTAAAGCGGGGCGACCGGATTGGCATTATTGGCCGCAATGGGGCGGGTAAGTCTACCCTACTGAAGATTTTGAGTCGGATTACGGAACCGACGACGGGGCGGGTGCAGATTAAGGGCCGGGTGGCGAGTTTACTGGAGGTGGGGACGGGGTTTCATCCAGAACTGACGGGGCGGGAGAATATCTTTCTCAATGGGGCAATCTTAGGAATGAGTAAGGAAGAGATTCGCCGCAAGTTTGATGAAATTGTGGCCTTTGCGGAGGTGGAGAAGTTCTTAGACACGCCGGTGAAGCGCTACAGCAGCGGGATGTATGTGCGTTTGGCATTTGCCGTCGCGGCGCATTTAGAGCCAGAGATTTTGGTGGTTGATGAGGTTCTTGCCGTAGGTGATTCTGCATTTCAAAAGAAGTGCCTGGGCAAAATGGAAGATGTTGCTGAGCATGAAGGGCGCACCGTGTTGTTTGTGAGCCACCAGATGGCGGCTATCGAAAATTTATGTTCCCGTGCGATATTGCTCAACTCTGGCCAGGTTGTCTTAAACGCTGATACTCAAACAACTATCTCTAAATATTTAGAAAGTCTGGATGACTCTACCAGAAGCGCTGCTATTGCAAATATGCCACGTTCTGGCAACGGCAAAGTAAAGCTTACAGACTTCTGGATTGAGGATGCAAATGGAATGCCTTTAGCTGCGGCTGCTTCAGGCAAAGATCTGGTGCTGGTTTTTTGCTATGAGGTCAACTCTTTACCGACACCGAAAAATGTGAGCTTTGGGTTTTCTCTTAATGATGTAATGGGGAATAGAATTTCTGTTCTGTATAGTGATTATCAAGGCATTGTATTTAACCCCACTAAACATCCTGGCAAGATCAAGGTTTTACTTCCTAACTTTCCTTTTTCTCAGGGAAGATATTATGTTGGAGTAAGAATTATGGAAAGCGGTGCTGAAGCTGATTGGCCTAAGGGATTTATAGGCTCTGTAGAGGTAGAGGCTGGGGATTTCTATGGCACTGGTGCTTTTTACCATAGTGGGTTTGGCCCCATATTGCTGGCAGGCAAATGGGAAGTACACGAAGTAGCCAATCAAAAAACCGTAAACAAATAATACATGCCCTAGATCTTGACGAATGATAAGGTCATATCGACAAAAAATTGTAGCACGCACAAAAAAAATCTGGAAGGCAGCTTTTACTAGAACCTATATTTACCCTTTTGATAAATACTTTTATCACCATATGTCGTTCTCCCTGGAAGGGGAAGATAGTATTTTAACTGAATTCTTTGGCAAACAAAAAGAAGGATTTTATGTAGATGTTGGTGCCCACCATCCGCAGAGATTTTCTAATACGTACAAATTCTATCTCAAGGGATGGCGAGGTATTAATATTGATGCCATGCCGGAGAGTATGGACTTATTCAGGAAGTTTCGACCAGGGGACATTAACCTTGAAATTGCGATTTCAAACTCTCCACAGCTGTTGACATATTACATGTTTGAGGAGCCAGCATATAATAGTTTCTCTGAAGAACTAGTATCTACTCGTAAGGGTATCAATTTATTGGACAAGAAAAAGATAAAAACACAGCGACTATCCAGCGTTCTTGAACAATATTTACCCTCTACACAAAAAATAGATTTTTTATCTGTTGATGTGGAAGGATTGGATTATCAGGTGCTTTTGTCTAATGATTGGAGTAAGTACCGTCCCAGGGTAGTTTTGGTAGAAGATCTGGAAGCTTCTATTGAAGCTTCGAGAAAATTATCTGAAATTGAATGTTTTCTTCAAGGTAAAGGGTATCAGCTTTTTGCAAGAACCATCAAAAATTCGCTCTATAAAGACATGAAAGACATGTACATAGATTGACTCCTGTCTCAGATATTTCCTCTAAGTCGGTGGGACAGATTAAAGGTAAGACCCCGTAGGGTGAGTTGGCGAAGCATAACCCGAGCTGGTCAAGGCTTTGATAAATGTCACTGATATAAGACCGGTGGGCAGTGCCCACCCTACGGCAGATCAAGGCTTTCAGCGATTTGCAGGAGTTGATTTCAGCTTAATTCAGTGACATTCCACTATAGATGCTCTCATCGGGTGCATCCCAGTTTTGCAAGTCTGCCCTCATCCCCCAACCCCTGCTGCTTCGCACGGTCTCAGACCTACGCGCGTCCTATGTCCTTCGGACAGCAAGCAACGGCCTACTCCCAAAATGGAAGAAGGGGAGCCGGAGTCAAAGTCCCTCTCCCTCTCTGGGAGAGGGATTTAGGGTGAGGGCTGCAAAACTGGGATGCACTCGGTTGATTTCAGCTTAATTCAGTGACATTCAAATTGAAGATGCCTATTTCTCTATCCCAGCCAATCTCTAAAATCCCAATAACAATGCGTTGACTCTGTATGCCTTGCTATACCCCGGTCATCTTTTTTATCTTTCGTCGGCCTGATTTAACAGCTAAAGTATTTGAAGCTATTCGTAAGGCTCAACCGACCAAATTATTTGTTATCGCTGATGGCCCCCGCAACGAAAAAGAGGCTGTTCTTTGTCAGCAGGTCAGGGAAGTTACTGAACAAGTCGACTGGGGCTGTGAGGTTTTTAGAAACTATTCAGGTACCCATCTTGGATGTAGAAAGCGGATTTCTACAGGCATTACCTGGGCTTTTGAAAAAGTTAAAGATGCAATTATTCTTGAAGATGACTGTTTTCCTCATTCTGATTTCTTCCCCTACTGCTCTGAACTCTTAGAACGTTATAGAAACGACACTCGCATATTTTCGGTTTGCGGTTCAAATTTTCAAGAAGGTATAAAAAGGGGCGAGGGAGACTATTACTTTAGCCGATATGCTGACCCCTGGGGGTGGGCAACCTGGAGTCGGGCATGGGAGTTTTATGATGATACGATGTCAAACTGGCCTCTCTTCCAAGAGAGTGAAAAAATAAACAACATTTTTGAAACTACCCCTGAGCAAGATTACTGGATTAACATTTTTGAGACTCTATATAGCTCTAACTTTCCTGACTCTTGGTTTTACCGTTGGCAGTTAAGTATTTGGATGAATAGCGGTTTATCCATCTGGCCGAATGTGCGACTTATTTCTAACCTTGGATTTGGTGAAGATGGAACTAATTGCAAAATACCAGGGAAGCTTTCAAATATGGAATTACATGCAGGTAGGATATCAAAGCTGAATCCTCCAGCTTTCATCATGCCTGAAAAACAGGCTGACAACCATCTTTTCCTTTTCAGGCACAATGGAGCTTTGCTAATAGAAAAACGTAAATACGGAAAATTTTATGACTGGCTTTTACGTTACCGAAGGTTTAGGTCTAGTCCTTTAAGGTTCATAGCTTCAAATCTGGGTAAGATACTAAAATAGTTGCTTAAGATGCTGTCGAGTAGTCTTGAATTATCCTGAAGCAGCTAGATGATTATTCCCCCACTAGCCGATTCTCAGAAGTTTTAAGTGTAAGTGCCAACACTGTGAAACCAGGATGGGTTTAAGTTTTTCTTTTATGCGAATGAACATGACCCAAAACATATCCGGAATGAGTGGTTCAGTCCAGGGTAAAGCTGTTCATTTTGATGATTGTCATCTTCATATTGAGTTAGAAGATGGACGAATAATTTCCACTTCGATGGCCTGGTATCCTGAGCTGCAGCGGTCAACACTGAGTCAGCTTAGCAATTACACGTTTATTTGCCGTGGAACTGGTATTGAATGGCCAGATGTTGATTACCACCTGAGCATTGAAAGTATGTTGCTGGTAAGCGTAGAAAAATCTGTGGCCTGATACCAGCTGGCTTTCGCCCCATCACCCCATACCCCGCCAGCCCGGCAATGAATTAACCGGGCTGAAAGCCCAAGTCCTCTAAAGAAGACCCACCCACCCCACCTACCTCACCCACCCCACCTACCCCACCCACCTACCCCACCCACCTACCCATCCACCCCCATGCCTTCCCCAAAAACAGCCCTAATCTGCGGCATCTCTGGCCAGGACGGTGCCTATCTGGCTAAGCTCCTCCTCGACAAGGGCTACACCGTCTACGGCACATCGCGAGATGCGCAGTTCACCACCTTCAAGAACCTGATACGGCTTGGTATTAAAGATCAGGTGCACTTGTGCTCCATGGCGCTGACAGATTTTCGCAGTGTGCTACAGGTGGTGTCGAAGACCGAGCCGGATGAGGTCTACAACCTGGCGGGGCAGACTTCGGTGGGGCTGTCGTTTGAGCAGCCGGTGGAGGCCCTGGATAGCATTGCCACCGGCACCTTGAACCTGCTGGAGGTGATTCGGTTTTTGGGTCGCCCGATTCGGTTTTTTAATGCGGGGTCTACAGAGTCGTTTGGGGATACGGGGGATGCTGCGGCAGATGAAGAGACTCCCTTTCGGCCCAGGAGCCCCTATGCGGTGGCGAAGGCGGCTGCCTTTTGGGAGGTGGCCAACTACCGGGAGGCCTATGGGTTGTTTGCCTGTTCGGGGATTTTGTCGAACCACGATTCGCCCCTGCGGCCTGAGCGGTTTGTGACCCAGAAAATTGTGACGGCTGCCCGGCGCATTGCCAGTGGCAGCGATGAGATTTTGCGGTTAGGGAATACGGCGATTCAGCGGGACTGGGGCTGGGCACCGGAATATGTAGAGGCAATGTATTTAATGATGCAGCAGGCGGAACCCGATGATTTTGTAATTGCGACAGGTAAGACCACCAGCCTGAACGAGTTTGTAGCAGCGGCGTTTGAGGTGGTGGGGTTAGACTGGCGCAAGCATGTGGAGACGGATGAGGGATTGTTCAGGCCGACGGATATTGCGGTGAGTCGGGTGAATCCGGCAAAGGCGAATCGGGTATTGGGGTGGAAAGCCGATTCGGGGGTCAAGGAAATTATTCGAGGCATGATGGACCTGGAGGCAAACCAGGATTGCGCGGTTTTATGAGGGGGAGTTCAGAATCTTGTGGGATAGGCATCCTGCCTGTCCCAGCTAAGCAGGCGAGACGCCTGCCCTACAAGGCTTGCGGAAAACTTGATGGATCGGCTTGTTGGCCCTTACACAAAAATCAGATCACACCCCGCCCGCCCGGCAATGAGTTAACCAGGCTGAAAGCCCACGTTCTCTAAAGAGGACTCATCCTAACCGTAGAGTCTTCCATGAACCCCACCATCCCACCATCCCACCACCCCACCACCCCACCATCCCACCACCCCACCACCCCACCACCCCACCACCCCACCACCCTTACAGTTCACTTCCTATGCGTTCTACTCGCTCAAGACCCCAGCGTTCTACTGACTCCGACTGGGTCTTTTACACTCCTGAGAGCAAAATTCGCCACCCCCTGCGCATGGTGCGTCAGATGGGGCATGACTTGCTGGCCTCGCGGGAGTTAGCCTGGCGACTGATGGTGAGAGATATTAGCGCTCAATACCGACAGTCGTTTTTTGGTGTGATTTGGGCATTTGTACCCCCACTGATTACGGCAGCAACCCTAACCTTTGCCCGCAGTGCCGGGGTGGTAAACATTGGAGATACAGATATCCCCTACCCGGCCTATGTGATGTTTAGTATGGCCCTGTGGCAGACGTTTACAGAAGCGCTAATGGGGCCAATTCAGGCGGTAACTGCGGCGAAGCCGATGCTGGCCAAAATTAACTTTCCGCGAGAAGCGATTGTGCTGGCCAAGCTGGGGGAAGTGTTTTTTAACTTTGCCATTAAGCTGCTGCTGATTGTGGCGCTGTTTCTCTGGTTTCGCATACCGGTACCCTGGACGGTGGTGCTGGCCCCGGTGGCGCTGGTGCATTTAATCGCCTTTGGTACAGCCATTGGGTTGTGGTTGGCCCCTCTGGGGGCGCTGTATCAGGATGTAACCAAAGCCCTGCCGCTGATTATTTCCCCCTGGCTGTTGCTAACCCCAGTGGTTTACCCGCCGCCTCAGTCCGGTGCGTTTGGGGCCATTGTGCAGCTTAACCCGGTAACGCCGCTGCTGGTGACAACGCGAGACCTGGCTACGATTGGTACGGTATCGAACCCGATGGGGTTCTGGCTGGCCAGTGGGTTAACGCTGGTGTTGCTGCTGCTGGGCTGGCTGCTGTATCGGCTGGCTATGCCGTTTATTGTGGAGCGCATGAGTGCGTAATTAAAGGGCGATGTTACAGTTGGAGTCTGAGGACGTTTGGAAACCGCCATGGTTGCTCAGTCAAAGCAATGGACTCAAAATTTATACGATGTGGACTACCATCTTTGGCTGGTAGAAACGCTAAAGCAGCTTGAAGATAATGCGCTTGAATCTCTTGATATTGAACATCTCATTGAGGAGATTTTAGACTTGAGTCGGAGAGAAAAACGTAGACTCGATAGTCTCATGACCCGGCTCCTGGAACATCTTCTCAAGTTGCAATGCTGGCAGGTAGAGCGCCAATACAATCTCAATCATTGGAAACGAGAGGTTCGTAAATTTCGTAAACAAATCAATCGAGATTTGAGAGTGAGCCCCAGCCTTAGGGGGTACTTAGAAGAACAGCTCGATGAACTTTATCAAGATGCCCGAGAATTAGTTGCTGATGCGTCAGGATTACCGTTAGCCGATTTTCCTGCGGTGCTAGTCTCAGATCTGGATACGGTTTTAGATGAAACCTGGCTTCCTATCGATGGAGATGATGGTTAAGCCCCGACGCCAGGCAGGCGCTGGTACGACCGAGATTTCTCCCCATTGCCCCATCCCCCGCCTGCCCGAAATAAATTGACCGGGCTGAAAGCCAATGTCCTCTAAAGAGGACCCACCCACCTCACCTACCCACCCACCCATCCACTCGCCCACTCATCCACCCTCCCACTCGCCCACCCATCTGATTCTATGACGAACAAGACTTCCGCATCCTCGAACTCATCGGCCAGCCCCAAGTCTGGAGCAACCGACTTACAGTGGCCGCCCTCGTGGTGGCGCTGGTTAATTTTTGCGTTGAGTGGGACCGTCGAAATAGAGAAGCAAGCCGCCTTGCAAGAACAGAGACACAGGCAGCAGCTGATCGATCAGCAGCAGTACAACGAAGAGTTGAGGAAGAGCAACGAAGAGCAGAAGAAAGCGCACGAGCTGCGAATGAGCGAGCTGAGGAAAGAGAACGAGCGACTCGCCGAGCTAGAGTCGAAGTTGAACGAGATCTGGCGTTCTTGAGCTTTTTGGCCGACCGGGATTGTTCGGAATCTTGTGGGATAGGCATCCTGCCTGTCCCAGCTGAGCAGGCGAGACGCCTGCCCTACAAGGCTTACGGAAAACTTGATGGATCGGCTTGTTGGCCCTTACACAAAAATCAGATCACTCTCGCCACCGCCCCACCGCCTGCAAGCCCGGCAATGAATTGACCGGCCTGAAAGCCAATGTCCTCTAAAGGGGACCCACCTCAACCGTAGATCCTTCCATCCCCCCACCCACCTCACCTACCCACCCACCTCACCTACCCACCACCTCACCTACCCACCCACCCCACCCACCTCACCCACCCATCCACCCCCTCTCAGTGGTCACTAACAGCAGGCGAGATATATAGTCAAGACATATGGTCAAGAGGTCAGTCTATGCAGACGCTTTCTGTGGAATACCCTGACGACTTACTGATTACTTCTGGTAAGTCACCTCAAGCCTTAGAGGCAGAGCTAGCTTTTCTACTGGCAGTGAAATTATTCGAGCTGCGCCGATTGTCACTGGGTAAGGCAGCAGCATTTTGTAAGATGACCAAGCTTAAATTTATGTTTGAGCTTGGTCGCTTGCAGGTTCCTGTTATAAATTTGGATGACGACCAAGTGGCTGACGAATTGCTTGATGACTAGCTCGGTCATAGTTGCGGATAGTAGCCCGTTGATCTCATTGGCGCGACGAGTTGCTGAACGGTTACAGATTCGTCGTATTGGAACGCTTGGAATCTTGCAACGGGCCAAAAAGGCTGGTCTCATGAGCGAGGTGAAATCCTATATTGAGCGCCTCTTACGAACAGGCAGGTTTGAAACCTGCCCCGACGCATTCCATCCACCCATCCACGTCTCAGTGGTCATCACTATCAGACAAGATTTATAGTCAAGTCATAAGCAATTAAGAGGTAAGGCTACGATGACGACCATCTCCTTTGAGATTGATCCTTCTTTGTTTGGTGCGTTAAGGCTCTCCCCAGCTGAATTCACTCGGGAAATACGGATTGCTGCTGCTGTACAGTGGTATGCTCAAGGCTTGGTTTCTCAAGGGAAAGCAGCTGAGCTGGCAGCCTTATCGCGAATAGAGTTTTTGGAAGAATTACATCGTCGTAAGGTATCGGCTTGTCAGGTTTCTATAGAAGAGCTTAAAGACGAAATCTATGCCTCTTAAAGGATGGGTCGTCAATGCATCACCTTTGATCCTGCTGGGTAAAGCAAAAAAGCTTGTTCTATTAGGTGAAATTGGAAAACAGATAATCGTTCCAGAAGCTGTGGTTCATGAGGTTTCAGTTAAAGAAGACGGTAAACCTATTCTGAATTTCTTGAAAGAAGATGTTCGCTTTATGGTTCAGGAGAAGATCGAGGTTCCGAACTACTTGCTAGCTTGGGATCTAGGCGCAGGCGAAACCCAAGTTATTGCTTTAGCTCTAAAATTAAACCCAGAGCGTGTTGTTCTGGATGACATGGAAGCCAGAAAATGTGCTAAGTCGTTGGACTTAAATGTTATTGGCACTTTGGGGCTAGTTGCCCGTGCTAAACATCTTGGACTCATTGAGCAAGCAAGGCCAGTATTTCAAGAATTAACTGATTCAGGTATGTATATCGATTCGACTTTGCTAGATTCAATCCTCGTAGAACTGGGTGAGCAGTAGCCGAACCCCCGTAGTTTGGATGCAGCGCAGCGGAACCCAACAGAGCAGGGATAAGGAGAACTTTGAGAAAGAAAGTACCAACCGTAGGGGCGAAGCATCTGGCCAAAACCGATTGGAACCGTCACGTCAATTTCCTCCCAGATGCTTCGCCCTTACAGCCCCACCGCCCCACCGCCCGCAAGCCCGGCAATGAATTGACCGGCCTGAAAGCCAATGTCCTCTAAAGAGGACCCACCTCAACCGTAGATCCTTCCATCCCCCCCACCAACCCCACCCATCTCACCAACCCTCCCACTAACCCACCCACCTCACCAACCCACCAACCCTCCCACCCATCCACCCCCTACCCATCCACCCTCCCACTCCCTCGCAAACCATGGAAGCCAAACGCCTAATTCTAGAAACTGATGCTGCTGGGAATCTCAAACAGGTTCCCAAACTACCTCCTAACCAGCAAGTAGAGGTTATTGTTCTAATGCTTACAGATGTTAAAGCAGTGAGACAAACGCATTCAACTCCTCGATCTGATACTGCTAATAATAAGCTTAATATCCTTGGCAACATGACGACACCTGCATCACAAACTGAAGAACGATCTCGTCGAATGAAGTTAGCTTTACTAGAACGTTTGAGTCGTCAGCCTATTACTGGTGAAAGGAATTGGACAAGAAGCAGTTTATATGACTTTTAGTTATGAAGGCTGCTTTAGATACAAACATAATGGCCTATGCAGAGGGGGTAGGGGATAAAACTCGTTGTCAAGCAGCTCGCAATTTGACACAGCTCTTACCTGCAACCAATGTTGTAATTCCAGATCAAACATTAGGAGAGCTTTATAGAGTACTTACTGGAAAAGCTGGCAGGAGTCGGGAAGATGCTCGGGAGGCAATATTGAGCTGGTCTACTGCCTTTTCGGTGGTGGATTCAACTTGGGAGTCCTTTCAAGCTGCTTTTGATCTTACTGTTGATCACTCGCTTCAAATTTGGGACGCTCTCATTTTATCGGTAGCGGCAGCAAATCATTGTCATCTCTTGATTAGCGAGGATTTCCAAAGTGGATTTACCTGGCGAGGGGTTACGGTACTTGATCCTTTCCTGGAGCCGTCTGGTAATTTGTTGACTGATTTGCTAGAAGAATCCTAGGCCACGTAGGTTAGATATAGCAAAGCAAAACCAAACACAGCAAGCCAGCCCTGAAATGAATTGACCGGCCTGAAAGCCAATGTCCTCTAAAGAGGATCTACCTCAACCGTAGATCCTTCCACCACCCCACCTACCCCACCACCCCACCTACCCCACCACCCCACCTACCCCACCACCCCACCTACCCCCCCACCCCACCTACCTCACCCACCCATCCACCCCCCATCCTTCCCATGACCCAAACCATGCCCGAACCCACTCAATACAACCAACCCGATGACCGCGAGGTGCTGGTCAGGGTTGAGAATGTGTCGAAGAAGTTCTGCCGCGATCTCAAGAAGTCGCTCTGGTATGGCGTGCAAGATGTTGCTTCAGAGGTGATGGGACGCAAGTATGAACATAAGCTACGCCCTAATGAGTTTTGGGCCGTGAAGGATGTCAGCTTTGAGTTGCGTCGGGGGGAATGTTTGGGTTTAATTGGCCACAATGGGGCTGGCAAAACGACGCTGCTGAAGATGCTGAATGGCCTGATTAAGCCAGATCAAGGCCAGATTGCCATGAAAGGACGGGTTGGAGCCTTGATTGCCCTGGGTGCGGGGTTTAATCCTATTTTGACGGGAAGAGAAAATATTTACGTCAATGCGTCAGTTTTGGGTATTAGTAAAAAAGAAATTAATGCCAAGATTGATGACATTATTGAGTTTGCGGAAATTGGAGATTTTATTGATACCCCGGTACAGAACTATAGTTCTGGAATGCAAGTGCGTTTGGGCTTTTCCGTAGCAGTGAATATGAACCCGGATATTTTGTTGATTGATGAGGTGTTGGCGGTTGGTGATGTAGGTTTTAAGCAAAAGGCCTATGCTGCGATTTATGAGGTCATTCAAAAATCGGCAGTGATTTTTGTAAGCCATTCTTTACCGCAGATAGGAAAGGTTTGTAATCGGGGACTTTTGATGAGGAGAGGCGAAATTGGACTTGCCAGTTTTCAAGTAGGAGAGATTATTGACGCTTATTTCGAGGAGTTTCACTCTTCTACAGAATGTCGTCTTAGTGGGACGGGAAATGTAAAGTTGTTAGAATTACAACTCTCTAGTGATGATTCTTTGTCGGATAAAATTAGACCCGATCAACCTCTAAGGGAATTTACTCTAAACTGTAATGCTCAAGTGACAATTAAATTGTCGCTTGAAATTGATGAATCTATTGAGTTTTTTCATGTGGGGATCGGTATTAGGGATATGGAAATGAAGGGCATCGCTCAATGCTTCTCTATTAACAGCCAGCGTGCCTTTAAAAATAATTCTAATTGTTCTTCGATTGTGGAATTAAATATTCCAAATCTTCCGCTAAATAAAGGAATTTATGAGATGACCCTATATATCTTTAAAGATTCCGGTTTAGGTATATCAGGAGGTGAGATGTTGTCTATGTATGAAAATATTTTGGTCCTTAGAGTCGTTTCTGCTAATAAAAACTTGGGTGCTTTTGCAGTTCAACTTGATGGAACCTGGCGTAGCTCATAGATAAAATGGACAATCACCAAAAATTAAAAAATAATTTGTGCTTTATATTATGGTAATTAGTCACCGCAACAAAGCCAGCTTATTGCGAAACGGGCCAAAGTCGGTAA
>Ga0076930_100930_pt1 | contig 19949 bp, 16 predicted proteins | sample HotLakConsoUCCRE_FD_71149 | JGI IMG/M metagenome (GOLD analysis project Ga0076930, IMG submission 71149) | Hypersaline microbial mat communities from Hot Lake, Washington, USA - Hot Lake Consortium UCC-RE (version 3) (version 3) ...
CGCTATGGTGAAGTTGAAAACTGCAACGATTGACTGATTTTGAAGTAATTTCAGTCTGCAATAGAATTCCTAATGCATATTTCGGGTTTAACCTTATCAGCTATAAGGGCGAGCCTTTCCTACCATAAGATCTGAACCCATCCATTGAACAGGATTCACAAAAAGGTCTTCCCAACTGATCGGGAAATATACAGGTGCACAGGTAGGGCTTCCATGACAGCAGTAGGAGCCATCTGAATTTACCCATAACTTGAAAAACAAGCGGTGCGGAAAAACCCAAAGTTGAATTATCTATCCAATGGCTGGATATATCTGGATTTTACCCTATCTTGAATAGCCAGGATCCGAATGGATATATTCAATAGATGGCAAAAAGGATGGATGCCTGTCTAAAGACGCTTTAGCGCTGATTCATTGGCTTTCAGAATACGGTCCAGGTGCTCCTGTTCCAGGGCAGTGGATAGAAACAGACTTTCATATTGGGAAGGAGCGAGGTAAATCCCCTGATCCAGCATGGCCCTGAAATACTTACCAAAAAGCTCCGTATCACAGGTCTGGGCATCTGCGAAATGCTTCACTTTTATATCGGTGAAGAAAAGGCTGTACATGCTCCCGATATGGTTAATGGTATAGGGCAAGCCCAATTTGTCCAGACTGCCTTGGATTCCTCCTACAAGAGTGCTACCGGTTTGCTCTAAACGGGTATATACATCCGCATTCAGATGCAGGTGTTGCAACATGGCCAGTCCGGCAGCCATGGCTATTGGGTTTCCGGAGAGGGTTCCTGCCTGATAGACCGGTCCATCCGGAGACACAAACTCCATGATCTCCTTTCTTCCTCCATAGGCTCCCACAGGCATTCCCCCACCAATGATCTTACCCATGGTGGTCAGGTCAGGCTTCACACCCATGACTTCCTGTGCTCCCCCTTTGGCCAATCTGAAGCCTGTCATGACTTCATCAAAAATCAGGACTATCCCTTCTTCATCACAGATTTTTCTCAAACCTTCCAGAAATCCCGGCTCCGGTAAAACACAACCCATGTTTCCGGCTACCGGCTCCAGAATCATGGCTGCAATTTCATCCTTATTGGCCTCTACCAGCAACTTTACTTTTTCTAAATCATTATAGGGGGCTAACAAGGTGTCCATGGCTGTTCCCCGGGTCACACCCGGGGAATCCGGATTTCCCATGGTAATGGCTCCAGATCCGGCAGCAATCAAAAAACTATCTCCATGACCATGATAGTTTCCTTCAAACTTGATAAATTTATCCTTACCTGTATATCCTCTGGCAACTCTTATTGCGGACATGGTAGCCTCTGTCCCACTATTGACCATCCTTACTTTTTCCACAGAGGGTACCATCCTGGTAATCAATTCGGCAATTTCCACCTCCTGTGCTGTAGGTGCGCCAAAGGAGGTTCAATTTTCCATGGCCTTGATCACCGCCTCCCGGACTTCAGGATGATTGTGGCCCAATACCATGGGACCCCAGCTGTTAATCAGCTCTATAAACCGATTGCCATCTGCATCAAAAATATAGGGACCATCAGCTTTGGAAATAAAAAGGGGGTTTCCTCCCACAGCCTTGAAAGCCCTTACGGGAGAGTTGACCCCTCCTGGTATAAAATTTTTGGCTTTTTCGAAAAGTTGTTTGCTTTTTTCTGTAATCATATCTGATTTATTCTTCTTCAATGGTCAAAACTCCTTCTTCAAGCCTCAAAATGGGCACAAAATGATTGGATCTCTTCCCGGAAAAGTCAAATCCGAAAGTCAGCTTTCCCTCCTGATAACCGCTTCGATCCAGGTTAGCCTGAAACTCAAAGCCCTTACTTCCGTTAATCACCTGGCTGACAAAATCGGCCAATTCATACCCTATGTACACATAGGAAGAAGGATAGGTTTTGTAGGTTTCCATATAACGATTTCTGAACTCATCCAGAATTTCATCATTAAAATCCACCGTATTGTTACCTACAAAATGGAAGTTCTGTGTTTCCATCATTTCATAGTTTGCAAAATTGAAATACAACCAACTTTCCATAACCACTACAGGAATGCTGGACCCCAGAGATTCCACCATGGCAAAAACCGGGGAGGCTACATTGGGGTCATCCGAGAAAATCACCATCAGGTCTACTTCAGGATCCTCGTCATTTCGCAAGCCCAGGCTTTCAAAAAAATCCCGCATATCGGGTGTACTGATCTTCTTGTTTTCGATAATCTGCAAGCCACTTCTTCCGGCCATCTCAGCAAATAATCTGGCCAATTGTTCATCCCTGCTTGCACCTGAATAAGCGAGCGCAATCCTTCTTCCTTCAAACCTTTTGCAGTAGTCAATCACTTTCTCGCTAATGGATTGGACGGAGGGTCTGAACAAATAAGAGTGGCTAAATTCCCTGATGTTTTCGTCCATATTGGAAAGGGGGTTGACCTGAGGAATTTGATACAAATTGGCAAATTCAGCTACCAGGGCGGTCTCTTCCGGATAGATCGGTCCCAAGATAATATCAGCCTTTTTCAAAAAAGAATCTCCGAGGATGGCCCTTACTTTCTCAGCATTCCGCTCGGTGTCAAAAGTCTGGAAATTAAGCTCCACGCCTTCTTCTTTTGCTTCCTCCAGGGCCAGTTGAATCCCCTGATACAATTGCAATACAAAGTTATTTTCCATAAGTGATCCTACTCCCGAACCTCCCTCATAATTGAAAGGTAATATCACCGCAATATCCAATACCTGGTCTTTTTCCCCTGCGGGACCAGCATCACCTATTTCAAATGCCTTCCTTCTTATCTCCTCATAAACCGTCCGCTCATTGCTGGACATGGATCTCTGTGATTCCAGCACTTGTTTCAAGGCCATTACCAAACCCATATTATCAGGGTATTGGCCATATTGGGCAGCCAATACGCTGGACGAACTAACCTTTAAAAACTCATAACTTGCTTTATATGCCTCGGATTTTAATTCCTCCGAGCTTATGGCTGCTATTTGCTTCAGGGCCTCGGAAGGCGCAGATAACTGAAAGTGAGACAGTGCCAACAAATACCGGGCTTCATCCGAAGCAGTCCAATCCCTTTGTTCCAGCAGCATAAGGAGGGCATTTTTAGCCAATTCATACTGCCTGTTGCCATAAGCAGCACGGGCAAAGTGGTACCTGGCAAAACCAGAGAGGTTACCATACTTTTCCCGGTCGAGATAGGGTCTTAACAGCTCCATGGCTTCCACATGGTTTTCCTGATCGATGAACTCCCTGGCACGCTCGTAATTGGCAGATTCCTCCTGGGCATGTACCAGTCCTAAGGAAAATAAAAAAAAGATGGCGGATAGAATTATTTTCATGATTGGCAGATTTTTATAGGCAAGGTCAGTCAAATTTCATACCTTTTTTTTAAAGGTACAGCTTTGGCGACTGAAATTCGAATTTAGTGGTTTTTGAAGCAATCTCATTTCAGGTTTCGTGGAAATTTATTCCCATTCAATGGTGGCAGGAGGCTTGGAACTGATATCATACACTACCCGGTTGACTCCTTTCACTTTATTGATGATGTCGTTGGACACTTTTCCCAAAAACTCATAGGGAAGATGGATCCAATCTGCGGTCATGCCATCAACGGAAGAAACTGCCCTAAGGGCTACCACCCTTTCGTAGGTTCTTTCATCACCCATGACGCCTACCGACTGAATCGGAAGCAGAATGGCTCCGGCCTGCCAGACCTGGTCATATAGGCCTGCCTCTTTGAGTCCCTGTATGAATATGTGATCTACCTCCTGGAGGGTCTGAACCTTATCAGGAGTAATATCCCCCAATATCCTGATTCCCAGACCCGGGCCGGGAAAAGGATGCCGCCCGATGATGGCATCCGCTATATCCAGGGCCTTGCCTACCTCCCTTACCCCATCCTTAAACAGGGTTTTCAGTGGCTCCACCACTTTCAGGTTCATGAAATCCGGCAATCCTCCCACATTGTGATGTGATTTGATGGTGGCAGAAGGTCCGTTTACGGAGACAGATTCAATTATATCCGGATAAATGGTGCCTTGCCCCAGCCACTTGACTTCCTTGATTTTATGGGCTTCCTGATCGAAAACTTCAATAAATGTCCTTCCTATAGCTTTTCTTTTTCCTTCAGGATCAGATATTCCCTTCAGGGCATCATAAAACTTTTGTCTGGCATCAACGCCAATCACATTCAGTCCCATGTCCTTGTAGGAATCCAATACCTCTTCAAATTCATTCTTTCGCAACAAGCCATTGTCCACAAACACGCAGGTAAGCTGGTCCCCGATAGCCCGGTGAATCAGGGTAGCTGCCACAGAGGAATCAACCCCTCCGGAAAGCCCCATCACTACCCGGTCGGTACCAATGGTTTTTTTCAATTCATCTACGGTGATGTCTATGAATACATCTGAGGTCCAATCCTGAGAGCAGTCACAGATCTGCACCACAAAGTTCCTCAACAAATTCTTTCCTTCCGTAGAGTGGGTCACCTCCGGATGAAATTGAATACCGTAGGTTTCCTCTCCCTGAATTTTATAGGCAGCAATCCTTACTGATGGAGTACTGGCAATGACATCAAAACCCTCAGGCAGTTCCTTGATGGTATCCCCATGAGACATCCATACCTGGGAGCCATGGGTCATTTCCTTGAAAAGGTGGGCATGGGTATCCAGATGGGAAAGACTGGCTCGTCCATATTCCCTGATTTCTGAGGGTGCCACATTACCACCGTATTTCTGCGCCATCAATTGCGCCCCATAACATACAGCCAATATGGGGAGCTTACCCCTGAAAACATCCAGGTCCAGATCCGGAGCCCCCTCATCTCTAACCGAGCAGGGACTCCCTGATAAAATGACTCCTTTGATATCAGAAGTAAGGGGTGGGATTTTATTATAAGGATGAATTTCACAATATACATCCAGCTCCCTGACCCGCCTGGCAATTAGTTGGGTGTACTGGGAACCAAAGTCAAGAATCAGAATCTGTTCGGCCATGCGCAAAGTTAACCAGCCCCTACCAAATCCCGAAATAAAAAAGGCAATTTTCAAAAGAATGTTTGGATCAATGCCAATATCAATCGTCCTCAGCATCGGAAGACTCCCCTTTGAAAAGGGTGTCCAGTGCTTCTGCATCCCATCCATTTTCCCGCAAATGCCTGGCAAAAACCTCATTGAAACCATGGGTCAGGTATACCTTGCTCGCTCCGGTGGCGGCTATGGTTTGATTCAGACCGGTCCAGTCGGCATGATCGGACAATACAAAGCCTGCATCGGCGGCCCTCCTCCTCCTGGCCCCTCTGATATTCATCCAACCCGAACAAATAGCAGTCCGGAATGGCGCAAACTGTTTCATCCAGGGGCTTCCTGCGGCAGAAGGTGGAGCCAATATCAAAGCCTTCCTGTAATTTTTATTAGGTATTTCACGGCTTACTTTCTGGATCTCAGGTAAAACTATTCCGTCTGCTGCCAGGGCTTCGTTGGTGTTCCAGATGGCGCCATGAGCAAAGACAGGACCCAGATCCATCTCCAGGTGCCGGAGGATCCGCTGGGCTTTTCCCAATGAGTAGGCAAACACCACGGAGCACCGGTCTTCCCGGGAATTGTTTTCCCACCACTGATTCAGTTCAGTGAAAATTTTATCCTGCGGCTCCCAACGGTAAATCGGTAAACCAAAGGTGCATTCTGATACAAAGATATGGCAAGGAACCGGAGAAAAAGGGCTGCTGATACCATCGGCTTCGGTTTTATAATCACCACTGATGACAGCAACCTGCCCCTGGTATTCTAGCCTGACCTGCGCAGATCCGGGGATATGCCCTGCAGGATGTAAAGACAGCTTTACCCCATTTATACTTATTTGTTTTCCATAGGGGAGCGTTTCCAGCTGTATGCCTGCACCCAGGCGGTATTTCAAAATTTCTTTGGATTGATCTTGTGCCAGGTAGTGTTTCATCCCCCAGCGGGCGTGGTCGGCATGGGCATGCGTGATGATCGCCTTATCCACCGGCTTCCATGGATCTATGTAAATCCCGGCCTGGGGACAAAAAATCCCGCTATTGTCAAGCGTTATCAAATGAAGCCTTGATTTTTTTTGCTAATGACTCCATTTCCTCCGAGGGAACTTTTAACTTGGGTCGGTTAAAATTGATATCATCCATACTCCTTAATGGCACCAGGTGAATGTGGACGTGGGGGACTTCCAGGCCGATAACGGCCACGCCAATTCTGGTACAAGGTACTACACTCTCCTGCGCCTTGGCTACCTTTTTGGCAAAAAGGTGAAGGCTGCTGTACAGCTCATCCTCCAGGTCATAAATGTAATCAATTTCTTTTTTGGGTACTACCAGTAAGTGTCCCTTGACCAAAGGCATGATATCCAGGAAAGCTATGTGTTGCTCATCTTCGGCGACAATGTATCCCGGAATTTCTCTATTAATGATTTTAGTAAATATGGAAGACATGATTCAGGAGCTTAATTATTCTGTACAAAAAAATCCCGATGCAATGCTATCGGGATGAAATTTAGTAACTGATATCCAATATTTCAAATTCAAGCTTACCGGCAGGTGCTTGTATTTGCGCAATTTCACCTACCTTTTTACCCAGTAGGCCTTTACCAAATGGGGATGCCAGTGAAATTTTATTCGCTTTCAAGTCGGCCTCTTCCTCAGACACCAGGGTATAACTTACGGTCATGCCGTTTTTGATGTTTTTGATCTTTACGGTACAGAGGATACTGACTTTGGAGGTGTCCACTTTGGAATTGTCCAGAACCCTGGCATTTCCAAGTACATTTTCCAGTTTGGCAATCTTAAGTTCCAGGTGACCTTGGGCATCTTTGGCAGCATCGTATTCTGCATTTTCACTCAAATCACCTTTGTCTCTGGCTTCTGCGATTTGCCTGGCGATATCAGATCTGCCTTTGGTCTTGAGTTGCTGAAGCTCGTCCTTGAGTTTCTTCAACCCTTCTTCTGTGTAATACTGTATGTTTCCCATATCAATTAATTAATAGCCTGACATTAAATAAAATAACGGTCTCAACTTTGAGACCGTTCCCTTATGCTTCCTGTATTTTTGTATAAGCAAAGATAAAGTAAGAATTCTTATTTTACAATTTAACGGCCCTTTTATTAGGTCTTTACCCCCTCCAGGTCCCGCTGATCTTGGCTACCAGTACCTGGTTTATTTTGAGGTAAGACTCCCTTGTCCACCCGGCTACATGGGGTGAAAAAATGACATTCTTCCTTTCGGTCAACTTTTCAAAAGATAGCCTTTCCGCAGCACTCAAAGCCTGGAGTTTTTCCTTTTCCAACACATCCAAAAGGGCTCCTCTTAAAACACCGTTTTGCAAGGCTTCATTAAGGGTATCCATGCGGATAACCTCACCTCTGGCCGTATTGATCAGGTAAAATGGCTTTTTAAAGCCTGCCATCACTTCACTGTTGAAAAAATACTTTGTTTCTGCAGTAAGGGGCACATGGATGCTTAAAACATCCGCTTTTTCCTGGAGGGTCTTGAAATCACATTCCTTCACCCATGCATTTCCAAATCCGCTCTTGTATTTATCGTAAGCCAGGATCTCCACATCAAAACCACGGAGTTTTCTGCCAAAAGCTTCTCCCATGTTCCCAAAGCCAAAGATACCTACCGTTTTACCGGCTAGTTCTTCTCCCCTATTGGCTTCTCTGTCCCATATCCCCCTTCGCACCTGTTGATCTGACTGTATATAGTGGTTAAATAAGGCCAGCAGCATGCCAATGGCATGTTCGGCCACAGCGTCCCGGTTACCCTCCGGCGCATGGTACAGCGCTATGTTGTTCTCCTCCAGATAATCCAGATCGATGTTGTCCAGGCCTGCTCCTGCTCGGGCGACAAACTGCAAATCCGGGCCCTCTTCCAACAAGGAGCGATCTATAGGAGTCTTGGAACGGATCACTAAGCCTTCATAATGGGCAAGGCAAGCCAATATTTCTTTCCTCTCTATGGAAGGCCGGTAATCGACCTGGTGTCCCTTTTCTTCCAGTAAAGGAACAATGCTTTCATGCATTTGATCAATGATCAGTATTCTCATGATGAATTAAAGGTTTAACAAAAGCGTGGCCACACCAAAGTAAACGCCCAGTCCGAGCAGGTCATTGGCGGTAGTGATAAAAGGACCTGAGGCCATGGCAGGATTGATTCCAATCTTATCCAAAATAATGGGTGTCAATGTACCCATAAAAGAAGCCAGCAAGACCACACTAAACAGGGCTATGGCTACCACCAGTCCAAATTTAGTTTCTTGTCCGTAAAGGAATACCACCGTGGCAAACACAAATGCCGCCAATACCAGGCCATTCAATACGGCCACCAGCAGTACCTTGAAAAACCGCTTGGTCAGGCTATCCTCAAATACCGATTTATTGGCCAGGCTTTGTACGACCAGGGTGGATGATTAATACCTACGTTCCCTCCGGTAGCGGTGATCAGGGGTATAAAAAATGCCAGGGCTGTAACCGCATTTAATCCTTCTTCAGAAAAACCGATAAATCCTGCTCCCATCAGTCCTCCTACCATCCCAATGAGCAGCCAGGGAAGCCGTGCCCGGGACAATCTGTAGATAGAATCAGACTCTTCTACATCGTCTGAAAAACCCGTCATGGCCTGAATGTCTTCTTCGGCCTGCTCCCTGATCAGGTCAAGGATATCATCCACCGTAATCCGGCCTACCAATTTGTTTTTAACATTCACTACCGGCACTGCTTCCAGGTCATAGCGACGCATGATTTCTGCTACCTCTTCTCCTTCCATATAGGTGGGTACAGAAATGATATTGTCCTCATACAGGTCTGCTACTTTGGTATCAGAAGAAGCCAGAATTAGTTTTTTTAGCGCTATTCTTCCCAAAAGTTTCTCCTTATTATCCACCACGTATATGGAAAAAATCTTTTCAACATTCTCTGCCTGCCTGCGAATTTCCTCAATGGTTTGCACCACGGTCCAGTTCAGGTTGGCTTTAATAATCTCTTTGGCCATTAATCCACCTGCACTGTCCTCATCATACCGCAACAGCTCGATGATGTACAGGGATTTTTCCTTCTTTTCCAAGTGGCTGATCACGGCCTCCCGGTCATTAACCACCAATTGGTTCAGGACATCCACTGCATCATCAGAATCCATGTGATCGATGAGTGTAGCCAGTTCTTCAGGCGGAATGGTAGTGATCACTTTGTATTGTGAGTCTTCATCCAGCTCTATCAGGATATCAGCCGAAAAATCAGGATCCAGGGCACGAAGCACAAATAGTGCCTCTTCCATGTCCAGTTCATCCAAAAGGGCGGCCACATCAGCTCTATTGGCATCCTGCATGGACTCCTGGATGAAAACGCTGTTTTCATTGGCTATGCTTTCCCTCAAGGCCTCCAAATACTCTTTGGAGAGTTCGAATGATTTTATTGCTTCCAAGATGCTTGCAGTTGTTGGGTTAAATAAACAAATTCTTCCACCCCCAGCTGCTCTGCCCTTAAGTCCAGCATGCTTTCATTTTTAAACGCCTCTGAAAGTCCCAGGGGCTTCAAAGCATTGCGCAGGGTTTTTCTTCTGGTATTGAATGCCTGCTTGACCAATCTGAAAAACAGCTTTTCGTCACAATCCAGCTTATTGATTGCATTCCTTTTCAAACGGATCACGCCACTGTTTACCCTGGGAGGTGGGTCAAAAACCTCAGGTGGTACGGAAAATAAATATTCTACCTCATAATAGGCCTGAAGCAATACACTCAATATGCCATAAGTCTTGTTTCCTTTTTTTGAAGTAATCCGCTCCGCTACCTCTTTTTGTAACATCCCTACTATTTCGGATACGTGATGTCTTTCCTCCAAAACCCTGAAAAAAATCTGGCTGGAAATATTGTATGGGAAATTACCAATAATGGCATAGGGCTCATCAAACAGGGTCCGGAATTCACGATGCAGAAAATCCCCCTTGATCACTTTAAGGTCCCGGTCGGCATATTTCTCCAGCAGGTAGTCCACAGACTCTTCGTCAATTTCAATCAGAAATAATTCCCAGGGCTGCTGTACCAGGAAATCAGTCAATACACCCATGCCTGGCCCTATTTCCAATACCTTCTTCACCTGTTGGTGACCTGAAAGTGAACCCGCTATTCTCTCCGCCACTTGCAGGTCCGTGAGAAAATGCTGCCCCAGATGCTTTTTGGCTTTCACTTTGCGCATATAGAAGGGTGTTTAGTTGGCGTTTGAGTATCCAAAAGTAAAACAATAATCTGTAACGACCATGGCCCCATACCCGCTCTGGTATAAAATTTGGAATGGCATGTGATTTTGTTCAAAAAACCTTAAATCAGGTAAGAAAACAGCATGCCAATTACAGCCCTCCTATTGCTTTATCTCAATGGCTTTTTGATAATTTCCTGATCTTTTTGGTAGGCCACCCCTTGGAAATAACTTCTCAGGCGAATGTCTTCAGGCACCTTCCTGTACTGCTTCCTCACCCAATCAATGGCATGGTGGCTGAGCAATTCCAAACGAACCGGAACGATCCCATCATTTACCATATCCAGCTGTTGGGCTACTCCTTTTGACAAATCAATGATACGGGTAGAAGATTTAGGTAAACGGTCATTGATCCGAACAATGGCCTGGTGGCCATTGTTCTTGTTGGTAACCTTCAGCAGGGTACCAAACGGCAGGTGTTTATGAGCTGCAGTGAATTCCCACATGTCATATATCTCCCCATTGGCTGTCATCCGGTTATGAAACCTGGTGCCGTAGTAACTCGCAATCCCCTCCTGAATAACCAAAAGGGAATCCGGGGCTGTAAAAGGGGATTGGGCGCTTGAAGTAGAAAAAACAGCCAACTGACTGATCATCAAAAGTCCTAAAATCAATTTCATAAAATTCAACAGTTACGACCAACATCCCCAACCATCCGCCTTTCGACAGATTTCCAGGGCCAATTTTGGTATTTTTTCTCAAATACCCACCATTTCTATAAGTAAATTTCATCAATTCCTATTGCCCTACCCCTGCTTTGCAGTAAATTTAAGCTTCAATTAATGTTTTCTTACTTCATTTTTTATACCAATGAAAATTTTACATACGGCAGACTGGCATTTGGGCAAAAAACTTCAGGATGTTTCGAGGTTTGATGAACAAATCCTGGTATTGGAAGAAATCACCGCCATTACTGAATCCTTTGAAGTGGACCTGGTGTTGATCGCCGGGGATATTTTCGATAGTTTCAACCCCAGCCATGAAGCGGTAGAACTACTATACCGGACCCTGAGAAAACTTTCCAATTACGGAAAACGTCCCGTTATAGCCATCTCGGGCAATCATGACAGCACCCAGTTCATTGAGGCACCAGATCCCCTGGCCAGGGAAATGGGAATATTTTTCTATGGTAAATACGATACGGTAATCCCGCAGGGGGAATTGGATAATGGGTTGGAAATCATGGCATCTGACCCCGGATTCGTGTCTCTGAAATTACCGGAGGTGGATTTTCCTGTCCGGATACTGCTCGCCCCCTATGCCAATGAAACCCTGCTTCGCACCTATCTGGGAGAAAAAGACAGGGAGAATGAACTTAGAAATCTTTTGGCCGGAAGATGGAAAGCCCTCGCCGACAAATACTGCGACAAAAGTGGTGTCAACCTTTTTTTAGGCCATTTTTTCTTCGTAAAGGAAGGAGAGAAACCGGAGCCGGAACCGGAAAGTGAGCGGCCTATCCTTCACCTGGGAGGAACCCAGGCCCTCTACACGCACAACATACCCGATCAGGTACAATATGCAGCCCTTGGACACCTGCACCGATACCATGCCGCCAGCAAAACACCATGCCCGGTGGTATATGCGAGTTCCCCACTGGCTTATTCCTTTAGTGAAGCCGGTCAGCAAAAACAAGTGGTCCTCATTGATGCCAAACCTGGAGAGGCAGTCAGTTATGAAGCCATACCCCTTAACCAGGGCAGGACCCTGGAACGAAAAACCTTTTCAGACTTGCCAACTGCGCTGGATTGGCTGGCTGCACATCCGAATTGCTTTGTAGAACTTACTTATGAAACAGAGCACTCTATCGATGCGGCTACCAGACGTAGCCTGATGAAAGCACATGATGGCATCATCAATCTTATTCCGCAAATCAAAAACAAAATGGGGAATACGGAGCAGCAATTGCAGCTGGCAGATCTGGAAAAAGATATGGTAAGCCTTTTCGAGATGTATTACCAGGACGAAAAAGGGCAAAACCCCAACCCGGAATTAACCACTATTTTTAAAGAAGTGATCAGTCAAAAAGAAAACCCATGATTCCCATAAAACTCACCCTTCAGGGACTCTACTCTTATAAAGAACCCCAGACCATAGATTTTAGCCAACTTACCGCCGCAGGGCTTTTTGGCATTTTCGGAGCCGTAGGAAGTGGCAAATCATCCATCCTTGAAGCGATTTTGCTGGCACTTTACGGCAGCACCGAAAGGCTGTCTGACAAGGGGGAAAAAAACAGTATGATCAACCTGCAAAGTGATCTTTTGCTGATTAACTTTGAATTTACTGCAGGAAAAAATCACAATTACAGCTACCTGGCGAGGTATGAGGTCAAAAGGAACCCCAAGAATTTTGATGAAATCCGACCTGCAGCGCATACGTTTTACAAAAAACAGGATGGTGAAATGCTGCCCGTTCAGGAAAAAGCAGAAGCTATCATTGGCATGAAGAAAGAACACTTCAAGCAAACGGTGATCATACCTCAGGGCAAGTTCAGGGAGTTCATTGACCTGACTCCCAGACCCCGTGCCGACATGATGAAAGAATTGTTTGGCCTGGAGCGGTTTGACCTATCCGGTAAAACGGGCACCTTATTTAAAAAGGCCAGAGAGGAAATGATCAAGCTGAAAACCCAATTGGAAGCCCTGGAACAACTGACTCCGGAGATGCTATCTGACAAAATGGATGAGCAGCAAGGCCTTAGGAAAGAATTGAAGAAACAGGAGAAATCCTTTGAACAAACGAGCGGGGAGATGCAGCAGATGGAGGGTATCAAAGAAAAGCACCTGGAGCTAAAATCCCAAATACAATCCTGGGAAAGCCTGGAGAAACAAATCCCGGATATCGAGAAAAAGAAAACGGAACTGAAGGAATTTCTTCGTGCCAGGACCCATTTATGGCCGGTCTGGGAAAAAATAAAAGACGAAGAACTAAGCCTGGAGGAAGCCAGTATAGGGTTCACGGATTGTTCTCGCTTCAAACTGACTTATGAAAAGGAAATCACAAACCTGCAAAAGGAAGAAGCTGACCTGAGGGAGAAAGCAGATAAAAGATCGGAAAGGGAGGCTAAAATCAGGGACCTTAAGAAGGTATTGGAAATACAGACCATCCATGAAAAGCAAAAAGCCGCCCAGATCAAAATAGATGCCTTAAAACCCCAACTCGAAATCTCCCTGGAAAAGTGGAAAACCCTGGAGAAGCAGTGGGCCACTACAGATCAGGAAGCTGAAAAAACAGAAAATACCGGAGGCAGTGAATTAATGGCTGCATACAAGAGTGACATCAAAGACTGGAAGACACTTGAGGATCAAACACTTGTAATCCAGGAAGAAATCAATGGCATTGAACGGCAACTTCAGCAGTATACAACCGGAATGGATGCCATAATTAAAAAGCTCCCCGGGGATTACAAGGATTTTGACCATTGGATTACTGACCAGAAAACAGCCATCCAAACCCTGGAAGAAAAAAAAGAAAAATTAATTGAGAAAAAAGCCTTACAACACCACGCACATGCACTGACGGAAGGAGAGCCATGCCCCTTATGTGGATCCCCGGAGCACCCTTCCCCGCTCAATCCGGACCAGTCACAGGAATTACTGGAAAACGTAAAAGCTAAGCTAAAGAAAGCTTCCACAGTGCTGGACCAAACGCAACTGATGGCTCAGGATTTGTTGGTACAGCAAACGCAAAAAGCAAACGAAAACCAGAAACATCAAAACAAAACCGAAGAGCTCCAGCGGGTTAATGGTCAGCTGGAGAAACTTCAGCATAAGCTTGGGGAACAGGGAATACTTCATCTTCCAGCCCTTGAAGCCAGGCAGAAAAAACTGGAAGCCGAACTCCAAAAGCAGCGGGACCTGCAAAATGAAAGTAGGGTCTTGAGAAAAAAACTGGATCAATTGCGCCAACAGATAGAGAAAGATCAAAAAGAGTTTCAAGAAGTAGAACAGCAGCTTTTGAGTTTGAACAGTACCCTGAAAGCCAAGGAAGATGAAATCACAGATCCGGATTTTACCAGGGCTTACCTTCAAAAAACAAGGGAAACCATAAGCCAAACCATAGAAAAAGTGCAGGATGATATCCGGGAAACAGCCAACCTCCTGGATAGCAAACAAAAAGTGCTGATTGATACACGGAATAGAGCGGCAACGAATAAAGCCAATCTGGAAAATTTCAAAGCCAAAAAGGAAAAAGCGACCGAAAAATTAAAAAACCTCAACTATACCTTTGTTTCCCTTCAGCAGGAATGGGGCTTTCCGGACACAACGCATTTGATACAGCTCTTCTCCCGCAAAATGGACACCGATCAGTTAGACCAGGAAATCCGGGAACATGAAAGAAAGTGCTCGGTGGTAAAATCCAGGATTTCAGCCTTAGAGGGAACACCGGGTGTAAAAGATTTCAAACCGGAAGTATTTGAAAAGTTAACTACCCGACATTTGGCTGAAAAAGAAGCCCTGGAAAAAATCAAAAACCAGCTTACCCTCTTGAGCCAGGTGATCATGGAGAGCAGGGAAAAGCTGGAGGAAAAAGCGAGACTCAGCCAATTATTTCAAAAACTGGAGCTGAGATTGACTTACCTCAAGGAGCTGGAGCAATTGTTTAAAGGAAGCGGGTTTGTGAAGTACGTGAGTCGAATTTATCTACGGGAACTTTGCAATACCGCCAACTTGAGATTCTCCAAACTGACCAAAAACAGCCTGAGCCTGGAAATAGATGACAACAATACTTTCTGGGTTGTGGATTACCTGAATGGAGGTAAAAAAAGACTGCTCAAAACCTTGTCTGGCGGACAGACTTTTCAGGCCTCCCTCTGCCTGGCTTTAGCACTGGCAGAAAAAGTAAAATCCCTGAATCAGGCGGATCAAAGTTTCTTTTTTCTGGATGAAGGCTTTGGTGCACTAGACAGAAATTCGCTACGGGTTGTCTTCGAAACACTGAAGGCCCTCAGACACGAAAACCGCATAGTGGGTATCATCAGCCATGTAGAGGGACTGCAGCAGGAAATAGAAGTTTACGCCAGCATTAGCCTGGATCCGGATAGGGGAAGTCAGGTAAATTACAGCTTTTCTTAACAAAGAAAACGACCCCTTATTATTTGAAGGGGTCGTTTGTTCTGTAGTTTTGTTGGCGACTATCGTTTACACAGCGACATTTTCCTTTTCATCTTGCTTCAACCTCAAAATAAAATCGCTCAGCACGTTCATGTAATTGATAAATGCTTCGTATGGGCTTTCGTAAGGACTGAAATAGGCATGAATATCTCCATCCGAAAAGAATTTGGTACACATATAATAAAAGTGGTCACTGGTCTGCAGGTAACGCCAATCCCTGTGAATGTCTGGGTTTTTGGATTTTTTTACCTTTCCTTCCAGTTCAAACAAGCGGTCAAAAGCCTCATCCTGCAGGTCATTACCCAGCCAGGCAGTCAAGTCGCGCTCCTCATCAGCCCAGGAAATGGGAATTGGAACATTGATTTTACCTACAGGAGACGCATTGGCAATGACTTCAGAGGGGGTGGAAAAACCAAAATTGGTCCGATTGAGAATGGCTTCGGGAAGGTGTCGCATGAATTCAAAAATACCGGTCTCTTTCCATTGGTGCTCTCCGAAGGTTTCATAATCCATGAAAAGATTGATGACTTCATCTTCCTGAGGCACCTGATTCAGCCAATTGATAAATTTATCTGTGGTCAGGGGATAATCAGACCAGGTTTTCTCCCCAAACCTGAAAGCGATATCATCACTTAGCCGGAAATTTTTAAGTAAAACCTTAAGCTTGGGTTCATGGGCATTGACATAGACAAAATTGGGGCTTTTCCATCCCAGTATATGCTTGGCCCCCTCAGATAGGATGCCCTCAAAACCCATCCCTGCTACCATTTCTCCAATACTGTCGGAGTATATCAACTCTGTATTTCTGAAAACCTTGGGTTCATAGCCGTTGAAGTGGTGTTTGATTTTCTCCTGATGTAATTGCACCATGTCTCTGAATTCAGATTCGCTCTTAAGTGCACACAGGGAATGGGCATAGGTTTCATTGAGCAATTCCACATGTCCTGTAGCCACCAACTCCTGAAAGCTGTGCAAAACCTCTGGTGTATAGGCCTCCATTTGATCAAGTATCGTTCCTGACAGAGAAAAGCAAACCTTAAACTTGCCCTGGTATTTATGGATGAGCTCCAACAAAAGCCGGTTCATGGGCAGATAACATTTCTTTGCTACTTTATTCATGATGTTTCTATTGGCATATTCATCCCAATAATCATGATCATCACCAATTTCAAAAAACCGGTAGGGCTTTAGTCTGAAAGGTTGATGTACTTGAAAGTAAAAACAAATGGTTCTCATATCCTATTGATTAACAGTTTGCGTATAAATATCGATTACTTTTTTTGCCACATGCTCCCATTTAAGCTTTTTCAGCTCTTCTCTACCCAGCTCTTTAAACATTTTGGAAATCCCGTTGTAGTGGAGGAGCGCAAAAATGGCATCCGCCATGGTATCTATATCCCAAAAATCAACCTTAACGGCATTTTGAAGGACTTCGGCCACTCCTGATTGCTTTGAAATAATCACAGGAGTGTTGTGCCTTACGGCCTCCAATGGGGAAATCCCAAAGGGTTCTGAAACAGAAGGCATGACATAAACATCGCTGAGGGCAAACATTTTGTCCACATCATCCCCTTTGAGAAATCCAGTAAAATGAAATTTGGTTCCGATTCTCAATTCCGCCACCCTTTGGATCATCCGGTTTAATAAATCCCCGGAACCTGCCATGACAAACCTTACATTTTCATCCTTTTTGATCACTTTATAGGCTGCTTCCACAAAATATTCCGGCCCTTTCTGAAAAGTAATCCTTCCCAGGAAGGTGACAATCTTTTCGGGCACCTTCTTCTTTTCTTTGGATTTGATGATACTGGTATCCAATACTGCATTGTGCACCACCACCACTTTTTCTTCGGGAATACCGTATTTGGAAACGATGGTATTCTTGGTCAATTGGCTGACAGCAATGATCTTATCTGCTGCTTCCATTCCTGCTCTCTCAATGTCATATACCCTTTGGTTGACCGTTTGTCCGGAGCGGTCAAATTCGGTAGCATGTACATGGGCAATCAAAGGTTTGCCACTCATTTTTTTGGCTGCTATTCCGGCGGGAAAGGACAGCCAGTCATGGGCATGGATCAGGTCAAATTTTTTGTTTTTTGCAATCTGGGCTGCTACCAATGCGTAGCGTGAAACCTCCAGGATAAGGTCTTTGCCATATTTTCCACTAAAGGAGAATTTATTGGCCAGCACACTGGACTCCAATTCATCCTGGTCTTTAAGTAGTCTTTCGGTATGGTTTTGGTATTCTTCAGGACTCAGGTAGGGAATTAAAAAAGAACTTACCTCCAGGTAGGTGAGGTTTTTCCAGATATCCCGGAAGCGGCGCTCCCTGTAATCGATTTCCACATCACTGGCATTTACAAATTCGGCCAATGGATCTTCATCCCCCCACAATTTGGGAACAACGAATATCAGGTCTTGTTTGTGGTGGGCCATTCCCTTTACCAACCCATAACAGGCCGTACCCAAACCTCCGGAGATATGGGGTGGAAATTCCCATCCAAACATTAAAACTTTCATAGAAATCTTTTTATAGATTATTGATTAAATATTTCATCCTTAATAATTCCCCCACACTCCATGCCTGGGAAATGGAACCTTTAGGGCGGTGTGGCGGATCACCATCATAAATTTCAGCTATGGTGCCTATACCATACTGGGTCATCACCCCATCAAAACTACTGATCATGTTTTCTACCAGTTTTTTGCCTTGCTTCCCATGCAGTTTCAAATATCCTTCGGCAAAATGTCCCAACAACCAGGGCCATGCGGTACCCTGATGGTAGGCGTTATCTCTTTCGTACTGGTCACCCTGATAATAGCCCTTATACCGGGGGTCGCTTGGTGCAAGGGTCCTGAGTCCCCTGTTGGTAAATAAATTGGTTTTTACCACCTCCAGAACATGGTCTTTTTGCTCATCAGTCAAAGGACTGTATACCAAAGAAGTGGCAAACACCATATTGGGTCGGATAGACCAGTCCTTTTCTTCATCATTTACTACATCTGCCAGGTAGCCCTTTTTCTCGCTCCAAAATTCCTCCAGAAAAGCATCTCCCACCTTGTCAGCCAATTCCTTCATGCCTGCATCTCCTGAAAGTTCGTGATAGAAGCAAAGTGCATTGTACCACAAAGCATTGATCTCCACAGGACAACCCATTCTGGGTGTGACCGGACCATCTTTGGTAACGGCATCCATCCAGGTCAGGGCAATCCCCTCCTCACCTCCACACAATAAGCCATTCTCTTTTACATGGATATTAAAGGCGGTTCCTTTTTTAAACCCTTCAATGATTCCCTTACATTTCTCCAGGTATTTGGAAATAATGGTCGCTTTATCTCCAGTGAAAAGCACATATTGCTGTAGGGCCCAAAAGTACCAAAGGGGAGCGTCAATAGAATTCATATTCGTCATTACTCCACTACCCACATTCGGAAACAGGGCTCCCTTTAAATCCTTTGACATGGAATCCATCACCTCTAAAAAGGTCTGCGTATCTTCCATGGTTAAAGTCAAGCCTGGCAATGCAATGAAGGTATCCCTGCCCCACCAGCCAAACCATGGATACCCGGCAATGATCCTTGTTTCTCCTCCTCTTCTGCTGATAAACTGTCCTGCTGAATTTTTAAGGCAATTTTCAAAATTATCCCGGGGTATTCTCCTGCCTATCTCTTTTTCGAAGGACTGCTGCAGCTTTTCGGGAGTGGCTTCCTTCAATCCGGCCGAAAGGATAACTGATTCACCCTTTTCCATATCAAACTCAAAGTATCCCGGAACATACAAATCTTCCTGGTACTCGTAGCCCCTTTCAATTTCCCGGATATACTCAATATTGTAGAACCAATCAGGAACCGGAACAAAGGTGTTTTCTTTTGAAACCTGTAAAGAGAGTGCATCATAGGCCTCATACAGCCTGAATTGCACACCATTTTTGATTTTTTTGATCTTTTTATTTACATAAGTATTGGCCTTGGACAAGGTATGGTATCCCCTGAAAGCCAAAAAAGGACTCACCCTGAGTTTGGTAGGAATCAAAGCCTCCAACAGGGTATACTTGATCATCACCCTGTCTGCGGTTGAATCCAGGATAATTTCCTTTTCCAGTACCACACCCCCTACCCTGTAGGTGAGTTTAGGAATAGGTTCGGAGTCAAAATCTTCCAGGTACTTGTGTCCTCTGGGATAATAGTTACCAGGATATTTATTGATACCAAGGTTAAACACGGCATCTTTCTGGGCGATGCTTTCGTGAACGTTGGAAAGCAAGACATGCAGCTGACCGTCAATCTGAGGTTGTGGAGCCACCAGCAGGCCATGGTATTTCCTGGTATTGCAGCCGATAATCGTTGTACTCGTATAACAACCTGAGCGGTTAGATCGAATTATTTCCTTTTCCAAAGAATAATTCAGGTTGATGAGTTGCGTCTTATCGAAATGTATATAGCTCATTTAATCAAAAATTTGTGGTTTTTATAAAAATACTTGAATACTTCGTAAAGAAAAATAAATGTTGGAAAAACTAGTATAAATAAGTTGATCAACTGGGCAGGAAATGCATCTCGA
>Ga0076930_100931_pt1 | contig 19942 bp, 14 predicted proteins | sample HotLakConsoUCCRE_FD_71149 | JGI IMG/M metagenome (GOLD analysis project Ga0076930, IMG submission 71149) | Hypersaline microbial mat communities from Hot Lake, Washington, USA - Hot Lake Consortium UCC-RE (version 3) (version 3) ...
GTGGGATTCGGAGACCGTGCTGGCGGTGGTGGAGGTGGACGCCAGGGGGATGGCCCGGGGGGAGCCCCGGCAGCTCACCGGCGCGTGGGGGCGGACCGCCGGATCGCCCTCCTGGACCCGGGACGGCCGGACCCTCCGGTGGATGTCCACCGTGAATGCCAGCACCCACCTGTTCGAGGTGGCCGCGGCGGGGGGGGAGGTCCGACAGGTCACACGGGGGGACCGGGTGCTGGGTTCCCTGTCCAGCTCCGCCGACGGCCGGGTCATGGCCTATACCTCCACCGACCCCACCACCCCTGCCGACCTGTATGTGTCCGCAGACGACGGCGGGGGCGAGACCCGGGTCACCTCCTTCAATGATGCCCTCCTGGCGGAGGTGGTCCGGCAGCCGGCGGAGCGGATCACCTGGCGGGTGGCGGACGGGACGGAGATCGAGGGGTGGGTGATCCGCCCCGTGGGACATCGGCCCGGCGGGAGTCATCCCATGGTGCTGAACATCCACGGAGGACCCCACAGTGTATACAGCAACTCCTTCTCTGTTGGCTTCCACACCCTCTCGGCGGCGGGCTTCTACGTCTTCTACCTGAACCCCCGGGGCTCCACCAGCTACGGCAACGACTTCAAGCACGCCATCCACGCGGCGTGGGGGATCGTGGACGAGGAGGACTTCATCACCGGGGTCCGGGCGGTGCTGCAGGAGTATCCGGACATCGATGCCAACCGCCTGGGGGTCATGGGGGGGAGCTACGGGGGGTTCATGACCAACTGGCTCACCGCCCGCACCGATCTGTTCGCGGCGGCGGTGACCCGGGCCTCCATCTCCAGTTGGGAGGCCATGGCGGGGACCACGGACTCGAACCAGCCCCATCGGGCCTTCGACGGGGCCTACCACGAGCAGCGGGAGATCTGGCGACAGAACTCCCCCATCTCCTACGTGGAGGGGGTCACCGCTCCCACCCTGGTGATCCACGGGGAGAACGACTTCCGGACTCCCCTGAGCGAGGGTCAGATCTGGTACTCGGCGCTCCAGAAGCTGGGGGTGCCCACCGAGTTCATCATCTATCCCCGGAGCGGTCACGGGATCCGGGAGCCCTGGTTGGCGGCGGACAGCCAGGAGCGGGCCCGCCAGTGGATGGTGCACTGGTTGATCGAGAACCCCCGGCCCAGGAGGGCCACCCCGTAGCCCAGGGGGCCGGGGCCGGGGCCGGGGCTGGTCGCACTCTTGCAGAGCGAGGGGCGGCCCATGGGGGGCCACCGGTCCACCCGCTTCCTCCGAGGCACCATGTACGGCCGATCCATTGTGAAGAGAGCCCGGGGTCTCGCCCCGATCCTGGCGCTGTGCCTTGTGTTCCTCCTCCCGGGCCAGGGCGAGGCGCGTCAGATCGCCGTGGGGGCCCGGGCCGGAACGCTGGGGGTGGGAGGGGAAGCGGCGCTGGGCATCGGGGAACTTCTTGCCGCCCGGGTGGGGATTGGCATGTTCCCCCTGGATCTTCCGGAGATCACGGTGGAGGGGCTGGACTTCGTGGTGACCCCCCCGGACCGGTTCATCACCGCGGGGGTGGACCTCTACCCCTTCGGGCGGGGGTTCCGCCTGATGGGGGGGATGCTCTTCCGCTCAGGCGACATCGGGCTGGAGACCAGCGTGTCCCCCGGGGACCAGGTGGGGGACATCGTGGTGGACCGGAGCGGCAGCCTGTCCGGCTCCGTGGTTCAGGGGAGTTCGGGGCCCTTCGTGGGGCTGGGCTTCGGGAAGCACACCAGGGGGGGCTTCGGCCTCTTCCTGGATCTGGGGGTGGCCTTCCTGGGGTCGTCGAGCGTGGAGATCTCGGCCTCCGAGGAGCTGCTCCTGGTCCCCGGGCTCCAGGCGGAGATCGAGCGGGTGGAGCGGGAGGCCGAGGCGGAGGCCGGCGACTACCTGGAGCTCTGGCCCGTGCTGAACCTCGGCTTCAAGGTGGTGGTGGGAGGGAGGTAGGCCCACCGGGCCGACCCCCCTCCCCGGGGTCAGCTCTCGAGGAGCGACTCCGCCTTTGCCCCCTTCACATGTCCCACCAGGAGCCCCGGGATGTAGAACTGGGTGACTCCGTGGGAACCAGGCAGCCCTCCGGAGCCCCCCTTCGCCTCCGGGACGAATCCCGGGGTGCTCCCTCCTGGCGCCGTGGTGATGCGCCGCGAGGCGGCCTCCTGGGCAATCCGGGCCATGCCGGCAAACTCCCCCCAGAAGGCGTAGACGTCCTCCGCCAGCTCCACGCTCAGGAGGAAGCTCAGGGAGTTCCAGTCCTCCCGGATCACCGAGGTGAGGCGGCCCAGTTCCCGGATGCTGACCCCGAAGTGGGCGGCCATCTTCGTCCGGGCCTCCCACCCCGCATCGTGCTCCCATGGGTCCCAGGGGCTCCACCAGGGGGACAGCTCCGTACTCCCGGGGGCGGCCGGGGTCGAGTACTCGTTGAACTTGTAGATCCGGGTCCCCGCCCGGACCAGGACCTTCTGCGCCTTTCCGTGGCGGAAGGCATCCTTCACACTTCCTCCCGGCCCGGTGGAGATGTTCGCCACCTCGCCGGCCCAGTTGCGTGCTTCATTCAGTGCCATGTGCCTCTCCACGTCCGTGGGTCCGGGTTCCCGCTGCGCTGCCCCCGGGGAATCGCTCCCCCTGTCCTCAGAAGCGGCATGGGCGGTGGAATTCCCTCATGGCAGGCTCCCTTGTGGTGCACCTCTTCTGATCCGGGGGGATCCCGGCGGCACCTTCCGATGACGTCAGGGACGCCGGCGGGTCTCCGGGTCTCCTCTCCCCGGGGCTGGCATGGGCATTGCGCCTTCGTTCTCCCATTCGAGCATCCAGGGAGTGATCAGGAGACGAGTCCATGCAGGGAACCACCGCGGGTCGCCATCAGGACTCCTCATCCCATTCCTCCGGGGGAGGAGAGATGGGAAGGGGGGTGGAAGTGGCCGCCCGGGTGGGTTACGCCGCCAAGGGGGTGGTCTACGCCGTCGTCGGTGGGCTGGCCCTCCAGCAGGCCATCGGTCCCGGGGGAGAGATCACCAGCACCCGGGAAGCGCTGGAGGAGATCGCCTCCGCCCCCTTCGGCACCGTGCTCCTGGGGCTGGTGACCGCCGGCCTCGTGGGATACGTGATCTGGCGGCTGGTGGAGGCGGTGGTGGATCCCGAGGGGAACGACGGCGATGACGGCCCGAAGCGATGGGCCCGGAGGGGCTTTGCAGTGATCAGTGGCGCGGCCTACGGATTCCTGGCCTACTACGGGGTCACCATCCTCATGGGGTCCGGTGGCTCAGGCGGGGGGGGTGGAGGGGGCGGGGGTGGGAGCGGGGCCCTGCTGGGGGGGCTCTTGACCTCCACCTGGGGTCGCTGGCTGGTGGGAGCCATCGGAGCCGGTGTGGTGATCCGGGGTGGGATCCAACTGATGAAGGCCTACACCGAGAGCTTCAGGGAGAAGGTCCGGTCCTTCGATTTCGGCCCCGGCACCCGGACCTGGGTGCTCCGGGCCAGCCGGCTGGGGATCACCGCACGGGGGATCGCCTTCGGCCTGGTGGGAGGCTCCATCATCAACGCTGCGGTGTCCAGGAATCCGGAGGAGGCGCAGGGGACGGAAGGGGTCCTCCAGTCGCTGGTGGGGAACCCCTGGCTCCTGGGGGCGATGGGGCTCGGGCTGGTCTTCTACGGGCTCTACCAGTGGGTGAAGGCCCGGTACCGCATCGTGGGTGTGTAGCCCCCCCGCCGGGGGTCAGCAGGAGAGGCAGCGGTTGTTGTTCACGGCCCCCAGGCCCTCCAGGAGTGCGATGGTCTCGGGGGAGGGGGAGATCCGCTGTACCGGACCGTTGGCCATGTCCACCGTGCTCTGCCCCCTCCGGCTCACCGCCGTGACATCGGCACCCTGCTCCACCAGGTAGCGGATGAGCTCGTTGTCCCCCCGGGCGGCGGCGTGGTGCACGGCGTTGTAGCCGTTGTGGTCCCGGGCGTTCACATCCGCTCCCAGCTCCTCCACCAGGTAGCGAACCGCCGGGAGCCATCCGTCGGGAGCGTGCCGATGGGCGTTGGCGGCGTACCCCTCTCCATACCCCACCCCTGAGGCGGCGTGGATGGGCCAGACTCCCGGTCCCCCCACCGGAATGGGGGGGAGTCCCGACGGATCGGAATCTCCCCCGGACCCGGCACGCCGCCGCCGCTCCGGGGCCTTCCGGGTGGGGATATGGGGGTCCGCCCCCCGGGCCACCAGGAGGCGCATGGCCTCCACGTCGGCGGCGTAGGCGGCTCGCCAGAAGGGGGTGGCCCCACCGGTATCCACACTCAGCAGGTCGAAGGTGTAGGACATGTACCAGAGGTGCTGATCCAGACGGGCGTTGGGGTCCGCCCCCGCATCCAGGAGCAGGGCCATGAGCTCCAGGTAGTCCATCTGCTGCTGCTCGTGGGCCCGGGGCTGGGGGTAGCGGGACTTGGGGGCCCACTGGACGTTCACGGTGGCATAGAGGGGCGACGCACCGGCCTGGCTGGCCACATTGGGGTCGGCCCCCCTCTCCAGGAGGTCACCCGCCAGGTCCAGGTGTCCATTCAGGACCGCCATGAGGAGGGGGCTCGTGCCGTCCCCGGCGCTCACCTGTTCCAGGTCGACACCCCCGTCCAGGAGCGCTGCAACCGCCTCCCTGTGCCCTTCCCGCACCGCATGCAGAAGCGGGGTCAGCCCCCCCTGCTTCCCCACCATCTGGGGGTACCCCAGCACTTCACCCTCCGCGCCGGTGGGCTCCTCCGGTCCGGCGGTGGCAGCCAGTTCCTCCGCAGCCCGCTGGACCTCCTGTCCTGCGGCGATGGCCGCCTGCACCTGCGCCGGGGTGGGGCGCCAGTTCCCATCCCCTCCGTCGGCCTCCCGGAAGGCCTCCAGCACCTCGGCCCTCTTCCGTCCGGCGGCGGCGTCGGCTGCGGATCGGGAGGGGATGTCCACCACCCGGGTGGTCCACCCTCCGTCGGCTCCGGCGTCCAGGAGGAGGCGGCTCACCCCCCCATGTCCCCCCGAAGCGGCGAAGATCAGGGGGGTCTGCTGCCAGGCGAACTCCACGGCATCCACATCCGCCCCGGCGGAGAGGAGCACCTGCACCGCCTCGATACTTCCCGAGGCGGCTTCGAAGTGGAGGGGGGTGGTTCCCTTCTCCGCCGGGAGATCGGCGGGGGCCCCACCCTCCACCAGGAGCCGCACCACCGGCCCGGCCCCTGCCCGGGCGGCCAGGTGGAGGGGGGTATATCCTCCCAGGCGGGTGACCACGCTTCCCCGGGCCCCCGCCTCGAGGAGCAGTCGGGCCAGATCCGCGTCCCCCCGCTGGGCGGCCCAGTGGAGGGCGGTCATCCCGTCCCCCTGGGCCGCGTCCACATCGGCCCCGCTCCGGATCAGCGCCTGCACCGTCTCCCGGTCTCCCTCCATGGCCGCGTCCGCCACAGGAGAGGACTGCGCCCCATCCCCGGGGAGGCTCCATCCTCCCTCGGGCTGCGAGGCCCCGTCACGCCAGGGGGGTGACTCCGACGGGGGCGACGCGCCGATCCCCCCGGCGCTAAGCCCCACCAGGGCGGCGACCGCCCCCCAGAGGACTCGCCACCGGGCGCCGGAACACCCCAGCCGGCCCATCGACCCCTGCCCCCCTGTCCGCTGCCTCATTCCTCCGGCGCCCCGGGGAGGGTGGTGACGACCTCCTGTGAGGCCAGGGAGGGGATGGTGAGATCGAAGCGCCCCGTGCTGTCCCCGAAGCTGTCCATCTCCTCCACCCCCAGGTGGTTCAGGAGGGAGAGCATCACGTTGGCCATGGGGGTCCCGTCCGGGGCCTTCAGGTGGACTCCCCCGGGGAGGGAGCCACCGCCGCCGCCCAGCACCACCAGGGGGCAGCGCCGGTGGTTGTGGAGGTTCCCGTCGGCCATGGGGGACCCGTACAGGATCATGGTGTTGTCCAGGAGCGTCCCATCCCCGTCCTCCACTGCCGCCAGCTTCTCCAGGAAGTAGGGGAGGAGTGACACGTGGTGCCGATTGATGAGATGGAAGTCCAGGATCCCCTCGGGATTCCCGCCGTGGTGCGAAGCGGGGTGGAAGGGCTTGTCCGTCCCGCTCTCGGGATAGACCCGGGCGGAGGCGTCCCGACCCGTCTTGAAGGAGAAGACCCGGGTGGTGTCCGACTCGAAGGCCAGCACCTGCAGGTCGAACATGAGCCGCATGTGCTCCTCGAAGGAGTCGGGGACCCCGGCGGGGGCGCCGGGGAGTTCCCGGGGATCCCCACTGTTGTTCCGGGCTTCGATCCCCTGGATCCGCCGCTCGATCTCCCGGACGTTCTCCAGGTAGCGGTCCATCCGCCTCCGGTCGGCGGCCCCCAGCTCCCGCTTCAGGTGGGCCACCTCCCCGGTGATCCAGTCCAGGATGCTCTGGTCGGTACGGCGACGGGCGGCCCGGTCCTCCGGCGAGGCCCCCGCCCCGAAGAGGAGTTCAAAGGCCACCCGGGGATCCCGCACCATGGGCAGCGGCTCGGTGGCGGACCCCCAACTGATGGAATCGGTGTAGACGCAGGAGTACCCGTAGGCGCACCCCCCGGACTGGTCCACATTCTCGATGCAGAGCTGCAGGGAGGGGATGGGGGTGTCCTGCCCGAAGCGCCCTGCAAAGACCTGGTCCATGGACATCCCGGCGTAGACGTCCGATCCCAGGGTCTGTCGGGGATGGGCCTGTGTCAGGTAGACCGCACTGGACCGGAAGTGGTCCCCCCCGATCTCCTCGGGGGAGTATGCCTCCGCCATCCGCACATCGGTGTTGCTGATGATGGTGAGGTGGTCCCGGAAGGGCTCCAGGGGGCGCAGCGCGCTGGGGGCGAGGTCGAAGTTCCGCCCCACGGCGGCCGGGGACCAGAGGTTCTGGGTGGCCCCCCACTCGCTGCAGCCGGCGGCGCCGTGGACCATCTCCATGGCCACCAGTCGCCTGGGGCGCAGCGCAGACCCCGGCACCCCGGCGAAGAGCCGCCCCGCCGGGATCATGGCGTCCAGGAGGGGGAGGGAGAGCCCCGCCCCCACACCCCGGAGGAAGGTCCGGCGCGGAATATGTCTTCCAGAGAGGAACGTCATCATCGGTCTCCTGTTGTGGACCGCCCCACCAAGGCGGTACCGCCCTGTTCGTCACATCCGTGCCGCATGCGTACGTCGCAAGCCACGTGCCGCCCTCAACCTCCGGGGCGGGTCCATGTCAATTCCGGTCGTCCCCCTGCTCCTCCGCCGACACCTCCTCCCGCTGCATCCGGAAGGCATCGCTCCCCACCACCCCCAGGATGAAGGCCGACATCCGATGGCCTGCCTCCCCCGCCGTGGCGGCAATGGCCCGCACGGTGGGCTGGTCCCGGGCTTCCACGGGGCGCCCCAGGGCATAGGCCATGAGGTTCTCCGTGAAGGTGCGGACCAGGGGGATGGGGCGCTTCAGCAGCGCCTCCCGGAGGTCCCCCGGGGTCTGCACCGGGGTGCCGTCGTAGAAGTCCCCCCGGGTGTCCAGCGGCATCCCATTCTCCCGGATCCGCCAGCGGCCGGTGACATCGTAGTTCTCCAGCGCCAGCCCGATGGGATCCATGAACATGTGGCAGGAGGTGCAGGCGGGGTTGGCCCGGTGCTGCTCCATCCTCTCCCGGGTGGTGAGGAACTTCCCCTCCACTGCCTCCTCGGTCTCCTCCAGGTCCGGAACCCCCGGCGGGGGCGGCGGGGGCGGCGATCCCAGGAGCACCTCCATCACCCACTTCCCCCGGAGGACCGGGGAGGTGCGGTTCGCCACCGAGGTGGAGACCAGCACGCTGCCGTGCCCCAGGAGCCCCCGTCGGGCGGGATCCGGGATGTCCACCCTCCGGAAGGTGGTGCCGTTGACCCCGGGAATGCCGTAGTGCCGGGCCAGCCGCTCGTTCACGAAGGTGTAGTCGGCGGTGTACAACTCCATCAGGCTCCGGTCCTCCTGCACCAGGTGGTGGAAGAGGAGTTCGGTCTCCCGGCGCATGGCCTCCCGGAGCTGCTGGTCGAAGTCCGGGAACCAGAAGGCGTCGGGGTGCACCCGGTCCAGGTCCTGGAGGCGGAGCCACTGGGCGGCGAAGCGGGTGGCCAGCGCCTCCCCCCGGGGGTCGGCCAGCATCCGGCGGGTCTGGGCCTCCAGCACCTCCGGCTCTCCCAACCGCCCCCTGGCGGCCAGCTCCCGGAGCTCCTCATCCGGGGGAGCACCCCAGAGGAAGAAGGAGAGGCGGGAGGCCAGCGCCCCATCGGGGATGGCGTAGACCTCACCGGGCTGCACGCCGGCGGGGGCCCGCTCCAGACGGAAGACGAAGTGGGGGCTGGCCAGAATGGCCTGGAGTCCGGTGCGGATCCCCAGTTCGAAGCCTCCGTCCCTCTCTCCCTGCCGGTAGAACCGGAGGAGGGCCTCCACGTCCCGGGGTTCCAGCGGCCGCCGATACGCCTCCCCCGCCAGCCGCTCCAGGATCTCCCGGGCACACCCCTCCGCCGGGAGGTCGTCCGAGGGGCGACAGGAGAAGATGGCCTGACGGCTGGGGGTCTCGGAGATCCCCGTCACCGTGTAGGGCCCCCCGATGATGAGGTCCCGGACGTGGGGGAGGAGGGTCAGTCCATAGCCACCGATCCCCGTGTGTCGGTCCGCCAGCGACCAGTCGTGGGGTGACAGGAGATCCTCCACCGGCCCGTCCGCCCTCCGGAGGAAGGCCGCCGAAACCCTCTGGGGCCCCGCCTTCACCGGGATGGGGTCGGTGCGCATGGAGATCCCCTCCGGATCGGACCCCCGCATCCACTGGTCCACATCCAGGAGGGCCACCGGGACCCCATTGATGGAGACCTCCAGCTGCTCATACCGGGCGATCTGGCCGAAGAAACCCTCGCCGGTGGTGGTGTGCTCGAACCCGATCCGGAAGACGTATTCGCCGTCGGCGGGGAAGGTGTGCACCACCGAGATCCCCCCCCGGGTCCCGAAGGGGGTGCCGGGGATGTGGTCCATCTGGGAGAGGTAGCCGGGATTCGTGTACGTCTGCTCCTGCAGCGGCGCCCCGGGGTCCCCCACGGCCAGGCGGCTGATCTCGGCCGCCGCCTTCAGGTAGGCGTCCAGCAGGGTGGGGGAGAGGAGCTGAGCGTCCGCCATGTTGTCGAAGTTGGCGGCCCGGGTGTCCAGGGGGAGATAGTCCCCTGCATCCACATCGAGGTTGAGCAGCGCTCGGATCGAGGCCTGATACTCCGCCCGGTTCAGCCGCTGGAAGGCCCGGGATCCCGGGGAGGGATTCTCCGCCGCCGCCTCGTCCACCAGGGTCTCCAGCGTCTCCACCATCGCCACCAGGGTGTCGCCCCTGGGGCGGGGCATCCCCGGAGGGGGCATCATCTCCGTGCGGAGCTTGGAGATGATCTTCTCCGCCAACTCGGGTACGGCGGCGGCCCCTTCCAGATCCAGCCCCGCCAGGGAGAGGTTCCCGGTGACCAGCCGCTCGTTGTGGCACTGCGCGCAGTAGCGCTGGATCACCTGGGAGAACTCGGCGGACTGCATGGAGCGGGCGGCCCGGAGCGTCAATCCCGCAGAGTGGAGAGGGGGAAGGTCGCCGGCCCAGGGGACAGGCCCCCCCGGGAGGCCTCCTCCGGACGCACCCCCTTCCGGAAATGGATGAACATCCATTCCCGTGCCGATCCCGGCGATGAGAAGGCCGCTGGCGGCCATGAAGGCCGGGAGTACTCGCATGGGCCGATCCGCTCCTGACATCGTCGATTGACGCTTCCCCCGCAGACTTCAACGTGCGTCACGGGATTCCAGAAGGCAATAACGACGATTCCCGGCCCCGGGGGGGTGCGGGGGGAACGGAGGACCGGCGGTCCGTCCCAGGACCTCCGCCCCGCCCCACCACCTCTCCGGTCAGTCCTCCAGGACGAAGGTGACCTTCATGGTGACCCGGTACTCGGAGACCTTCGAGCCCCCCCACACCACCTTCTGTTCCTTGATCCAGGCACCCTGGATGTTCTTCAGCGTCCGACCGGCCCGACCGAGCCCGGTCTGGATGGCGGCCTCGAAGCTGTCGGGGGATGTGGCGGTGATCTCGGTGACCTTTGCTACGGACATGGAGCCCTCCCTGAGTGGGGAAACTGGAGATTCAGGAGGCATTCCGGGGAGCGGTGTCCCCGGAATGCCTCCATGGGGAGCTACACGGTTCCTCCGGAGACGGTCCTCATCCTTCGCCGGGTGGCGGACGAGCAGCCACTACGTTTGCTTGACACCCACCACCCTCCCGCCGATCGTGGGTTCAGGACCCCGTTCGCCCCGCCAGGCCACCTCGCTGCAGCATCCCGAAGCAGGAGACACCCTTCCGTGACCCAGCACACGCAACCCCGATCCATCATCCCCGACCCCCGCTCTCCGACCGTCCGGAGGGGTGCCCCGTATGCCGGACTCCTCACCCTGGCCCTGCTGGTGGTGCAGGGGCTCCTGCCGGTCCACCCGCTGGAGGCGCAGCAGGTCGAGGTCCAGATGGATACCGCCCGGGCCCGGATGCTCTATGTCAGCAATCGACCTGAGGACCACACCCCCGGTCGGGATTACCAGCGGGACATCGACCGGAAGGCCCGGACCGACTCCATCTACGAGGCGGTGACCCGGGGGGTGGTGGACTACAGCAAGGTGACCTACCGGAGCCGGGTGGGGGATCTGGACATCCCTGCCTACGTCTTCCAGCCCCTGGAGAAGCGGGGGGAGGGTGGGCATGCGGCGCTGATCTGGATCCATGGAGGCGTTCATGGCAACTGGACCGAGAACTACTGGCCCTTCGTCCGGGAGGCGGTGGAGCGGGGCTACGTGGTCATCGCTCCGGAGTACCGGGGAAGCACCGGTTATGGCGAGGACTTCCACCAGGCCATCGACTACGGCGGCTATGAGGTGGACGATGTGGTCTCGGCCCACACCTGGATGTCGGACAACCTCTCCCACGTGGACCCGGAGCGGGTGGGGCTCATGGGATGGAGCCACGGAGGCTTCATCACCCTCCACGGGCTCTTCGAGGAGGGGCACCCCTTCCAGGTGGGGGTGGCCATCGTCCCGGTGACGAACCTGATCTTCCGGCTCAGCTACAAGGGCCCCGGCTACCAGCGGAGCTTCGCCACCCAGTCCCGGATCCGGGGGCTCCCCTTCGAGCGGCGGGAGCTCTATGTGGAGCGATCCCCGGTCTATCATGTGGACCGGATCGACGTCCCCATCCTCGTGCACCTGGCCACCAACGATGACGACGTGAACTTCGTCGAGGCGGAGATGCTGGTCCACGCCCTCAAGGTGAAGAAGCCCGAGCTGGCCGAGACGAAGATCTATGTGGATCCTCCCGGCGGGCACTCCTTCAGCCGGCGGGTGAACATGGAGACGCTGGAGCGGGACGACAGCCCGGAGCAGCGGGACTCCTGGAACCGGGTCTGGGCCTTCCTGGAGTGGAGTCTACGTCCCTACCAGGACCCTTCGCAGGAGGACCGGGACTGATCTCCGGCGGGACCTTCGAGGAGCATTCCGATGCCCCGGCACCCTGGCGGTGTCGGGGCATCGTCGCGAAGGGGTTCCCTCACCCCCCGGAGGGTAGGGTGGGGTCGTCAAGGATCCTCCGGACCGCATCCAGGAGCTCGGAGGCGCTCCACGGTTTGGGCAGCAGGGGAACCCCCGGGGGGAGGCTGCGGGAGCCCCGGAAGTCATGGGCGGCGTACCCGCTCATGAAGAGGAATCGGGGCGGGTTCGGGAGGAGCCCGGCGGCCTGGTGGACCAGCGTTCCCCCGGCCCTGGGCATCACCACATCCGACACCACCGCATCCACCCGGAAGCCGTCCGACGCCAGCAGCTCGATGGCCTCGGCCCCGTCGGCTGCCGCCGCCACCCGATACCCCGCCTTCTCCAGGATCCGGATGGCGGCGGATCGGATGGCCTCGTCGTCCTCCACCAGGAGGATCGACTCCCGTCGTCCGGGTCCCACGGTGGGGAGGGTGGGGAGGGGGGGGGGCTCCGGGGTCACCACTGCGGGGAACCAGAGGGTCACGGAGGTGCCCGCTCCGGGGAGGCTCGCCAGCGCCACCGCTCCCCCGTGTTCCTTCATGAGGCCGTACACCAGGGAGAGGCCCAGGCCGCTTCCCCCATCCACGTCCCTGGTGGAGAAGAAGGGTTCGAAGGCCCGTTCCAGGGTGGTGGCATCCATTCCCGTGCCCGTGTCCCGGACCACCATTCCCAGGTAGTCCCCCTCCTCCGGAAGGCCCAGCGCCTCCGCCTCCCCGGTATCCAGCCGGACCCGCCGGATCCGGATCTCCAGGAAGCCTCCGGAGGGCATGGCATCCCGGGCGTTGGAGGCCAGGTTGAGGAGCATCTCCTCCACGTCGCCGGGTCCGGCCAGGGCCACCGGCGCGGGATCGTCCACCTGGATCCCCAGGACGATGCCCGCCGGAAGCACCCGCTCCAGCAGGTCCTTCATCCCCCGGATCACCTCCCCCAGGTCCACCGGACGGCGGGTGTCTCCATGCCGACGACTGAAGGTGAGGAGCCGCCGCACCGTCTCCGCCCCCCTCCGGGCCGCATCCCGGACCCCCAGGAGTTCGGACCGGGCCGCGGGATCCGTGACGTGCTCATCCAGGACCAGGTCCACCCCGGCCAGGATGACCGTGAGGACGTTGTTGATCTCGTGGGCGATCCCCCCGGTGAGCTGACCCAGCGCCTCCAGCTTCCTGGCCTGGCGCAGGGGGTGCGCGTAGGTGGCAGGGGGGAGGACGCCGGGGGGTTCGGGAATGTGGGTGACCAGGAAGCCGCCTCCCCCCTCGGGAGCCACACGGGTCAGGAGGATGGCGTACTGGAGGTCCTGTCCCGGAGGGCCCAGGGTGAGCCGGACGACGGGGTCGGAGGGAGGTTCCCCTCCGGCGGAGAGCATCTCCACCAGATTCCAGAGGGGGCGGGGATCCTCCCGGGGGCGACATCGCACCGCCTCCAGGGCCCGGAGATAACCACCCCCCAACCCTGCCCAGGGGAGCCGGAACCGGGGAGGAGCGGCCAGGCGCCTCCAGGCTGCGTTGGTGGCCACGATGACCCCGTGGGGATCCAGCAGCACCACCGGAGGGAGGGCATCCAGCATCGCCGCGCGGAGGGCGGCGGCCTGGTCCAGCGATTCCACCCGGGAGCGATTCACGCCCGGCGGGATCGGGACGCAGGGGAGGGCGGGGAGGCCGTCATGGCCAGCAAGGAGGGCGTGGCATGCGGGACAGGATAGGAGGTACGAGCGTTCTCACTCAAGTTCCCGTCCCATATACGCATGGAGAGTGCCACGGGATGTGTCAGAAGGACCCCTTTCCCCCTCGTCAGCCCCCTGTGCGCTCCTCCGGTCCCCCCTGGGCCGCGCCCCCTCCCCTCTCCCGGTTCCGGAGCCAGAGGGTGGCCTCCTCGGGAATGTCCAGGGTGCGGATGGGGAAGGGAATGACGATCCCTTCCTGGTTGTACCGGGCGTGCAGCCGCTTGATGAAGGTGTGGCGGATGGCGAACTGCTCGGTGAAGTCCCGGCAGTGGATGCGGAGCTGGAAGTCGATGCTGGACTCCCCGAACTCCTGGAAGCGAAGCACCGGGTCGTGGCCGGGGGCCGTGAGACCAGCCTCCTCCATGACGCTGCGGGCCACCTCCAGCGTCACCGCCTCCACCTGCTCCAGGTCGCTGGCGTAGCTCACCCCCACCGGAATGGAGACCCAGAGGGATCGGGTGGGGAGAGAGAAGTTCTTCACCACCGCCGAGGCCAGCTTGGAGTTGGGGACGATCACCAGGTTTCCGTCAGGGATGGTCCGGATGGTGGTGTTCCGCCCCTTCACATCGGTGACGTACCCCTGCTCCCCGGATTCCAGTCGGATGTAGTCCGCCGGACGCACCTGCCGGGAGAGGATGATCTGCACCCCGGCGAAGAGGTTTCCCAGGGTGTCCTGGAGCGCCAGCGCCACCGCCAGTCCGCCGATCCCCAGGGCGGTGACGATGGGGGTGATCTCGATCCCCTGGTTCTGCAGGATGATGATGGCGCCCAGTGCCGCCACCAGGATCTGCCCCAGGTTGGTCACCAGGGTGGGAGAGGGGAGGGCCGCCTCGGAGCGGGAGGAGACGGAGCGGATGGCCCCCGCGGTCATCCTCATGGCCACCAGGACCAGGGAGGCCAGGAAGAAGATCTCCAGCACCCGCTGGCCCCGGCCCCACCAGTTCACCCCCTCGTCGTCGGGGGAGAAGACCCCCACCTCCAGCGCCGACCACCCCCCCCAGAGCGTGAACCAGAGGATCGGCATCCCCCGGAGGGCTTCCAGGATGACGTCGTCCCACTCCCACCCCGTCTTCCGGGCCACCCTCCTCAGCCGTCGGACCAGGAGGAACTCCACGGCAAGCCCCACCGCCACTCCCCCCACCACCAGGAGGATACGCTGGAGCCAGACGTTCTCGACGAGATACTGGAACATCGGGATGATCCGGTCCATGTAGCCCTGCTGGGGGAGACGTGGTGGAGCCCGCGGGTGGGGGACGGCTGAAGGGGCCAGTGACGGATGGTACGGGACATGCACCCGGCGGAAGGTACAAGAACCTGCTGCCGCCTGTTGGGCCACCGGGGCCCGGGAGCCCCCCCGGGGAACCGAGCCACACAGAGCAGCCGGGGTCCCGGGGGTGCCGGGGCGCCCGGGAGTATACCTGGAGGAGGGACCCAGGATCCTGACATGCGCATTGCCCTGATGACGGAGACCACCGGTCCCGGAGGGCTGGAGACCATGCTGATCACCCTGGCGGAGGAACTCAGGGATCGGGGACACCAGGTTGTACCCCTGGTTCCTGACGCCCCACGGGGGTGGCTGGCAGAGACGTTGGCCGCCGCGGGCTTCAAGGCGGCCTTCTATCCCAACCCACCTGGATGGGGCTCCGCTCCAGGGAGCGTTCTGGCCATTCGTGCAATCCTGCGCCGTCGAAGGGTGCAGATTCTGCACGGTCACGACTTCATGGCTTCGGTGCTGGGGACCGCTGCCGCTGCCGCTGCCGGGCTTCCTTCGCTGATGACCCTTCATGGAAGCACCTACTACAGCGATCGGTGGCACCGGAGGTCGCTCCTGGGGTGGGCGGCCCGTCGGAGCAGTAGCGTGGTGACCGTCTCCGCCGACCTGGGTCGGCGCCTGGCCGCCGATCTTTCGCTGTCGGACCAGGTGGTGGACGTGATTCCCAACGGGATCCGGCTGAAGCAGGGGTGCCGCCGCCGGGGGAGGGAGATCCTGGGGCTGGGCCCGGACGAGCTGGGGATCCTGGCGGTGGGGCGGCTGGTGCCGCTGAAGGGGCTGGACGTCCTGGTGGAGGCCCTCCCCCTCCTGGGGGGCAGGGCAGAGCATGTGCGGGTGGCGGTGGCCGGGGACGGGCCGGCGCTGGAGCGGCTCCAGTCCATGGACCCCACCCTCCCCGGGGGGAGACGGATCCAGTACCTGGGAATGCGGGAGGATGTGGAGCACCTGCTGGCGGGAGCGGACATCTTCGTGATGCCCTCCCGCACCGAGGCCCTCCCCATGGCGCTCATCGAGGCCATGGGCGCCGGTCTACCGGTGGTGGCGTCGGGGGTGGGGGGGATTCCGGAAGTGGTGGAGCATGGTCGGGAGGGATGGCTGGTGGAGCCTGACGATCCCCGGGCCCTGGCCACCGCCCTCTCCAGTCTCATCGGCGATGGCGCCCTCCGCTGCCGGTTCGGTGAAGCCGGACGACGGCGGGTCCTGAAACGGTTCACCGCCCGCCGGATGGCGGAGGAGTATCTGAGCCTCTTCCGGCAGGCGGCCGGAAGCGGCTGAGGGGGCCTACTCCTCGTCCCGGGGGGGGATGGGGGCGTAGGACCACCACCGTCGGGGGCCGGATTCGTCATCCTCCCCCGGGGGTTCGTGCTCCTGACGGTACTCCCCGCCCTCCATGTGACCGTTGGGGTGCGCGGCAGGCCATGATCCCTCCCCGGGATCGGTGAGGGGGGTCTCCGCCGAGGAGTCGTAGGGGGGGTGGTCCGAGAGGGCGGCCTCGGTGCGCACCGGATCCCGGAAGGGGGGGGGCTGCTCCACGCTCTCCTCCAGGACCTCCCTGGGTGGGGGCGGGGGCTGGACCGGCTCCGGGGAAGGGGGCGGCCCAGGGTGACGCACCGGGGGGCGGGAAGACATGGAGGGGGGTGCCGGTGGCGCCAGGGGAGCCCCCCCAAGCCGGGGTCGACCGATGGGAGCCCGATCCGGCTCCGAGGCCCCACGGGAGGGCGCTGCCCGCCCCTGGGCGTCCGCCTGGGCCGCCCGCTGCGCCATGAAGGAGAGCGCCTGCTCCGTCAACTGGTCCCGCAGGATCCCGTGTCCCTCACTGGAGAAGCCTGCCGCCCGGAGGAGGGACACGGCGTCCCGCATCCACCGGTAGAGGGAGTCGGGGGCCGGAGCCGCCTCTTCCGCAGGACCAGCGGGGCCGGGGGGAGGGGTCTCGGCGGTGGGGTAGGGGGCCACCTGCGCCGGCGGCGCAGCCGGTCGGGGAGGAGGGGGCGCCTGGCGGGTCGGGGGAGCAGGGGCTGAGCGTCGCGACTCCAGCTCCGCCACATGACGGAGGAGTGCCTCACGGGTGCGGGTCACCTCCTGGGCGGCCCGGTCACTCCGGGTGGTGGAATAGGAGGCTGCGGCCCGCTGGGCTTCCCCCACCAGCTTCAGGGTGAGATCGGAAACGGGGGGGCGGGAAGCGGCGGCGGACCCTGCAGCCAGGCGCTGCATGTACTTCCGCATCTTCCGGAGCTCCCGCTCCATGCGGGACACCTTCCGGGATAGCTTCCGGACCTTCTTCCGGAGCCGCGCGGTGACCCGAAGGGGCTCGTCGGCCTCCACCGGGTGGTTCTCCCAGGGCCATTCGTAGGGGTTCATGACTCCTCCCTGAGGACCGGATGGGAGCTGGACACCATGCTCCCGGGCTGCGCAAGGACCGCCGGTAAGAAAGTGGGAAACATTTGATTTCTACGCAATGGCCGAGTACTTCGGAGGGCCCTCAAGTCCTTTGTCCGGCATGGAATGGGCGGGAGGGGAAGGGTGAAGGGCCGCCGCAGGGATCCACGACTCCTGTCCCGGGGATGCTCAGCCCAGGAGGAACACCATCGCCGCAGCGGTGAGGGGAACGGTGAGGTTGTCGTCCAGCCCCAGGGGGAGGATCTCCACCAGGGCGGTGATCAGGGCGCAGGCCGCCGCCACGGGAGGGGGCACAAAGGGGAGAAGGACCAGGAATGCCACCAGGGCGAAGATGAGGGTGCCCTCCACGGAGCCCTTCCCCAGTCTGCGGCGACCCACCAACCGTCCCAGGACGCTGGCCGCCGGGTCGGCGAAGGCCAGCACAAGGATTCCCGGAACCACCGCCGAGAGGGGGAAGAGGATCACCGCCAGGAGGATCCCCACCATGTACCAGGTGGACGACGCGATCTTCCGCTCTTCCCGCGGGGATGCGAAGGGGCGGAGGAGGCGGAAGAAGAGGGTGTTGGCCCGGGGATCCCTCAGGCGTACCAGATCCACCGCCAGCAGCACCGCCAATACCAGGGCCAGGATCGGAATGGCCAGACTCCGGTCGGGGACCACCCAGGTGAGGGCCGAGGCCAGGATCACGCCGTTCACGGCGTGGAAGACACGGCGCCAGGGCTGGAGTCCCTCTGTGTGCCCCACCAAGACCGCCAGTTCCGCCTCCACTGCCGCTACACCCGGATCGGGGCTGTTGGTCATCGAGGGGTTCCTTGGGAGGGGATGGTCCGATGGGGTGGGTCCCGGACCCGGACGACGGAGACTCAAGCGTGACGGGACCCAGGTCGAAGGGCCGGGGGAACCGCTGGATCTACACTAGCAGAGGGCGCTCCATGCGTCTATGAAACACGTTGGGGATGGTACACGGCTGATACCTGCGCTTCGCCGTGACGTGTGTTCAGGGGGATGACATTCCGGTCCGGGATCGAATCGAGACGCCTCCTCGCCCACACGTTCCCGGGAAGACATTGCCCAGTGTAACGCTGCATCTCGTGCTTGCCGATCGGGTCCTGGATTACTGGAAAGAGGACCCTGCCTCCGCCCCCTTCCCCATCTCCGACCCCGCTGCCCTGAACGCCTTCCGCCAGGGCGCCTTCGGCCCCGACCTGGGCTACTTCCCCGGGGGGCATCGCTTCCTCTCCGATCTGGCCCACTGCGTCCGCAGCGCCGACCTGGCCCGCTCCCTCCTCTCCATGGCCCGCACCTCCAGGGAGAGGGCGTTTGCCTGGGGATGGGTGACCCACGTGCTGGGCGATCAGGTGATCCATCCATGGGTGGGACGGGGCGTGGGGGAACTCATCACCGGGCGCCGCGACGTGTTCATTTCCGGGGACCGGGATCAGGTCTCCCACGTCCGGGTGGAGACCGGACTGGATGCCTGGTACGCCGCCCGGAATCCCGGCTATCGGCGCTTCGAGCCGGCGCCGGTCTTCGATGGCGATACCATCCGCTTCCTGGGCGGCGCCTATCGCCGGACCTACGGCCTCCGCTTCGACGCGGCGCAGCTCCTGGGATCCCATCTGGCGGTGACGCGGATGGCAGGTCAGGCGCTCCGCACCGTGGCGGTGCTGGGGAACGCCCTGGAGTGGGAGTCCGGGGACGTGCCCATGGTCCGGTGGGCCCGGTGCGGGATGGAGAGGGCCCGGGGCATGATCAGGGACGCCATGGGACGGGACAGCCTCCTCATGGCCCTCCTCACCCCGGTGGCTCCATCCCCCTGGCTCGTCGAGGCGGTGGAGGCGGTGGTGGAGGGCTTCGGGCGCCGGGTGCAGCGCCACCTCGTCGCCCGGGGCGCGCTCCTGGAGAACCGCAACCTGGATACCGGGGAGTGGGATGGAGAGGGGGATCATGCGGGAACGGCGGCCACGCTGGAGGTTCTGCGACTGCGCGGAGGTGTGGGGCTGGAGGCTCCCGACGAGGAGGGGTTGGCCCTGATGATGGCCGGCTCCGCCCGCTATCCGGGAGCCGTCTCCTCCAGGTGAAGCCGCCGGGGGGGCCGGCTGGGGAGGCGCATCCGGGACAGCGCCACCACGAGTCCTCCCAGCACGGCCCCCAGGTAGAAGGTGTAGATCCGCCACCAGATCAGGATCCCCGCCAGCGCCCCTGCAGGGAGGGTGGAGGCCAGCCCCACGGAGAAGGCCACCTCCACCCCTCCCCCCCCTCCCGGAGGAGGGAGCACCGACATGGTGTAGAGGAGGAGGAGGGGCCACTCCACCAGGGGCGCCAGCGGCGCTTCAGGGGCGAAGGGGACGGCCAGCAGGGGGAGGAAGGAGAGACGGAGGGCGATCCGGGCGACGCTCATGGCCAGGGCCGCGGCAGCCAGGGAGCGGGAGGCCCGGGACAGTTCCCGGATCTCCCGGCGGAAGCGACGGGCCCCGGCCCGGACCCGGGTCCAGCCGCGACGCCCCACCCCCGCCCACCCCAGCACCCGGGGCATCCTGCTCTTCCCCCCTTCCGCAGCCAGTCCCACGATGACGGCCGCCACGGTGAGGGATCCCACCACGTAGAGGGCGACGCCCGCTGTGGGGATCCCGATCCCCGGCACCAGGAGGACCATGAGGAGCACGGCGATGGCCAGCGCCACCGCCTCCACCACCATCTCCCCCACCATCATGGCCCCCCCGCCAGGGAGGTCCACACCCAGACGACGGAGAGCCAGCAGGCGGGCGGGATCCGAACCGGAGCGGGAGGGGGTGACGGCGGCGGCGGCCTCTCCCACCAACTGGGTGGCACACGCCCCCGCGAGCCCCAGGGGACGACCCACCCCCCGGGCCAGGAGTGTCAGCCTCCCCCCCCGGCAGAGGAGCTCGGCCCCGAAGACCAGGAGCGCACAGAAGTGGATCCAGGGGGGAAGGAGCCCCACCGCCCCCCGGAAGCCGGCCAGCCCCCCCACCG
>Ga0076930_100932_pt1 | contig 19900 bp, 15 predicted proteins | sample HotLakConsoUCCRE_FD_71149 | JGI IMG/M metagenome (GOLD analysis project Ga0076930, IMG submission 71149) | Hypersaline microbial mat communities from Hot Lake, Washington, USA - Hot Lake Consortium UCC-RE (version 3) (version 3) ...
ACCCTCGGGCTTCCCCTTCCGGGGGGGCGGTGGGGGCGGGGACGACGGCGTAGCGGCGGCGGGGGTCCGGGGGGGCGGCGGGACCTCCCTGACCGGCGGCGGATCCCCAGGGGGCGGCGTTGTCGGACGCCCGAGGGCGCCGGTGAGCATTCCGGTGGAGATGGCGGTAGAGGTGCCGGGCTCTTCCAGGACCTCCAGCACCTCGGAGAGGGAGGGCCACCGGTCGCCCGGGTCCTTGGCCATCATCCGGTCCACCAGCGCTGCCAGCTCCGGGGGGCAGTCCGGCCGCCGGGAGAGGAGGGGCTCCGGGCGCTGCCCCACGTGGGCCTGCAGCACCGCCATCGTCCCCCCGGTGAAGGGGGGGGAACCGGTGAGCATGTGGTAGACCAGGATCCCCAGGGAGTACTGGTCCGCCGCGCCCGTGATCTCGGTGGAGAGGCACTGCTCCGGGCTCATGTAGGTGGGGGTCCCCACCAGCATTCCCGTCCGGGTGAGCCCCGGCTCGTCCGCCACCTTGGCGATCCCGAAGTCGGTGACCAGGGCGTTCCCGTCCCCGTCCAGGAGGATGTTTCCCGGCTTCACGTCCCGGTGCACGATCCCCAGGCGATGCGCATGGTTCAGGGCTCCGGTGATCTGTCGGAACCAGCGGAGCACCACCGGCACCGGAAGGGGTCCCTGGGCCTCGGAGAGCACATCCCCCAGGGTCCGCCCCTCCACGTAGGCCATGACGAAGTAATGGAGCCCCCCCCGGTCGTCGATCTCGTGGATCGTCACGATGTTGGGGTGGGAGAGGCGGGCGGTGGCCCTGGCCTCCTGGTGGAAGCGGTCCACCTGCGCCGGATCCGCCATGAGCCCCGGAGACATCACCTTGATGGCCACCCGGCGCCCCAGGCGGGGTTCGTCCGCCAGGTACACCCCGGCCATCCCCCCGGACCCCAGCAGCTTCCGCACCTGATAGCGGGGAAGGGCCGCCTCCCGGAGCCGCTGGAGGATGACCTCCCAGGGTCCGTCCGCCGGCTCCGCAACCGGTGACGACCCTCCCAGGGAGGATCCGCACTGCGGACAGAAGCGGCTCCCCTCGGGGATCAGCGTGCCGCACTGCTTGCAGGGGCTCGGGGGCATGGTCATCCATCGAAGAGCGGATCGCGACCCTCTGGTTCCCGGGTGCGGAACCCCGGAGGGCGATTCTTCAGGGTCGAAGGTTCGGGCCGGGGGGGCTCTCCCGCAAGCTCCGGACTGGACATCCGGCGCCCGGGAGTGGAGGATGCAGCATGGAGATCATCCGGTATCTGTCCGGGGTGCAGTGGAGCTGGGTGGGTCCGGCCGGGATCCTCCTGGCGGGGCCCGTGGACGCACCTGCCGCCCGGCGCATCGTGGGGTCGCAGCGGGACCTCCAGGCCGCCCTCCACTCCCCCCGGGGGCGCGCCGCCATCGTGGAGGCGCTGGGGGGGGAGGACCGGAGCTGGGATCCCGGGCCGCTGGTCTCCCCGCAGGCAGTGGGGGAGCTGGGGGGGAGCTTCGTGCCCTGGGCGCTGGGCCACCCCGACACGTTGAGGGCGCTGGGCCGGATCCCCTGGAGGGAGGGAACCGGAGGGGGCCCGGGTCCGGAGATGGAGGGGACCCCCCGCCACGCCCTGAACATGCTCCTGATCCGCTCCCGGCGGGCCCTGCACGGGGAGGAGGTGCTCTTCCGGATCACCCGGAACCTCCTGGACGAACTGGGGCGCCGCCTGGCCTAGCCCTCCCGCCCGGGTGAGGACCCCCGCCCGGGGGGCACCTTGGCGCATCACGGGGGTGCTAGCTCCCATCGTTCGCGCGCGCCTGCCCACCCCCTGCCCCACCCGGAGCGCTCCGTTGTCCCCACGTCGCTTCCTCCCCCTCCTGGCACTCCCCCTGGCGCTGGCCTGTGGGGGCGATTCCACCCCCGATCCCCGGGGTGGGGCGGACCCGGACGGGGACACCTTCCAGGTGGCCCTCCTCACCGCCGGCCCGGTGAGCGACGCAGGATGGTACGCCGGAGCCTATGAGGGGCTGCTGGCCATCGAGGACTCCCTGGGAGCCCGGGTGAGCCACCAGCAGACCCGCACCCCGGCGGAGTTCGACGAGGCCTTCCGGGACTACGGCTCCTCGGGGTTCGACCTGGTCTTCGCCCACGGCTTCGAGTACCAGGATGCCGCCCTCCGGGCGGGAGAACTCTTCCCGGAGATGACCATCGTGGTGAGCGGTGGGGGACGGGTGGGGGCGAACGTGGTCCCCCTGATCTTCCGGCTGGAGCAGGGGAGCTACCTGGCGGGGATGGCGGCGGGAGGGATGACCCGCACCGGAACGGTTGGGATGGTGGGAGGGGTGGCGATCCCCCCGGCCGTGGGGACCTTCCGGGCCTTCGAGGCCGGGGCCAGGGCGGTGAATCCCGATGTGACGGTGCTGGAGACCTTCACCGGGAACTGGGACGATGTGGCGGCGGCGAAGGAGGCGGCGGTGGCCCAGTTGGGGCGGGGAGCGGACATCCTGATCCACAACGTGGACGCCGCCAGCTTCGGCGTGTTCCAGGCGGTGCGGGAGGCGGTGGCCGCCGGGGACACCGTCTGGGCCATGGGGATGAACCGGGACCAGAACGACGTGGCCCCGGACGTGATCCTGGGGAGTGCGGTGATCCGGATTCCCGAGGCCTTCCTCACCGTGGCCCGGGCGGTGCGGGCCGACACCCTTCCATCGGCCCCCTTCTACGTCGGCGAGGCGCAGGACGTCATCGACTTCGTGGCCAACCCCGGGCTGGTGGGACGCTATCCCGCTGGACTCCTGGACCGGATCGCCGCCGCCCGGGACTCCATCCGGGAGGAGCTCCTGGAGGTCCCCCGGGTGCCCTTCGTGGAGGGGGAAGAGGGGGTGGAGGCCCCCGCCCCTGGAGGGTGACCGACTCCCCTCGGTGGATGTCCGGGGGCTGACGAAGGGCTTTCCCGGCGTCACCGCCCTGGAGGGGGCCTCCCTCACCGCCCACCCGGGGGAGGTGCACGCCCTCCTGGGGGAGAACGGTGCCGGAAAGAGCACCCTCCTGAACCTGCTGGGGGGCCTCCTCTCCCCCGATGCAGGAGAGATCCTCCTCCACGGTCGTCCCCTCCACATCCGCACCCCCCGGGAGGCTGTGGCGGCGGGGATCGGGATGGTGCATCAGCACTTCACCCTGGTCCCCCGCTTCACCGTGCTGCAGAACGTGGCGCTGGGGGTCCGCTCCGGCCTGGGGCTGGGATGGCCCCTTGCGGAGGTGCGCCGCCGGCTGGAGCTCCTGGCCCAGGAGACCGGCCTCCAGGTGGACCCCGATGCCCCCACGGAGACGCTGGAGGTGGGGGCCCGTCAGCGGGTGGAGATCCTGAAGGCCCTCCTCTGGAATCCCTCGGTGCTGGCGCTGGACGAGCCCACCGCCGTGCTCACCCCCGCCGAGGTGGAGCGTCTCTTCGGCATCCTCCGGGGGCTGGCGGCCCGGGGACAGACCATCCTCCTGGTGGCCCACAAGCTGGACGAGGTGCTGGCCGTGGCGGACCGGATCACGGTGCTCAGGGACGGCCGGACGGTGCTGGAGGCGGAGCGCTCCCGGGTGGACGCCTCGATCCTGGCGCAGGCCATGGTAGGGCGTCCGGTTCCTCCCCCGGCCCCTCCGGAGCCCCCGGTTCCAGGGCCCCGGGTGGCCCTCCTGCAGGGGGTGACGGTGACGGAGGCCGGTGGAGGGCGCCGACTGGACGGGGTGGAGCTGGAGCTCCGGGAGGGGGAGATCGTGGGGGTGGCAGGGGTGGAGGGGAACGGGCAGCGGGAACTGGCCCTGGTGCTGGCCCGCCGCCGCCTTCCCGACGGGGGGACGGTGGAGCTCCCGGAGCGGGTGGGGTTCATCCCGCAGGACCGGCGCTCCGAGGGGCTGGTGCTGGACTTCGACGTGGCGGAGAACCTGGCACTGGCCCTCCACGACGACCCCCGCTGGAGGCGGGGCGCCGCCCTCGACTGGAAGGCCATCCGCAGCGAGGCCTCCGGTCTCATCGGGCGGCATGGGGTCCGGGCGCCGGGGCCCTCCACCGTGGTCCGGAACCTCTCCGGGGGGAACCAGCAGAAGGTGGTGGTGGGGCGGGAGATGGACCGTGACCCCCGGCTCCTGGTGGCGGAGAACCCCACCCGGGGGCTGGATGTGGGGGCCACGGAGTTCGTCCACGGAGAGCTTCGCCGCCGGCGGGAGGGGCGGGCCATCGTCCTGATCTCCACGGATCTGGACGAGGTGCTGGCGCTGTCGGATCGCATCGTGGTGCTGATCCGGGGACGGCTGGTGGAGGTCCCGGCGGGGGAGCGGACCCGGGAGGGGGTGGGGCTCAGGATGCTGGGGGGGGCCGGGTGACGGGAACCGTGGTGGCAACACCCACCGGTCTCCGGGGCGGTGTGGGACGGTGGGGCGGAGCGTGGGGTGCGGCGGCGGCCCTTCTCCTCACCGGGGGGGTGGCGGCCCTCCTCCTCCTGCTGGGGGGGCACGATCCGGTGGCGGCCTTGGGTGCCCTGCTTGGGGGGGCTGCAGGCTCCCCGGACCGGATCCTCTCCGCCACCCTGGTGCGGGCCATTCCCCTGATCCTCACCGGGCTGGCGGTGGCGCTGGCCTTCCGGGCCGGAGTGTTCAACATCGGCGCCGAGGGGCAGCTGTACGCCGGGGCCGTGGCAGGGGTGGCGGTGGGGGTGCTGGGGGGGAACGGCCTCCCGGCGGCGATCCATCTCCCCCTGGTGATGCTGGCGGCGGCGCTGGGGGGCGCCCTCTGGGCCCTGGTCCCGGCCCTCCTCCGGATCCGCATGGGGGTGGGGGAGGTGATCACCACCCTCCTGATGAACTTCGTGGGGATCTACCTGGCCGCCTGGATGGTCCACGGTCCGCTCCAGGAGCCCCGTGGGGTCTTCCCCCAGACCAGCTCCATTGCCGAAGCCGCCCGACTCCCGGTGGTGGTGCCGGGGAGCCGCCTCCACGCCGGGATCCTCCTGGCGGTGGGGGCGGCGGTGGTCCTCCACCTGGTCCTCCGCCACACCGCCACCGGGTTCCGTCTCCGGGCGGTGGGGGCCTCTCCCCAGGCCGCCCGGGTGGCGGGGCGGATCGCAGCCGATCGCACCGTCCTGGGGGCCTTCCTCACCTCGGGGGCGCTGGCGGGGCTGGCGGGGGGTGTGGAGGTGGCGGGGGTCACCTGGGCGCTGTACGAGGGGCTCTCTCCCGGGTATGGCTACACCGCCATCGCGGTGGCGCTGCTGGCGGGGCTCCACCCCCTGGGTGTGGTGGCGGCGGGGATCTTCTTCGGAGCGCTGAAGGGGGGGGCAGGGGCCATGCAGCGGGAGGCGGGAATTCCCGCCGTGTGGGTGGACGGGATGGAGGCGCTGGTGATCCTGGCGGTGGTGGCGGTGGGGGTCCTCTCCCGCCGCAGGAGCTCCTGACCATGGATACCGGGGCCTTCGAGCTCTTCCTGGAAGCCTCGGTGCGGCTGGGAGCCCCCCTGGCGCTGGCGGCGCTGGGGGAGATGGTGGCGGAGCGGGCCGGGGTCCTGAACATCGGCGTGGAGGGGTGCATCATCGGGGGGGCGCTGGGGGGGGCGCTGGGGGCGCTGGCGGCGGGGGATCCCTGGCTGGGGATGCTGGCCGGGGCCGGTGCGGGGGTCTTCCTCTCCCTCCTCTTCGCCCTCTTCGTGGTGGTGCTGAACGGGGACCAGATCATCACGGGAACCGCCATCACCCTGGGGGGATTGGGCTTTTCCGGGGTCATCTACCAGGGGGTGTTCGGCGCCACCGGAACGGCGCTGACCCTCCCCACCCTTCCGGCGCTGGCCATCCCGGGGCTGTCGGCCATTCCCCTGGTGGGAGAGGCCTTCTTCCGGCAGGCCCCCACCGTCTACCTGGCGGGGGCGCTGGCGCTGGTCCTCTGGTGGTTCCTCTTCCGCACCGAGCGGGGGCTGGAGCTCCGGGCGGTGGGGGAGGAGCCTGCCGCCGCCGAGGCCTCCGGGGTGCGGGTGCAGTGGACCCGATTCGCAGCCGTGGTGTTCGGAGGAGCGCTGGCGGGGCTGGCGGGGGCGCACCTGGCGCTGGCCCACGCCGGGACCTTCACCCAGGGGATGTCGGCGGGGAAGGGGTTCATCGCCATCGCGGTGGTGGTGCTGGGGCGCTGGCACCCGCTGGGGGTGCTGGCCGCCGCCCTCTTCTTCGGGGCCGCCTCCGCCTTCCAGTTCTTCCTGCAGGCGCTGGGGGTGGACATGCCCTACCAGGTGGTCCTGGCCCTGCCGTACATCCTCACCCTGGCGGCGCTGGCGGGGTGGCTGGGGCGAGCCCGGGCCCCCGCCTGGCTGGCCCGCCCCTGGCCCCGGGAGGGGGTATGACCCAGGCCGGTTTCCCGGCTGCCCGGAGCTCTTCCGGCGGCATCGACACCCCGATGGCACCCGACTACCTTCGACCCATGATCGCATCCGCCCCCACAGGGATCGACCGCCGCCCCTCCCCCCCGTGGGTGGGGCTCACCGGTGGACCTTTCGTCCCGCTCCTGCTCCTCCTGCTTCTCCTGGGGGGCCTTCCCCCCGGGGCCCTCCCCCTGGGGGCGCAGGCCGCCGCCGTGGGGGATGGAGGGGTGGTGGAGGCCGGGCTCCTCCTCCGGCAACTGGACGGGGAGAAGCGGGTGCTCATGATCGGAGCCCACCCCGACGACGAGGATACGGGACTCCTGGCCATGCTGGCCCGGGGGATGGGGGCCCAGACCGCCTATCTCTCCCTCACCCGGGGAGAGGGGGGACAGAACCTCATCGGGCCGGAGCTGGACGAGGGGCTGGGGATCATCCGCACCGGGGAGTTGGTGGCGGCCCGGAGGCTGGACGGGGGGCGGCAGTTCTTCACCCGGGCCTTCGACTTCGGCTTCTCGAAGAATGCCCCCGAGACGTTCGGCTACTGGCCCCGGGAGGAACTCCTCCGGGATGTGGTGGAGGTGATCCGCCGATTCCGACCCCACGTGGTGGTCTCTGTCTTCAGCGGCACCCCCCGGGACGGTCACGGGCACCATCAGGTGTCGGGGATGATCAGTACCGAGGCCTTCTCGGCGGCGGGAGATCCCACCCGCTTCCCGGAGCAGATCGAGGACGGTCTGGCGGCGTGGCAGCCTGGAAAGCTCTACCAGCGCTTCCGGGGGATTCCCGGCGATGAGACGCTCCCGGTGCAGGTGGGGGAGTACGACCCCCTGCTGGGGCGGTCCCATTTCCAGTTGGCCATGGAGTCCCGGAGCCAGCACCGCTCCCAGGACATGGGGGCCGCCCAGAGCCTGGGGCCCCGGCGCTCGTCGGTGACCCTCACGGCGCTGGCCCCCGGGGTGGAGGAGGGGGGTGAAGGGCTCTTCGCAGGGGTGGACACCACCCTGGTGGGGCTGGCCGGGGAGCTGGAGGGGCCGGTGGGGCGGGGGGTCCGGGACCATCTGGAGGGCTACCGGGAGGAGGTGGCCCGGGCACAGGGTTCCCTGACCGTACTGGACCCCTTCCAGGCGGCCGCTCCCCTGGCGGCGGCGCTGGAGTACCTCTCGGCGGTGGAGGAGCTCCTCCCCCTGGAGGCCCCCGCCGATCTCGAAGCGGGGCTGGAGCATCGCCGGGAGGTGGCCACCCGGGCCCTCCTGGCGGTGTCGTCGGTGGAGCTGGACGTGAGGGTGGACCAGGAGGTGGTGATCCCCGGGGGCTCCGTCACCCTGGAGATGTCCCTCTGGAACGGGGGAGAGGCCACCCTCCGGGGGATGGAACCCACCCTGACCCTCCCGGAGGACTGGGAGGCGGAGACGCTGGAGGGGGAGGGCCCGGTTCCCACCGGGATGGAGTCCTTCCTGGCCACCGCAGCGGAACCCTCCACCGGTCCGGCGCTGGAGCCCGGGGCGCTCCGCCGGTGGCGCTGGCGGGTCACCGTTCCGGAGGATGAGGATCCCTCCCGCCTCTTCTATCTCGCCCAGGAGCGGGAGGGGGAGATGTACCGCTGGCCGGAGGACCGGGAGATCCGGGGGCTCCCCCGGAATCCGGGCCTGGTGCGGGGGTCGGTGGACTTCACCCTCTCCACGGATCCGGGAGCTCATCCGGCGGTCCACGGCGAACAACCGGCTGGTGACCCGGTCATGGACCCGTCGGTTTCCGGGGGGGAGGTGCTGCAGCGGGGTGTTCCGGTCTCCGTGGGGTCGGAGGGGCGCTTCGTGGGGGTGGACAAGGCGCTGGGGGAGTTCACCCGGCCCCTCCTGGTCCTCCCCGCCCTCTCGGTGGCCACGGACCCCCGGGTCATGGCGTGGCCGACGGATGAGACCGGCTCCCGGACCATCACCGTCCGGGTCCGTAGCCAGTCGGCGGAACCGCTGGAGGGGACGGTGACGCTGGAGGTTCCGGAGGGGTGGCAGCGGGAACCCGAGAGCGCCCGGGTCCGTTGGACCGGAGCGGGTGCAGAGGCCTCCGTGGCCTTCCAGCTCCGCCGGAGTGCGGCGGTGGGGGGCGGGATCACCGCCGCCGGCTCCGAAGGGGCGAGCGGCTCCTCCGGTGACGCCCCCACCGTGACCCTCCGGGCGCTGGCCCGCACCGACGATGGCCGGGAGTTCGACGAGGGCTTCGCCATCATCGACTATCCCCACATCCGGCCGGCACCCCTCTTCCGCCCCGCCCGGGTGCAGGTCCCGGTCTTCCCGGTGCAGGTGGCTCCGGGGCTCAGGGTGGCCTACGTGGAGGGCTCCGGAGACGACGGGGTGGAGGTGCTCCGGCAGATGGGAGCGGAGGTGGAGATCCTCACCCCCGCCCAGGTGGCCGCCGGTGGGCTGGAGGGGTTCGACACCGCTGTGCTGGGCGTGCGGGTCTACGAGGTTGTCCCGGAGATGGTCCCCGCGACACCGGCGCTGCTGGACTTCGCCCGGAGCGGGGGGACGGTGGTGGTGCAGTACAACAAGTACGAGTACCCCGAGGGGAACCTGGCGCCCTATCCCGTGGCCATGACCCGACCCCACGGCCGGGTCACTGACGAGACCGCAGAGGTCACGCTCCTGGATCCGGAGTCCCCTGTGTTCACCACACCCAACCGGATCACCCCCGGGGATTTCCAGGGGTGGGTGCAGGAGCGGGGGCTCTACTTCCTCAGCGAGTGGGGGGAACCCTTCGTTCCCCTCCTGGAGATGTCCGACCCCGGTGAGGCGCCGCTGCAGGGATCGCTCCTGGTGGCCCCGGTGGGGGAGGGGTTGTACGTCTACACCGGCCTCGCCTTCTTCCGGCAGTTCCCGGAGGGGGTTCCCGGGGCCTACCGTCTCTTTGCCAACCTTGTCTCGCTGAGGCCCGACGTATGGCGCGAACACCATGCACCCGGAACTCCGGGGAGAGTCCGATGAGGGATCCAGTGCAGGCGCCGGCAGCCATGTCCGGGAAGAGGGTTCGTCCGGTCCGGATGGGGGCCATGATGGGTCTTCTGGCGGCGCTCAGCGCCTGCGCCCCCACCTCGGACAATGTGCTGGTGGTCTACTCCCCCCATGGTCGGGAGCAGCTCACCTACTTCGCCGAGGCCTTCGAGGCGCAGCACCCGGGGCTGGACGTCCAGTTCGTGGACATGGGCTCGCAGGAGATCCTGGACCGCCTCCGCTCGGAGCAGGCGAATCCCCAGGCGGATGTGTGGTGGGGCGCCCCGGCGGAGATCTTCGCCCAGGGTGCGGAGGCCGGCTTCCTGGAGCCCTTCCGCCCCACCTGGGCCGACGTCCTGGGTCCGGAGGCCCGGGACCCCGACGATTTCTGGTTTGCCACCTATCTCACCCCGGAGGTCATCGCCTACAACGAGGCCGCCGTCTCCCGGGAGGAGGCCCCCCAGGACTGGGACGAGGTGCTGGACCCCCGCTGGAGGGGGGAGGTGCTGATCCGGGAGCCGCTGGCCTCGGGCACCATGCGGGCCATCTTCGCCTCCATCATCCAGCGGGAGATCGAGCGAACCGGGGATCCGGAGGCGGGCTACGAGTGGCTCCTCCGCCTGGATGCCCAGACCCGGGAGTACGTGCTGAACCCCACGCTCCTGTACCAGAAGCTGGCCCGGCAGGAGGGGACCATCACCCTCTGGACCATGCCCGACATCGAGATCCTCCGGGCCACCACCGATTTCCCCATCAACTACATCCTCCCCGCCGGGGGAACCCCCATCGTCATCGACGGGGTGGGGGTGGTGGCCGGGAGCTCCAACCCGGAGATGGCCCGGGCCTTCGTGGAGTACGTGGGGAGCACCGAAGCCCTCCTGGAGGCCTCGGAGCGCTTCTTCCGGATCCCCGCCCGGGAGGACGTGCCGGAGGACCGACTCCCGGCCTGGCTCCGGGAGGCCATGCCCCTGATCGTGCCGATGGATGTGGATGGAGAGGCCATCCGGGAGCGGACCTCGGAGTGGATGCGCTACTGGGATGACCAGATCCGCCGGCGCGGCGCGGACGCGGGGTACTGAGGCGCGTGGTGCCCACAGCTCCGGGGGCGAACCCGCGCCCCGATCAGCTCCCACCCACCGACGAGGCGGTCGCCCTGGCGCTGGACCGGGTGACCCGGCGCTTCGGATCCGTGGTGGCGGTGAACAACCTGTCGCTGGCGGTGCGCCCGGGGGAGTTCGTCACCCTCCTGGGGCCCTCCGGCTGCGGGAAGACCACCGCGCTCCGGATCATCGCCGGGTTCGAGACCGCTGACGAGGGAGTGGTGCGGTTCCGGGGAGAGGATGTGACCCGGAAGACGCCGCAGCAGCGTGGTTTTGGTATGGTGTTCCAGAATTACGCTCTGTTTCCTCATCTCTCCGTGGGGGAGAATGTGGCCTTCGGACTGAAGGCCCGGAAGCGCCCCGGCGACGAGATCAAGCGGAGGGTGGCAGCGGCCCTGGAGCGGGTGGAGCTCCCCGGCTACGGGGACCGTGCGGTGCAGGCTCTCTCTGGCGGCCAGCAGCAGCGGGTGGCGCTGGCCCGGGCGCTGGCCATCGAGCCCCCCATCCTCCTCCTGGATGAACCCCTCTCGAACCTGGACGCGGCGCTGCGGGAGAAGACCCGCACCGAGATCCGGCGCCTGGTGAAGCAACTGGGGATCACGGCCCTCTTCGTCACCCACGACCAGGAGGAGGCCTTCGACCTGGCGGACCGGATCGCGGTGATGAACGCCGGCCACCTCCGGCAACTGGGGACTCCCGCGGAGCTCTATCTGGAGCCGGCGGACCGATTCGTGGCGGGCTTCGTGGGGCGGGCCAACTTCCTCCCGGTGGAGAGGGTCTCGGGGGGGGATTCCCCACCCGGGGAGGGGGCGGGGGGCGAACATGGGGGCGTGCCCGTGCGGGTGCCGGGCGTGGGGGTGTGGAAGGGGGCGGTACTCCGGAAGGGAGCGTCAGGGCCCGGAGCCACCCCGGAGTCCACCTCCCCCTCCGCATACACCCTGATGGTGCGCCCGGAAGACTTCACGTTCTCCACAAACGATGTGGACAACACACTTCGGGGGGTGGTGCTGGACCGCCGCTTTCGTGGGGCGCTGACTGCATTTCTCGTGGATGTGGAGAACGTGGGTACCCTGGAGGTCCTGGGCGGTATGGCGGGTCCCCGGGTGGATGAGCGGGTGGGGATCATCCCCCGCCCCGGCGCCAGGCTGCACCTCTTCCCCGACCCCGGATGAAGGGGGGGGCGTCGTCCCGGGGAACCCTGATTCTGGCCCTCCCGGTCCTGGGCCTCCTGATCTGGCTGGTCCTCTACCCCAACCTCTTCGTCATGGGGGACTCCCTTGTGGAGGGGGGGGAGCTGACGCTTCGCTGGTATCGGGATTTCGTGGGCTCCCGGGCCCGCATGGAGGCGCTGAGGGGGAGTGTCTGGATCTCCCTGGCCAGCGTGGCCACCTCGGCGCTGGTGGGGATCCCGCTGGCCTTCCTCCTCACCCGGAGGGACTTCCCGGGCCGGGGGATCCTGTCGGGGTTGGCGGCGGTCCCGGTCCTACTCCCCCCTCTGGTGGGGGTCATCGCCTTCCTCTTCCTCTTCGGGGAGAGCGGGATGTTCACCCGCTCGCTGCAGCTCGTCCTGGGGCTGGACGAACCCCCGTGGCGGCTGGTGGGGCCGTGGGCGATCCTCGTCGTCCACACCTATTCGATGTACGTCTACTTCTACCTGCTGGTCTCCGCCGGCCTGGCCCGGATGGACGAGTCCGCCGGGGAGGCCGCCGCCTCCCTGGGAGCAGGACCGGCCCGGATCTTCTTCCGGGTGACCCTCCCCATGCTGGCGCCGTCGGTTCTGGCGTCGTCGGTCCTGGTCTTCATGACCTCCATGGCCTCCTTCTCCGCGCCCTACATCTTCGGCGGCGGATACCAGGTCCTCTCCACCCGGATCTTCACCAGCAAGGTGAACGGGGAGTTGGAGATGGCCATGGTGGAGACGGTGGTGCTGGCGGCGGTCTGCCTGCTGTTCCTGGGGCTGCTGCGGTGGTTCGAGCGGGGTCGGGAGTACGCCGCCGTGGGGAAGGGGACCGCCGCCGCCCGGAAGCCGGTGACCTCGCCTGCGGGGCGGTGGCTGGTGACGCTGGGGGCCTCCGCCACGGTGGTCTTCCTCCTCCTCCCCCACCTGACGCTGCTCCTGGTCTCCTTCGTTCCCGACGGGGCGTGGACCACCACCATCCTCCCCACCCGCTACTCCCTGGAGAACTACCGGGCGCTGGCCGCGGATCCGGAGCTCTGGGTGCCGGTGGCCAACTCGGTGCGGATGGCCACGGTGGCCACGGCGGCCAACCTGGTGGTCTGCTTCCTGGCGGCCTACCTCATCGTTCGCAGGGTCTTTCCCGGACGGGGGCTGCTGGGGCTGCTGGTGATCCTCCCCTACGCCCTTCCGGGGACGGTGGTGGCCATCGCCCTCTCCACCACCTTCTCCACGAACGAGCCACTGGCCGGGCGCTTCGTCCTGGTGGGGACCTACTGGATCCTCATCATCGCCTACTTCGTCCGGAACCTCCCCCTGGTGGCGCAGCCCGCCATCGCCGCCTTCCGGCAGTTCGATCCGGTGCTGGAGGAGGCCTCCTACTCCCTGGGTGCCGGGTGGGGGACCACGATGCGCCGGGTGGCGGCACCCCTGGTCCTCCCGGGGCTGGCTGCCGGGGGCTCACTGGCCTTCGTCACGGCGCTGGGGGAGTTCGTGGCCTCCATCCTCCTGTACACCCACCGCACCCGCCCCATCTCCATGGAGATCCTGGCCCAGCTCCGGGCCTTCGACTTCGGCGCCGCGGCAGCCATGGGGGTGCTCCTGGCCCTCCTCATGGCGGTGGTGTTCATGGTGGGGGGGAAGTTCATCCGGGGGTCGGAGGCGCCCCGGGCCTAGTTCTCCGCAGGGGAAGCGTCACCACCTGCTCCACATCCAGCTCGTCCAGCATCACCCCCAGGATGTAATCCTCTCCGATCTCCAGGGGGCGGAACCGGAGGGGGAGCCGCACCGATCCCAGCCACACCCCGTCCGGCGCGAAGAGCTGGCACACCACCGGGAGGTTCCTCTCCGAGGGCTCCCCTGGGGGGACGGTCCACACCACTCCCCGGGGATCCATCAGCAGCGACCCGTAGGCCCCCCGGGTGGCCGGGGCCGGCAGCTCCCGGGGGATCCGGGCCACCTGCGGCGGGACATCCATCCCGGAGGGGAAGAAGGAGTCCCGGGCCGCCTGGATCTCCCTGGGGCCCAGGGAGAGGTCGAAGTCCGGGACCCGGCTGATCCGCACCGGCACCCCGTCCCGGGTCACCTCCCGGATCTCCAGGGCATCGGCCCACCCGTAGACGATCCGGTCGCCGCGCACCGCCAGGCTCCCGGTGCGGCCGAAGAGGGGGCGGGCGTCCCCGTCGGGGAAGTTGAAGCCCTCCGGGCCTGGGAAGGTCACCAGGGTATCCACCCCACCGGGTCCGGCCCCGAGCCCCCCTCGCCCGGGTGCCGGTCCCCCTGGAGTCGGCCCCGGGTCCCCGGAGTCCGTGGGATCGTAGAAGAGCTCCGCCGCCCCCTCTCCCAGGGGGAAGCGCACCAGCGTGTACTCCCCCCGGTAGGGCCCCGGTGCCCCGGTGTCCGACCCCCGCCCCTGGATCACTCCCACCAGCTCCCCGCCCCCCAGAAGGCGCTGGTGTCGTAGCGGCCGGTCCGGGGGGAGGGGGGTGGGGATGACCCGGACGTAGCGCCCCGCCGGATCGATGAGGGTGCTCCGACGGAGCCAGACGTCGAAGGCCAGGACCGAGTCGTCGGGGAGGAGCTGGATGGACTCCAGCCGCCGGAACATCCCCGGCGCCTCGCCATCCTCCCCCAGCGACCCCAGGAAGACCCCGTCGGGGCCGAAGAACTTCACCCGCTGGGAGGAGCCGTCCTCCGCCACGGCGAAGCTGCCGTCGGAGCGGGTGAGGGCGTCCACCACCCGGTAGAACTCGTGAGGGGGGGCTCCCGGTGGGGAGCCCAGCACCAGCGACGGGATGGAGTCCACCGCCCACCCCTCCTCCTCGGCCCAGGCCGGGGCGTGGCTCTCCACGATCTGCACCCCGGCGCTGTCCCGGCGGACGATGGGTTCGGCGGGGGGTGCGGGAGACGGGGAGCAAGCGGCGAGGGCGGCGGCCAGGAGCGCCCAGGTGCGCTGCCGAACGGGGCGGACCGGGGACCGGTAGCGCCCTGCCCGGAGCCGCCCCACCCCGTCCGCAGCGACCGGCACTCCCGGCCTCCCCCCCGTCACCTCACACCTCCAGCAGCGCCTCGATACGGGCCTGCAGGTCCCGGAGGTGGGCCCGGCCGGCGGTGTCGAAGCGGGTGGAGCCGGCCGCCGTGCGGATCGCCGGGAGGAGCGCCGCCAACTCTGCGCGGGCCATGGCGGAGGCCTCATCCGGCGCCGCGTCCTCCTCCGGCTCCATGAGGGTCCCCAGCCGCTCCACGTGGGCCCGCTGCAGGTTCCGGCGGTACGGGTCGATGGTGCGGGCGGTGTCCAGCTCGCCCCAGATGGCGCCCCGGAGGTCCCCCAGGAACTCGGGCACCGTGTAGGGATCCTCGGCCCCCAGCACCAGCTCCGCCTCCTGGAGCCGGGTCATCCGGTCCCGGTTCAGGAGCTGGTTCAGCCGCTGCGTCTGCAGCCGGCGGATCCGCTCCACGGCTCCACTGGACTCGATGCGGCTGAGGACCGTCGGGTCGTTCAGCCAGGAGGGGGTCTCGAAGAGTTCCCGCTGGAGGAAGGCCATGGCCTCCCTCTGCCGGTCCGGATCCACAGGCTGGTACGGCGCCCCCTCCTGGTCCGTGGCCAGGATCGTCATGTGCACACCCCCCACCAGCGTCACCACATGCCCGATGTAGCGGCTCCAGGAGCCCACAAGCTCCCCGTAGAGCTCCTCCAGGTCGGTGTAGTCCCGCCCGGGGGTGGCGGTCCATGATGGGAGCTGGGGGAGCACCCGCTTCAGGTTCTGGATCCCGTAGGTGGAGGCCCGGACGGAGTTGTCGCCGATGTCCTCGGTCTGGTTCCGGGGGTCCAGGTTGTACCCCTGCTGCCCGAAGGCGTACATGGGGTCCCCGGCATGCTCCCGGATCCAGCCGTCCAGGATGGGGCGTTCCGCCTCGGGGGTGGCCGCCTCAGGGATCACCCGGTAGCCCCACTCCACGGAATAGTGGTCGTAGGGTCCGATCCCCCGGATGAAGCGGGTGACCCCGTCCCCGGGCTGGGCCACGTAGTTCTGCCGGGCGTAGTCCATGATGGTGGCGGACACCCCGTACCGCTCCGTGTAGCTGGGGGATCGGAGCGAATCCACCGGGAGCGCCGCGCTGGCGATCATGTTGTGGGGGAGCCCGATGGCGTGGCCGATCTCGTGGGCGATCACCTGCCGCACCGCCTCGCCGATGTAGTCCATGTCCATCCGGAGGGAGCGGGCGGTGGGATTGGCGGCCCCGGTCTCCACCATCAGCCGGTTCCTGTAGGAGCGCAGGTGGTTGTGGTACCAGATGATATCGCTGGCGATGATCTCGCCGGAGCGGGGGTCCGAGACGCTGGGCCCGGTGGCGTTCCGGGTCATGTTCGCCGTGTAGCGCACCATGTTGTAGCGCACATCCTCCGGGGAGAAGTCAGGGTCCTCCTCCGGGGTGGGGACATCCCGCACCTGGATGGCGTTCCGGAAGCCCGCCGACTCGAAGGCCCCCTTCCAGTCCTCCACCCCCAGCCGGATCCAGGGCGCCCACTCGTCGGGGGTCCCTGGATCCAGGTAGAAGACGATGGGCTCCACCGGCTCCACCAGCTCCCCCCGGGCATAGGCCGCCGGGTCCGAGGGCTCCAGCCGCCACCGCCGGATCAGCCTCCGGGTGTCCGCCTTGTACTCCTGCGACCCGAAGTCCACCTGGTTCACGGTGAACCACCCCACCCGGGGGTCGTGGAACCGGTGGCGCATGGGCTCTGCCGGGAGGAGCACAAAGGACTGGGCCATCTGCACCGAGATGGTGTTGGTCCGGACCTGGCTGGGGGGGTTGGTGGCCTCGTACGTGAGGGTGTGCCGGACTTCCACATTCAGCGGGAAGCTCTTCGCCGAGTCGATGAAGGTCCGTGCCGGGTCCAGGCGACGAACGCCGTACTGGGTCCGCTGCCGGGGGGCGATGGCGCCGATGGCCTCGATATCCGTCTCGAAGAGGGACGTCACGTCAATCACCACGGAGCCCGCCGGATCCCGCTCCACCTCGAAGCTCCGGATCACCGGTTGGAAGGTGTTCGCCGCCACCGACCGGGCGATGGGGAGGGAATCGGCGGCCACGTTGGTGAACGACACCATTCGCAGCAGCACCCGGTCCCCCATCCGCTGCCAGCGCACCACCTGCTCGGCCACGTTGCTGCCGGCATTCTGGAACGGACTGAAGCTCTCCGGAGCCCCGGAGATCTGGCTGATGAGGAGGATGTCCCGGTCCAGGATCGAGTCGGGGATCTGGAAGTGGAGCTCGTCCCCCACCCGGAGCGTGGTGATGAAGCCGTCGTCCCGCAGCGTGTCCACCGGGGCCGCCACCGGAGCCCTCGGGGCCGCCGCCATCGGGGTGGGAGTGGAGGGCGTGGTGGCCGCTGCACCGGCACACCCCACAAGGCCCCACGAGAGGGGGAGGAACACCGCCAGGGCCGCAGCCCGCCTGCCAGGAATCCGCATGGCAGGAGCCTAAGCTCCCGGGGGCGGAACGTCGAGGGGAGGGGGGCCCTGCTCCTCCGGACGGATCCACAGGAACAGGTCGAGGCGGCGGTCAGCACACCATCCTTGCGCCCTCCGACGGGGAAGGCTAGAGTAGCAAACAACCCGAACAAACACCGAATCGCTACCAACCCAGGAGGCCCCAATGACCGACGCCACATCCCCCCCGTTCATCTCCACCAGCGCCCTCCTGGAGCACTGGCAGGGGCACCGCTGTCTCACCCGTCGGGTCATCGAGGCCTTTCCCGACGATCAGCTCTTCACCTTCTCGGTGGCCTCCATGCGTTCCTTCGGGGAGATCGCCAATGAACTGCTCCAGATGGCGCTCCCCATGGTCCGGGGGGTGGCCACGGACACGTGGGAGGCCTGGGGCGCGGCCGAGGCGGCCACCTCGAAGGAGGAGGTCCTGCGGCGCTGGGACGAGACCACGGCGGGGATGGACGAGATCTGGAAGGACATCCCCGCCCCCCGGTTCCACGAGGTCATCACGGCCTTCGGGCAGTACACCGGCCCCACCAACGAACTGATCCTGTACGGGGTGGACAACGAGATCCACCACCGGGGGCAGGGGTACGTCTACCTCAGGGCGCTGGGGATCGAGCCGCCGCCGTTCTGGGAGAGGGACTGAGACCGGAGGGGAGCGGAAGGGCGGCCTGGCGGGACCATCACGGGGGGGGCGGCCCCTGTGGTGGTCCCGGATCCGCCCGGTTGCGCATGTGCTCCGCCACACCCCGGAACCGGTCCCTGAGGTACTCCCGGAGCATCTCCGGCATCTCCTGCTCGTCCAGGGCCCGCTCCATGCACCACATCCACTGGTCCCGCTGGGGGCCGGCGATGGGGAAGGGGAGGTGGCGGGCCCGGAGCATGGGGTGTCCGTAACGCTCCACGTAGAGGGGCGGCCCCCCCATCCACCCGGTGAGGAAGAGGAAGAGCTTCTCCCGGGAGACCTTGAGGCTCCGGGCGTGCATGGCCCGGATCTCCGCCGCCTCCGGGGCGGTGTCCATGAGGTCGTAGAACCGGTCCACCAGGCGGCGGACCCCCTCCTCTCCCCCGATCATCCCATAGGGGGTGACGTGGGTGTCTTCGCTCAAAGCCCCACCCTCTCTCCTCGCAGTGCGATCCGCATATCTGTGTCTACAACACGATTCCACTCCGGGGTCCCGGGCCACCCCACCGGGTTCGTGCGATTGAGGTGGATGAACCGGACCTTCTGACGCTCGGAGAGGGGAAGGGGACCGAATCGGGCCAGGCTCTCCTCCACAAAGGGGTGGGGGATCTCCGACATCGCCCGCCCGGGGATCTCGCCGTCTCCGAAGAAGGTGGCGTCCAGGTAGGCCGCATCCACCCCGGCGATGACATCCTCGATGCGTGTTCCCAACGCATCCCATGCCTCCCACTTGTCGATGTCCGGGAGGAAGAACACCGAGCGCTCCGGGCCGCTGATCCGGAAGCCCACCGTCTCCGAGTACTCGTCCCGGTGGGGGACCAGGATCGGGGTCACCCGGATCCGCTCGTTCAGTCGGGTGGGGAGCCCCGCCGCCATTGGACGGAGCTCGATGTTCTCCAGCGCCACGAGCTGATCCCAGGGCCCGTTCTCCCGGAGAAACTGCTCCATGCGGGGCATGGCGTACACCGGGACCCCCCGGGCTCCGATGACCTCCCGCCCCAGGTGGATGAGCCCGGTGTAGTGTCCCACATGGGCGTGGGTCAGGAAGATCCCGGAAAGACCGGGAATCCCCTCCACCGGTGCGATCCGGTCCAGCGCCTGGAGCTGCTCAGGGAAGGCTGGAGTCGCCGCCACCATCCAGCGCTCCCCGCTGACGGGGTCCACGATCCCCAGGCTGACGGGGAGGCGCCGGCGCTCCCGGTCCTCCCAGGGGGCTGACTCCTTTGTGCCGGCCTGGGGGAAACCCCCGTCCTGCCCCACCCCCAGCACCACCACGTACGGCTGGGTCCCCACCGGGGCCAGGGGGTCTGAGGGGCCGTATCCAGGGGGGAGTCCCGCCTCGGCGACCGCCGGAGTCGAGAGGCCGTCCTCCGGGGGAGTGCCCCCTCCGCTCTCTCCGGTGGAGCAGGCACCCAGCGCCAGCGCCGCCAGGAGGAGAGGCCGGGGGAGAGGCCGGGGGAGCCGGCTCGCCAGGGGCCATGATCCCATTCCGGAGCCGGCTCCTGCAGCCGGGTGAGGGGTATTCCGGCTCATCCGGCCCCCGTCTCCGGCGACCCTTCTCCACCCCGCTGGACCGCCATTCCCAGCGGCACCGTCTCCACCCGGTTGTCGAATCCGGCAATCAGCGGACGACCCCGCGTGATGGCATCCCGCACGGCGGGCAGGGAGAGGGAGGCCTGATGTTGCTCCCGGCTCTCCCAGACCTCGGTGATCCAGAGGGCATCGTCGTGGCCGGGATCGGCGGCCACCACGTAGCTCAGGCAACCGGGCATCCGGCGTGTGCCCCCCAGGAGGATGTCGGCGAGGGTGTCCCGCTCTCCCGGGACAGCGATCATGCGACCGATCAGACCGTACACAGGCGGTCTCCCGTGAAGGTGCAGTATGGTACAGGCTGCTGGGAGATGATCATGGGGGATCCGTGCCGGGGGGGCCAGCAGGGCGCCGCCGCTGTGGAAAGGCTACAGGGTCCGGTGCCGCTCCTCCACATCGAACCGCTGGAGGAAGGGCTGGGTGACGGGGCCGATCCCCAGGGCGAAGAGGAGGGTCCCCACCCCCACCGTCCCCCCCAGG
>Ga0076930_100933_pt1 | contig 19888 bp, 14 predicted proteins | sample HotLakConsoUCCRE_FD_71149 | JGI IMG/M metagenome (GOLD analysis project Ga0076930, IMG submission 71149) | Hypersaline microbial mat communities from Hot Lake, Washington, USA - Hot Lake Consortium UCC-RE (version 3) (version 3) ...
GTCGCTGATGGCGCGTGCGCCGGAGGTGGCGCGGGTGCGCCGGGGCGGAAAGGCGGTGGAGATCCCGCTCGACCGGGTGGTCGCGGGCGACGAGGTCGAAGTCCGCCCGGGGGAGCGCATCGCAGTGGACGGCGAGGTCATCGACGGCCGCTCGCACGTGGACGAATCCATGCTGACGGGCGAACCGGTGCCGGTGGCAAAGGCCGCGGGCGCCAGGGTCGCGGGCGGCACCGTGAACGGCGGCGGCGCGCTGGTGCTGCGGGCGACGGCCGTCGGTGCGGACAGTGTGCTGGCGCGGATCGTGCGGCTGGTGGAGGACGCCCAGGGTGCCCGTCTGCCGGTGCAGGACATGGTCAACAAGGTGACCGCCGTCTTCGTCCCGATCGTGCTTGTCATCGCTGTTCTGACCGTGGCGGTGTGGCTGGTCTTCGGGTCCGATCCTGCGCTGACCCGGGCGCTCGTGGCAGGCGTGTCGGTGCTGATCGTGGCCTGTCCATGCGCAATGGGGCTGGCGGTGCCGGTCTCGATTCTCGCGGGCACGGGCCGCGGCGCGGAAATGGGCATACTGGTGCGGCAGGGAGCTGCGCTTCAAGTGCTCTCGGGCGTGGGCCGAGTGGTGTTCGACAAGACCGGCACTTTGACCGAAGGCCGGCCCGTCCTGGTATCCTGCGAGGTCGACGCCGGGACGCTGGCGCAGGTCGCGGCGGCCGAGGCGCGGTCGGAGCATCCGCTGGGCCGCGCCGTGGTGGCGGCGGTCGAGGGCGATCTGCCGGGGCCGGTGAGCGAGGTGGAGGCGGTGACGGGGCGCGGGCTGCGCGCCCGTGTGGCCGGGCAGGTGGTGCTTGCGGGATCGATGCGGTTTCTCGAGGAAGAAGGCGTCGCGCTGGGCACGGCAAGGGCCCGGGCGGAGGCCATGGCCGCCGAGGCGCAATCCATCGTCGCGGTGGCGGTGGATGGCGTCTTTCTGGGCCTTTTGGGGATCGCGGACCCGATCAAGCCAGGCGCTGCGGAGGCCGTTTCGGCACTCAAAGCCGCAGGGCTCAAGGTTGCCATGGTGAGCGGCGACGCCCGGGCGACGGCGGAAGCTGTCGCGCGGTCCGTCGGCATCGACGAGGTTGTGGCCGAGGTGCTGCCCGAGGAGAAACTGGCGGCCGTGCGGCGGTTTCAGGCGGAGGCGCCCGTGGCCTTTGTCGGCGACGGCATCAACGATGCACCGGCGCTTGCGGCGGCGGACGTGGGACTGGCGATCGGCACCGGTACGGACGTTGCGGTGGAGGCGGGCGACGTGGTGCTGGTCTCGGGCGATCCGGCCGGTGTGGCCCGGGCGGTCAGGCTGAGCCGGGCGGTCATGCGCAACATTCGGCAGAACCTCGTCTGGGCCTTCGGGTACAACGTGGCGCTGATCCCGGTGGCGGCGGGAGTCCTCGCGGTGTTCGGTGGGCCGATGCTGTCGCCGATCCTTGCAGGCGGGGCGATGGCGCTGTCGAGTGTATTCGTGGTGACGAATGCGCTGCGGTTGCGGCGGGCGGTTCGGTAGGCCCGGGATGTTGGTGGGTTGGAAACCCACCCTACGCGGTCAGGTGATCCGGGTCGGGTGAGTTTTCGACCCAGGTGTCAGGTAATTTGCCCGAGGATAACCGCGCGGTGAGGCCATCGAGGAAGGCGAGGCATTTCGAGAGCTCGTCCGCGGCGATCCACTCGTCAGCCTTGTGTGCCTGATCGATGGACCCGGGGCCGCAGACCACGGTGGCGCAGCCGAGGGACTGGAAAAGGCCGGCCTCGGTGCCGAAGGCGACGGTGCCCGCGCCATTGGCGCCGGTCAGCGCCATGGCGCGCGCGCGGGCGGGGTTCGGCTCTTGCGGGTCGAGGCCGCGGACCTCGCCCTCGACCTCGAGGACGATGTCGGCGCCCGGGTGGATGCGCCTCATCTCGGGCAGCAATTCGTCCCGGACGAAGGCGGCCATGGTCTCCTTGACGAACGCGCCGTCGCCGGGGCGGACGGGGCGCATGTCCCAACCGAGATCGGCCTCCTCGGGGATCACGTTGGGCGCGAAGCCGCCGTTCAGAAGCCCGATGTTGATCGTCGTCCACGGCGGATCGAAGCGGGAGCCTGGGGGTGGGTCGGCCTTGAAGGCGGCGGCCAGATCCATCAGCTTCGCGGCGTAGCGCACGGCGAAGACGATGGCGTTGACGCCCTGATCGGGCGCAGAGCCGTGGCCGGCGAGGCCGGTGAAGCGGGTGTGGTATTCGAAGCAGCCCTTGTGGCCGTCGATCACCTGCATGAGAGTGGGCTCGCCCACGATGCAGAGCGCAGGCGCGGCGCCGCGGGCCACGAGATGGGCGCAGAGCGCCTCGGCGCCGTGGCAGCCCACCTCCTCGTCGTGGGTCAGCGCGATGTGGACGGGGCGGTGGTGCGCGGCCGCCGCGATCTGGGGCGCCTTGGCGAGGACGCAGGCGAGAAAGCCCTTCATGTCGCAGGCGCCGCGCGCGGCGAGGCCCTGGGGGACCTCGGTCAGTTCGAACGGGTCGGTGTGCCAGTGCTGCCCCTCCACGGGCACCACGTCGGAATGCGCCGAGAGCACGAGGCCGCCGGGCGCGTCGGGGCCGAAGGTGGCCCAGAGGTTGGCCTTTTGACCGGTGGGATCAGGCAGGATTTCGATCCGCGCGCCGTGGGCCCCGAGATGGTCGGCCACCTCGTTTATCAGCGCGAGGTTCGAGTCCGACGAGATCGTAGGGTGGGCGACGAGGCGCGCCAGCTGCAGGACGGTCGCGGTGAGATCGGTCATCGGCGGTCTCCGGGGCGGCCTCCCCTCCCTTGCGGGCGGGTCTCGCCTGGCTCAGGTTGGCGCGGAAATCAGAGTTAATGGAGGCCGGGCGCATGGGCCAGTGGCAATTCTGGGTCGACCGGGGCGGCACCTTCACCGATATCGTCGCCCGGGACCCGGAGGGCGCGCTGCGGACCCACAAGCTCCTGAGCGAGAACCCGGGCCGATACCGCGACGCCGCGGCGCAGGGCATCCGCGAGGTGCTGGGCGTCGGGCCGGACGACGCGATCCCGCCGAGCACCATCGGATCGGTGAAGATGGGCACAACGGTGGCCACGAATGCGCTCCTGGAGCGGGCGGGGGACCGGACGGCACTCCTGGTCACCGAAGGCTTCGCCGACGTGCTGCGGATCGGCTATCAGAACCGGCCGAGGCTCTTCGACCTAGAGATCCGCCTGCCGGAGCTGCTCTATGACAGTGTGGCGGAGGTGACCGAGCGGGTGGACGCGAAGGGCGCCGTGCTGCGGGCGCTGGACGAGGCGGCGGTGCGGGCTGCGCTGGAGGATATTCTTGCGGCGGGCATCCGGGGGGTGGCGGTCGTGCTGATGCATGCCTGGGCGAACCCGGACCATGAGCGGCGGATCGGGGAGATCGCGCGGGAGGTGGGCTTCACCCAGGTGTCGTTGAGCCATCAGGCGAGCCGGCTGATCAAGATCGTGGGGCGCGGGGATACGGCGGTGGTGGACGCCTATCTCTCCCCCATTCTGCGCCGCTATGTCGAGGCGGTGGAACGCGAACTGGGCGCGGGCGCGGGTCGGCTTTTTTTCATGCAGTCGAGCGGGGGGCTGACCGAGGCGGGGCGGTTCCAGGGCAAGGATGCGATCCTGTCGGGCCCCGCGGGCGGGGTCGTGGGGATGAGCGCCACGGCGGGGGCCGCGGGGTTCGAGCGGCTGATCGGCTTCGACATGGGGGGGACGTCCACGGATGTCTGCCACCATGCGGGGCGGTTCGAGCGGTCCTTCGAGACAGTGGTGGCGGGCGTGCGGCTGCGCGCGCCTATGATGGACATTCACACCGTGGCGGCGGGGGGCGGGTCGATCTGCAAGTGGCAGGACGGGCGCACACAGGTCGGACCGGAGAGCGCCGGGGCCGATCCCGGGCCGGCCTGCTATCGCCGCGGCGGGCCGCTGACGGTCACGGATTGCAACGTGATGCTGGGGCGGCTGCAACCGGCGCATTTTCCCGCCGTCTTCGGGCCGGGCGGGGATCAGCCGCTGGATGCGGAGGTGGTGCGGGAGCGGTTCGCGGCGCTGGCGGCGGAGATCGCGGCGGAGACCGGGCAGGAGATGAGCGCGGAGGCGCTGGCCGAGGGCTTCCTGCGGGTGGCGGTGGAGAACATGGCCCGCGCCGTCAAGAAGATCAGCGTGGAGCGGGGGCGGGACGTGACCGCCTATACGCTCGTGAGTTTTGGCGGTGCGGGCGGGCAGCATGCCTGCGCCGTGGCCGATGTGCTGGGGATCCGGTCGGTGCTGATCCATCCCTTTGCCGGGGTGCTGTCGGCGCTGGGCATGGGGCTGGCGGAGATCCGCGCCATCGAGGAGGCGCAGGTCGGGCGGCCGCTGGAAGAGGGCGCGAAGGCCGCGGCGCTTGAGGAGGCGGCGCGGGCGGCGGTCGCGGTGCAGGGCGTGGAGGCGGGCCGCATCCGCGTCGAGACAAGGGCGCATCTGCGCTATGCGGGCTCGCACCAGACGCTGGAGGTGCCGTTCGGGACGGTCGAGGAGATGCGCGCGGCGTTCGAGGCGGCGCACAGGGCGCGCTTCGGCTTCGCCACGCCGGAGCGGGCGGTGACGCTCGACAGCCTGACTGCCGAGGGGATCGGGGCTGCCACGGATGCCGAGGTGGTGGCGCGGCCCGATCCGGTGGACGATCCGGGGGAGAGCGTGGTGGCGCGGTTCGGCGGGGAAGCGCGGGAAGTGCGTCTGCTGCCGCGGGCGGCGCTGGTTCCGGGGGCGCCGGTGCAGGGGCCTGCGATCCTGACCGAGCCCACGGGGACGAATGTCGTAGAGGCGGGTTGGCAGGCGGAGGCGGACGGGCTGGGCAACCTCGTGCTGACGCGGATGGAGGCAGTGGCGCGGCGCTTTGCGGCGGGGACGCAGGCCGATCCGATCCTGCTCGAGGTGTTCAACAACCTCTTCATGGGCATCGCCGAGCAGATGGGCACGACCCTCGCGCAGACCGCCTATTCGGTGAACATCCGCGAGCGGCTGGATTTCTCCTGCGCGATATTCGACGCGGGCGGCGGGCTGGTGGCGAATGCGCCCCATGTGCCGGTGCATCTCGGCAGCATGGGCGAGGCAGTGCGGACGGTGATCCTGCTGAACCCGGGCATGGCGCCCGGGGATGCCTTCATGCTGAATGCGCCGTTCAACGGCGGCACCCATCTGCCGGATGTGACGGTGATCACGCCGGTCTTCGGAGAAAGTGGCGATCTGATCTTCTTCGTCGGATCGCGCGGGCATCATGCGGATATCGGAGGTCGCACGCCGGGCTCCGCGCCGCCTGATTCGACCCATATCGACGAGGAAGGCGTGGTGATCGACAACTTCCGGCTGATGGCGGGCGGTCGGTTCCTTGAGGAGGAGACGCGGGCGCTCCTGGGGTCGGGGCGCTGGCCCTGCCGTGACATCGACCAGAACATCGCGGACCTCTCGGCGCAGATGGCGGCCAATGCCACGGGCGCGGCAGAGATCGCGCGGACGATCGCGGCGCACGGGCTCGAGGTGGTGCAGGCCTACATGGGGCATGTGCAGGACAATGCCGAGGCGAGCGTGCGCGCCGCCATCGGGCGGCTGAAGGACGGCGAATTCGTCTATCCGCTGGACCATAGCGCGAAGATCCGGGTCGCGGTGCGGGTGCAGGGCGACCGGGCGGTGATCGATTTCACCGGGACCTCGGCGCAGCACGAGGGCAATTTCAACGCGCCGCTTGCGGTGTGTCGCGCGGTGGTTCTCTATGTGTTCCGGACGCTGGTGGGGCAGGACATTCCGCTCAACGAGGGGTGCCTGAAGCCCTTGGAGATCGTGGCGCCCGAGGGGAGCATGATCAATCCGGCCTATCCGGCGGCGGTGATTGCGGGGAACACCGAGGTGAGCCAGGCCATTGCGGATTGCCTGTACGGCGCGCTGGGGGTGATCGCCGGCAGCCAGGGGACGATGAACAACTTCGTCTGGGGCAACGCGCGGTTCCAGAATTACGAGACCATTGCGGGCGGGACCGGCGCGGGACCGGGGTTCAACGGGGCCAGCGCCGTGCATTCGCACATGACGAACACGCTGATGACCGATCCGGAGGTGCTGGAGACGCGGTTTCCGGTGCGGGTGGAGCAGTTTTCCGTCCGGCGCGGCTCCGGCGGGTCGGGGCAGTGGCGCGGCGGTGACGGGGTGGTCCGGCGGCTGCGTTTTCTCGAGCCGGTGACGGTGACGACCCTGTGCTCGCACCGGCGGACGGCGGCCTTCGGTTTCGAGGGCGGGCAGGCGGGGGCCGTGGGGGAGGACCTTGTGCTGCGGGGGGATGGGCGCACGGAGCGGGTGTCCGGGACGGCGGAGGTGGTGCTGTCGGCGGGGGATGCCTTCGAGATGCGCACACCGGGGGGCGGCGGATGGGGGCGCGCGCGGTAGGGTCGGGTGCGGTGGGTTGGAAACCCACCCTACGCGATGACCGGCGAAGCACCCGGCCCGGAACAGCCACGCAGTGGCCCGGGCAGCGCATGGCCGTCCCCACGGACGGGCGCTTCGTCACCGTCCCGCGTAGACGGTCGTCCTTCGGGGCGTTGCCATAAAGTGCGCCGCGTAGCCGTTGCTGCGCCCGTCCACGGTCTTTCGCTGCCCGGCGCGGTGGTGCGGGTGGTGAGGGGGATGGTGCGCGTTAAAAGCGCACCCTACGGGACGGTGGGGCGACAAAGAGGGTGCGCGTTGAAAGCGCACCCTACGCGGCGCGGGTGCTCCGACAGGTGGACGGGGCGGGGCCGCGCGCGTAGTCTGGCGAGCGTTCCCGAAGGAGCCTTCATGACCGACGCCCCCGCCTATCAGGTGCTCGCCCGCAAGTACCGACCCGAGACCTTTGCCGATCTCGTGGGCCAGGACGCCATGGTCCGCACGCTGCGGAACGCCTTCGCCGCCGACCGGATCGCGCAGGCCTTCATCATGACGGGCATCCGGGGCACCGGAAAGACGACCACCGCCCGGATCATCGCCAAGGGGATGAACTGCATCGGCGCGGACGGCACCGGCGGGCCGACGGTGGAGCCCTGCGGGGCCTGCGAGCATTGCCGCGCGATCATGGAAGGCCGCCATGTCGACGTGATGGAGATGGACGCGGCCTCCCGCACCGGGGTGGGCGACATACGCGAGATCATCGACAGCGTGGCCTACCGGGCGGCCTCCGCGCGCTACAAGATCTACATCATCGACGAGGTGCACATGCTCAGCACCTCGGCCTTCAACGCGCTCCTGAAGACGCTGGAGGAGCCGCCTGCCCATGTGAAGTTCATCTTCGCCACCACCGAGATCCGCAAGGTTCCGGTCACCGTGCTGTCGCGCTGCCAGCGGTTCGACCTGCGGCGGATCGAGCCCGAGGTGATGATCGCCATGCTGCGCCGCATTGCGGGCGCGGAAGGGGCGGGCATCTCGGACGACGCGCTGGCGCTGATCGCGCGGGCGGCCGAAGGCTCTGCCCGGGATGCGACCTCGCTTCTGGATCAGGCGATCAGCCATGGCGCGGGGGAGACCACGGCCGACGAGGTGCGGGCGATGCTGGGCCTTGCCGACCGGGGGCGGGTGCTGGACCTCTTCGACATGATCCTGAAGGGGGACGCCGCCGGCGCCCTGTCGGAACTCTCCGCGCAGTATTCCGACGGGGCCGACCCGATGGCGGTGCTGCGCGATCTCGCCGAGATCACCCATTGGGTAAGCGTTATCAAGATCACCCCCGAGGCGGCGGAGGATCCCACCGTCAGCCCCGAGGAGCGCGACCGGGGGCGCGTGATGGCCGATGCGCTGCAGATCCGGGTGCTGACGCGGCTATGGCAGATGCTCCTGAAGGCGCTCGAGGAAATCGGGCAGGCGCCGAACGGGATGATGGCGGCGGAGATGGCGGTCATCCGGCTGACCCATGTGGCCGACCTGCCGACGCCAGAGGACCTTGTGAGAAAGCTGCGCGATGCGCCGCCGCCCGGCCCTGCCGCGCCTGCGGGCGGCGGTGGTGGGGACCGGCGCGCCACCGCGCAGGGCGGGCCGGCGCCGACCCATGCCGGGCCCTCGGGTCCCTCGGCCCATGGCGCGCTGGCGGTCAAGGCGGAGGCGGCGCTGGCGCGCTATGCGCGGTTTGACGACGTGGTGGAGCTGGTGCGCGCGCATCGGGACGTGAAGCTGCTGGTGGAGATCGAGACCGGGCTGAGGCTCGTGTCCTACGCGCCGGGGCGGATCGCCTTCGAGCCTGCGGAGACGGCGCCCGCCGATCTCGCGTCGCGTCTGGGCAGTCGCTTGCAGGCCTGGACCGGCGTGCGCTGGGCGGTGTCGATCGAGCAGGGCGGCGGGCCGACCATTGCCGAAACCCGTGACGCCGAGGTCCGGGCGATGCACGAGGAGGCAGAGGCCCATCCGCTGGTGCAGGAGGTGCTGCGCGCCTTTCCCAAGGCCCGGATCACCGAGGTGCGGAGCCGTGCCGCGCTGGAGGCGGAGGCCGGGGTCGAGGCCCTGCCGGAGGTCTCGGAGGAATGGGACCCGTTCGAGGAGGACTGACGGCGGCTGCCCGTCTTCTTGTGGCGGGACGCGGGCGTGCCTAGACTCAGGGCGACACGGAACGGAGTGACAGAGATGTTCAAGGGGCTCGGCGGCATCGGCGACATGGCCAAGATGATGAAATCCGCCCAGGAAATGCAGAAGCGGATGGCCGATCTGCAGGAAGAGATGGCGCGGATGGAGGTCACGGGTGAAAGCGGCGCGGGCCTCGTGAAGGCCACCGCCAGCGTTCAGGGAGAGCTCAAGGCGCTGTCCATCGACCCGTCGATCTTCGATCCGGCCGAAAGGGAGGTCGTGGAGGACCTGATCCTCGCCGCGATCAAGGACGCGCAGAGCCGCGCGCAGGCGAAGATGCAGCAGGAGATGAGCCGCATCGGCCAGGAGCTGGGCCTGCCGCCGGGAATGGGCTTTCCGGGGTGATACGGAGCGAGCCGATTTTTCGACGAAAAATCGGGGGCGCAGGTGGCTGAGGGCGAGGTGGGCGTCGAGCGGCTGATCGAGCTCATGGCGAAGCTGCCGGGCCTCGGGCCGCGCTCGGCCCGGCGCGCGGTGCTGCACCTCATCAAGAAGCGCGGCGTGCTGCTGGTGCCGATGGCCGAGGCCATGGCAGGGGTCGGGCGCACGATTCGCGAGTGCCTCAACTGCGGCAACCTCGCCACCGCGGATATCTGCCCGATCTGCGCGGCGGAGAAGCGGGGCAACGGGCAGATCTGCGTCGTCGAGGACGTGGCCGATCTCTGGGCCATGGAGCGGTCTCGGGTCTTTGGGGGACGCTATCACGTGCTGGGCGGCACGCTGTCGGCGCTGGACGGTCTCGGGCCGGAAGAGCTTCGGATCCCGCAGCTCCTCGACCGGATCGCGACCGAGGAGGTGACAGAGGTGATCCTTGCGCTGGGCGCGACGATCGATGGGCAGACCACCGCCCATTACATCGCCGACGCGCTGGAGGAACGAGTGAGCGTCACCTCGCTGGCGCAGGGCGTGCCGGTCGGCGGCGAGCTCGATTATCTCGATGACGGCACCATCAGCGCGGCGCTGAGGGCGCGAAAAGCCTTGTGAGGGGAGAGGTGAGAGGCTGGACAACGACCCAAGCGGGACTCGTTACGGCTGCTTCCTTCCGGACCTGACCGGGTTGGCGAGGCGCCTGCCCGCGCCAACCTCTCAAGGGGCATATAGGCGAGCGGCGGGCCGGTCGCAACCGGTGTCGGAGGCTCTGCCACCCCGGCCAGACGGAGCTTTTTCCGTTCGCTCCCGGGATGGTTCAGACCAGAAGAACCCGGGGGTCGGGTTTCTTTCAGAGCCGGATCTCGTAGAGGCAACCGGTGTCGGAACTCTGCGAGACAAGGCGGATGCCGCGGCCGGCAGGTGGCGGCATATGGGTCCTTGCGTCGGTGCCGGTCTCGAAGAGCACGGTGGTTTCGGGATCGAGGGGAGCGAAGAGCCAGCAGGGGCGCGCCGCGGGGACGATCTCGGGCCGGTTCGAGATGTATGAGGCGACCGCGTCGCGCGTGGCCGCGGCGGAGGTCCAGCGAAGGAGGCCGCGCACGGCCGCCGGGACCTGACCGCCGCCGCCGTGCCGGTAGGAATTGGTGATGACGAGAAAGCGCCCGGCGGGGTCCACGGGCCGGTCCTCGTGCCGCAGGTCCCTGACTCGGGAGAAGTGTCGGTCGACCAGCTCTCCGTTGGGTGTGTAGCGGGCGGGGCGTGAGAGGTCGAAGGCCGCGGTCACCCCGTCGATCACGTCGAACATGTAGCTGGGGATGCCCGCATGTAGGAGCGGAGTGCCCCGCGAGCCGGGCGCGACATGGTGGAACAGGGACGCGGCGCGCTCGAGCCAGTCGGCCACATCGTCGCCGCTCATCTCCAGCACCACGAGGCTGTTGGGGTAGGGGTAGAGTTCGGTCGCGGTCCGGAAGGCGAGAGGACCTGCCGGCACGTCGATGTAATTGCGCGGCCCGCCCCAGCCCCCGGCGCGGTAGCTCGCGGCGACGGAGAGGAGCGGCAGGTCGGGCAGGTCCGGCGCCAGACGGGTGACATGGTCGCGCTGGGCGTCGGCCACGAGGGTCAGCGCGGGGCAGGGGGCGGCGAGCGAGAAATAGGTATGGATCGGGCCGGTCGTCCGGCCGATGGGGCGGCGCATGTGCCTGCGGGCGCGATCGTGGGCGACGGCGGCGGTGGCCGCGACGGCGGGGTCCTCTTCGTCGCCCACGGCCAGGGCGCGGGCCGTGGCCTGTGTGATGCGCCAACCCTCGTGGGTAGGGGAGAGGAGGAGGTCGAGGCACCCGAGGTGACTGCCGCCGTAGCCGGGCATCACGGCAGGTTTGCCGTAAAGGCGACCGGCGGCGGGATCGACGTTCGGGCCGGAGGGCGTCGCGGGACCGGGAAAGACGCGGTGGGAATGGCCGAGGATCAGGGCGTCTATGCCCGGGACCGCGGCGAGAGGGATCGCGGCGTTCTCCATGCCAGGGCTGTGACTGGCTTCGCCGATGCCGGAATGGCAGAGCGCCACGACGATGTCCGCCCCGGCCGCGCGCAGGCGGGGAACTTCAGAACGGGCGGTTTCGACGATGTCGGAGGTCGTGGCGCGGCCCGAGAGGCTGTCGCGGTCCCAGTCGACGGTTTGCGGCGGCAGGAGACCGATAAGGCCCACCCGCAGCGTGACGGCGCCGCCGTCCGAAAGTGGCAGGGCGCGGTCGAGGATGACCCAGGGCGCGATCCGGGCGGAGGGCACTGCGAGTGTCAGGTTGGCGGCGAGGGCATGAAAGGACGCCTCTGCCAGGGCCCGGTCGAGAAAGCCGAGGCCAAAATTGAAATCGTGGTTGCCGAGGGCCACGGCGTCGTAGCCCGTGGCATTCATCGCGGCGATAACGGGGTTCGGCCCATCCGCTGCGGTTTCTGCGACGGTGTCGGAGAGGGCCGAGCCTTGCAGGAAGTCGCCGTTGTCGACCGTCAGTGTGCCGGCAAACTCATCGCGCAGGCGGCGGATCAGCGTCGCGACCGCGGCGAGGCCGGTGCCGGTGGCGGGGGCGTCGGCATAATAGTCATGGGCCAGAAGCTGGGCATGCAGGTCCGACGTCGCGAGGATGCGCAGCCGCGCCGTTGCGCTGCCTTCCGGGGTCCAGTCTCGCTGTTCCGGGTCGCGCACGCCGGGTCCCTCAGCCTCGTTCCGCGCCGGAGCCTGCGGGCCAACATCTCGGGATGCAAGGGAAAGTGCGATTGCCACGCGGTGAAGTCCGTGCGACGGAATGCCCATGCGGGACGCGGAACAGGTGACATTCGGAGGGGCGGGACTGGACCGTGCGGCGGAGCTGCGCGGGGCGGAGGCTCAGGCGCGGCTGTTGGCGGATGCTTCGGCGCGCACGCTGGTGCTGTGGCGCGGCAAGGTGATGGTGGAGGGCGAGGCGCCTCTGGGCGTGGCGCTGCGGCCGCTCGGCCATCCGGTCTGCGTCGCGGCCGACGATCCGCCGGTGTTCCTCGGGCGGAGGCCGGAGGGACCGCTCTTCGCCGTCGAGATCAGCGAATGGCAGCCCGAGACGCTGGACGAGAGCGCGTTGGGCGGGTTTCTCGACCCGACGGAGCAGCGCCATCCGGAGGCCGGGGGAGACGCTCGGTTCGGCGAGTTGCGCGCGGTGATGACCCGACTGACGCCGGTCGATGCGGAACTGGCGGCCACGGCCAAGGCGGTCTTCGGCTGGCACGCCAGCCACGGGTTCTGCGCGCGGTGCGGGGCGAAGTCGGAGATGACGGAAGGGGGCTGGCAGCGCACCTGCGGGACCTGCGGGGCGCGGCATTTCCCGCGCACGGACCCGGTCGTCATCATGCTGATCACTCATGGCAATTCGGTTCTGCTGGGGCGGTCTCCGCACTGGCCGGAGGGGATGTTCTCACTGCTTGCGGGCTTTGTCGAGCCGGGCGAGACGGTGGAAGCCGCGGTCCGGCGCGAGGTGCGCGAGGAGGCGGGGGTCGTGGTAGGGCCGGTGTCGTACCTGGCCAGCCAGCCCTGGCCGTTTCCGGCCTCGCTGATGCTGGGCTGCCGGGGCGAGGCGCTGAGCACGGAGATCGTTCTGGACCCCGTGGAGCTGGAAGCGGCGCAATGGGTGAGCCGGGAGCGGCTGTTCGAGGTCATGGCCGGGAGGGACGGGTCGATCCTGCCTGCGCGGCGCGGCGCCATCGCCCATTTCCTTCTCGAGCGCTGGCTTGCGGACAGGCTGGATTGACCCAAAGTAAGCGGCCAAGAGCCAAAGGTGAGAGGCAAGCCAGAGCATGAAGTTTTCCGTCCGTGAGGATATCGAGGCGCCGGTCGACGTCGTTTTCGCCAGGTTCTCCGATTTCGCTTATTTCGAGCGGGTCGCCCTGCGCCGTGGCGCGGAAGTTGACCGGATGGACCCGTCGCTGCGGGCCGGGAAGGGTGCGCGCTGGATGGTGCGGTTCAAGTTCCGCGGCAAGTTCCGCGAGGTGCTGATCCGCATCGCGGAGATGGACCCCCCAAACGCCTATGTCATCGCGACCACGTCGAACGGCATAGAGGGTATGACCACGGCGGAGTTCGTGCCCCTGTCGCCGGCCAGTACTCGGCTGACCTTTGCCACAGAGCTCAAACCGCGGACCATTCCGGCGCGGATCGTGATGCAGTCGCTGATGCTGGCGAAGGGCCGGCTGGACGAGCGGCTGCGGACGCGGATCAAGGACTATGCGAGGGATATCGAGGCGGGCTGGCGCGACGGCAAAGGCTGAGGGGTCAGTCTCTCGACGTGCTGCGACCGCGTTCGTAGCGGCGGCGGTCGGCGGGAAACACTCCCATCAGCGCGAGCCTGTCGGTGAAGTAGTCGAGCTCCTCGAGCGCGAGCTGGACCGAGCGGTCGTCGGGATGGCCCTCCACCTCGGCGTAGAACTGCGTCGCCTGGAACTGCCCGTCGACCATGTAGCTTTCGAGCTTGGTCATGTTGACGCCGTTGGTGGCGAAACCGCCCATCGCCTTGAACAGTGCCGCGGGGATGTTGCGGACGCGGAAGATGAAGGCGGTGATCATGCCGGCGGGGCCGCGGCGGCTGAAATCGGGCTCACGGGCCATGATGACGAACCGCGTGGTGTTGCGGTCATGGTCCTCGATGTGGCGGGCGAGGATGGAAAGATCGTTGATGCGGGCCGCGAGATCCGAGGCCAGTGCGCCCAGGGACCGGTCGCCCGTGCGCGCCACATGCGCGGCGGAGCCTGCTGTGTCGGCGCCGGTGACCGGCTCGATGTCGTGTTCGCGCAGGAACCCCCGGCACTGGCCCAGAAGCACGGTATGCGACATGGCGGCGCGGATGTCCTCCAGCCGCGCGCCCCGGACGCCGAGCAGGTTGATATGCACCCGCACAAAGGCCTCATCGACGATATGGAGGCCGCTTTCCGGCAGCAGGTGGTGCACATCGGCCACCCGGCCATAGGTCGAGTTCTCGACCGCAATCATTCCGAGTTCGGCGTCACCTTTGCGCACGGCCTCGATCGCGTGTTCGAAGGTCGGGCAGGGCAAGGGCTCATAATCCGGGCGCGCCTCGACGCAGGCCTGATGACCGTAGGCGCCGAGCTCTCCCTGAAAGGCAATTTTCCCCGGCATTCCAATGACCTCCCCCAAGGTCGGAAAATGGGCATTTCGTCGCGGTGCTACATCTTGCGCCGGTCGCACCCAAGCGGATACATGACCGACGACAAGAGATGGGGACGGAACGCGACATGTTCGACACAATGACGCTTACGAAGCTGTTGGGCGGATTCTGCGGAGCTCTCCTGATCTTTCTGCTGGGCAGTTGGGCCTCGTCCGCGATCTACGGCTCCTATGGGCATTACCATGCAGAGCAGGCCTACATAATTCCGGTGGAGGGTGATGAAGCGTCGGATGAACCGGTCGAAGAAGGGCCGAGTTTCGAGGAGGTCTTCGCCTCCGCCGATGCCGCCGAGGGCGAGACGCTTTGGCGGAACTGTCAGGCCTGTCACGCGCTGGAGCAGGGGGTGAACGGCACGGGCCCCTACCTGCACGGGGTCGTAGGGCGCGAGATCGCAGCGGTCGACGGGTTCAGTTATTCTTCCGCCCTTCAGGAGCGGGGCGATGTCTGGACCCCCGCGAACCTGGACGGCTTTCTCGAGGACCCCTCCGGCTGGGCTCCGGGCACCTCGATGGGTTACAACGGGATGCGGCGGGTCAGCGACCGGGCGAACCTGATCGCCTATCTCGACAGCCTCGACGACTGATCGGTCCTGACCGGGCTCCGGGAGCCGGTGAGGAATGCAGCAGGGCCGCCCCGGTGGGCGGCCTTTTGCATTGCTGCGGCGCGGCTCACGGAGAGCTGACGTTTTCGCGCCTTGCATGTTCGACAAGCGCAACTTTAGCTACATCTGAAGGGCAGGTGCGCCGGACCGTCCGTGACCGATGGCGCGCCCGAGAAGAGGAGAGCGCCATGACCCATCGTCGTCCCGCCGCGTCGGCCGCCGCGGCCCTTGTCCGACATCCGTCCCGCGAGGATCGGTGGTCGGGGTCGATGTGGGGCGCTCTGGGCCTCTGCACCGCCATCGCCGCCCTTGCGGCGGGCATGGTCCGGGCGCAGGACGAGGTCACGGTGACCCATGCCTATGCCAACTTCGGCGAACCGGTCTACGGCCCCGACTTCGAGCACCTGGCCTATGTGAACCCGGACGCCCCCAAAGGTGGGGAGATTTCCACCTGGGCGCAGGGGACCTTCGACAGCTTCAACCCCTATGCCTTCGCGGGCGTTTCGGCGAGCCTTGCCACGATCGGGAGCGAGGCGGTGCTGACGTCCACCGCCGATGACCCCTATGCTCTCTACTGCTTCATGTGCACGACGATGGAGTATCCCGAGGATATTTCCTACGTGACCTTCAACCTTCGCGATGACGTGACCTTCTCGGACGGCACGCCGGTCACCTCCCAGGATGTGCGGTATTCGACCGAGCTCTTCCTCGAGCAAGGCATTCCGGAATTCCGGCTGGTGCGGTCGGCCTGGATCGAGAGCATCGAGACGCCGGACGACCATACGATAACGTTCCGCTTCACCGACGAGGCGCCGCTCCGGGACAGGATCTCTTTTGCGGGTGGGACGCCGATCCTGAACCAGGCGTGGTTCGAGGCGAACGAGTACCGGCTGGACGAGCCGACCGAGGCGCCACTGATGTCCACGGGTGCCTATGTGCTCGAGAGCTTCGACTACAACCGGGACGTGGTCTACCGCTACAACCCCGAATACTGGGCGCGCGACCTGAACTGGAATGTCGGGCGGAACAATTTCGAGACGATCCGGGTGGAGTATTTTGCCGATGCCTCGGCAGGCTTCGAGGCGTTCAAGGCGGGCGAATACAGCTTCCGGACCGAGAACACCTCGCTGATCTGGGCGACGGGCTATGATTTCCCCGCCATCGACCGGGGCTGGGTGGTCACGGATACGATCCCCGACGGCAATGTCGGTACGCGGCAGTCCTTCGTCTTTCAGCTCGACAAGGCGAAGTGGCAGGACATCCGGGTCCGCCAGGCGGTCGAGCAGATGTTCAACTTCGAATGGACCAACGAGACGCTGTTCTACGGCCTCTACGCGCGGCCGACCTCGTTCTGGGTGAACACCGATCTGGCCGCCGTTGGCACGCCGACCGAAGGCGAGCTTGCGATCCTAGAGCCGCTGGTGGCCGAGGGGCTGCTGGACGAGAGCATCCTGACCGGGGAGGCGGTGATGCCCGCCACCGCCGATGCCGCCGAGAACCGCGTGCCGCGCGGCAACCTGCGCCGGGCGGCGGGCCTGCTGGAGGAGGCGGGCTGGGCTGTGGGGGACAGCGGCTTCTTCGAAAAGGACGGCGAGGTGCTGGAGCTGGTGATCCTTCAGTTCAGCCCGCAGTTCGACCGCATCGTGAATCCCTATATCGAGAACCTGCGCCTTCTGGGCATCGACGCGCGGCTGGAGCGGGTGGATCTCTCGACATACCAGGAGCGGCGGCTGTCGGGGGATTTCGACATGACCAACGCGGGTTTTTCCATGACGCTTGAGCCCGGACAGGTGCTGTTCCAGTGGTTCGGGTCCGACACCGCGGGCGAATCGAGCCGCAACATCCAGCGGCTCAGGAACGAGGCGGTGGACCGGATCATCCCGCAGGTGGTGGCGGCCGATACGCTGGAGGCGCTCGAATCCGCCACACGGTCGCTCGACCGGGTCCTGCGGAGCCTGCATTTCGAGGTGCCGCAATGGTTCAACGACCAGCATTGGGTGGCCTATTACGACATGTACCGCCATCCCGAGGAGATTCCACCCTATGCGCTCGGCCAGTTCGATTTCTGGTGGTACGACGCGGAGCGGGCGGAGGAACTGCGCGCCGCGGGCGCGTTCCGCCGGTAAGGGGCTGACATGGGCGCCTATATCCTGAGGCGGCTGTTGCTCGTGATCCCGACGCTGCTCGGAATCATGATACTCAACTTCGCGCTGATCCAGTTCGTGCCCGGCGGGCCGATCGAGCAGATCCTCGCGCGGCTCGAGGGCGGCGGGGACGTGTTCGAGAGCTTCTCGGGCGGGGGCTCCGAGGTCATGAGCGAAGGCAGCAGCGAATACCTGGGCGCCCAGGGCCTTCCGGCGGAGTTCATCGCGGAGCTGGAGCGGGAGTTCGGTTTCGACAAGCCGCCGCTGGAGCGGTTCCTCAACATGATGTGGGACTATGTCCGGTTCGATTTCGGAGAGAGCTATTTCCGGAACATCGCGGTTGTGGACCTGGTGCTGGAGAAGATGCCCGTGTCGATCACGCTGGGCCTCTGGTCCACGCTGATCGCCTATCTCATCTCGATTCCGCTGGGCATCCGGAAGGCGGTGCGGGACGGCACGCCCTTCGACACCTGGACGAGCGGGGCGATCATCGTGGGCTACGCGATCCCGGGCTTCCTGTTCGCGATCCTGCTGATCGTGCTCTTCGCGGGGGGGAGCTATTTCCGCATCTTCCCGCTCAGGGGACTGACCAGCGACAACTGGGAGGACCTGTCCTTCTTCATGAAGATCGCGGATTACTTCTGGCACATCACGCTGCCGGTGCTGGCCTCCACCATTTCGGCCTTTGCCACCCTGACGCTGCTGACGAAGAACAGTTTCCTTGACGAGATCAAGAAGCAGTACGTGATGACCGCCCGCGCCAAGGGCCTGACGGAAAGCCGCGTTCTTTATGGCCACGTCTTCCGCAACGCGATGCTGATCGTGATCTCGGGTTTTCCGGCGCTGTTCATCGGGGTGTTCTTCGGGGGCAGCCTCATCATCGAGACGCTGTTCTCGCTCGACGGGCTGGGGCGGCTGGGCTTCGAGGCGGCGGTGGCGCGGGATTATCCGGTGGTGTTCGGCACGCTTTTCGCGTTCTCGCTGATCGGGCTGGTGGTCGGCATCCTGACGGACCTGACCTATGTGCTGATCGACCCGCGAATCGATTTCGAGGCGCGCGGATGATGGGGACTGTCGCCCCCGTCCCGCCGGCGCGCCGCAAGCGGTGGCTCTCGCCGCTGAACCAGCGGCGGCTGAGCAACTTCCGGCGCAACCGGCGGGCGGTCTGGTCGTTCTGGATCTTCGCGGTGCTGTTCGGGCTGTCGCTGTTTGCCGAGTTCCTCGCCAACGACAAGCCGGTGCTGGTCAGCTACCGGGGCGATCTGAGGATGCCGATCTTCCAGTTCTACGCGGAACAGGACTTCGGCGGGGATTTCCGCACGGAGGCCGCCTACAAGGACGTGGAGGTGAAGTGCCTGATCGTCACCGGTGGGCTGGCCGACATGTGTTTCGACGACCCGGAGGGCACGATCGAGCTTGCCGAGGCGGGTGCAATCGATGACCCCGAGTTCGACAAGGGCTGGGCGATCTGGCCGGTGATTGCCTACAGTTACGACACGATCGTGGATATCCCGGGCGTCGCGCCATCCGCGCCTTCTCCGGAGAACTGGCTCGGCACCGACGACACGAAGCGAGACGTGGCCGCGCGGGTGATCTACGGCTTCCGGCTCAGCATCGCCTTTGCGCTCATCGTAACGGTGGCAGCCTCTCTGATCGGGATCGTCGCGGGGGCGGTGCAGGGATATTTCGGCGGCTGGACGGACCTCTTGTTCCAGCGGTTCATCGAGATCTGGACGGGCATTCCGAGCCTCTATGTCATCATCATCGTCTTCGCGATCCTGGGGCGAAGTTTCTGGCTCCTCGTGTTCCTGACGGTGCTGTTCGGCTGGCCGGCGCTGGTGGGCGTGGTCAGGGCGGAGTTCCTGCGGGCGCGGAATTTCGAGTATGTGCGCGCGGCCAAGGCGCTGGGCGTGGGCAACATGACGATCATGTTCCGGCACATGCTGCCCAACGCCATGGTGGCGACGATCACCATGCTGCCGTTCCTCGTCACCGGGGCGATCGCGACGCTGGCCTCGCTTGATTTCCTCGGGTTCGGGCTGCCCTCGTCGGCGCCCTCGCTGGGAGAACTGACCCTGCAGGCCAAGCAGAACCTGCAGGCGCCGTGGCTCGGGTTCACCGCCTTCTTCACCTTCGCCATCATGCTGTCGCTGCTGGTCTTCGTCTTCGAGGGGGTGCGCGACGCGTTCGATCCGAGAAAGACCTTCTCGGGCGAGGCGAAGGTCGAGCACGCGGCGCCGGGCGGCAGCGCCGCCCCCGAGGCGGTGCAGCAGCCCCGCACGCGGCCGGGCGAATGAGCGGAGGCATGGCCTTTCTGCGCGGGCTTCACCTGGGCGCGCTGCTGGTCAATGCCGCAGCTGTTGCGGCGGTCCTTCTTGCCGTCGCTCGCGCGCCGGCCGGGGGCGCGGTGGGAGACTATGCGGGCTTCGGGGTCCTCGTCGCCACGATCTACTCTGCGCCGGGCCTGCTGGCGCTGCTCGTGGCCGTCCTGCTCTGGCGCAGACCCCTCGTGCGGTTCGGGCCGCGCCTGGGCCTGATGCTTGCGACATCGGTCTGGAGTCTCCACGTCCTGTTCCTCCATCTGTCGTTCTTCGTGGCCTCGATGCGGGAAGATGCGGCATGAGCGATCCCATCCTCAGGGTGCGCGGGCTCTCCGTGCGGTTTCGTCAGGACGGGGTGGACACCCCCGCCGTGCGGGGCGTGAGCTTCGACGTGGGGCGCGGCGAGACCGTGGCGCTGGTGGGGGAGAGCGGGTCGGGGAAGTCCGTGACCGCGCTGTCCACCGTGCGGCTGCTGGGCGACAGCGCCATGGTGTCGGGCTCGGTCCGGTTCGAGGAGACGGAGGTCCTCGGCGCGGACGAGCGGACACTGCGCGGCATCCGGGGCAACGACATCAGCTTCATCTTCCAGGAGCCGATGACCTCTCTCAACC
>Ga0076930_100937_pt1 | contig 19739 bp, 22 predicted proteins | sample HotLakConsoUCCRE_FD_71149 | JGI IMG/M metagenome (GOLD analysis project Ga0076930, IMG submission 71149) | Hypersaline microbial mat communities from Hot Lake, Washington, USA - Hot Lake Consortium UCC-RE (version 3) (version 3) ...
CAGGGTGAATCACGTTCCGCAAAACAGGTCGAGAGCCGACTTCTTCAGCAGCCTGCTAAGTCATTCATTTTGCGTGATCTGATGGGCGCCATCCGCGACGATTGGGTCGAACGGGAAGCGCGGGGTGTCCACACGTTTGGGCCCCCACCATCCAATCAACATGAAAATGTGCGCGACCGAGCCAGATTTGCCTTGGTGCGCCTCCTGTCCAAAGGCTGCAACTGAGGCCCGCGCCGGGTCCAGCGCCATCGGCCTCCATTGCAAAGTGCATGAGCGGCGCGTCGGCGGTTGCAGCAGCGCCAGCGGTTCTGAGAGATTCGCCAATGGCTTTTGTGGTCTCTGTCCGTCGTCAGGTATTTGGGAACCACGTGCGCAAAGGCGCGGATCAAATCCGCGCTCATGGCCGGTATCCGACCGGGAAATGGCCCCATCTTGGTCCGAGATTGACAGGCGACCACGAGTTCGACCTCCTTTGCACCAACCTCGGCATCCAGCACCGCGTCGCGCCACCGATGCGGCCGCAGACGAACGGCATGGTCGAGCGGTTCAACGGCCGGATCGAGGACTTCCTGCAGAGCCATCGCTTCCGCAGCGCAGACGACCTGGAGCAGACCATCCTTCGCTACGTCCACCTCTACAACAGCCAGCTCCCGCAATCAGCCCTGAAGAGGCGAACGCCCGTCGCAAACCTCAAGGACTGGAAACGTAAAAGGCCGGAGCTGTTCAGGAAGCGGGTCTACAATCTCGCGGGATGTGACATCTAGCGGCCTTTCTGAAACGATGCCTTTCCACGTCGGGTCTCAGGTACGCGTGCAGCCTCCTTTGCTATCGGTTCGCGATCGTCTCAGGCAGGTAAAGTGCGATCTGCGGGAAGATGATCAGAAGGGCGATCATTACCGACATGGCGAACCAGAACGGCCAGATGCCCCGGAAGATCGTCGCCATCGGCACATTGGGCACGAGCGACTTCACGATGAACACGTTCATCCCGACCGGCGGCGAGATCAGCCCCTTCTCGAGCGCGATCACCACGATGATCCCGAACCAGATCAGGTCCCATTCCAGGGCGACGGCAACCGGGATCACCACAGGAAGGGTCAGCACCAGCATCGCGATGCTCTCGAGGAACATGCCGAGGAGTAGGTAGATCAGCACTATGATCAGCAGGATGCCGATCTCTCCGATCGGAAGCGACGTGAGGATCGTCACGAGCTGCGCGGGCACCTCGGTGATCGCGATGAACGGGATGAACACGAAGGCAGCGACGATGATCAGGAAGATCGTTGCCGTCGCGTTCATCGTCTGCAAGATCACGGCCTTGGACGTTGCCAAGTTCAGCGAGCGCCGCCATGCTGCGATCACGAAGGTGAGGAAGGCGCCGGCGGCGGAGGCTTCGACCGGGGTGAAGAACCCGGTGTACATGCCGCCGATGGTGATGAGCACCACGCCGAGGATCGGGATCGCCTTCCGCAAGGCCTCCATGCGCTCCGGCATCGACGACTTCTCGCCCGGCGGGCCCATCGCGGGATTGCGCATCACCGTAAGCTTGATGGCGATGATGAACAGGATCGTGAGGATGATCCCCGGAAAGACGCCGGCCATGAAGAGGCGGAAGATGCTCTGCTCGGTCAGCACGGCATAGATGATCATGCCGGCCGAGGGCGGGATGAGAAAGCCGAGCGTTCCCCCCGCCGCCACCGACCCCGTGGCCAGGCTGTCGGCATAGCCATAGCGCTTCATCTGCGGAAGCGCGACGCGCCCCATCGTGACCGCGCTCGCCAGCGACGAGCCGGACAGGGCAGCGAACCCGGCACAGGCCGCGATCGTGGCGGAGGCAAGGCCGCCCTTGCGGTGCCCCATCCACCGGTAGGCGGCGGTGAACAGGTCGCCGGACATGCCCGACGCGCCCGCAAGCGACCCCATCAGCACGAACATCGGAATCACAAGTAGATTGTAGTTGGACGCGGCCTCGAAGGCTTCGCCCGCGATATTGGAGTAGGCGGTGTTGAGGGCTCGGGCCCAGGCAGTATCCGACGCCATGCCGGCGGACAGCAGCAGGTTGGCGTTCGCCACGATCGTCCCGATAAGACCAACGCCAAGCATCGACAGTGCAACCGGCATGCGCAGGGCGAGCAGCACGAAAAGGGACAACATCCCCAGGATCCCGAGAAGCGTCATGTCGATCATAGGTCGTCTCCTGCGAACTTGAGTTTCACGACCTTGCCCGACCGGAGGAGCTGCCAGATATCGAGGACCAGCACGACGGCGTAGCTCCCGATCGCCCCCGCAAGCAGGTAGTAGAACGGGCCGTAGGGGATATAGAGAAGCTGCGTGGTCTCGCCGAACCTCGCGGCGGACCCGCCCGCGTGCCAGAGCCGCCACGACATGATCGCCAGAAGCACGAAGCCCGCGCATTTGACAACGATCATCGACCATTTGGCGAAGGCCGCAGACATGCGCGATTCCAGAAAGTCGATCTCGATATGGGCGCCGGTCCTTGCCCCGAACGGAATCGAAAGGGCGACGATCACGACCAGCGTGACGACCAGGATGTCTTCCGCCCCGATGAGGGGAGAGTTCAGCAACTTGCGCATGATGGCGGCATTGAAAGCGCAATAGACCGTCATGAAGGCCAGCACGGCGCCGCCGAGAATAAGCGCGATCCAGGTGAGCATCCGGTCGAGCAGACCGATGAGGGCGGGCAGCCCGGGCTCGTTGTCTTCCATCGGTTCGGACCTTTTGCGTGACAGGATGCCAGGCCGGAGACGTCCGGCCTGGCACGGGAGAACCTACCGGTTCAGGGCCTCGAAGATCTCGCGCGCGTTATCGATCCCGCGCGCGGCGTAGTCGGCGTAGACCTCGTCCATCGCGGCGGCCGCTGCAGCTTCCATCTTGGCGCGCTCCTCGTCCGAGGTGACGATCCATTCGATCTTCAGTTCGCCGGCCTTGATCTGCTCGTCGATCCACTCGAGCGCGTAGTCGTCGTAGTCGTCGAAGGACCGGGTCAGCGCGATGGACAGCGGCAGCCCCGCAATCTCGTCGATGACCTGCCGATGCTCGGGCGACAGGCCCTCGTAGGTCTGCCTGTTCATGGCCACAAACAGGGGAAGGGACGATGCAGGCGTGTTGATGATTGCGTAATTGGCAACCTCATCGAGATTCCACGGCGGCAGGAGGTTGTTGATCGGCGAGACGGCCGCGTCGATCGTGCCGGTGCTGAGGGCGGTGTAGTGCTCGGCCACCTCCAGCTGCACAGGAACCATGCCCATGCCCTGGACAACCGGCGTGGCCATGGACGCGAATGGAACCATCTTGGCGCCCTGCATGCCCTCCAGGGTGGACACATTCCTGTTCCCGACGATCAGCCGTCCCGCCGCCGCGCCGATGGCAAGAAGCTTCACCTCGCTCCATTCGTCCGCAATGTACTGGTCGAACACGCTCCAGAGCCGGCGGGTGGCTTCCTCTCCGTCAACGGACTTGCCCGGCAGCGAGACGAGCAGGGTTTTCGGGAACAGGGTCGGGGTCGACGCGGCGTTCCCAATAACGATATCGGCGACACCTTCGACCACCCGCTTGTATTGCTGGGCCCCGCCTGCGCCCAGCTGACCGGCCGGATAGAGCTTCAACGACAGGGTGCCGCCCGAACGCTCCGCGACCTCCTTCTCAAACCACGCGAACATGCCGGTGGAGGTTTCGTGGTTATGCGGCAAGTAGGACGCAAACGACAGTTCCACTGTCTGTGCTGCCGCAGGCGATGTGAAAGTCAGGGCAGTCGCAAACGCGGTCGCCACACCAAAGTTGGCAAATTTCATTTTATCCTCCCATTAATTGACTGAGTGCTGCTGGATTTCACGGGCTCGGGCCCGTCGTGGTGCTGGAAGTCTTCGTGATGAACATCCTCCTCGCTGGTTTCCTGTCTTGGGGAGCAGGCCGTTGTGTGGTCGTTTCGCAGTCGGGCAGGTCCGGTCGGCAGAAGGGGCCGACCGGTCGTCTCAGGCGTAGAGTGCGTGGATCCGGCCACCGACGGGCAGGGTGACCCCGAAGATCCAGCGCGCGGCGTCGGATGGAAGCATGCGAGCCTGGTGATCTCCGACCCGATGCCCGAGGAGGCGCCGGTGATGAGGATGGTCTTTCCGTGAAGGGTCATGAGGCTGTCGCTCCTGTGCCATACTTGCCCCGGCAAGCGCCGTTCCAAGAAATGTCGAGGCTACGAATAGTCCTTTGAAAGAGTTTCTACGCATCTTTTAGTCCTCCCTTGCCAAGCATCCCTCCTCGAGAAGATGCCAGTCGTCCATTCTTGACCGAGCGCACTTACACCCGGCTCTCAGAATGGATAGTGCTGGTTTGGGTCTTCGATTGTCAGCCAACGCAATTCTGTGAATTGCTCTACACCCTGTTGGCCCCCGAATTTTCCATATCCAGAGTCTTTGATTCCTCCGAAAGGCATTTGTGCTTCATCAAAGACTGTTGGTCCGTTTATGTGGCAAATGCCCGAGTCGATGCTGTTGGCCACACGGATGGCTTCGTTGATGTCTGTTGCAAAGACAGAGGCTGCCAGCCCGAAGTCGCTATCATTTGCCAATTCGATCGCGTGATCTGCATCGCGCGCACGGATAACAGCAACGACCGGGCCAAAACTCTCTTGGCCGTAAATCGACATGTCCTTCGTCACCCAATCGACAATCGTTGCACCCATGACCGTGCCAGAAACAGGCACCTCTCCACAGGCAATGACAGCACCCTTGTTTCTTGCATCATCGACCAGTACGCGCACGCGATCCAGGATATCCTCGTCCACCACAGACCCGATAACGACGTCACCAGACGTTCCGTCTCCGAAACTCAAGGACGCGGCTTTGGCTGCGAATTTTTCCACAAATTCGTCGGCAATGCGCTCGTCCACGATAAGCCGCTCCGTGGACATACAGATCTGTCCTTGATTCATGTAGGCTCCAAAGGCGGCTGCGTTTACCGCAGCATCCACGTTGGCATCTTTGAGCACTAGCATCGGAGCCTTTCCGCCGAGCTCGAGCAGAACAGGTTTCAGGCATTTCGCCGCTTCTGCCGCGATAATCTTGCCGACAGGTGTTGAACCGGTGAAATTGATCCTCTTAACCTTGGGATGCGCAATCAAAGAGGTGACAACTTCAGGCGCGTCCTCGGCAGAATGTGTAATGACGTTCAGGACGCCGTCTGGCAGGCCGCCTTTCTGAAAAACCTCCGCGATCATACGGTGAGTCCCGGGGCAACGTTCGGATGCCTTCAGAACCACAGTATTTCCGCAGGCGATCGGCATGACGCAGGCGCGCACCGCAAGGATGATCGGCGCATTCCAAGGCGCCATCCCGACAAGAACACCAACCGGACGCCGGACCGCCATCGCCGTTGACCCGGGCTTGTCGCTCGGGATCACTTCACCCTTGATCTGGGTTGTCATCGCCGCGGCCTCTCGAATCATTCCGGCTGCGACCTTGACGTTGAAACCCAGCCACATTTTTGTAGCTCCGGTCTCTTCGTGAGCTTTGCCCATAAAGTCCGCGACGGATCTTTCGAACTCGTCGGCGATCTTCAGAAGTATTGAACGACGCGCTGTCGGGCCCGTCTTTGACCACGTCTTGAACGCTTCTGCAGCGGCTTCGACCGCATTATCAACGTCCTCCTTCTTGGCCGCGGCAGCTGTTGTCACCACAACCTTTGAAATTGGGTTCTTTCGGACAAACTTGCCTCCGCCGACTGCTGGAACGGAGTTCCCGGAAATTAGAAGATTTACGTGCATTTTCTATACCTCCCCTTAGGCAAAGCGCTGCCATTGATTGCCTTTCCCAGACGGGCCATGTTTAAAACAAGGTTTGGGCACCATCGTCATTCTCCATTGATTTCGGTCAGGACAAAATCGAATTTCGAGTACCAAAATTCGGGGTCCATCTCAGATCTTTCGTATGGGGCGACTAACGTATTTTTGACGCCAAATACGGCATCCGACCCGATATACTCATCATCGCCAACAAAGGTGTGCGTCACTAGTTTCTCGTATTTCGGTGCCGTTACGATGAAATGAATATGTGCCGGTCGATATGGATGGCGGCCGAGTGCATCGAGCATATTTCCGACGGGCCCATCATTGGGGATAGGATAGCTGACAGGCTTTATTCCAAAGAAGCTATAGGCGCCGTCCGCATCCGTTTCGAATCTTCCGCGGTTGTTCCATTTTGGCTGTATGTCGGGTTGCTGAACGTCATAGAAGCCGTCAGCGTTGTCAGACCAAACGTCAATTACCGCTCCGGCGATCGGCGCGCCACTCAGATCCAGGATCCGGCCTTCAAAGCGGCAAGTCTCGCCTTTTCCGTCACGCGATATAGTGTCACCCATTTTGCGGGTCGGCGCATCTGCAACGTGAAACGGCCCCAAGACGGTGTTCTCGGTCGCTCCAGCGGGGCGCCTGTTGTTGATTGCGTCTATCAACATCGAGACGCCAAGAACGTCAGACAGCAGGATGAACTCCTGACGTTCCTCGCTACACATCTGGCCTGTCTGGGTCAGAAACTTGATCGCAAATTCCCACTCTTCCTGAGTCAGCTCGATCTCCTTGACCAGGTCATGAAGATGACGAACGACCGCCGTCATCACTGTTTTCAGTCGAGGGCTTACTTCGTCCCCCATCCGCGCATTGACCACTTCAATCGAGCGGTCTTCGGAAAAATACTCTGTCATGTGGTGCTCCCCGAGGTCGGCCTTTGGCCTTCATAGGCGTTCTGGAGGAGTTCTCGGATTCCTTCCCGTGTTACGGGTCTTGGATTCCAGTAAGGGTTCTCCACTGCGGCATCTGCTGCCTTTTGAAGATCATCCTCGGAGACGCCCACAGATTTCAGACTTGTCGGGGCACCCAAGCGTTTCGAGAGGTCAAACAGCCCCCCCCCAGCCGTCTGTGAGCCGAGAAGCTGTGCGAGCGGCTCCAAGGTTTCAGGAATGCCGACTTCATTAAAGGCGGTCGCGTGCGGCAGGATAATTGCATGCGTTTGCGCATGAGGAAGGTTCAGTGTTCCGCCCAGAACGTGGCAAAGCTTATGGTGCAAGGCCATTCCGACTTGGCCCAGAACCGTTCCGCAGAGCCACGCGCCGAACAAGGTGTCTTCGCGCAGTTTTAATGAGGAGGGCGTGTCTACCAAAGCAGGTAGCCCTTCGGCAAACGCCTTGAACCCGGAAAGGGCGAGTTCACGAGAGAGCCGGTTGGCGTCTTGGGCATACAAGGCCTCAACCGCGTGTGCCATGGCGTTCAGCCCGCTGGTGACCGTCATCGAGACGGGCAAACCCGTTATCAATTTCGCATCATAAACAATGGCTTCAGGTAGAACGCGCTCTGACCTGAGGGTTGTTTTCGCGCCGTTTTCCGTCTGCCCCAAAATCGGTGTGGCTTCGGAGCCTGCATAGGTAGTTGGAAGTACAATTTGCCGCAAATCGGTGTGGTAGGCGATTGCTTTGGCCAACCCCACTGTGGAGCCTCCGCCGATTGCAACAAGGCAATCGGCGTTCAGGCGTCTTGCGAACGCGACGGCATGTTGCGTCACGTCAACCGGAGTATGCATCACCGCCTTGGAATAGATCCCGACGCCATTAACCCCAAGGCTCTCCAATAGCTCTTCACCCTGCACGGCTTGCTCTGGCGTGGTCAGAACCAGCGCCCTTGATACGCCCAGTTCTGTCATTTCGCTCGAAATATCCTGCCGTCCGTCGATCTCGAACCGGACACGGGATACAACTTTAGTTGCACCATGTGCTGAGTAAAACACCGTCATAAATCAAGCTGTATTCTTTTGAAAGCCGGCAACATTGCGGTAGGATGCAGCCACCTGTTCAAGCTCTTCAGGCGTGATGAGTTGCTCGATCCGGTCGTCCGGGCCTTTGACCCGCGCGGCTGCAATATCCAATACCTTCTCGGGCCCGCCTTCACGATTGCTCTGGACAACCTTGGTCGCAATCGGGCGACGAATATCTTCATAGGCGTGCAATCCTTGCGGCGTTGAGTCTTGGGCCAGACACGTCGCCAAGACCCGCGCGTCCTGGATCGCCTGGCTGGCACCGTTCGCACCGATCGGGTACATCGGATGCGCCGCGTCCCCAAGCAGTGTGACGGCCCCATCCGTCCAGAACGGCAATGGATCCCGGTCGATCATCGGAAATTCCGTCACGGTCGCGGTCTTTTGCATGATCTCGACCAGATCCATGTCGGACATACAGAAGTCCTTGAATGGCGTGATGTAATCGAGTGTCGCCCCCCTGCTCCAATCCGCGTCTTCGATGTGCCGCGGAGAGCTGTGGCGGACCTCGGCGACCCAGTTCGTCAATGCGCGGCCAGCCTTTCGGGCAGATTCGCTTATGGGATAGGTCACGAACTTCAAATCATGATCGCCCGCAATGACCATCGTCTTCCCGTCACCGATCGCGTCCATCTCGACCGCGCCACGAAACATCATGGTCCCCTCGTAATTGAGAGGCCCCTCGTCGGGGTGCATTTGGGCACGGGTTCTGGAGCGCAGCCCTTCGGCCCCAATAAATAGATCCGCGTAGCAGCTCGTTCCATCAAGGAACTGGACTGTCACACCCGCATCAAGGTTCTGGTATCCGCTAACGGCACGACCGGCGAAGACGGCCTCTGCACCAAGCCGCTTTCTCACTTCCTCTAGCAAGAGAAATTGCAGCTCGCCGCGATGGACGGAATACTGCGGCGCCTCGAACCCTGCTTCGACATTGCGCGGATCTGACTGGATAACTTGGCCGAACTTGGTTCTGTACTCGATGCACTGCGTTCGAATAGCGATCTCATCAAGCTTCTCCCCGAGCCCGAGCTCATGTAAAATCTTGGAAGAATGCGGCATAACGTTGATGCCGACGCCAAGAGGCTTGATCTCTTCGACCGCCTCAAAAATTTTTACAACGAAGCCTTGCTCATGCAAGCAAAGCGCCGCAGACAATCCGCCGATGCCCGCACCTGCAATAACAATATGTGCCACGCCGCCCCCCCTTTAAGCAATGATCTACATAATTATGCGCCACTTTATCGAATTCCAGGAAAATGTATCGGCTAATTCCATTGCATCTCAAGCCACTTCAGTGATAAAAAATGTCACTATTTCAACATTTCTGGATGTGATGGTGAAGGCACCTCGAAAAATTGCCCCGCCCCCCCCGACGCTGCGATATGGTTGACGCAACGAGCCGGCATGGGGGGTTTGACGATGGCGCAGATGGGTTTTCCCGATCTTTCGGACCGTTACGCGAGCCTGGACGCCAAGAAGGATCCCTTGGTCGAGATCGACACCGTCGTGCCGTGGGAAGAGTTTCGCCCGACGTTGGAGCGGGTCTGGCACAAGCCCGAGGCGAAGCGCATGTCGCGGGCCGGGCGCGAGCCGATGGACTCCGTGGTAATGTTCAAGACGCTGGTGCTGAGCGCGCTCTACAACCTGTCCGATGATCAGATTGAGTATCAGGTCCGCGATCAGCTTTCGTTCATGCGGTTTCTGGGGCTGGGCCTCAAGGACCGGGTGCCAGACGCCAAGACGGTTAGGGTCTATCGCGAGGGGCTGGCGCAGGCTCGGCTGGTCGAGGAGCTTTTCCGCCAGTTCGACGGCTATCTCGGGCGCCAGGGTTACATCGCGCGCGGAGGGCAGAGCCTGGACGCATGCATCGTGCTGGTGCCGCGCAACCACAATACGCGGGACGAGAACAGGGCGATCAAGGCCGGCGCGGAGCCGGAGGGCGGGGCCGACAAGCCCGCGATGCGCTGCCAGAAAGAAACCGACGCGTGCTGGACCAGGAAGCATGGCAAGTCCCACTACGGCTACAAGAACCATGTGAACGTGGACCGCCAGCACAAACTGGTGCGCCGTTACCATGTCAGCGACGCCGCCCTGCATGACAGCGAGGCGGTGGATTACCTGCTGATGCGAGGCCATACCGGCGCGGGCGTCTGGGCTGATCCGGCGTACCGTTCCGAGGAAATCGAGGCCAAGCTCCGCGCCCGGGGCCTGAAGAGCCGCATCGACCGAAAGGTCAAGCGCGGCAAGCCGCTGAGCGAACAGGGCAAGTCCAGCAACCGGACCAAGTCCGCCGTGCGCGCCCAGGTCGAGCATGTCTTCGGCGCACGGACGAACGGCATGGGCGGGACACTGGTCCGCAACACAGGATTGGTGCGCGCGAAAGCGAAGATCGGGATGAAGAACCTCGCCTACAATATGCACCGCCTCGTCCAGCTGCGCCGCATCAACCCGTGCCCGGCATGACCCGCGCGCAAACCAACGACAAGATCAGGCGGCAAGGCCGAGAAAACAGGAGTGAAAGGCGCCCCGCCGTGACCGTGCCTAGGGGACGAGGCCGCCAACCGACTTCCGCCCTCCCGCTTCAAGCCACACGCGCCGCTGCGAGGATTCGAGGATGCGAAAACGGCCAAAAATCGAGTTACCCGTGAGTATATTCCCCGACACAGAGCGTTTTGTCATTGGCGGCCCGTCGGCCCATGTCGGCTTTCTGAACTGTGAAAGGATCGCAGATCGACAGCACATTCACGGTTGGTCTGCCGAAGAGCACTACCATGTAGGCCTTGCGCAGCTTTTCGTGTTTGACGAAGGCAGGGTGAAAAGCGTCTTGGATCACAGGCACCAGGAGATCGTCGGTCCCGCCCTTGTGTGGCTGCCCGCTCTGGTACCTCATGGGTTTGAATATGAAATCGGGCTGAACGCTTGGGTGGTCACAGTGCCGTCTGTGGATATTCAGCGCATCGTTGGCGGTGTAAACTGGTTGGATCGATGGGTCGACAGCCCGCAAGTTGTGGAGGGCCGAAACCTAACTTGGGATCTTTCGCCGGCTCTGGACATCGTCGCCTCGATCGAAGCCGAGCATCGCATGAACGAGGAGGACAGCAACTTCGCCCTTGAAAGCCTCTTCCGTCTGCTACTCGTCACCGTGAATCGCGGGATCGCCGCGAACAGCCCCCGGCACCCCGGATACACAGACAGAAAACAACGCCTCGTCAATCGGTTTCAAGCCCTGATCGAACAGCGGGGCCACGCGGCGTTAGGCGTGTCTGACTATGCAGAAATGCTATCCGTGACCTCGACCCACCTGTCCCGGACCGTCAAGGTCATAACAGGACGAACCGCTGGCGATATTCTGGCGGACAGAACACTCTTGATTGCCAAGCGCGCCCTTGCATTCACGGATACACCAATCTCGGAAATCGCCTTCGATCTGGGCTTTTCAAGTGCCTCATATTTTTCGAGAACGTTCAGGTCTCAAGTCGGGCAAACACCGCGGGATTTTCGAAACGCCAGCCGCAACTGACCCACCCGGAACGGACTTGGCCCCGGAATTTTCATCTAGGGATCGTCTGATCTACGCGTTCGGCTTCGCCGAGATGGCGGCTTGATCGCTTCGGGGACCGTGGCACGGGTCGTTGGCGGTCTATTTCGCGGTGTATTGGCCGCCGTATCGGCGCTCTCGCAGATTGCGGACGGACTCGTCCTCACGCCAGCAGCCTCCTTCGGACCAGGAACAGGTTGCCGAGGGCGAACAGCGTGAAGAGCTGGGCGCGGTTCTTGGCCAGGCCCCGGTAGCGGGTCTTCACGTAGCCGAACTGCCGCTTGAGGATGCGGAACGGGTGCTCGACCCTGGCCCTGACCATCGCGATGATGCGGTTGATCTTCTCGTCCTCGGGATGAAGCTTGCCGCCCTTGGGCGCCTTGCGCATCACGCCCCAGACCTTGCCCTCTTCTTCGGTGAACGCGGCCTCGCGCTCGGCGCTGACATAGCCCTTGTCGGCCCAGACCGAGGTCTCCTCGCCATGCAGCAGCTCGTCCCAGACCCGGCTATCATGGACCTTCGCCGTTGAGGTCTCGAGGCTGTGGGTCACGCCACTCTCGGCATCCACGCCCACATGCGCCTTCATCCCGAAGTACCAGGTGTTGCCCTTCTTCGTGGACGACATCTCCGGATCGCGGGCGCCCGCCTTGTTCTTGGTGGATGACGGTGCGTCGATGATCGTCGCATCGACAAGCGTGCCCGAGCGCAGCGTGATGCGCTTCTCCGCCAGATGCGCGTTCACGTCGGCAAAGATCGCCTCCGTCAGCCCGTGCCGCTCCAGAAGATGGCGAAAGTTGAGGATGGTCGTCTCATCGGGAATGCGGTCGTCGCCGAGCTCGATCCCGGCAAAGCGGCGCATCGACTCGCTATCGTAGAGCGTCTCCTCCGCCATCGGGTCGCTCAGCGCGTACCAATTCTGCGAGGCAAGTACACCCGCAGCATCGTCTCCAGCGGCATCGGTGGCCGTCCGCCCTTCGGCCCTGCCTTAGGATAATGTGGTGAGATCAGCGCCAGCAGCCGCGTCCACGGCACCACGGCATCCATCTCCGTCAGGAACTGCTCCCGCCTCGTCACCTTCTTCTTAATCGCATCGCGAAGACCGGGAATGACAGGCTGCTTCGGCATCGGCGGAACTCCTCAAGGGCTTCCGCGCAGCCTATCAGATCAAGCCAGAGCCGGGAGGTTCTTCAGGGGTTCCCTAGGTGTTTAATCCCACGGTTTGATGGTGTGATCCTTTCGCAGGGATTGAAGGAAGCACTATGGGACAAGTTCGTCACGGCTGCGCCACGACCACGTACGTCGTCAGAGCTGCAATACAGCGATCGCAGGCTTCGCTCGCGCAACTGAGCCAAGAGCTTGGGATCAACCCCAAGACGGTTGCGAAGTGGCGGAAGCGGGCGACGGTCGAGGATCTGAAGACCGGCCCGAAGGAGCCGCGCTCCACGGTCCTGACCGAGGTGGAAGAGGCAATGATGGTCGCTTTTCGGCGTCACACGCTGCTGCCACTGGATGATTGTCTCTATGTTCTTCAGCCCTCGATCCCGCATCTGACGCGATCAGCGCTGCATCGGTGCCTCCAGCGGCACGGCATCTCGCGCCTGCCGGACGTCGGAGGCGACAAGCCGAAGCGGCAGAAGTTCAAGCGCTATCCCATCGGCTTCTTCCACATAGACATTGCCGAGGTGCAGACCGCCGAGGGCAAGCTCTATCTCTTCGTCGGCATTGACCGCACGAGCAAGTTCGCGGTGACCCAACTCGTCGAGAGTGCCGACAGGCGCACCGCCTGGGAGTTCCTGCAGCACATGCTCGAGGCCGTGCCTTACCACGTCCACACCATCCTGACCGACAATGGCATCCAGTTCGCAGAGCAGCCGAGGAACCGGAACACGATCATCTCCCGGCCGATGCGCTTCGACATGATCTGCGAGGCGAACGGGATCGAGCACCGGCTGACCAAGCCCAACCATCCGTGGACCAACGGCCAGGTCGAGAGGATGAACCGCACGATCAAGGACGCCACCGTGAAACGCTTCCACTACGATAGCCACGATCAGCTGCGCGCGCACCTCACGGACTTCATGGCAGCCTACAACTTCGCCCGGCGGCTCAAGACGCTCGGAGGGCTCACACCCTACGAATACATCTGCAAGGTCTGGACCTCAGAGCCGGATCGATTCATCCTCAATCCGATCCACCAGATGCCGGGACTGAACACGTTCCTGAGCGAGAGCGGGAAGCGAACATACAGCATGACCACCAGGCGGATGACCTCTTGGCTACTGTGGAAGTACTTGAAGGGGTCTTTCTTGCTCATCCCCGGAGGCTATGGAACCACCCCGCCGCCTCAACCAGATTCCTTCTGACAGGACCCACCAAAAGGCCAAAGATGCCCCTGACGCCAGACCTCACCCACCCAAAACTGTGGACCCGTGCGGACCAAAGCACCGCCCGGAACGAAAAACGCTTGATCTGGCGGCCTTGTCAGGCAATTTTGCTATCAAACGGCAGGCCACGTGGGGAATGTCGGTTAACAGGAATAAGGCCCGTTGCGATATGAGTAGACACTAAGAAGTTTGGGGGATATCTTCACAACTTAGAAGGGAATTCAATTTTAGCCGGATTTCGAGCGCTACGCATTGTTTCGATGATCTCGCATGTTTCGAGTATGTGCCGCGATTTTTTTCGGCTTATTGCGAGATGTCTAATTTTAAACGGAATTATCCTTGGGGAGAATATTGATGACGATTAAACTTCACTTCCGCTTCAAGCATCTGCTAATCGGACGCCGATACTTCGGACAATTACCGTTTGCATGTGGCAAGCCAAGCCTTTGCGGCTGGCCGACCAAGCGCGTGCTTGGCCAGGACGAATGCGGCGTCCCTTCCGAGATCTGGGACCAGTCGGAAAACGGGTGCGGCACTCCATCGAACCCCGGGTCAATTGACTGCGGCACACCTTCTGTGTGGCCGCCCGATTGCGGAGCGTCAACCTGCGGCACGCCATCTGTTCCCGGTTGCGGAACATCAACCTGCGGCACGCCATCCGATCCCGGTTGTGGTGCCGCCACTTGTGGCACGCCTTCCGCGTGGCCACCCGATTGCGGATCGACGACATGTGGCACCCCGTCGGAATGGCCGCCGGAATGCGGTACTCAGTCATGTGGCACGCCGTCTGAGGATGGCTGCGGCGAAGTTACTTGCGGTACGCCATCGGACCCGGGCTGTGGAGAAACCACTTGCGGCACACCATCTGCTTGGCCGCCGGAAGACGAGATGGAAGGCGGTTGGCTCCCGATGTCGGGCGCTCAGGTCATGTTCTCCACTTCGGAATTCTCCGACCTGATGTTCGACCTTAACGTCAAACAGGTTGCCAAGTCGATGCTTGAGGGAATCGAATCCCGTGCCGATCTCGAAGAGCGAATGAAAGCTGTTCAGATCCTAGAGCGTGAGCTCAAAGGAATGTCGGACAAGTTCAAGTGATCCGACCGTAACGGAAGGGGCCGCGCCGTTTTTAGTAGCGGGCCCTCATTGGAGAGTGTGCACAGTGGATGTTGCGGTATCCTTGGACGCGAGGAGTCAGTCTTCGGTCGGTCTGGCCGCGATTGATGCGGCGATGTCTTTGGCACCGGCGGCGCCTCAACAGGTTTACGCCGCGCTTTACAGATATGGGACGGAGCCGTTCTGGAGCGACTGTCCTGTTTTGCGAGAGCTGAAAGCAAGTCCGAAAGCGCTGAGCGCCAGCGTCGCCCGCCTCGCAGCACGTTGTGGATATTCAGCGGCGAGCGCGTACCACGAATGGCGGATTTACGGCGCACCCTCACCCGAGGCCTGGAAGCTCTACATTGCACCACGCCGCGCCAATTACCTCAAAACGATCGAAACCATTCTACCCATCCTGAGTGAAAAGGGCGTGGCCTTCAAAGTGTCGCCTACGCCCAGAGGTATATCACGGGCGGATCCGATCGTGGTTTACATTCCATCGAAGGGATTGTGCGAGGAAACGGCAAAGCGCTGCGCTGCACCCTTGCGCCCTTTATCGCCAAGACAAACTGCTTTTGCGGCGGTGCATCCCGATGCGCCCGGGCTGACCTACGCACGAGACCGTTTTCGACCGGCACCACAATTGGCGGGACTGCAGGGGGGAAGTTGGCGGGCCAATCTGTGCCGCTGGATCACCCACATTATCGTCACCCAGCGGGCGAGTGACCCGACTGGGGTGATGAATGCACTCGTGGCCGAGGGCATTACGGATGCCCATTGGTACGGGAAGCAATGGGATGATTGAAAAAAGAGACCGGTCCAACCTACACGCAGACACTCTTTACGTCATCGCTCCTGACGCCGAAATCGATTGGGCACTGGCGGAAGAGAACGGCGAGGGGATCGGCATTTTCCGTGCAGCCAGCCGCAGGGGCGCGCTTGTAGTTTCTGCTGACAGTGCGTCGTTATTAAGGGCATTTGCTGAGCCAGCAACCGTTTCAGATGCGATGATAGCTGTGGCAGAGGATGCCGGCGCCGAAGCGACCGAGGTCCTGAAGGCGGCTTTTCCGCTCTTGAAGCAACTCGTGCAATTCAACGTCTTGGTTCCCGCTGCTGAGGTTCGGCGCGGCATACCGGCATGGATAGAAGAACGCCTGCCCTTGCCGGGCGGTTGGAACCATGCGCACACAGTGCGGATCATGGACGACAGTGCTGCCCTCGTCGTGGCGCGGGGTCAGGAAGAGGCTTTCGCCAAGCTCGTGACGCCGGATGCAGAGGCAGAAACGGTGCTGGCGCGCGAAGAGCGGGTTCTTTCGCATTTGCAGGATGCCGGGCTCGAACGTCACGTCCCGCGGACAATGGGTGACCCTCCGGGCACGGCGGGACTTCTCATCACCAATCTGGCACCCGGAAAATGCCTGGCAGGGATTAGTTCAAGAGCCTGGGATTTGGAGCGCCGTTTGGCTCTCGTGGGTGAAATTCTGCGCCTGTACGAAGCCTTGCATGGCGCCGGTGTGGCCCATGTTGACGTTCACTCGGGCAATGTAATGGTCGATGGTGATCATGTGACCCTTATCGATTTCGGTTCCGCGCGCGCTGAAGAAATAGGTGTTGTGCCCAGCCATCGCGCGGTAGCTTCGACCTGTTATGATCCGGTTGCAGCGACGGAGATGTTGGCCGGGAGACGCGCTCCGCCGGGAGAGTTCTCCAGCGACATATACGCCATTGGCGCGCTTTCTTATGAGATCATTACCGGCGATAGCTATCTGGATTTTCCGGCCACCCGGCACGCGCTCTACCGGGCGATAGCCGAAGCACCGCCACGACCGTTTGCGCTGCATTCAGTGTCGGCACCCAATGTTGAGGCGGTGCTGATGCGGGCCTTGCACAAGGAAGCCGGAGCAAGATTCGCCTCCGTTTCGGAATTTCGCCAGGCTTTTGCGATAGCTGCGAAGCGAGACCTCGCGGATGATGCCAATAAGCGAGAGGCGCCGGCTGCGTCGCTGGCATTCGGAAGCGCAGGAGCAGCGCTGGTTTCCCTGCAACAGGCAGCAGCCGGTGCCGACCAAGCAGGGCTGAGCGCCGCCGACGGAGCACTTGCTCGCGCCCGATCCGCCCAAGAGCGGCAGCAGTCACGCGCATTTCTCTGGCCGGAAGAAGGGCTCGGACAGCACAACGTGTCCAAAGGCTCGGTGCTACACGGTCCAAACGGACTCGCATTGGCGGAGACGCTTGCGGCGTTTCTCTGGGGCGATGCACACAAGGTCGAGGCTTTGCGCGGCAACTTCATACTCGCCTCGCCTCAGGATTTCGGTCTGGACCTGTTTCTTGGTGACCTGGGGACTTTCGCAGCCGTGGCCGCCTTTGGCCTGCGCCACAAGGATGCAAGGATCGACACTTGGATGGCGGAAAGCGCGCGTCACCTGGTTGCGCGTGCGTCACTAGCCTACCGCCAAGATCAGCCAGGTTCACTTGGTTTGGCCCACGGGCTTGGCGGCGCAATCCTTGCGCTGTTGTTGTATCGGATGGACGGCGGAGCGGTTGACGACAACCGGCTGCGTGGCCTGATCGAACTACTGGCGCGCCAGTCTGTTACTTTCGATGGCGGGTTCACACGCTGGCCCTGGGGCCACCGTCAAGGCGGAGAGGCTTTCTACATGCCGGGCCTGTGTTCGGGAGATGCAGGTTTTTTGCTGCTATGGAGCCTCATCGAGACAACTGGATTACATGACAGGGCGGGCGAGTTTGCCGACGGGTCAGCACGCGTCGTATCGCAAGTTAAATGGGAAACAGGGCACTTATGTTGCGGTGCTGCGGGCGGGGCTGTCGGGTACATTGCTCACCACTGGGCGCGCGGCAATACTGCGGCGCTGGAGGAGGCTCGCAGGCTTGCGCAAACAGCAGCGGCGTTGACGGATGCCGGGAAGGACCAAAGCTTTCTTAAAGGAAAGGGCGGTGCGGAATTAGTCCAATCGTTGGCCCAGAGTGCGAATCCTGCAGGCTGTTGTCTATGCACAAGGGCAAATCTAAAGGATGCTTGAACTGTACAATCCAAATGCCCCAAACGCGTACTTAATCACATTCAAGCTCAAGGACGAGCAAAAGATTAATGAGAAATTTCAAGCCAAGCTCCCAGATGGGCTTTTGGTCCGCATTGCTAACCCTAAAGGACCAATTATCATGGAGCCTACACCCGTGTTATCCAAGGGCGAGCGCGTGATTACCAGCTCGATCTGGAGGTCATTAAACGGCAATACACTAATTTGGTCGACATTCTGACCTACGACGACGGCAGTTCGCGGCGACGACAATAGATACCCGGTCTAAAGCGAAGGCCCCACGTGGGGCGCATTCCTCGACGGGCTACCAAACGCGAGCCTCATCGACCAGAACTCCTCAATCTTCGAGATCACCAAGCGGATGCATCCCGACAGCCATGTCATGTTGCGCGGGGCCTGTCAGACGGATTCGAACCGGTCTCGGCAAGGACAGCAACGCTGCCCCTTATGCGACGCCGAGGTTGCGCCACTCGGCAAGAGCGACGGCGCGGTTCTGCTTGAAAATGGCGCGTGAGGAGAGGCTGCGGTCGGCGTTGAAATGGTTGGTGACGGAGGCGTGGGCGGAGGCGAACTTCTGAAGACTTCGCATGCGCCGGAAGCGGAGCATCGCGCGCTCTCGTCGTCGGAACGGCAAGTGCGAGTTCTCCGCCCGGTTGTTCAGCCATGGCCTGCCCCCTGAAAAGTGGTCCTCCCTGAAGTAGGCTTTCGAGCCAGATGGAGGACAGATGAATGCCCCAGAAGAAGCACAAGCCAGAAGAGATCGTCGCGAAGCTTCGGCAGGTCGATGTTTTGGTATCGCAGGGCCAGTCGGTGGCCGAGGCGGTGCGGTCGATCGGCGTGACGCAGTTCACCTACTACCGGTGGCGCAAGGAGTTCGGCGGCCTGAAGACCGACCAGGTAAAGCGGCTCAAGGACCTCGAGAAAGAGAACGAGCGGCTTCGGAAGGCCGTTTCCGACCTGACGCTCGAGAAGCTGATCCTTCGGGAGGCCGCCTCGGGAAACTACTGAGCCCCGCCCGCCGCCGTGCCTGCGTCGACCACGTCCGGGAGAAGTTCCAGGTGTCGGAACGGTTCGCCTGTCGCGCGCTCGGACAGCATCGTTCGACCCAGCGGAAGGTGCCGCGCGGGCGGGCCGATGAAGACGCCTTGACCGCGGATATCATCGCGCTCGCCTCCCAGTACGGGCGCTATGGATACCGCCGGATCACGGCGCTCCTTCGGGAGGCCGGCTGGGCGGTGAACGTGAAGCGGGTCGAGCGGATTTGGCGGCGGGAGGGGCTGAAGGTGCCTGCGAAACAACCGAAGAAGAGCCGGCTCTGGCTCAACGACGGGTCCTGCATCCGTCTGCGGCCCGAGCGTCCGAACCACGTCTGGTCCTACGACTTCGTCGAGGCCCGGACCCACGACGGAAGGAAGTTCCGAATGCTCAACCTCATCGACGAGTTCACCCGCGAATGCCTGGCGATCCGGGTCGACCGGAAGCTTCGGTCGACCGACGTCATCGACGTCCTGTCCGACCTGTTCATCCTGCGGGGCGTGCCCGACCACATACGATCCGACAATGGCCCGGAGTTCGTGGCGACGGCGGCGCGGGAGTGGATCGCCGCCATCGGCGCGCGGACTGCCTACATCGAACCTGGAAGTCCATGGGAGAACGGTTACTGCGAGAGCTTCAACGCCAAGCTCCGCGACGAGCTGCTCAACGGCGAGATCTTCTACAGTCTGGCCGAGGCGAAGATCGTCATCGAGAGCTGGCGCCGGCATTATAATACAAAGCGCCCGCACTCATCGCTGCGCTATCGGCCCCCGGCACCGGAGGTCATCTCGTGGCCGGCTTCGCCATCCGGAGC
>Ga0076930_100939_pt1 | contig 19734 bp, 17 predicted proteins | sample HotLakConsoUCCRE_FD_71149 | JGI IMG/M metagenome (GOLD analysis project Ga0076930, IMG submission 71149) | Hypersaline microbial mat communities from Hot Lake, Washington, USA - Hot Lake Consortium UCC-RE (version 3) (version 3) ...
CCTGATCATGACCTCAGGCCATCCAGAAAATTACACCAGCTTGACGGACGCGACCCGTCATCAGGCGCCTATGACCGTCTCTCGGGGCGGTGCAATGGCCGGAAGGGGCGCGACGAAAAGGAAGGGGCACGGGGGGAAATGCGCGTTCTCATACATCGAGTGGGCCGCTCACATTTCTGCGCAAAAACTAAAGCACCCCCAGCGCCCGTTTGATGGGCGACCAGCGCGGCACGATGCCTGAAACGCAAATGGCGGGCCGCAGCCCGCCACGCTTCTCCAGAGGAGAAATTTTTTGCACTCAAGGTGCTTGTTAACGGGTGGCCCCTGATCTCCAAGCGGCTAAGCTTAAGGCACCCAGCATTTTTATCTCATATCCAACTCCGACTTGCAAGCTTCTTTCGGAGCGTGTTCACTGCTGTGATTGATCTTGAGTTGCTTCGAGGGGCATCATGACGGTTCGCTACAGGCTCGGTCTCGATCTGGGGACGAACTCGATAGGCTGGGCGGCAGTCGCGCTCGACGCCGAAGGGCGCCCAGGACGGCTCCTGGATGGCGGCGTGCGCATCATTACGCCGAATGATGAGGCTGGACGAGATCCCAAGTCGAAGGCGTCGCTGGCAGCCGGGCGACGTGCCGCGCGGGCGATGCGGAGGCGACGCGACAGGTTCCTGCGTCGTCAGAAGCGCCTGATGGAAATACTTACCGCAAACGGATTGATGCCTGCTGACACAGCGGCGCGTAAGGAGCTGGAGAAGCTGGACCCCTACTGGCTTCGGGCGCGCGCGCTCGCCGAGCCGCTCACACTTCACGAGATTGGACGTGCTCTGTTCCACCTCAACCAGCGGCGCGGTTTCAGCTCCAATCGCATCACTGATGCCGATGACGCGGAAGGGGGCGCCATGAAGCAGGGCATGGCGCAGCTTCAAGAGGCCTTGGAACAGGCGGGGGCGCGCACGCTCGGAGAGTTCCTCGCCAAGCGGCACCGCCGAGACCGCGAGGGTTATCGGGTCGACCCGTCAGGCCAGCGGATCAGCAAGGCGAACGGCAATGATCGCGAGGCGTCGAAAGGGGTAAGGTTCCGCCCCCACGCAGAGGGCAGCAAACTGCTCTACGACTTCTATCCGACGCGGGACATGGTCGCCCATGAACTGCGGCAGGTATGGGTAGAGCAGGCAAAGACGCATACCGAGTTGACCGAGCCCCTCCGTGAACAGCTCGAACACGTCATTATCGCCCAACGCCCGCTCAAGAAGCCCCGTGTCGGGCGCTGCACATTCAGGCCGGATGAAGAGCGGGCGCCGCGCGCCTTGCCGCTGTTCCAGCGCTTTCGCATCCTCTCCGAGCTGGCGGCTCTCGAAATCGAACGTCCGGGCAGACCGGCCCGAAAGCTCACCATCCCCGAGCGCGACCTGCTCGCCAATCTTCTCGGGAGCCAGACGAGCCCGGTGAGCTTCACGAAGATGGCGAAAGCACTGAAGCTGCCCGATGACGCCGATTTCAACCTCGCTCGTGGTGGTCGGAAGGGTCTCGATCCGGACAAGACCGCTGCGATCCTCGCCAAGACCGGGAAGGGGGAGAGTTTCGGCAAGGGCTGGCGCAGTATCCCGTTCGACCGGCAATCGGAAATCGTCCAGCGCCTCCTCAATGAACCCGACGAAGATGCGCTGATCAGCTTCCTCATTGAGGAGTGCGATCTCTCCGATGAGCAGGCGCAGGCCGCATCTTCCGCGCGATTGCCGCAGGGGCACGGACATATCGGGCCCAGCATGCTGGAGGAGCTTGTCGACGTCCTCCAGAACGACAGCGTCGAGGTGGTCGATCCACAGACCGGGGAGATCCTCCCGCGACCGCTTACATACGATCAGGCAGTGGTGCGCCTCGGCAGTCACCACTCACATTTCACGGGCGAGCGCCGGGAGCGTCTCCCGTATTATGGCGAGGTGCTCGCCCGCCACGTCATCGCCAACCCCGATGCACCGGAAGGCAGTCAGGAACGAATCGGACGCGTGCCGAACCCGACCGTCCACATTGCCCTCAACCAGACGGCCAAGCTGGTCAACGCCCTCATCGAGGCCCACGGTCGCCCCGATGAAATCGTGATCGAACTGGCCCGCGAGCTCAAGCAGAACCGGCAGCAGAAAGACGAGGCGATCCGCCAGAACCGGAGCAACGAAACGGAGCGCGCGCGGATGCGCGAGGAACTCGCTTCCCTTGGCTATGCCGACACGCCGGGAAACATGTTGCTCCTGCGCCTCTATTTCGAGCTTCCGCCCGATGAGCGGGTTTGCGTCTATTCAGGCGAACCGATCTCGAAGGAAATGCTCTTCTCCGGTGCCGTCGATATCGATCACATCCTGCCGCGCTCCAAGACGCTCGATGACGGCTTCGCCAACAAGGTGCTGTGCACCCGCGAGATGAACCGCCGCAAGGGCAATCGTGCGCCGGCTGATGCCTGGAGCGCGGAGGAGCTGCTCATCATTCACGAGCGATCGAAGCGCCTGTTCCCCCGGAAGGCATGGCGCTTCGCTCCGGATGCAATGGAGAAATACGCGGAGAACAACGACTTCCTCGCCCGGCACCTCACTGATAGCCAGCACATGGCGCGACTGGCGAAGACATATCTCGGAACCCTCTATGGAGAAGACGCCGCAAAACGCGTCTGGTCGACACCGGGGCGCCTCACCGCAATGCTTCGCGGGATGTGGGGGCTTAACGGTCTGCTGAAAGACCATAATCGCGCCGGCGCGGATGGCGCTGATGTGAAGAACCGCGACGACCATCGGCACCACTTCCTTGATGCCTTCGTCGTCGCCTGCACGGATCGCGGCACGCTTCAGAGAGTGGCAACGGCATCAGCGCGCGCGGAGGCGATGGAGATCGACCGCTGGGCCGAAAAGGGCGCGTTTCCAGAGCCGTTCGAGGGTTATCGCGAGCAGATCTCCGACCGCATCGGAACCATGGTCGTTTCGCACAAGCCCGATCACGGCATTACGCCCGGGCGCGCCCGCGAGAGACAGGCGACCAGTGGCCAGCTTCACGAGGATACGGCCTATGGCCGGGTTGATGAACAAGTCAACGGCAAGACCTACAATCTCGTTACCCGCAAGCCGATTGGTGCTTTGACGAAGAATGAAATCGGGCAGGTCCGCGATGTTCGCATTCGCGAGGCGCTTCAGGAAGTCGCCTACGAGGCCGACCGGGACGGGATCAAGCTCGGGGAAGCACTCGCCCGCTTCGGGGAAGAGAACGGCATCCGGCGCGTGCGCGTGTTGAAGACTGACAAGACCGCCATTGCCCTGACGCACGGCGATGGCCGCTTCCACAAGACCTATGTGCCCGGCGACAACCACCGGCTGGAGATCTTCGTCGCACCGGATGGGAACTGGACCGGCGAAGCGGTTACGGTCTTCGATGCCAACCGCAAGGACTTTACCCCCGCATGGCAAAGCATGACGCCCCGGCCCGCATTGATCATGCGTCTGCACAAAGGTGATCTCTTGGAGGCGGATTTCGGCGAGGGGCGATGCATCTGGCGGGTGGTGCGACTTGAACCGTCAGCCAAGCGCGTCCGCCTTGTCCGAGATTTCGATGCGGGTGCATACGAGGAGCGCCATAAAGACGCAGAAGACCCCTTCCGCTGGAACTTTGCCAGCTACGCGCGCCTTCAGGCGGCAGCGGCTACACGTGTGCGCGTTGATCCGATCGGCAGGGTGCTTCCCGCGCGAGAGCACTGATGGTCGGGCGCATCGTCGAAATAGCCGAGGACGGGCGCTACCTGTCGAAGTCACGTGGTTTCCTCATCGTGGCCGTCAGCGGGGAAGAGGTCGGGCGTGTCCCTCTCGACGACATTGCTGCGGTGATCGCGAACGCGCATGGCATTATGTGGTCGAATAATCTGCTAAATGCGCTAGCAGAGCGTGGCATTCCGGCGATCATGTGCGGCCCCAACCATCGACCCTCGGCGGTATTGTGGACTGTCGACGGACACCATGAGCAAGCCGGTCGCATGATTGATCAGGCGGGTGCCAGTCTGCCGACGAAGAAACGCCTCTGGGCACAGATTGTCAGAGCAAAGATCGAAAGCCAGCGCGCGACGTTGGAGGCTGCCGGTGCGCCCCATGAGGGGTTCACACTCCTGTCCCGCAAGGTGCGCTCGGGGGATCCGGACAATGTCGAGGCACAGGCAGCGCGACGCTACTGGCCGCTCCTGTTCGGCGGGGAGTTTCGCCGGACGCGGGAGGCGCCGGGGGTAAATGCGATGCTGAACTACGCCTATACTGTTCTTCGCGCAGGCACGGCTCGGGCGATCATGGCCGCCGGGTTGCACCCGAGTTTCGGCCTTTCGCATCGCCAGCGCGGGAACGCCTTTGCCCTCGCCGACGACCTGATGGAGCCGTACCGACCCGTTGCCGACCTCATCGTGAAGGATCTCGTGGATGCCGGGAAGCAGGAGGTCGATCGGGACGTCAAGATTGCCCTTGCGCGTCTGCTCGTGACGGACGTGAGCACTTCCGAGGGCATCAGCCCGATGGCGGTGTCGATGGAACGGCTTGCTCTCTCCCTGACCCGCTATTTCGCGGGCAAGGCCACTGTTCTGGAACTACCACGCAGGATGCTGCCATTGGAGGGATGAGCGCATGCGCTACAGCGCCTTGAGCGGATACAGGATGATGTGGCTGTACGTGATGTTCGATCTGCCTGTGGGCACGAAGGCCGAGAGGAAGGCAGCAACCCGGTTTCGCCAATCGCTGCTCGATGACGGCTTCGAGATGGCCCAGTTCTCGGTCTACCTCCGGTTCGCCGAGAGCAAGGAGAAGGCTGAAGTCCACATCAAGCGAATCCGCGAGGCGTTGCCCGGCAAGGGAAAGGTCCATATCGTGACGATCACCGACAAGCAGTATGGCAACGCGCGCATCTTCGCTGGAAAGAAACGTGAACCAAGCCCGAAAAACCCCGATCAGCTTCTGCTTTTCTGAGCGCGGTACGCTGGTTTTTTGCCGCGCCGGAAAGAAAAAAAGGCCCTGTGGATCAGGGCCTTGAGTGGATATCGACCATAGCCGCTTGGAGATCAGGGGCCAACCGCAACTTCATGGTGCTTACTCCCCTTTAAAGCCGCACCATAGCCGCTTGGAGATCAGGGGCCAACCGCAACTATCTGACCAATTGCGTCGATGCGCTCGCGACCATAGCCGCTTGGAGATCAGGGGCCAACCGCAACCTTGATGACAAGATGACGGCCACTGCCAACACCATAGCCGCTTGGAGATCAGGGGCCAACCGCAACTGATGCGCGCCGCAACCCTTGCCGACATTCACCATAGCCGCTTGGAGATCAGGGGCCAACCGCAACCCCGGCCACGAGTTGAAGCCGCTCGGCTCCACCATAGCCGCTTGGAGATCAGGGGCCAACCGCAACGCTCGTCAGGCACGGGCTCAACGTCAGGCGACCATAGCCGCTTGGAGATCAGGGGCCAACCGCAACGCAGGCGGTCGTGCATCGCGTGCTGCTCGGACCATAGCCGCTTGGAGATCAGGGGCCAACCGCAACTGAGTGTGTGCGAGACCGATGACGGCAGTGACCATAGCCGCTTGGAGATCAGGGGCCAACCGCAACACCGCAGACGGCATCCGTACCGCCACCGAAACCATAGCCGCTTGGAGATCAGGGGCCAACCGCAACTGAAGGCGAAGAGGTGACAGCATGACCGGCACCATAGCCGCTTGGAGATCAGGGGCCAACCGCAACCATAGATGTTGAAGCGTTAGGCGTTTCTTACCATAGCCGCTTGGAGATCAGGGGCCAACCGCAACCTCGCCGGGGTTATCCAGGATGGTGCGCAGACCATAGCCGCTTGGAGATCAGGGGCCAACCGCAACAGAGAACGGCATGATCAGCGTATCCGCGAACCATAGCCGCTTGGAGATCAGGGGCCAAACGATAAAAAAGACCCTGATGCCCGATAACCTACCCAAACACCGCTGGGCCTTCTGGAGCCACGTCGGGTCGATTCTACCGAACTGGGAGGCCCGCAAGGCGTGGCTGGGCGAAAACGAGCATGTCCTTGGTTGGAAGCGAATCGAGCCGGCTCGTCAATCAGAGCCTGATTGATGTGAGGACCGATTGCCTGGCGGCTACGAGTGCGGCCACAGACGTGGGGCACATTTCCGGATTTTCGTGGGGCACATGCACCGAAACGGAGCGGTCTAAGTCTTTGAAAGATTGAAATTTTTAAGCGGAACGAAAAGATGGCGCGCCCGGCAGGATTCGAACCTGCGACCTTTGGAATCGGAATCCAACACTCTATCCAGCTGAGCTACGGGCGCACGCGGCCCGCATGCGAACCGCTGACGTCTCTGTAACCGATGCGGCGAAGTCGGGCAAGCGTGGTGTGCGGTTCACTTTCACGTGACGGTTTCGCGCTTCGTTTACCTCTTGCGGCCTATGGTCCTGCCCGTGATCACAGGATGACGGGAAACCAGTCCCATGCGCGTGCGCTCGGTCGAAACCGCCCTATCTCCCCATTCTTCCCTTGCCCCCCTCCCCGGCAGTCCCGGAGGGCGTGTCGCCTGGGTCGATACCGCCAAGGGCCTGTGCATCATCCTCGTTGTGATGATGCACGTGGTACTCGGCATCGGCGAGCGGATGGGTGCGGAAGGCTTCCTGCATCCCGTCGTCGCCTTCGCCGCACCGTTCCGGATGCCGGATTTCTTCCTGATCTCGGGGCTGTTCCTCGCAAGGGTGATCGATCGCGACTGGCGCAGCTATGCCGACAAGCGTGTCGTGCATTTTCTGTACTTCTATGTGCTCTGGCTGATGATCCAGTCGATCGTGCGTTTCGGCGATGTGGGCGGGGGAACCCTCACCGGGCTTGTCGAACATGTGGCCTGGTCGATGCTGCAACCCTTTTCCACCCTATGGTTCATCTATATGCTGGCGATCTTCTCGGTGGTCACGAAGCTGTTGCGTTTCGTACCCGCCTGGGCCCTGCTGGGCGGAGCGGCGCTGATCGAGATCGCGCCGATTCATACCGGCGCGATCCTGATCGACGAGTTCGCCGCGCGCTACGTCTATTTCCTCGCCGGGTACCTGCTGGCCCCGCAGATTTTCCGTCTCGCCGCGTGGGCCGTGGCGCATAAGCCGGTCGCGCTCGCCGGGCTCGCGCTCTGGGCTGTCGTAAACGGCTTTCTCGCACTCACGCCATCGGGATTGACGGAAACCGGCACGCTTGCTTCGCTCCCGGTCATCAGCCTCGTGGCGGGAAGCCTCGGTGCCGTCGCCATGGTGCTGTTTTCCGCGCTTCTCGCCGGGAGCATGGCCGGTCGCCCGCTCGATTATGCCGGTCGTCATGCGATCGCGGTCTATCTCGCATTCTTCCTGCCGATGGCGGTGACGCGCGAGATCCTTCTGCGGGTGGGCATGATCGAGGATGTCGGGGTGATCTCGCTGATCGTGCTGATCGTCGCAGTCACGACGCCGCTGGTGCTGGAGCGTCTCGTACGCCACACGCCGGCGAAGTTCCTCTTCGTGCGCCCGGCCCTGTTCCGGATCGCGTCGCCACGCGAGAAATCCCGGCCACAGCCTGCCGAATGAAGCGATCCCGGGGATTATTCCCCGGCGGCCAGCGGCTCACAGGCGGTGGCCTGCTTCCAGAAGCCCCGGATCATGTAGATGCCCGCCCCCGAGAAGATCACCATCAGGGCATAACCGATCGTGTTCCCGAGCTCGAACAGGCCGGCAATCGCCCAACCTGCGGCGATCGCAACGCCAAGGACCTGCGTGGCCACGAACACGACCGCACTCACGACAGTCAGGATATTGCCCTGTGCGGCTGGTTTCGGATTGCTCACGATATCGCTCCCTCACATGCTGGAACGGGGAATAAACACTTCGACGTTCCTGTGCAAGCATTGCAGCGCATGCGCACCGGACCATTATCACATGCAGGAGGCATCGTGGCGCGATGATGGCAGGTGCGCGACGTCTGTGGCATCGTCGGCGTGCGCGAATCGCCGATGCATGCCGGCGATCCATACGCGTGCCGATCAAGCCGCAAACACTCTCATGGGACCATGACCCAAAGCGATACACCGAGCTTTTCCAGCCATGCCGTGGCTGCGCCCTCGCTTCATGCCGCCGAGACCGGGGCGCGTATCCTCGCCGAGGGCGGCAATGCCATCGAGGCGATGATCGGCATGGCGGCCACCATCTCCGTGGTCTACCCGCACATGAACGCCATCGGTGGTGACGGTTTCTGGCTGATTCGCTCTCCCGGCGGGCGCGTCGTGGGGATCGAGGCCTGTGGGCCTGCCGGCGCTCGGGCCGAGCCGCGCCTCTATCGTGAAGCGGGGCTCGATGCGATCTGCGCGCGTGGCCCCCTCGCGGCGCTGACGGTGGCGGGAACCGTCGGCGGCTGGCAGAATGCGCGCGACCTTGCACAGGATGCGGGCGGGCGGCTTCCCCTGCGGATCCTGCTCGAAGACGCCATCCGCCATGCCCGCGAGGGCTATCCGGTCGCAGCCTCCGAGCAGCGCTACTGGGATCGGGAAGAGGGGGGTGCGACGCTCGCCGCGCTCACGGCGATTCCGGGTTTTCTCGACAGTTTCGCCATCAATGATGCCGCGCCACGTGCAGGTGCCATCCGGCGTCAGCTGCGCCTTGCCGATACTCTCGGTCAGCTCGCTCATGCCGGTCTCGACGATTTCTATCGGGGCGATGTCGGGCGCGAGCTCGCCACCGATCTGGAGCGGGCGGGCTCACCGGTGACTCGCGCGGATCTCGCCGGGTATCGTGCGCAGCGCGTCGCACCGCTCGCAATGCGTCTGCGGGATGCGAGCCTGTGGAACTTCCCGCCACCGACCCAGGGCCTCGCTTCCCTGATCCTGCTCGGCATTTTCGATCGCCTCGGCGTGGCGCAGCCTGAAAGCCTCGCGCATCATCACGGGCTGATCGAGGCGGTGAAGCGGGCTTTCGCCATTCGCGACCGGGTGGTCACCGATCCCGCCTTCCTGCGTGAGGATCCCGATGCCTGGCTCACGCCCGAGGCGATCGCACGGGAAGCCGCCGCCATCGATGCGGGACGGGCAGCGGCGTTCCCGTTGAGGGCCGATCACGGCGATACGGTCTGGCTGGGAGCGATGGATGCCGAGGGCTGGGCTGTATCCTTCATCCAGTCGGTCTACTGGGATTACGGATCCGGCTTCGTGCTTCCCGCCACCGGTGTGCTTTGGCAGAATCGCGGAATGTCCTTCTCGCTTGATCCGCGTGCGCGCAATTCGCTGCGGCCGGGCCGCAAACCCTTCCATACGCTCAATCCGGCGCTAGCCGCCATGGATGACGGGCGTGTTCTCTCCTATGGCTGCATGGGCGGCGACGGCCAGCCGCAGACACAGGCGCAGATCTTCACGCGCTATCGCTTTGGCACGGGCCTCGCCGAGGCTCTGGATGCGCCGCGCTGGCTGCTCGGGCGCACCTGGGGGCAGGAATCGACCACGCTGAAGCTGGAAAACCGTTTCGATCCCGATCTCGTCGCCGGGTTGCGGCGTCTCGGGCAGGAAGTAGAGGTGCTGGACGAGCCTTACAGCGATGTTCTCGGTCATGCCGGCATGCTCGTGCGATATCATGCATCCGCCGGCGTGCGAATCGAAGCGGCCCATGATCCGCGCGCCGATGGCGGTGCGCAAGGTGAATGAACGAGGGCAGGATCAGGCAATGACCCGGCGTTACGCAGTCTATCTTGCGCCATTTCCGCAGACGCTTCTGTGGGATTTCGGGTGCCGCGTGCTCGGATACGACGCCGAGACCGGACGCGATGTCGCGCAGATCACCCCGGCGGGCATGGCTCCTGCGCGGTTCCGCGAACTCACCCGGGAGCCCCGGCGCTATGGTTTCCATGCCACGATCAAACCGCCGATGCGTCTCGCCGAAGGCCGGAATGAAGCGGAGCTGATTGCGGCCCTGCGGGCGTTCTGCGCGGCCCGTGAGCCTTTCCTTCTGCCACAGCTCATGCTCTCCCGGCTGGGGCATGATGCGGATCGTGCGGCGTTCTTCGCACTTGTGGAGCCGGAGCCGACGGCATCATTGCTCGCACTGGAACGTGACGCGGTGATCGGTTTCGACGGGTTTCGCGCGCCGCTCGATGGGGCAGAGCGCGCGCGGCGCAGGCCGGAGACGCTGAGCGCGCAAAAACGGGCGCTGCTCGACCGCTACGGCTATCCCGGCGTTCTCGAGGCCTTCCGTTTTCACATGACCCTGACCGGGCGGGTACCCGCCGATGAGGCCGACATGATCGCGGATGATCTGAGCCGCCGCCTGACCGGGTTGCCGCGACCCCTCTCCCTCGCGGTCGATCACCTCGCCCTGTTTCGCCAGGATGGCGATGCGCCTTTCGAGATCATCGCACGCATCCCGTTCGGCCCGGCGGCGCGACCGTGACAGGTTGAGGCATGTCAAGGCGAAGGATCACGATCTGATGGATGATCCATCCTTTGGTGCTGAAGACGCTGCGGCTTGTCGCCGGGGGGAGACGGGGACGCAGACGGGAGGATGCCATGATCACCTTGGAGGATTGTATCGGCCTGTGTGACCTGTCGCCCGAGGAAGTCGCGGCGATCGCCGAGCATGAGCATGTGCCGGAAATCGTTGCCGCGACACTCGGCGCCTATCTCCTGCATGAGCAACACGGGGTGGAGCGGATTCGCGACATGATGATCGAGGATATCCGCGTCGCCGTACGCCGGCATGATGTGGCCCATGCGCGCCAGTTGGTCGCGGCCCTGCGCCATTTCATGATCGAGCATCCCGGGCTGGTCCTGCGCGGATAGAGGCCTTTCCAAGGCGTTGTTCGGGCGCATCATTTGATCCGCCAGCCGAACCCGCCTGACGGAATGACATGCTGGTGGGGTGTTGCCCCGCTTCAGGAGCCGGAGAGGCCGAGCCGGCGCATCTTTTCCCAAAGGGTGGTGCGGGAGATGCCGAGCTTCGCCGCTGTCTCCTGGATTCCGCCGTCTGTCGCGTCCAGCGTCGCCGCGATATGCGCGCGTTCCGCCGCGTCGCGCACCTCGGCCAGCGTCATGTCGATGGTGGTTTGCGCGATGCCGGAGCCCGCAGCCACATCCCTGCCCTTCAGCATGTCCGGGTGATCGGGAAACAGGTCGTGCAGCCCCAGTTGCGGCCCGTCGGCGAGCGCCGCGGCACGGTCGATGCGGTTTTCCAGCTCGCGTACGTTTCCCGGCCAGTCATAGGCGTTCGCGGCGTCGAGCGCCTGCGGCGAGACGCTCACCGCCTCGCCGCGCAGGCGCGGACCGGCAACCGCGAGGAAGCGCGCAATCAGCGGCGCGATCTCTTCAGGCCGCTCGCGCAGCGGCGGCATGCGCACGGTGACCACATTGATGCGGTACCACAGATCCTCGCGGAACTTGCCGGCGGCGATCTCGGCCTCGAGATCACGATGCGTGGCGCAGACGAGGCGGGCGGCGAAGGTGACGGGTCGGCTGCCGCCCACCCGCATGAATTCACGCTCCTGTACAAGCCGAAGCAGCTTTGCCTGCAGCGCGGGGTTGAGCTCGCCGATCTCGTCGAGGAAGAGCGTGCCCGTGCCAGCTTTCTCGGCAAAGCCGAGATGGCGCTCGACTGCACCGGTGAAGGCGCCTTTCTCATGGCCAAAGATGGCCGAATCGACCAGTTCCGGCGCAAGCGCGGCGCAGTTCACCGCGATGAAGGGCGCCTCGCGCCGGCGACTCTGCGCATGCAGAAAGCGCGCGGCGATCTCCTTGCCGGTCCCGGTCTCGCCGAGCAGCAGCACCGGCAGATCGACATCCGCGACCCGCTCCAGCGTGCGCCGGATCGTGGCGGAGGCGGGCGACAGGCCGAAACTGGCGAAGGAATCCTCGGTCTGCGATCCGTTCGGCAGCACACTGATACGGGTGGCGTTACGCAATGCCTCGACGACTTCGTCGAGATCGAAGGGCTTGGTGAGATAATCCCGTGCCCCGGCCCGCACCAGCCGCACGGCCTGGTCGATATCGCCATAGGCAGTCATGAACAGGGTCGGCACGGCACCGATGCGGGCGAAGATCTCGCGCATCAGGTTCTCGCCGTCGCGATCGGGCAGGCGGATGTCGCACATCACCGCATCGGGGCGCTGGCGCCCGACGATACCGAGAGCCGTCGCAGCGTCTGCGGCGAGGCGGGCATCATGGCCTTCCAGCCTCAGGCGCTGCAGCAGTGAGCGCCCGAGGATCTCGTCATCCTCAACGATCAGGATCATGGCGGGGCGGCTCATGCGGCGCCCTCCCGTTCCGGCGCGGGATGATGCGGCGCGTCCGAGGCGCTGCCGTGCGGCCCTGTCGGGATGCGCACGGTTACCCGGGTGCCCTCGCCGGAGAGCGAACGCACCTTGACGCGCCCGCCGAGATCCTCCAGCAGGCGCATCACCATCCACAGGCCGAGACCCTTGTGTTCGGCCATGGCGGCCTTGCGGGCGCCGTCGCGCAGGAAGGCGACGATCGCATCGGGCATGCCCTGTCCCGTATCCTCGATCTCGAACAATGCCTCATGCGCGCTCTGCGTGACGGTCAGCCCGACCCGGCCTGCCTCGACAGAGACCTTGCAGGCATTGATCAGGAGGTTGAGCAGGATCTGCCGCAAGGCCTCGGCATCGATTGCGATGGGCTGCATTGCGTCGATTCGCCAGTCGAGGGAAAGCTGGCGCCGGCGCGCTTCGGGGCCGACAAGCGTCTGCAGGTCGTCCAGATCCTCGCGGGTGAAGCGCATCCGCCCGCTGGCCGGGCGATAGGTTGCGAGCATCGTATCGGCCACGCGTGAAATCGAGCGCAGGCCCCGTTCGATCAGGTCGAGCGTCTCGCGACGCACCGCTTCGTCCTCGCCGAAACGGCGAAGGGTGGAAACGGCATTGAGCAGGCCGGCGAGCGGATTGCGCACCTCATGGGCGAGACCGGCGGCGAGCTTGGCGAGCAGCGCGTTGCGCTCCTTCTCGCCGGTGCTCACAAGTGCGGCGGAACGCGCATCCTCGGCCTCGCGCCGCGCCGCGAGGGCTTGCGTCAGCGGCCCGATCTCGGCCGATACCGCGATGGCGCGCTGGCCGGCGGGGTCGTATGCATCCGCAAGTTCGCGTGCGATGGCCGGCAGCGGTGCCAGCGCCCTGCGGGTGAAGAGATAGGTCAGCAATGCAGCAATCCCGGCCAGAATGAAGGTCGCGATCAGCGCCGTGCGCTCCATCAAGGCGCGCGCCTCGTGGATTTCCGCCGTATCGAGGGCTGCCGCAACGAGGAGGCTGCCTTCCTCGAGGCTGTAGTGCCGACCGGCGAGTGCACGGCTGCCATCTCTCGCGATGGTGAACCGGAGAGCACCGGGCGGTTCGGCGCGCAGCAAAGTCACGAGATCGGCAATCTCGCGATCATCGCCGTCGCCGGGGGTCAGGACATGCAAGGTGCCGGCGCCGTCGATCCAGCGCAGCCCGAGCCCTTCATCGGCAAGCGCCTCACGCACCCGCAGCTTGCCGCCCAGAAGCGCGCGCGCCGCGTCCGGCCCGTCCGCAAGCGAGAGCGCCACGCCGTCGGCGACGGCGTCAAGGAAGATCGCGGCCTTGCTCTCCAGCGCCCGGATCTCGCGATCCTCCTGCAGGAGCAGCGCGATCTGCGTCGTCGCCAGTGCCACCAGGAACATGGCGAGCGATGCGCCGAACGGCAGCGTGAGAGTCAGCGGCCAGCGCCGCACGACGACTTTCGCCATGGCTTCTCATGCGCTCCCCTGATACGAGCCCGACGCGCCGATGCGCACGCCCCGGCTGACATCATCGATCACGACGCACCCGACGCATGCCGCGCCGCAAGACTCAGCCGACCAGCACGTCCGCGCGAAAGCCCGGCACGATGCGATCCTGCCAGAATTCACCGGCTTCATGAACCTGTCGCGCCGGCGGTGCGCTCATGATCACGGCGCAGGCCGATGCCGGGACCACATCCGACAATGTCAGTTCAAGCGCGTTCTCTTCCGCGAAAGCCGCGATTGCCTCGGTTTGTTCGGCGTTCGGTCGGCCGGTGAGGAGGATGTCCTTCGCGTCCCAGAGCCTCGATCCGAGCGCCCAGAGGGCAAGGCTGTGCAACGCATCGGAGCCGTCATGCAGGATCGCGACGGGCCCGCTTGCCTGCGCCGTGCCGATGAACAGGGTCGCACCGGCATGGCGTTCGGCGAGCGCAAACAGCTTGTCGCCGGGCCGGGATTCGCCGGCGGGCAGGCCGAGATCCGCCCCGTGATCGCACCAGCCCTCGCAGGGCAGCAGCAGCAATTCGCGCGCCTGTGCATCGCAAGCCGGGATCAGCGTGAGCGGATCGCCCTCCTCGTAGGTGAGCGAGAACGGTACGCGGCTTTCCGCTGTCACACCCTGCGTTTCGGCGAGCGTCCCGGCCAGGGCCGAGCGGATCACCTCGCCGGGATCAGGCACCTTGGCCCGGGTGATGCAGTCCTCGTCGATGACGGCGATTCCGGATAGCGGCACCGAACGGGCATGGGCGAGGGTTTCCGCCCGCCGCGCAATGGCCTTGGCGTCGGGGCCGAAGATGGCGAAACGGACCGCGTCATAGCCGGGTTTCGCGAATGCGTCCGTCTCCGCCGCCCTGCGTGCCGTATCGGGCTTTGCCGCAGCGCCGGCATGGTCCGTTGCGCCGCCCAGCATCGACTCCATCCGGCGCTCGAAGGCAGCCTCGCCGCGCGCTTCGAGCGGCACCTCGCAACGTGGCAGCACGCCTTCGAGCGCATCTTCGCTGCTTTCCAGCGGTGCACCGGAAATATACGAGGCGCGCCCCAGCAGGTGACCGGCCACGGGCAGCGTCGCCAGCAGGAAAAGAAAGGTGATGCCGGCGACTATGACGGCATCCGTCTGCCCCATATCGATGGCGACGCCCACGAGGACGAGGCCCGCGCCGAGCGTGCCGGCCTTGGTCGAGGCATGCATGCGCTGGAACGGATCCACGAAGCGCAGCACGCCGATCGTCGCCACGCAGAGAAAGCCGACGCCGACGAGCTTGAAGAGAAAGGCGAGAAGCGCGAGCATCAGGACTTCCTTTCCTTCTTCTCGAGGAAGGAGGCGAGGGCCACCGTGGCGAGGAAGGCGATGAGCGCGACGCCGAGCCCCACATCAAGGAATTCACGCCGCAACGTCACCGCCGCCGTCAGCGCGCAGGCAGCCACCGCGATGCCGGTCAGCATGTCGAGGGCGACGAAGCGATCGGCATAGCCGGGCCCCACGATCATGCGCACGGCAGCGCCGACCAGGGCGATGACCAGAATCACCAGCATCACGACGGATGCGCCGGTGACGAAAGCATCGATGGATTCAAACATCTTCGATCCTCCGGATCAGCCCCTCGAAGGTTCCCTTGATATCCTGCGCCACGGCTTCGACGCCGGGATTGTCGAGCACGTGCACATAGAGCGTCTTGCGGTCATCGGAGACATGCAGAGAGGTGGTGCCGGGGGTCAGCGAGACCAGATTGGCCAGCGTGGCGATGCCCAGATCCGTGCGCAGATCGAGCGGCACCGCCACCACGGCCGGTTTCAGGCTCTCCAGCGGTGACAAGGCCGCGATGGCCACGCGCGAGGCGGACTGGATCAGCGCGATGATGAAGACGACGAAGAGCTGGCCGAGCAGAGCCAGACGAAGCGGATTCAAGAGCGCCATCACCGAACCTCCTCCTCAACGCCGTCCACCGGGCCGTTATCGATCATCTCCGACTCCGCAGCCTCACCCGCGATCAGCGCTCCGGCTTCCGCAGCCGCCTCGGCGCCGAAGACCGGAGCAATATAGAGCGGCGGATCGACCAGCACCTCGGCGGCGTTGCGGGCATAGGTGACAAAGGGATCGGCGAAGAGGCCGATGGTCATGGTCACCGCGCCCAGCATCGCGATCGGGATGATGAAGGCCAGGGGGACATGACGCCGCCGCGACGGCTTCACCGGCGAGGCTTTCCAGAACGCTTCCATCCAGATCTTCATCATCGAGAACAGCGTCAGCACGCCCACGACCAGCGCCACGGCGGCAAGACCGTAATACTCGGCCCGCAGCGAGGCGTCGATTACCAAGAACTTGGCCCAGAAGCCCGAGAGCGGCGGCAGGCCGGCCAGCGACAGGGCCGGGATCAGGAAGAGTACCGCGAGCCAGGGATGCGATTTCAGCAAGCCCCCGGTCTTGCGCAGATCATCAGAGCCCCCCGCCGCGCGGATCGCGCCCGCAAGCAGGAACAGGTTCGCCTTCACGATGATGTGGTGGATGATGTAGAAAGAGGCGCCGGCCCAGGCGATCGGCGTGGCGATGGCGAGCCCCATCAGCATGTAGCCGATCTGGCTGATGATGTGGAATGACAGAATACGCCGGATGTTCCACTGCACCGCCGCGCCGAACACGCCCGTGATCATCGTCATCGCCGCGATGAAGGTGAAGACGTAGCGCAGCGTCTCGCCCTCGATCAGGAAGAGCAGCGTGAAGGTGCGGAAGGTGGCATAGACACCCACCTTGGTGAGCAGCCCGGCGAAGATCGCCCCCACCGCGAAGGTTGCGGTATGGTACGAGGCCGGCAGCCAGAAGAACAGCGGAAACAGGCCGGCCTTGATGGCGAAGGCCGCGAGAAACAGCATCGCCGCCGTCATCAGGCCCGGTGTCATCGTCATGCCCGGCAGGACACGCGCCAGATCCGCCATGTTCAGTGTCCCCGCAGCGCCGTAAAGCAAAGCGAGGCCGATCAGGAACAGGATTGTCCCGAACAGGTTGAGGATGCCATATTTGATGGTGCCATCGAGTTGCTCGCGGCTGCGGCTGATCACCAGCAGGCCAAGCGAGGTGATGAGCATCACCTCGAACCAGACATAAAGGTTGAAGGCGTCGCCGGTGAGGAAGGCGCCGTTCACGCCCGTGATCATCCCGTGAAACAGCGGGTAAAACCCGGCGCGCTCATGACGTGCGCGCACGTCGTAGAAGCCGAAGATCCCGACCGTCAGCGCCAGCAGACCGGTGATTGCGACGAGCGCGGCGGCCAGCGGATCGGCCACGAAACTGATGCCGAAGGGGGGAGCCCAGCCACCGAACTGCTTGGCGATGACGCCATGCTCCACCACGGTCATGGTCAGCTTCACCGAGGCGGCGAAGAGCAGTACCAGACCGATGAAGCTGATGATGCGCTGGGCCTTGATATTGTACCAGAAACAGGCCGCGAGCGCCGCCGTCGTGATCGGGATCAGGACGGGCCAGAGCAGATCCAGCTGATCAGCCATTGGTCTTCACCTCGTCGCTCTTCCTGCCGGCGGCAGCGGGTTCTTCGGCGGGTCTTCCTTCGGCGGGTCTTCCTTCGGCAGGTCTTCCGTCCGGTGGCAGGAAGGGCGAGCCCATATCCTCCGCCGCCGTCATCTCGCGCGCATCGAGCGTATCGAGGCGCTTGTAGGCGGCGACCAGAAGCGCCACCGCGAAGGCGGTCAGGGCGAAGCCGATGACGATTGCCGTCAGCGCCAGAGCCTGGGGCAGGGAATTGGCGGCATCCAGCGCGAGTTGCTTGTCGCCCAGCGGAATCACTGCCGGCTGCATTGCGCCGATGCGCCCGGAGAAGAAGATCAGGAAGATCGCCCCGTTGGTCAGGAGGGCGAGGCCCAGGATGATGCGCACCACATGGCGCGACAGCATCAGATAGAGCCCGCAGCCCGAATAGGCGGCGATCGCGGCAGCGTAGAGGAAAGTCATCCCTGCTCCTCTTCGTAGAGGCGGAACATGAAGGAGAGCACCCCGCCGACGACGACGAAATAGACGCCGATATCGAAGACGAGTGTCGTGCCGAGCTTGAGATCGAAAAGGCCGAGCGACAGTTCCAGCCATTGATGCTGGAGATAGGAACCGTTGAGGACGACGCCGGGCAGGCCGCTCACGGCGGCGAGCACGAGCCCGGCGCCCATCAGCACTGCCGGATGAATCCACAGGCGCCTGCGCGCCTCCTCGGCGCCGGCGGCGAAGGCGAGGGTGGCGAAGGCCGCCGCGCCCATCAGCCCGCCGACGAAGCCGCCGCCCGGCTCGTTATGGCCGCGCAGCAGGATCCAGAGCGAGACCAGCAGCATGACGATGAAGAAGATCCGCGTCGAGGCGACGAGAATGATGGAACGCATGGATCAGCTCCCCTTCGCCGGCATGTCGGCCGGTTTCTTCCTCGCCACATTGTGACGCCGCAGCAATGCCCAGGCGCCGAGGGCGGCGAAAGCGACGACAGCGATTTCGCCGAAGGTGTCGAGCGCGCGGAAATCCACGAGGATGACGTTGACCACGTTGCGCCCGAAAGCCTCGGTGTAACTCGCCTGCGCGAAATATTCCGGGATCACGGGGTTGAACGGCACCGCCGCGATCCACAGCACGCTGGCGAAGATGGCGAGCGCGAAGACGCCCGCCAGCACCGCGTCGAAGCTGCGCTCGCCACGGCTGCGTGTGGTACGGAATACGAGCGGCAGGCGCAGCAAAACTGCGGTGACGATCACCATGAACAGGGTCTCGACCGAGAACTGGGTCAGCGCCAGATCCGGCCCGCCATTGAGCAGGAAGACGAGCGCGAGGCCATAGCCGGCCAGGCTGACACCGATGATTGCCGTGACCAGCGAGGTCGTCAGCGCCGCAACGATGCTGCCGACGATGATCAACCCGGTCACGCCGATCATGTAGATGCTGAAATCCTCATGCGGGACGCTGGGGAAGACAGGCCCCTGGCCCGCGATCAGCCCATAGCCCATGGCGAAGGTGACGACGGTGGCGATCACCACGGTATAGATGCGCAGATCGCCGTTCTGCAGCCGCAGCGTCGACCAGCGTGCCAGCGCAAGGGTGCTGTCCAGCACCCAGTAATAACCGCGATCCGTGAGCAGGCGGTCGAAGATGCGCCGACGGCGCAGGGCGATATGGATCGGATTCCAGTATTTCGCCAGAAGCAGGCCGAGCGCGACGACAAGCGCCGAGAGCGCGAGCATCGGCGTCAGCCCGTGCCAGAGATAGAACGAGGCGTCGAGCGGCTCCCCATAGATCGCGGAGGCCGCCGGCTGGATCAGGCTCTTGGCGACCAGCCCGGGAGCGAGGCCGAAGATAAGCCCGGTAATGCCGAGTATCACCGGGCCCACCGTCATCCCCGTCGCTTCGCCATGATGCACGTGCAGCTCGCGGCGGGCCGGGCGGAAGAAGGGGCGCATCACCACCACGACCGCGATCGCCACCATGACCGTGTTGACCAGGACGCCGATCAGCACGGCGATCGTGGTGAAGGTGGATTCGAGCTGGGCTTCGAAGAGGTATTCCTTGGAGATGAAGCCGACCGATGGCGGCAGGCCTGCGGCGGAAATCGCGGCAAGCACCGTTGCGCCCGCCGTGATCGGCAGGACCGATGCCAGCCCCCCGAGCCGGCTGAGCCGCGGCTCGCCGGTGGCGTGGATGACGATGCCGGCGCAGAAGAACAGGGCTGCCTTGTAGAGCGCATGCGCCAGGATGAAGCCGACGGTCGCCACCGCCGCGACCTCGCCCTCGAGACCGATCAGCATGGTGATGGTGCCCAGCGAGGCCACGGTCGAGAAGGCCAGCACCGCCTTGAAGGCCGTCGAGCGCAGGGCCTGAAGCGCGGCGATCAGCATGGTCGCGCCCCCGAAGGCGACCAGCGTCGGGCCGAACCAGGCGGCCTGGCTGAAGATCGGCGCCATCGTGGCGAGCA
>Ga0076930_100940_pt1 | contig 19699 bp, 17 predicted proteins | sample HotLakConsoUCCRE_FD_71149 | JGI IMG/M metagenome (GOLD analysis project Ga0076930, IMG submission 71149) | Hypersaline microbial mat communities from Hot Lake, Washington, USA - Hot Lake Consortium UCC-RE (version 3) (version 3) ...
AGGGCGACATCATCCACAAGACCATCGCCATCGAATCCGGCGCCCATTTCGAGGGCTCGGTGCAGCGCCAGGACGATCCGCTCTCCACGAGCGGCAGCGCGAAACCGAAGGCTCCGCCGCCCGCGGCCGCCCAGGACAAGTCCTGATCCTCCGACCCGCGCCTCCGGGCGCTCCGGTGAGGCCCCGCATGCGCGGGGCCTTTTGCGTTTGCGCGCCTTACGGTCCCTTCGCCTGCCTCAGGACGGAACCGGCGTCGCCAGCGCCCGGCGGTAGAGATGCCAGGTCGCATGGCCGAAAACCGGCAGCACGATGACGAGACCCAGGAACCAGGGCAGCAGCGCCAGCAGCGTTGCCACGGCGATCAATGCGGCCCAGGCGCCCATCACCACGGCATTCGCCTTCACGGTCTGAACGCTCAGGATCATCGCCGTGACGAAATCCACCTCCCGGTCCAGAAGCAGCGGCAGGCTGACCACGGTGAGAGAGAAGAGCAGAAACGCCAGCACCCCGCCCACGGCCACCTCCACCCCGATCATCATCAGCCCCCGGGGCGTGAGGAACGCTTCCCAGCTCTCGCTGATGTTGGTCATGACCGAGAGCCCCATGAAGAGCGCGAAGATCATGTGGGCGAGAAAGGTCCAGAACAGAAAATAGATCACGATGATCGCGCCCATCCACGGAATCTGCCGCCCGCGCTCGGCCCAGACCACGCCGAGAACACCGCCCCAATCGAGCCGCTCCCCCGCCTCCAGCCGCCGCGACACCTCGTAGAGCCCGACCGCCGCGAAGGGCGCGGCCAGCGGGAACCCGAGGGAGGTCGCGAGCGTCCAGGTCACATGCCCCGCGCCGAGCCAGACCATGAGGAACCCGCCCAGCACGTAGACGGCCGAGAAGAACACGCCGAACGCCGGCGCGGCCCGGAAATCCGCCACGCCCCGGCCGATACAGGTCCGCAGGTCCGCCATGGTCACCTGTCGCACCTCCGGCCGCGGCGAGGCCGGCGGCGGGACGGCACCACTCATCGCATCGCTCATCGCCCGCTCCTCCTGCGCCAAGCCTCGCCATCCTCCCGCGACCCGTCAAGCACCTGCCGCGCCCCGGCCTGCACCGGCGCAGCGCCCGCTGATTTTTCTGGCCGCAAATATCCCGGGGGGCTGCGAAAGCCCCGGGCTTTCGCCGGGGGGCAGCGCCCCCCTGCCCTGCGCCGCCGCAGGCGGCGGAGGGCGCAACCAGCGCGGCCGAAGGCCGCTCCGCGACCTTACCCTTCCGCAACCCTGCGCGGCGCCAGGACTCCGAGGCAGGCCTCCACCTGCGCCTCCGTGGGCACCGCGCCCGACAGTTCCAGCACCGGCTCGCTGCGCGTCGACAGCCAGCTCAGGTGACGGTGCAGCGACCGCCCGCCGAAATAGGGATCGTCATAGGAGGACGCCCAGTCGAGAAAGGCGCGATGGGTGCGCTCCATGTCGCCGCCCGGGGCCACCCTGTCCCCGAACCGCGCCTGCTCGCGCCGTCTCAGCCGCAGCATCCTCTGCGCGGTCGGGAGCCGCAGGAAGACGACGAGATCAACCTCCGTCAGCACCGGATCGCCCCAGCCATCCGCCGAGCCCGAGAGCACCCAGCCCCCCGGCCCCTGCGCCGCGCCAAGGAGCGCCAGGCGTTCCGCCACACCCCGCTTCGCGGTATAGGGCGGGTCCACGGGAGCCCAGTAGAAATCGTCGGTATCGAGATGCGTTACGCCGAGCGCCGCGGAAAGCGCCCGTCCCAGGGTCGTCGTCCCGGTGCCGGCGCCTCCGGTGATGTAGATACGGAGGCTCAAGCCTACTCCTCGGCCCGCGCCTCGGCCCGGGACTTGCCCGAGACCTCCTGCGCCAGCGTCGCCGCCATGAACCGGTCGAGATCGCCGTCGAGCACGCCCGAAGTGTCCGAGGTCTCCACCCCCGTGCGCAGGTCCTTCACCATCTGATAGGGCTGCAGCACGTAGGACCGGATCTGGTTGCCCCAGCCCGCGCTGCCTTTCGCGTCATGGGCCTCCTGGATCGAGGCGGTCCGGCGCTCCAGTTCCATCTGGTAGAGCCGCGACTTCAGCGCCTTCATCGCGATGTCGCGGTTCTGGTGCTGCGATTTCTCGGAACTCGTCACGACGATCCCCGTGGGCGCATGGGTGATCCGCACCGCCGAATCGGTGGTGTTCACGTGCTGGCCGCCCGCGCCCGAGGAGCGGTAGGTATCGATGCGGATGTCGGCAGGGTTCACCTCGATCTCGATATTGTCGTCCACCACCGGATAGACCCAGACGCTGGCAAAGGAGGTCTCCCGAGTTCCCTTGCCGAAGGGGCTGATCCGCACCAGCCGGTGCACGCCGCTTTCGGACTTGAGCCAGCCATAGGCATTCGGCCCGGAGATCTTGTAGCCCGCCGACTTGATGCCGGCCTCGCCGCCCGCTTCCTCGGATTGCAGCTCCACCTTGTAGCCATGGGCCTCGGCCCAGCGGACATACATCCGCTGCAGCATCTGCGCCCAGTCGCAAGCCTCGGTGCCGCCCGCGCCTGCGTTGATCTCGAGGAAGGTGTCGTTGCCGTCCGCTTCGCCGTCCAGAAGCGCCTCGAGCTCCTTCTGCCCCGCCCGCGCCTTCAGGGCGCGCAGGGCCTCCTCCGCCTCGCCCACCACATCGGCGTCGCCCTCCGCCTCGCCCATCCCGATGAGCTCGATATTGTCGGTGAGTTCCCTCGCGATGCTCTCGTAGGTCTCGATCGAATCGAGCAGCGCCTGCCGATCCCGCATCAGCTTCTGCGCGCCCGCAGGGTCGTTCCACAGCGTCGGGTCCTCGACGCGCGCGTTGAACTCCTCGAGCCGGTGCGCCGCCGTCTCCCGGTCCATCCGCTGGGCGAGCAGGCCCAGCGACTTGCGGATGTCCTCGACGATACTCTGGATCTCGGCGCGCATGGTGCCCTCTCTGCGGTCTGGGAGCCCTGATAGACAATGCGTATTTCCGTCACAAGGGAGGCCGCGGACAGGGGGCCCTGCGACGTGAGGGGCCGCGACTGCGCCCCGGACCGACGGGATTAACCAAACAGCAACCAATTTCGCTCAAATGGTAAAGGCGGCCGGGGCGGCCGGCGCCCGGACAACCCGAGACGAGGGGACGAAGCGACCGATGTTCACGACCAGACTTCCTCTTGCCCTCCTCGCGCTCGCGCTGCTCTACCCGGGCCTCTCCCCGGCCCAGACCCGCGTCGAGGCGCCCCCGACGCTGAGGGCGGCTCTTCCGGCCCAGCTCTCCTTTCCCGCGACCTTCGGCGTTCCGAGCGCGGTAGCCCCCCGCGCCGGAACCGCCTTCGTCGGCGCCAGTTTCGCCAGCCCTCGTGCCGGCATAAAGGGGTTCGGCCCCGACGGCGATCTCGTCCTCGGCTACAATGTCGGCGATCCGGTCGATGGCGTCAGCCTGACCTTCGGCCTTGCGCTCACCGGGCTGGAGCCGTTCGGCAACGCGGGCGCGCTCAGTCTTTCCGCCTCGAGGCTCTTGCGCGCGGGCGGCGCGTCGGCGACCTTCGCCGGGGTCTCGCTTTCGAACCTCGCCCCCTGGGGGGAAGCCGCGGACCGGCCCGAGATGTCCGTGCTCTACGTCTCCCACCTGGTCGGCCTCTCCACCCCGAATGCCGAACTGCCGCTCCAGATCAGCCTCGGCTACGGCACCGACACGACCCGCGCCGCGGACGGCTCGGGCCGTCTCGATGACGGCGTCTTCTTCGGTCTGGGCCTCGGCCTGACCCCGCTCCTGAGCGGCAGCGTCTCCGCCACCGAAACCCAGGTCAATCTCGGCACGACGGTCTCGATCCCGCGGACCGGGGCCAGCCTCAGCCTTGGTATCCTCGACGCCGCCGACGCGACCGACCACCGGCAGGTCAGCCTCTCCATCGGTCTCGCCTTCTGACCGCCCTCCCTAAAGGACATGCGATGCCCGTGAAACCCCTCGTCCTCGCCTCGGCCCTCTGCCTTGCCTTTCCCGCCGCCGCCACCGCCGGCGACACGGTGACCGAAAACCTTCCCGGCGGTGCGGCACAGCTTCCGGTCGCCGGCGCCACGGCCGCCCAGATCAATGCAGCGGGCCTGCCGCTCATGATCGCCCCCGGCGGTCAGCCGCCCCCCGCGACCTCAGGCTCCGCCGCCCCGCCCGTGCCCGTGGTCGCGGCACCCCCCGGCACCTTCGTCCTGACAAGCGCCCGCGGCCGATCCTTCGCCACCGCCTCGCCCTTCATTGGTCGGGTCCTGAATTTCTACACCGCCCCGTAGGGTGCGCGCTCACGCGCACCGCCCGGCGCCCGGCCTCAGTACAGCCCGCCCGAGGACAGCGTCCCGAAGGACGCCCGCGGGCCGACCTCCACGTTGCGCCCGGTGGAGGTGGTCACCGTGGTCGACACACCCCGCGCCGCACTCACCTCGTCCACCAGCGGCAGATCGCCCGCCATGGCGAAGCCGCCGTCAAAGGTGATCCCGAAGATCGGCTCCTCGCCGGGGCGGAAGCACTCGTTGACCACATTGCCGCCCGAGGCGCCCGATGGCAGGCGCGCGCCGGTAAAGCGGTCGATCGGAATGAACTGGCAATCCTCCGGCACCGCGAACTCAGCGCCGCCGTAGCGCCCGATCGCCTCGGCCATGAAGCGGTTGAAGACCGGCCCGCAGAGCCCGCCACCCGAAGCGCCCGACCCGAGGCTCCGCGGCGTGTCGTATCCGATGTAGCAGCCCGCCACGATGTTCGAGGAGAAGCCCACGAACCAGACGTCCTTCGCGTCGTTGGTGGTCCCGGTCTTGCCCGCGACCGGCACCGGCAGGTTCACCGTGCGCGCCGCAGTCCCGCGCTCGACCACGCCCTCGAGCATCGACACGAGCTGGTAGGCGGTGATCGGATTGATCACGCGCTCCCGGCTCGAGGTGATCCGCGGCGCCTGACCCTCCGGCAGATCGGCGACCGTGCAATCGACGCAGGTGCGCTGGTCATGGCGATAGACGGTGCGCCCGTAGCGGTCCTGCACCCGGTCCACCAGCGTGGGCTCCACCCGCTCGCCGCCATTGGCGAACATCGCATAGGCGGCGACCATCTGGAACAGCGTGGTCTCGTCGGCGCCAAGGGCCGTCGACAGGACCCGGGACATGTTGTCGTAGACGCCGAACCGCTCCGCATAGCGCGCCACCGTGTCCATCCCGATCTCCTGGGCGAGGCGGATGGTCATCAGGTTCCGCGACTGCTCCACCCCGGTGCGCATCGGCGTCGGCCCGTAGAACTGGTTTGAGGCGTTCTGCGGCCGCCACAGGCCCTGGGGCGTGTTGATCTCGATCGGCGCGTCCACGATGATCGAGGCCGGGGAATAGCCGCTGTCCAGCGCCGCCGCGAAGACGAAGGGCTTGAACGCGGAGCCCGGCTGCCGCTGCGCCTGGGTCGCGCGGTTGAAGACCGAATCCTGGTAGCTGAACCCGCCCTGCATGGCGATTACGCGGCCGGTGTTGACGTCCATCGCCATGAAGGCGCCCTGCACCTCCGGCACCTGCCGCAGGGTCCAGCGGATCAGGCTGCCGTCCGAGTCGCTGGTCATCTGGCGCACATGCACCACGTCGCCTGTCTCGAACTCCGCGAAGAAATCGCCCGGCAGCCAGGAGATATCCTCCCGCGGCACGCTCACCCGGTCCGCGACCCCCTCGACACCGAGGATCATCTGGCCGTCCTGCCGCTCGATCACCACGGCCGGCAGCCAGCGGCTTTCCAGCACGATATCCCGCGCCACGTCCGTCTCGGCCAGCGCCTCGCGCCATGCGGCTTCGTTCTCGAGCAATGCCGGGTCGATGCTCTCACCCGTCCCGCGCCAGCGTCCCAGGCTCCGGTCATAGCTCTCCAGCGCGATCCGCAGGCTCTCCGTGGCGACTCCCTGCATATCCGGATCGATCGTGGCCCGGATCGCGAGACCGCCAGAGAAGAACTCCTCCTCCCCGAACTCGAGGCTCAGCTGACGCCGGATCTCGTCGGTGAAATAGTCCCGCGGCGGCAGCACCGACCGGAACGACGGGATTTCGCCCGACTGAACCGTGCGCAGGGGCTGCGCCACCTCGGCCCGATAGGTCTGCTCGTCGATATAGCCGTTCTCGAACATCTCGCGCAGGGTGTTGTCCCGCCAGAAGACCGCCACGTCGTAATCGCGCACCGGGTGCCGGTTCGACGGCGCCTTCGGCAGCGAGGCGAGATAGGCGGCCTCCCCGGCGGTCAGTTCGTCCAGCGACTTGTTGAAATAGGTCTGCGCCGCCGCCGTCACACCGTAGGAATTCTGCCCCAGAAAGATCTCGTTGAGATAGAGTTCAAGGATCCGCTCCTTCGACAACGATTCTTCCATCCGCGCGGCGAGCAGGATCTCCTTGATCTTGCGTTCCGCCGTACGGTCGCTCGACAGCAGGAAGTTCTTCATCACCTGCTGGGTGATCGTCGAGGCGCCGCGCAGGTTCTCCCCCCGCGTTCGCACCGCGTCGTAGAACGCCACCACCATCCCGCGCACGTCGTAACCCGAATGCTGATAGAAATTCTTGTCCTCGGCCGAGATGAACGCCTGTTTCACGAGGTCCGGGATCTCTTCCGCCGGGGTGAACAGTCGCCGCTCGGTGGCGAATTCGTCGATGATGTCGCCTTCGGGATTGTAGATCCGGCTGATCGTCTTGGGCGTGTAGGAGGCCAGCGTGTCATAACTGGGCAGATCCCGCCCATACATGTGAAACACCGCGCCCACCGTCAGACCCGCCATGAAGACGCCCAGCACGGCCAGCGAAAACAGCGCGCCGAAGATGTTCATGATCGGTCGGAGGATCAAAGTCAGGCTCCACGCGGCGCAAGGGTTGCCCGCTTATAGGCGGGGGCTCGCCCGGGGTCAAAAGCCGGGGCGGCCCACCCGGCCCTTTTCCGCCTGCCGCAACGATCACGCTTGCGTGCCCTTGCACCGCAGGCCCGCGCGCGCGAGACCGGAGCCATGTCAGACCGCATGACCCCCGAAGACATCGCCGCGCTCTACGACCGCATCGCGCCCGACTGGGCCTCTGCCCGCAGCCAAGCCCTGACGGAGCGGCGCTGGCTTGACCGCTTCCGGGCGCACATGCCCGTGACGGGCCGGGTGCAGCGCGTTCTCGACCTCGGATGTGGGGCCGGCCGGCCGATGGCGCGCTATCTCGCGGAGCGCGGCGCCGCGGTCACCGGCGTCGATGCCGCGTCCGCCATGGTGGCGCTCTTCGCCGAGAACATGCCCGGCCACACCGCGCTTCAGGGCGACATGCGCAGCCTCGACCTCGGCGAGTCCTTCGAGGGCATCCTCGCCTGGGACAGCCTCTTTCACCTCGGCCCCGAAGACCAGCGCGCGGCCTTGCGCACCATGGCGGCTCATGCGGCACCCGGTGCCGCCCTCATGCTCACCACCGGCGACCGCGCCGGCGAGGCCTGGGGCGAGGTCGCCGGAGAGCCGGTCTGGCACGCCAGCCTCGATCCCGGCGATTACCGCACGCTGTTGACCGGGTCCGGCTTCGACGTGCTGGCCTTCGTCCCCGAGGACGAGACCTGCGGCGGTCACACCGTCTGGCTCGCCCGCCGCCGCCGGCCGACGGACCCGCCGCAGCAGAAGGCCCGCTGACCCGCGGCAGCTTGCCGAGAGCGGATCAGTCCAGCCAGATCGGACCGTCCGGACGGCCGACAAAGGCGCCGCCCATGGACGCGCAGATGCCCAGAAGCGATGCGATCGTCAGCCACAGGGCCGTCGTCGCCACGGCCGATGTCGCGTCCTGCGCCACCTCCAGCGCCTGCCGCTGCATCGTGTCGAGGGTCTCGCTCACCTCGGTGAGCGCGGTTGCGATACGACTCTCGGCGGCCTGAAGGATCTGCTCCACTTCCTCGGGCTCCAGCCCCAGCCGCCGCTCCAGTTCCATCAGCACCTGGTCGCGATCCTCCTGCGAGAACACCGCGTTCTCGCCGCCGACCAGCTCTTCGAAGGCATCCTCGACGTCGCTGCCGGTGTCGCCGGGCGTCCGCAGCGCATCCATCAGGGCGGCGGTGAGAATGTTCATCGCGCGCTGCTGTTCCTCGGGGCTGACCACGTTGCGGAACGCGGCCCGTGTCTCGGTTCTCAGCTCCTCGACGCTTACGTCCGCATCCTCGAGCACCTGCTGCAGTTCGGGCGGCAGGTCTGCGGTGTCGATCCGGGCCGCGACCTCGGAGAAGTCGGGGAACGAGAAGTCCTGCGGCACCATCGACTCGACCGCGTTCGCAGCCCCCCGCGTCGTGGAGGCGACGGCGTTCGTCGCCGCGCCAAAGGCTGCGCCGCCACCTGCGATGGCGCTCCAGGCGAGGATCACGGTGGCAGCCGCCCAGACGGCCGCTCCGTGAAGCAGCGAGGCCAGCATGTCGGGCGCCGCGGCCAGCCGCGCCGCGGCGAACCCGCCCGCGCCGAGCGCGATGAGCTGCGTGACAACGATGTATATGCCCGTGCCGACGCCCAGCCCAGAGAGCGGCGCCGCATCGTACAAGGGATCGACGGCTGCGGCTCCGATGGCCATGCCCAGCGTCGTGAACAGGACCATGAGGGCCATGCTGATGACGACGCCCACGAAAATGGCCCCCCAGGAGACCTGTTTCCACTGTTCTGCTACCGTTCCGATCGCCATGTCGAGCCGCCCTGTGCTGTGTGTGACCTGGCTGCGGAACCGTGGGGGGCAGTCGATGTTCCCTCCGGTCCGCCGGGCACCCGGCCGGTTGGCCGGTCGTCCCAGATCAGGTCGCCGGGGGCGGCGCCTGCGTCGCGGCGCGCCGATGGGGCAGCCTGATCTGCAGGCAGGTGCCGTCGTCGCTGCTCCATTTCCGGTCCGCCCCGATCTGCCGGACCAGCGCCTCGATGTAGCTCAGCCCGGAGCCGGATCGCTCGTCCATGATGTGATCGAGCGCATCGCCCAGACCGTCGCCGCTGTCCCTCAGTTCGATCTCGATCCCCTCGTCCCCGTCCGTGACCGAGAGGGAGATCACGCACCGGTTGTCCTTGACCGCGTGCTTCAGGGAATTGGTCATGAACTCGTTGGCGATAATGCCGAGCGGGATCGCGGCGCGGCTTTCGACCACGACGGACTCGATCCGCGTGCGCAGCTCGCATCGGGAAATCCTCTCCGACCCGAACGAGGCGATCTGCGAACAGAGCGCCGACAGGAACCCGCCCAGCTCGATCTCGTCGATGTCGCTCGAACTCGTCAGCAGCTCGTGCAGCTGCACCAGCGTCTCGATCTGGCCCATGATCAGCGCGGTCTCGCTGCGCACCGCCGGGTGATCGGTCCGGGCGTTCCGGGTACGGATCAGGCTCTGCAGGACAGACAGGTTGTTCCTGACCCGGTGCTGCAATTCCCCCAGCGCCCTCTCCCTTTCCCGTAGCGCGCGGCGAAGGGCGTCCGATCTCGAGAACCGTTCGATCGCCGCGCCGACGATGTTGGCATAGCCCTGAAGGAACTCTATGTCCGCCTGGCAGAATTCCCGCTCCGTGCGGCTGTCCACCTCCAAGAGGCCAAAGGGCGGCGCGCCGTCGCTCCCCGGGATGACCACATTGACGACGGCCATGACCCCGTGGCGCTCGAGGAATTTCGGATAGTCGAACCCGTCCTCCTCGAGATTGGTCGACATCGCGGGTTTCCCGCTGGACAGCGCGAAGCCTTCCGAGGATTTCTCCAGCCGCGCAACGACCTCCTCGCCCACGATGCCGTCCTCCCAGCCGACCCCGGCCACGACGCGCAATTGGCGCCCCTCGTCCTCCAGACGCAGGACCTTTGACAGATCCGTCCCCAGCGCCTCGGCGCAATACTCGCAAGCCTTCGTCAGGATCTCGTCGAGGGAGTCAGACTGGAGCGCGGTCCGCCCGAACTCGACGATTCCCTTGCGCTGCGTGAGCAACATCCGGGTCGTGACCTCCTGGGTCGCGCTCATCGGCAGTCTCCCCCCTTCTGGCCCCCGAGCCTAGAGATCCGGGGACCCCGGTGCAACATGGGGAGCCTCATGTCCGCGGATGCGGAACACGCCCGTAGCCGTGGCCACCAGTGTGCCCGTGGAATCCCGCAGCCGCGCCTCGGTGAAGAACGTCCGGCGACCGCCCCCTGTGACCCGCCCTTCGGCCATGAGCCCGACGCCGCCCGCGGGGGCGAGGTAGCTCACGCTCATCGACAGTGTCTGCGACATCGGCCGCGCCGCCCCCTCCTCCTCCCCGGGAAAGACCCCGGCATAGCCCATGGCGCTGTCGAGCAGGGTCGCGTGGACCCCTCCGTGGGGCACGCCGTGACGGTTCATCAGCGCCGGCGTCACCGCCATCTCGAACCGCGCGTAGCCCGGGCCCCACCCGGTCAGCCGGTGCCCAAGATGCTGCTGGAAGGCCGAAGGCGGCTCCCTCAGCGCCTCCGTCAGCGGATGCGGGTTCGGCGGCCAGCCGGTCATGCGCCGCCGGTCCCCGTCATGCCCCGCGGGGCGGGACTCATCGGACCAGAAATCCCCGAAGGGACTCCGCCCCAAAATCGCCCGTTAACCTCTTTATTCATTTTTTTCGGTACCTTGCGAGCCGTCTCAACGCGGGACCGTCTCACTGACGACGCAGCGGCGCCCGCGCCGCCTCCTCGTCCGCCCAGGCCAGGATTCCCCCCACGAGCCCTTCCACGATCGTCGCCCGCCCCGCCGGATCGGCCAGCCTCGCCCGATCCTCCGGATGGCTGAGGAAGCCCGCCTCGACCAGCACGGAAGGAAAGTCCGCGGCCCTCAGCACAGCCAGGACCGCCTCCCGTCTCGGCCGCGAATTCAGCCTCGCCCCCGACCCGCGCAAGCCCTCCACCAGCGCCTCGGCCAGCCGCAGCCCCTCCGGCGCCGTCTCGATCCGCGCCAGATCCATCAGAACCGCCGCGACCTCGTCGTCCTGCCCGGTCAGATCGAGGCCCGCCAGCAGGTCCCCGCGCCCGTGCCGCTCCGCCAGCCGATCGTTGGCCTGCTCCGTGCCCTCCTCGGCGAGGGTGTAGATCGACGCCCCCGTCGCCTGCGGCCCCTCCAGCGCGTCCGCATGGAGCGAGACGAACAGATCCGCCCCCGCCTCCCGCGCCAGGCTCATCCGCGCCGAAAGCGGAACGAAGGAATCCTCCGCCCGCGTCAGCACCGGCACCATCCCCGCCCGCGCCGCCGCTTCGGCAAGTTCGAGCCCAAGCTGCAGCATCAGATCCGCCTCCGTCACCCCCTCGTATTCCGCGCCCGGATCGACCCCGCCATGACCCGGATCGATCACCACCACGACAACGCCATCCTCGGCGGCCAGAGCCTCGGTCGGCGGCGCGGGCCGAGGCCGCTGCCAGAGGCCCGTCTCCGGCGCACCCGACAGGGCCGCAAACTCCTCCGGATCGACGCGCGACAGCCACAGCTCCACCACCGCCTTCCCCGTCGCCGCTTCGGTTCGCATGGCCGCCGTCTCCACCGCCAGCGGACCCGCGAGATCGACCACCATCCGGCTCCAGCCCGGTGCGAACCGGCCCATCCGCAGCCCCGTCGCCGTCTCCGAGCGCAGCAGAGCGTCCGCATCGGCGCCGCCCCAGTCGACCTCCCGAAAATCCATCACCAGCCGCGGCGGCCCGTCGAGGGTGAACACCCGCCACGGCACCGCCTGCGACAGAGCCAGCCTCACCTCGAGGTCCTCGCCCCGGTCCGCCACCCCGCTGGCACCTGCCTCGAGCCGCGCCACACCGGAGAAATCCTGCGCGTCCACAGGCCCTGCCAGACCGAGCGCCAGCAGCGCGGCCCCGAGCGGCCTCATTCCGCCGCCGCCCGGCGCGCGGCCATGAACCGCTCGAGCCGGGCCAGCCCCTCGCGGATATCGGCGGTGGCGCGCGCATAGGAGAACCGCAGCCAGCGCCGCCCGCGGACGGGGTCGAAATCCACACCCGGCGTGACCGCCACCCCCGCGCCGTCAAGTATCTCGCGGGAGAAGGCCAGCGCGTCGTCGGTATGGGCGCTGACATCGGCATAGACATAGAACGCCCCGTCGGGCGGCGCGAAGGCCGTGAAGCCCGCGCGCGGCAGTCCCTCCAGCATCAGCCGCCGGTTCTCGGCATAGACGGCCACGTTCGCGTCAAGCTCCTCCGCGCAGTCCATCGCATGGAGCGCCAGCCTCTGCGCGGCGTGTGACGGGCAGATGAAGAGGTTCTGCGCCAGCCTCTCGACGGTGCGGACCATCTCCCCGGGCACCACCATCCAGCCCACGCGCCAGCCGGTCATGGAGAAGTATTTCGAGAAGGAGTTGATGACGACGACCTCGTTGGTGACCTCGAGCGCGCTCACCGCCCGCGCGCCATAGGTCAGCCCGTGGTAGATCTCGTCCGAGACCAGCGCAGCACCCCTCTCCGCGCAGGCCCCGGCCAGCGCCGCGATCTCCTCGCGCCCCAGCATCGTGCCGGATGGATTGGCGGGCGAGGCCACCACGAGCCCGTCGAGATCATGCGCCGCCACGTCGCCCGGCACGGGCTGAAGGCGGGCGTCGAGCGACGTGGGAATGCCCACCGGCGTCATCCCCAGCGCATGGAGGATCTGCCGGTAGGACGGGTAGCAGGGCTCGCCCAGCCCCACCCGTGCGCCAGTGTCGAAGAGCGCCGTGAAAGCGAGGATGAAGGCCCCCGAGGCGCCGGCCGTCACCACGACGCGGGCAGGGTCCAGATCGACGCCGTACCGGTCGGCATGATGTCGCGCGATGCGCGCGCGCAGCTCGGGCAGGCCAAGCGCCACGGTATAGCCCAGCGGCCCCGACGCCATGTCGTGCACCAGCCGGTCGAGCGCGGCCATGGGCGCGCCGGTGCCGGGCTGGCCGACCTCCATGTGGACGATGGAGCGGCCCGCCTCCTCGGCGGCGCGCGCGGCCTCCATCACATCCATCACGATGAAGGGATCGACGACGCCGCGCCTTGATGTTCGCATGACCCTACCTCAAGCTCTGACCCGGTGTGCCAAGGGCCGCACGGGCTCGTCAATGCGCTGCGACCTTGGCAGTGGCACCGTTTCGTGATGGAAGGGCCGCGCCGCCCGAGCCCTGGAGACCGAGAATGACCCGCAGCCCCTTCGCCGCCCTCGCCCTCGCCGCGACCCTCGCCACGCCTGCCGCCGCGCTGGATCTCGACGCCATGACCGACGCCGAGCGCACGGCCTTCCGGGCCGAGGTGCGCGCCTACCTGCTCGACAATCCCGAGGTGCTGATGGAGGCGATCGGGGTCCTGGAACAGCGCGAGGCGGTGGCACAGTCCGAGGCCGACCGCATGCTCGCCCGCGAGAACCGCGAGGCTCTCTGGAACGACGGGCATTCCTGGGTCGGTGGCAATCCCGACGGGGACGTGACCATCGTGGAGTTCGTGGACTACCGCTGCGGCTTTTGCCGGCGGGCCCATCCCGAAGTTGATGCACTGCTTGAACAGGACGGCAATATCCGGTTGATCATGAAGGAATATCCAATCCTGGGAGAAAGCTCGCTGCTGAGCTCCCAATTCGCCATCGCGGTGATGCGGCTCCACGGCGACGATGCCTATAAGGACGCCCATGACGCGCTGATCAGCCTGCGGGCCGATGCGACGCCGGAGACGCTGTCACAGCTGGCCGAGGGGTTCGGGCTCGAGCCCCAGCCGATCATTGACGAAATGGGCTCGGTCGCGGTGGCTCAGGTGATCGAGGAAAACCGCGCGCTGGCCCAGCGGATGCAGATTTCCGGCACCCCCACTTTCGTGGTGGGCGACGAGCTGCTGCGCGGCTACCTGCCGCTGGCGCAGATGCAGGTCGTCGTGGACGAGGTCCGGGCCTCCGACGACGGGTAGGGCCAGCGGAGCGTCCACACGTGGACGCTCCTGCAAGCAGTTGATTTTAGAAACAAATCCTGAAACTCACGTATACTGGCCGGGCAAACTCGCCTTGCAGGTCCACACTGTTGGGCTGGGACTTTCGCGTCGCCGGTCCCGATTGCGGCAACCGCTTCTTTCAGCCTGAAGAGCCCCGCAGAAGCGACGGGCAGACCTACTCCGCCGCGGCCTTGGCTGCGTCCAGCTCTGCGGCCTTCTTCTCGACCTGTTCGACGATGTGCTCGATCATCTGGTCGTTGGACAACTTGTGGCTCTGCTTGCCCGCGAGATAGACCATCCCGGCCCCCGCGCCGCCACCGGTGAAACCGACGTCGGTCATCAGCGCCTCGCCGGGGCCGTTCACGACGCAGCCTATGATCGAGAGGCTCATGGGCGTCTTGATATGGGCCAGACGCTCCTCGAGGGCCTCGACCGTCCTGATCACGTCGAAGCCCTGCCGCGCACAGGACGGACAGGAGATGATGTTCACGCCGCGATGGCGTAGGCCCAGGGATTTCAAGATCTCGTAGCCGACGCGCACCTCTTCGACGGGGTCGGCACTGAGACTCACACGGATCGTGTCGCCGATGCCCATCCACAAGAGATTGCCGAGGCCGATGGCGCTCTTGATCGTGCCCGACATCAGCCCCCCCGCCTCAGTGATGCCGAGGTGGATGGGCGCGTCGGTGGCGTCGGCGATGCCCTGGTACGCGGCGGCGGCGAGGAAGACATCGGAGGCCTTCACGCTGATCTTGAACTCGTGGAAATCGTTGTCCTGAAGGATGCGGATGTGATCCATTCCGGACTCCACCATCGCCTCGGGACAGGGTTCTCCATACTTTTCAAGGAGATGCTTCTCGAGGCTGCCGGCGTTCACGCCGATCCGGATGGAACAGCCGTGATCACGGGCGGCCCGGATGACCTCCTTGACGCGTTTCGAGTCGCCGATGTTGCCAGGGTTGATCCTGAGGCAGGCCGCGCCTGCCTCCGCGGATTCGATGCCGCGCTTGTAGTGGAAATGGATGTCCGCGACGATCGGCACCGGGCTTTCGCGCACGATCTCCTTCAGCGCCTTCGACGATGCCTCGTCGGGAACCGAGACCCGGACGATATCCGCGCCCGCTTCGGCACAGCGCTGGATCTGCTCGACCGTGCCCTTGACGTCGGTGGTCAGGGTGTTGGTCATGGTCTGCACGGAGATCGGCGCGTCGCCCCCGACGGGAACCGACCCCACCCATATCTTGCGGCTCTCCCGGCGGTAGATGTTGCGCCAGGGACGGATGGGATTGAGCGACATCGGACCTCTCAGAATGCTCTGCGCCCGGAACCTATGACCCTCAGGCGGTCCGGACAAGCCGTCACTCCGCCGCGGGACCCTCGTCGATCGGGCCGACCTGCCGGGCCTGGGCGACGCGCACCCATTCGGCGAGGGCGGAATCGGCGTTCAGATCGGCCACCTGATACCGCTCGCGCAGGGCATCGGCAGAGAGTGCCACGTTGGAACTGACCGACCCGTTGGGGCCGACCGGGCCATAGTGCTGGCCGTTGACCGCGAAATAGACCGCGCCGGATTCTCCGATCCGAAGGCGCGCGGGGTCTTCCGTCTGGGGCACGACATAGGTTTCGCCCGGTTCCATGATCCGCTCGTAGATCGTGGAGCCATCCGGGCCCGTCACGCGGACCCAGGCGGTGCGGACGGCAATCAGTTCCACCGCAGGCGCAGGGGCCTGGGTAACCTGCACGCCGGAGGGCGAAAGCGCCGGGTCCGCGGGATCGGTCAGCCCGGCGATCTCGGGGGTGTCGCCCGTCGCCGGGCGCGACCCGGTCGCCTCGGCCAGCGCGGCCGCGATCGGGTCCGATGTCGCGAGGGACGCATAGGCAGAGGCCGGCAGGGCGGGATCGGTCTCGATACCGGCCACCAGCGCGCCGACCGCCGACGGGCTCAGCGTGGAGATCGGCGCGTCGCGCGCGACCATCACGGGAACGTCCAGCGCCTGCGGACGGTACAGACGGTCCAGCGCCTCGGAGCTCGGGGCGGACCGGGAGCCGATGGACGCCATTTCGCTGCCCGGCGCGGAGAGGGCCGCGCCACCCGCGAGCGGATCGACCTCCGCCACCACCGTGGGCGCCTGCTCCACAGGGGCGAACTGCACCCGCTGCACTTCCTGCAGGACGGTCCATCCGCCGTAACCCAGACCGCCGATCAGCGCGAGCAGCACGAGCACGGAGCCCACCGCCCCGGGCTCGACCCGCGACAGGAACGCCTCTCCGGCAGGGATGAAAGGTGTCGTGGGCGACGCGAACATGTCGGTGTCGGTCGCCGGTTTGCGCTGTTCGCGCTTCTGCTTCACGACAGAGGCGGCGGGCGACATGCCATGGGTCGTCTGGAACCCGCTTTCGGCGCAGAAGGTCGCAAAGGCCCATTCCGGATCCATCCCGAGATACCGGGCATAGGACCTGACATATCCAGCGATGAAACCGGGCGTCTCGAAGGCGGAGGGATCCGCATTTTCGATCGCGGCGATATAGGCGGCCTTGATCTTCAGCTCGCGCTGAACGTCGAGCAGGCTCTTGCCGAGCGTGGCGCGCTCGCCCCGCATCAGATCGCCGAGACGGAGGTCGAACGCGTCGAAACCCACAGGTTCCTCTACGTGCACTTCCTTACTGCGCCAGGGGGTGCGCCCGATCATTCGCCGTCCTGCTGCCCTTGTTCCCCAAGATATCCGCGAGCCGTCGATTCGATCCGGCAAGGGATTAATCAGTGGGTAGCATAGCCGGAGGACCCGTGCACCCGCCGAAAATGACTATCCGGCAAGTTCGGCACGATTCAGCGCGCAGGCTGACCAGAGGCAGTCGAGACCGCGCACCAGTGCATCCATTTCACGCGGTCCATGAACCGGCGACGGGGTGAAGCGCAGACGCTCGGTCCCGCGGGGCACGGTGGGGAAATTGATCGGCTGGACGTAGATTCCATGCTCCTCGAGCAGCCGGTCGGAGATCGCCTTGGTGTGCACCGGGTTGCCCACGATCAGGGGCACGATGTGGCTGCCGTGGTCGATGATCGGCAGGCCGAGCATCTTGAGCCGGGTCTTGAGGATCGCGGCCTGGGTCTGGTGCTGCGCACGCCGCTTGGTATCGGTCTTGAGGTGGCGCACGCTTGCCGCGGCACCGGCGGCGACCACGGGTGGCAGGGACGTGGTGAAGATGAAACCCGGCGCATAGGAGCGGATCGCGTCGCACATTCGGTCCGAGGCCGCGATATAGCCACCCATGACGCCGAAGGCCTTGCCCAGCGTGCCGTTGATGATGTCCACCCGGTGCATGAGGCGGTCCCGCTCGGCCACGCCGCCGCCGCGGGGGCCGTACATGCCCACGGCATGGACCTCGTCGAGATAGGTCAGCGCGCCGAATTCCTCCGCGAGATCGCAGATCGGACCGATGGGGCCGAAATCGCCGTCCATGGAATAGACGCTCTCGAAGGCGATGAGTTTCGGCGCGGCGGGATCGTCGGCCTCGAGCAACTGGCGCAGGTGTGCGAGATCGTTGTGGCGGAAGATGCGCTTGGCGCCGCCGTTGCGGCGGATGCCCTCGATCATCGAGGCGTGGTTGAGGCTGTCGGAATATATGATGAGGCCCGGAAAGAGGGCCGGCAGGGTCGAGAGCGTCGCGTCGTTGGCGATATAGGCGGAGGTGAAGATCAGCGCCGCTTCCTTGCCGTGTAGATCGGCGAGCTCGGCCTCGAGGCGCTTGTGATAGACCGTGGTCCCCGAGATGTTGCGCGTGCCGCCCGAGCCCGCGCCGGTGGCGTCGAGCGCCTCGTGCATGGCGTCGAGGACGACCGGGTGCTGGCCCATGCCGAGGTAGTCGTTGCCGCACCACACCGTGATCGGCCGCTCCGTCCCGTCCGGACGGCGCCAGGTCGCGTGCGGGAACTGGCCACGCTTGCGTTCGATGTCGATGAAGGTGCGGTAGCGGCCTTCTTCGTGCAGCCTCGAGATGGCCTGGTCCAGGTGCGCCTCGTAATTGGTCACGCCGCTTCCCCTTCTGGAACTTTTCTAAGCCTCATATAGTCCCCCCGGACCATGAACAACCGCCCGAAGATGCGCCACATGTCGCATCTCCCGGGGCGGGCACCTTCCGCGTTTCCCATGGTGAACAACGGGTTCAGCGGTCCGGCGGATTGCCGGTGAAGACTGGTTACCGCTGCGGTCGGTTCCGGACATTGACTCAGGTCAAGGCGCGGCGCGCCCCCTCCCCCTCGCGCGGTGGCGCTGCTAGGTTCGGGTCGAACCCTTCCGGAGACGCCTGCATGACACTCGCCCCCGTGCTCGACCACATCGACAGAGACCTCGAGTCCGCGCTGGACCGGCTGATGGCGCTCCTGCGCATTCCGTCGATCTCCACGGACCCGGCCCACGATGACGCGGTGTCCCGGGCAGCGGACTGGCTGGTGGAAGACCTTCGGTCCATGGGGTTCGACGCGTGGGCGCATCCGACCAGCGGTCATCCGATGGTCGTGGGCACCGCCGGCGAGGGCGCGCCGCATCTGCTGTTCTACGGCCACTACGACGTGCAGCCCGTGGACCCGCTGTCGCTCTGGCACCGCGATCCCTTCGATCCGGCGGTGGAGGAGACCGATCGGGGCAAGGTGATCCGCGGACGCGGCGCGGCGGACGACAAGGGCCAGCTGATGACCTTCGTCGAGGCCTGCCGCGCCTGGATCGCGGTCCATGGCAGGCTGCCGTGCAAGATCACGATGTTCTTCGAAGGCGAGGAGGAATCGGGCTCGCCCAGCCTCGTGCCCTGGATGACGGAGAATGCCGAGGCGATCCGGGCCGATATCGCTCTGATTTGCGACACCGGCCTCTTCGATCCCGAGACGCCCGCCATCACGACGATGCTGCGCGGCCTCCTTGGCGAGGAGCTGACGATCACCGGGCCGCGAATCGATCTGCATTCCGGCATGTACGGCGGCCCTGCGCGGAACCCGATCCGGGTGCTGTCGCGCATCCTCGCGGCGCTCCATGACGATCAGGGCCGCGTCACGGTGCCCGGCTTCTATGACGGTGTGCCGGAGTTGCCCGAGGAGATTCGCGCGCAATGGGACGGTCTCGGTTTCGATCCGGACGCCTTTCTTGGCGCCGTGGGTCTGTCGCAGCCCGCCGGAGAGGCGGACCGCACTGCGCTAGAGATGATCTGGTCGCGCCCCACCTGCGAGATCAACGGGATCACCGGCGGCTATACCGGCGACGGCTTCAAGACCGTCCTGCCCTCGCAGGCCAGCGCCAAGATCAGCTTTCGCCTCGTCGGGAGCCAGGACCCCCATGCGATCCGGGAGAGCTTTCGCCGCATGGTCGAGGAGATGCTGCCCCCTGATTGCAGCGCCACTTGGGCCGACCACGGCGCCGCGCCCGCCTCGGTGATGTCGACGGAGGATCCGGCCTTCGAGACCGCGCGCCAGGCATTGAGCGCGGAATGGCCCAATCCCGCGGCCTTCATCGGCTCGGGCGGGTCGATCCCCGTTGCAGGCTACATCAAGTCGATCCTCGGCATGGATTCGATGCTCATCGGATTCGGACGCGACGACGACGCGATCCACAGCCCGAACGAGAAGTATCACCTGTCGTCCTTCCACCGCGGCACCCGGTCCTGGGCGCGGATTCTCGACGCTCTGGCGACGGGCTGATCGGACCGGGTCCGAGGGTCCGGACGGACCTTCGGGCGCGGGGATGATGCCCTCATCGGCAAGGAGGAAGTTGGCGCGGTTGACGGGGCTCGAACCCGCGACCCCCGGCGTGACAGGCCGGTACTC
>Ga0076930_100941_pt1 | contig 19687 bp, 22 predicted proteins | sample HotLakConsoUCCRE_FD_71149 | JGI IMG/M metagenome (GOLD analysis project Ga0076930, IMG submission 71149) | Hypersaline microbial mat communities from Hot Lake, Washington, USA - Hot Lake Consortium UCC-RE (version 3) (version 3) ...
TCATGGAGATCACCGACACCGTCAGCGTGATGCGCCGCGGCGAGATGACCAACACCGTCAGGACGTCCGAAACCTCGCCAGCCCAGCTCGCCGAGATGATGGTGGGCCGCAAGGTGCTGCTGCGCGTCGACAAGACCCCGGCAACCCCCGGCGAGGTGGTGCTGAAGGTGGACAACCTGCGCGTCCGCCACGGCGGGGTGGAGCGGGTGAAGGGCGTCTCGTTCGAGATCCGGCGCGGCGAGATCTTCGGGATCGCGGGCGTCGCGGGCAACGGGCAGACCGAACTGCTCGAGGTACTGGGCGGCATGATCCCGGCGCAGGGCGGAACCGTACAGATGTTCGGCGAGCCCATCGACATCACCGGCAGGCATTCCAACGGCCAGACCCGGCGCGCCCGCGGTATCGGGCACGTTCCCGAGGACCGGCAGGACGAAGGCCTGATCATGCCCTATCAGGCCTGGGAAAACGTGGCCTTCGGCTATCACAGGGACCCGAAATACAACTCGGGCCTGTTGATGAACCACGCCGCGATCATGGCCGACTGTGCCGACAAGATGGCCCGCTACGACGTGCGCCCGCCCAACCCGCGCCTGCCCGCGCGCAATTTCTCGGGCGGCAACCAGCAAAAGATCGTCGTCGCCCGCGAGATGGACCGCGCGCCCGACCTTCTGCTGGTCGGCCAGCCCACCCGCGGCGTCGACATCGGCGCGATCGAATTCATCCACAAGCAGATCATCGCGCTGCGCGACCAGGGCAAGGCGATCTTGCTGGTCTCGGTCGAGCTGGACGAGATCATGGGCCTGAGCGACCGCATCGCGGTGATGTTCGACGGCCACATCATGGGCGAACGCCTGCCCGATCAGACCGACCAGAACGAGCTTGGCCTCCTGATGGCCGGCGTGACCGAGGGGGCAGCCTGATGGACCGGATGCCGAAATGGGCCGACGTGATCTTGATCCCGCTGATCAGCGTGATCCTCGCGCTGCTGGTCTCGGGGCTTGTCGTGGCGCTGATCGGGGAAAGCCCGATCCGGGCGATGCAGGTGATGGTGCGCGGCGCCTTCGGGTCCGCCTATGGCTGGGGCTACACGCTCTATTACGCCACCAATTTCATCTTCACCGGGCTGGCCGTCGCCGTGGCCTTTCACGCGCGGCTGTTCAACATCGGCGGCGAGGGGCAGGCGGCCATCGGCGGGCTTGGCGTGGCGATCATCCTGCTCAACGTCGCCTGGCCGCACTGGACCATCGCCCTGGTCGCGGCGATCGGGTTCTCGGCGCTGTTCGGGGCAGCCTGGGCCGCCATTCCCGCCTATCTTCAGGCGCGGCGCGGCAGCCATATCGTGATCACCACGATCATGTTCAACTACATCGCCTCGGCGCTGCTGGTCTATCTTCTGGTCAACGTGTTCCGGGTCGAAGGCTCGATGTCGCCGGAAACCGCCCGCTTCGCGGCAACGACGAACCTGCCCACGGCGGCGGATTTCGCGGGCTTCCTGGGGTTCGGCAGATCGGCACCGCTGAACTTCGCCTTCTTCCTCGCGCTGGCGGCCTGCGTGGGCGTGTGGCTGCTGATCTGGCGCACCCGGCTGGGCTACGAGATCCGGTCGTTCGGGCATTCCGAAAGCGCGGCGGTCTATGCCGGCATCAACCCGGTGAAGATCACCATGATCACCATGCTGATCTCGGGCGGATTGGCGGGCATGATGGCGGTCAACGTGGTGATGGGCGAGGCCGAGCGGCTGGTGCTCGATTTCGTCGAGGGCGCGGGGTTCGTCGGCATCGCGGTGGCCTTGATGGGCCGGTCGCACCCGGTGGGCGTGGTGCTGGCCGCGCTTCTGTTCGGGGCGCTCTATCAGGGCGGGGCGGAATTGCAGTTCGAGATGCCGGCGATCAGCCGCGAGATGGTGGTGGTGATCCAGGCCCTCGTGATCCTGTTCACCGGCGCGCTCGACAACATGGTGCGGATGCCGATGGAAAGCATCTTCCTGACGCTGCGCCGCCGCCGCAAGGCCGCGGCCCAGGACACCCCGGCGGAGTGAGCGAATGGATTTCCTGACGATCCTGCAGATCCTCGACAGTACCGTGCGTCTTGCCACGCCGCTGCTGCTGGCCTGCCTTGCCGGACTGTGGTCGGAACGCGCGGGCATCTTCGACATCGGCCTCGAGGGCAAGATGCTGGCCGCCGCCTTCTTTTCGGCCGCCATCGCCTTTGCATCGGGCAACGTGTGGGTGGGCATGGCGGCGGGCATCGGCGCGTCCATGGCGCTGGCGGCGGTGCACGGCGTCGCCTCCATCACCTTTCGCGGCAACCAGCTGATTTCGGGCGTGGCGATCAATTTCCTCGCCGCCGGTCTGACCGTGGTGATCGCGCAGACCTGGTTCGCCCAGGGCGGGCGCACGCCGGCCCTGACCGGCGACGCGCGGTTCGGAAACATCGTGCTGCCGGGCGCGGCCACGCGCATCCGCGACATTGCCCAGCAAGGCCCGCTGGGGCAGGTCTATTCCGAACTCCTCTCGGGTCATTCGATCATCGTCTACATCGCCTTGCTGATGGTGCCGCTGACATGGTTCGTGCTGTTCCGCACGCGGTTCGGCCTGCGGCTGCGCGCGGTGGGGGAAAACCCCGCCGCCGTGGATACCGCGGGCATCTCGGTCGTCGGGCTGCGCTTTGCCGCGGTGCTGATCGCGGGCGTGTTGTGCGGCATCGCCGGGGCCTATCTTGCCACTGCGCTCAACGCGGGCTTCGTCAAGGACATGAGCGCGGGCCGCGGCTTCATCGCGCTGGCGGCGCTGATCTTCGCCAAGTGGCGGCCGTGGTACGCGCTGTCGGCCTGCCTGCTGTTCGGCTTCTTCGACGCGGTCGGCAACCGCTACCAGAACATCCAGCTGGGCGAGATCGTCGTGCCGGTGCAGTTCATGCAGGCCCTGCCCTACATTCTTGTCGTCATCGTGCTGGCGGGCCTTGTCGGCAAGGCCGTTCCGCCGCGCGCCGGGGGGGAGCCCTATGTCAAGGAACGCTGAGGATCTCGCCGCCCTGATCCGCGACCGCGCCGGGGCGGAGCAGCCCACCTGTGGCTTCGTGCTCGGCTCGGGCCTCGGGCATTTCGCCGGCACGGTCGAGGGCGTGGCGATCGACTACGCCGACCTGCCCGGCTTTCCCCACGCCGGCGTCTCGGGGCACAACCCGAAGCTGGTGATCGGCGATCTGGAGGGCACCCGCGTCGCCATCTTCGGCGGACGCGCGCATTACTACGAAAGCGGCCGGGGCGACGCCATGCGCCTGCCGCTTGAGGTGCTGAAGGCGCTGGGGGGCGACCGGCTGATCCTGACCAACGCGGCAGGCTCCCTGCACCCCGACCTGAACCCGGGCGATCTGATGCTGCTGAACGATCACATCAACTTTTCGGGCCTGAACCCGCTGATCGGCGAGCCCACGGATGCCCGGTTCGTGCCGATGACCGAGGCGCATGATCCAGGCCTGCGATCGGCGCTGAAAGCCGCGGCGCACGCCGAGGGCGTGGCCCTGATGGAAGGCGTCTACGCCTGGTATTCCGGCCCCTCCTTCGAGACGCCCGCGGAAATCCGCGCGATCCGCACGCTCGGCGCCGATGCGGTGGGCATGTCGACCGTGCCCGAGGTGATCCTGGCGCGGTTCCTGGGCCTCAGGGTGGCGGCGATCTCCACCATCACCAACAAGGCCGCGGGCCTGTCGGACGAACAGATCAGCCACGAGCATACCAAGGCGATGGCGCCGCTGGGAGCGGCGAAGCTGGAAAAGATCCTGCGCCGGATGCTGCGCGAGAGCTGAAAGGAGGCAGCAAAACCTCGCGTTTTCCCTGCCGAAAGACTGTCGTTCTTCGTCCCGCGGTCCGGGCGGACCGCCTCAGGCGAACGCCGTTTCCAGCGCGATCTCGACCATGTCGCGGAACCCCGACTGCCGATCCGCCGCGCTCAGCGCCTCCTGCGTCAGCAGATGGTCCGAGATCGTCAGCACCGCCAGCGCCCGCACCCCGTAGCGTGCGGCGAGGATGTAAAGCTCCGCCGCCTCCATCTCGACCGCGAGGATGCCGTGGCGCGTCATCTGGTCGGTCAGGTCGGGGCGTTCGTCGTAGAACACATCCGAGGAATAGATGCCGCCCACATGCGCCCGGATGCCCTTGGCCGCCGCCACCGAATGGGCCGCCGAAAGCAGGCCGAAATCGGCGCAGGGCGCAAAGCTCACTTCACGGAAGACGCCACGCGACGGGGTTGAAAGCGTCGTCGCGGTCTGCGCCAGCACGATGTCGCGCAGCTTGACGGTGGGTTGCATCGCCCCCGCCGATCCGATGCGGATCAGTGTTTTCGCGCCATAATCCCGGATCAGTTCATTGGCATAGATCGACATGCTGGGCATGCCCATTCCCGAGCCGTGGATCGTCACGCGATGCCCGCGCCAGGTTCCGGTAAAGCCAAGCATTCCGCGAACCTCGTTGATGCAAACGGGGTTTTCCAGGAATGTTTCGGCGGCCCATTTCGCCCGCAGGGGATCGCCCGGCATAAGAACCGTTTCGGCGATCTCCCCCGGCTTGGCGCCGATATGGATGGTCATGGCCTCAGATGGCCATGGACGACAGCGGCTTTCCTGCGGCCAGCGCCTCTTTCACCCAGGCTGGCTGACGGCCACGGCCGGTCCATGTCTGGGTCGGATCGGCGGGATTGGCGTATTTCGCGACACCCTTGGTCGCCGCCTTGCCGGCCGGCTTGGCACCCATCAATTCCTCGAGGGTGAAACCGTGCTCTTTCGCGGTTTCGCGCACGGCTGCCAGCGCATCGGCCCGGCGCTTTTTCTCGTAACCCTTGATCGCGGCCTCCACCTCTTTTTGGTGAGCTTGCAGTTCCTCGAGGCTCATCTTATCTATTGCTCTTGCCATTTCTATTGCACCTGTTCGCAGTGGAAACACGCCTGCAGTGCCTCAGCCGAATGGCAAAGGCAAGAGAATTCCAGCGAGACGGCTCTCATCAATTGGTATGACGCAGGGTTATTCGGCCGCGATTTTTCCCGGATCGGCCAGTGCGACGATATCCATCATGATGCGATTCAACTCGAAATCCTTGGGTGTATAGACCCGCGCCACCCCCAGCGACTTGAGCTTTTCGGCGTCTTCATCGGGGATGATCCCGCCGACCATGACCGGAATGTGATCCAGCCCTTCTTCACGCAAACGGCGCATCACCTCTTCGATCAGCGGCACATGACTGCCCGACAGGATAGAGAGGCCGATCACATGGGCATCCTCGGACCGGGCGGCGGCGATGATTTCCTCGGGCGTCAGGCGAATACCTTCGTAGGAGATATCCATGCCGCAATCGCGGGCCCGAAACGCGATCTGCTCCGCCCCGTTGGAATGGCCGTCGAGACCCGGCTTGCCGACCAGGAATTTCAGCCGCCGGCCCAGTTGGTCGCTGACCGCATCGACCGCGGCGCGGATGTCATCGAGCCCTTCGGTCTTGTTCGACATCGCCTTGGAAACGCCTGTGGGGCCCCGGTATTCGCCATGGACGGCACGCATCACGCCAGCCCATTCGCCGGTGGTGACGCCTGCCCGCGCCGCCACGATGGAGGCCGGCATGACGTTGCGCCCCGCCGTCGCGGCCGCGCGCAACTCCGCCAGGGCCGCGGTCACCGCCCCCTCGTCCCGCTCGGCCCGCCAGGCCACAAGCCGGTCGATCTGGTCCTGTTCCACCGCCGGGTCGACGACCATGATCCCGCCATCCTCGCCCATCAAGGGGGAAGGCTCGGAGGCGGTATATTTGTTCACGCCGACGACGATCGTGTCGCCGCGTTCGATGGCGTTGACCCGATCGGCATTCGATTCGACCAGCCGCGCCTTCATGTAGTCGATGGCGGCAATCGCCCCGCCCATCGAGTCGAGGTTGGCCAGTTCCGCCCGCGCACCAGCCTTCAATTCCGCGACCTTGGCGTCCACCACGGCATTGCCATCGAAGAGGTCGCCGTATTCCAGCAGGTCGGTCTCAAAGGCCATGATCTGTTGCATCCGCATCGACCATTGCTGATCCCACGGGCGCGGAAGGCCCAGCGCCTCGTTCCAGGCCGGCAGTTGCACCGCCCGCGCGCGCGCCTTTTTCGACAGCGTCACCGCCAGCATCTCGATCAGGATACGGTAGACGTTGTTCTCCGGCTGCTGCTCGGTCAGGCCCAGCGAATTCACCTGCACGCCGTAGCGGAAGCGGCGGTATTTCTCCTCCGTGACGCCATAACGCTCCGCGCAGATTTCGTCCCACAGGTCGACGAAGGCGCGCATCTTGCACATCTCGGTCACGAAGCGGATGCCGGCATTGACGAAAAACGAAATGCGGCCCACCAGAACCGGGAAATCCTTCTCCGGCACGCGGGGGCGCAATTCATCCAGCACGGCAATGGCGGTGGCAAGTGCAAAGGCCAGTTCCTGCTCGGGCGTCGCGCCGGCCTCTTGCAGATGATAGGAACACACGTTCATCGGGTTCCATTTCGGCACGGTGGTGTAGCAGTATTCCGCCACATCCGCGATCATCCGCAGGCTCGGTTTCGGCGGGCAGACATAGGTGCCGCGGCTCAGGTATTCCTTGATCAGGTCGTTCTGCACCGTGCCTTGCAATTGCGCGATATCTGCGCCCTGCTCCTCGGCCACCGCGATGTAGAGCGCCAGCAACCAGGGCGCCGTCGCGTTGATCGTCATCGAGGTGTTCATCTGCTCCAGCGGAATATCGGCGAACAAACTGCGCATGTCGCCCAGGTGGCAGATGGGCACGCCCACCTTGCCCACCTCGCCCCGCGCCAGCACATGATCGCTGTCGTACCCCGTCTGCGTCGGCAGGTCGAAGGCGACCGAAAGCCCGGTCTGCCCCTTGGCGAGGTTCCCGCGGTAAAGTGCGTTCGACGCCTTGGCCGTGGAATGGCCGGCATAGGTGCGGATGAGCCAGGGTTTGTCGCGCGTCGGGGCGGTCATGGGCAGGCTCCTGTCATCGGATCGGCAATAAGATTTCGTCATGGGCGGTATATGGACAATATTATGACCTTGTCAATTCGCTGCGTTGCGGCGGAACGCGCCTCGCGGGCCTGCGACCGATCCAGCCCCGGAAACTGCCCTCTGGCCCTGATCGGCGCCGCGGATTAGCCTTGCCGCCATGGCCCGTTACCTCCTCCTTCGCGCGCTGTCTCTCGGGCTCAGCCTGCTTGTCGCAAGCGGGGTGATCTTCGCGCTGATCGAGGTGGTTCCGGGCGATCCGGCCGCCTTCATGATGGGCCTGAACGCGACCGAGGAGAACCTCGCCGCGCTGCGCGCCGACCTCGGCCTCGACGGCACCAAGCTCGAGCGGTACCTGAGCTGGATCACCGGTATGCTCACCGGCGATTTCGGCACCTCCTACACCTACCGCGTGCCGGTGGCCGATCTGGTGCTCGACCGGATCTGGGTGTCGCTGCCGCTGGCGCTCTATGCGCTGACCCTTTCCACGCTCCTCGCCTTTCCCATCGGCATCCTCGCCGCCTCCCGGCGCGGCACGCTCGCCGACCACGGCATCATGGGGGCCACGCAACTGGGCATCGCGGTGCCGAACTTCTGGTTCGCGATGCTGCTGGTGCTGCTTTTCGCCGTCACGCTCCGCTGGTTTTCCGCCGGCGGCTTTCCCGGCTGGACCGATCCCGCCGCGGCGCTGAAGGCGCTGACGCTGCCGGCCGTCGCGCTGGCGCTCCCGCAGGCCTCGATCCTCGCCCGCGTCATGCGATCCGCTTTGCTCGACACGCTAGACCAGGATTACATCCGCACCGCGCGCGCCAAGGGACTCAGCCGTCCGCAGGCGATCCGCCGCCACGCGCTTCGCAACGCGCTGATCCCGGTGCTCACGATCATCGGGTTGCAATTCTCCTTCCTGCTGGCCGGCGCGATCATCATCGAGAACGTGTTCTTCCTGCCCGGCCTCGGGCGGCTGATCTTCCAAGGCATAACGCAGCGCGATCTGATCGTGGTGGAATCGGTGACCATGCTGCTGGTCTTCGCGGTGATCCTCGTCACCTTCCTGATCGACCTCGCCTATGCGCTCGTCGACCCGAGGCTGCGCCGCAGATGAGCCGCCTGCCCCCCGCCCTCTGGATCGGCGCCGCGCTGTCCTCCGTGTTCCTGATCGCCGCGCTGGTCTCGCTCGTCTGGGTGCCGCATGGCATCACCGGGGTCTCCATCGCCACGCGCCTGCAACCGCCCTCGGCCACGCATCTCCTCGGCACCGACCAGCTCGGCCGGGACCTGCTGTCGATGCTGATGATCGGCGCGCAGACGTCGATCGCGGTGGCGGTCATCGCGGTCGGCATCGGCATTGCCGTGGGCGTGCCGCTCGGCCTTGCCGCCGCGGCCCGGCGCGGCAGCTGGCTCGACGAGATCATCATGCGCACCAACGACCTGATCTTCGCCTTTCCGTCGCTGGTCATCGCCATCCTGATCACCGCCCGCTACGGCCCATCCGCCACCAACGCGATCCTTGCCATCGGCATCTTCAACATCCCCGTCTTCGCCCGGGTGGCGCGCGGCGGCGCGCTGCCGCTATGGACGCTCGACTACATCCTCGCCGCCCGCACCGCCGGCAAGGGCAGGCTCCGCATCAGCGCCGAGCATGTCCTGCCCAACATCGGCAACCTGCTGATCGTGCAGGCGACGATCCAGTTCTCCCTCGGCATCCTGGCCGAGGCGGCGCTGTCCTACGTCGGCCTTGGCGCGCAGCCGCCGATCCCCAGCTGGGGCCGGATGCTCGCCGAGGCGCAGACGATGATCTACACCGACCCGACGCTGGCGATCCTGCCCGGCCTCGCCATCGTGCTGATGGTGCTGGGGCTGAACCTGATGGGCGACGGGCTCCGCGACGTGCTCGACCCGAGACTCCGGCGAGGACGGGCATGATTATTCGTACGAATAATCATGCCTCGCGAATTTTCGTACGAAAATTCGGACGGACAGCATGATCGAGATCGACCGCCTGTCGCTGCACATCCACAGCATCCCGATCCTGCGCGACCTGTCGCTGGAGATCGCGCCGGGCGAGATCTTCGGCCTTGTCGGCGAAAGCGGTTCGGGCAAGTCCATGACCGCGCTCGCCCTCATGGGCCTCTTGCCACAGGGCGCGGCGACCACCGGCGCGGCAAAGCTCGACGGCACCGACCTCCTGGCGCTGACCGAACCGCAGCTCTGCCGCCTGCGCGGCAACGAGATCGGCATGATCTTCCAGGAGCCGATGACGGCGCTGAACCCGGTCCAGACCGTCGGCGACCAGGTCGCCGAGACATTGACGATCCACGGCAAGGCCGGCCGCACCGAGGCGCTGCGCATCGCGCGCGACCGCCTCGACCGCGTCGGCCTTTCCCACGTCGCGCTCGACCGCTACCCGCATGAGCTTTCCGGCGGCCAGCGCCAGCGGGTCTGCATCGCCGCCGCCATCGCGCTCCACCCGCGCCTCCTGATCGCGGACGAGCCGACCACCGCGCTCGACGTCACCACGCAGGCGCAGATCCTCGACCTGCTCAGGGATCTTGTGGCCGAGGAGGGCATGTCGCTGCTGCTCATCACCCACGATCTTGCCGTGGTGGCCGACATGGCCGACCGGATCGCGGTGATGCAGAGGGGCGAGATCGTCGAGACCGGCCCGACCGTCGCCGTGCTGGCCGAGCGCCGCCATCCCTACACGCGCGCGCTGTTCGCCGCGTCCTCGCATGTGCCTGACCGCGCGGCGCAGACGGCCCCCGAGCCGCTGCTGGTCGCCCAGAACGTCCTGCGCACCTACCCCGGTCCGCGCCGGGGCTTCCGCCGCGGCCCACCCGTCGCGGCGGTGAAGGGTGTCAGCTTTCAGCTCCACAAGGGCGAAAGCCTCGGTCTCGTCGGCGAATCCGGTTGCGGGAAATCCACCCTCACCCGCGCCATCCTCGGCCTCGACCCGGTGCAGGGCGGCGACATCAGGCTTTTTGGCCAGTCCATCCTCCCGCACATGCCGCTGAGCCTCCGCGCCGGCATCCAGGTCGTGTTCCAGGACCCCTACGGCAGCTTCAACCCCCGCTGGCGGGTGGAGCATCTGGTGGCCGAGCCTTTCCACCTCCTGCCCGACGCGCCCCGTGGCACCGACCGCCGCGCCCGCGTGGCCGAGGCGCTGACGGCCGTGCGCCTCTCGCCCGAGGACATGCACAAGTACCCGCACGAGTTTTCCGGGGGCCAGCGACAGCGCATCGCCATCGCGCGTGCGCTGATCACCCGACCGAAGATCCTCGTCCTTGATGAAGCCGTCTCGGCCCTCGACGTCTCCGTCCGCGCGCAGATCCTCGACCTGCTTGCGGAGTTGCAGGGCGACTTCGGCCTCTCCTACCTCTTCATCTCCCACGACCTGACCGTGGTGCGGGCCATCACCGACCGGGTGATGGTGATGCAGGCGGGCGAGATCGTGGAGGCCGGCGCCACCGCCACGGTCTTCGACGCGCCGCGGCACCCCTACACCCGCCAACTCCTCGCCGCCGCCCCACGGCTTCCCGACCTGACGGAGATCCCCGCATGACCCCCTGGTTCGACCCCGCGCTGGTTTTCATCGGCGGCCAATGGCAAGCCCCCGCCAGCGGCGAGACGCTGCCCGTCATCGACCCCTCCACGGGGGAGGAAATCGCCCGCATCGCGCGCGGCGCTGCCACCGACATCGACGCCGCCGTGACAGCCGCCGAACAGGCGCTGGCGGGCGACTGGGGCGCGATGCCGGCGTTCGAGCGCGGCCGCATCCTCGCGCGGCTGGGCCAGATCGTCCTCGACCACACCGACGCGCTGGCCGAGATGGAGGCGCACGACGTCGGCAAGCCGCTCACGCAAGCGCGCAACGACGTGATTGCGCTGGCTCGCTACTGCGAGTTCTACGCCGGCGCCGCGGACAAGTTGACGGGCCAGACGATCCCGTTCCAGCCCGGCTTCACCGTCTACACGCTCCGCGAGCCGCATGGCGTGACCGGCCATATCGTCCCCTGGAACTACCCGATGCAGATCATCGGCCGCTCCATCGGCGCGGCGCTGGCCACCGGCAACGCCTGCGTGCTGAAACCGGCGGAGGAGGCCTGCCTGACGGCGCTGGCCTTCGCCGATCTCGCCCGGCAGGCCGGCCTTCCCCCCGGCGCGCTGAACGTGGTGCCGGGGCTGGGGATCGAGGCCGGCGCGGCCCTCACCGCCCACCCCGGCATCCGCCACATCTCCTTCACCGGCTCCGTCGCCACCGGTCGCCGCGTGCAGGCCGCCGCGGCGGAGAACGTCGTGCCTGTCACGCTGGAGCTTGGCGGAAAATCCCCGCAGCTGGTCTTTGCCGATGCCGACCTCGACGCGGCACTGCCCTTCCTCGTCAATGCCGGCATCCAGAACGCGGGCCAGACCTGCTCCGCGTCGTCGCGCATCCTTGTCGAACGCCCTCTCTACGACGCGGTCTGCGCGAGGATGGCCGAGGCCTACCGCGCCCTCACGGTTGGCCCCGCGATGGCCGACCTGCGCGTCGGGCCGCTGATCTCGGCGCGGCAGCAGGGTATCGTGGAGCGATACCTTGCCCTGGCCGACCCCGCGCAGATCATCGCGCGCGGCCAGCTTGCGCCCGACCTCCCCGACGGCGGCCACTACATCGCCCCCGCCCTGATCGCCGGGATCGGCCCCGATCACGCGCTGGCGCAGGAGGAGATATTCGGCCCCGTGCAGGTCATCCTTCCCTTCGAGGATGAGGAGGACGCCATCCGCATCGCCAACGGCACGCCCTACGGCCTCGTCGCCTCGGTCTGGTCGCGCGACGGTGGGCGCCAGATGCGGCTGGCCAAACGGCTCCGCGCCGGCCAGGTCTTCCTCAACAACTACGGGGCGGCGGGCGGGGTGGAGTTGCCCTTCGGCGGCACCGGCCTGTCGGGGCATGGGCGCGAAAAGGGATTCGAGGCGCTCTACGCCTTCACCGCGCTCAAGACCGTGGCCGCGTACCATGGCTGAGACAGGGACAGGCCGGACAGGATGTCCCACGCGTGGGACATCTTTGACGCAAGCGAAATCAAGGGCTTGCAGAGGCGCTTTCATCGTTTGTCAAGACTCCGCACAGACCATGGACGCCCCGCCGCCGCGCCGCTAGGCTTTCCCCGATCAGTTGACGGAGCCATCATGCGCCTTGGCAAGTTTCCGACCTTCTTCCTGCTCGTCGCACTGGCCGCGCTGGCGGCAAGCGTCTTCGGCGCGCTGCACAACCAGCTCAGCTACAGCGTCGGGCCGGACTATTTCCACGCCATCAAGTTCCCGCAATTCGCCATCCCCGAGGGCACACCGCCCCGTCTTGGCGCCGCGCAGGTGGGCGTGCTGGCGAGCTGGTGGATGGGCGCCGCCGTCGGCCTGCCTGCGTTCCTCTACGGGCTGATCGCCGTTCCGACCGGGCGCAGCTACTTCGCCGCCGGCCTGGGCGGCATCGGCCTTGTGGTGATGGTGTCGACCTTCGCGGCCCTTCTGGGCCTGTTGGGCGGCATCGTGAGCGAAAGCACCGGGCTGCTCGGCCCCGTGGGCACGCCAGAGGGCGTGGACCGGGCCGACTACCTGCGCGCGGGCTTCATGCATGACGCCACCTATTTCGGCGGCATGCTCGGGGCGCTGGTCGCGATCTGGCCGATGCACCGTGCCCGCGCCATCGACACCGCCCGGCTGAACCGGATGCAGGCGGGCTGAGCCGATGCAGACCGTTTGCCGCCCCGTGGCCCCGCGCGACTGCGACATCCTGGGGCACATGAACGTGGCCGCCTATGTCGATGTCGTGTCCGACGCGATGTTCACGCTGCAGGCCGCCGCCGGGCTTGACCGTGCCCATATCGCGACCCACCACCGCTCCTTCGTCGGCGCGCGGGTGGAGGCGGATTATCGGGCCGAGATGCTGGCGGGCGACGTGCTCACGATGGACAGCCGCGTGGTGAGCCTCGGCACCAGATCCGCCCGCTTCGCCCATCGCATGACGCGGCTGTCGGATGGGGCGACCGTGTTCGAGGCCGAGAATGTCTCGGTGTTTTTCGACCTTCAGGCGCGGCGCGCCATCGCCATTCCCGACGATCTGCGGCAGGCTCTGGAGCGGTTCATCGAAGGGAACGCGACATGAAGCTGGCGGGCAAGACAGCCATCGTGACAGGCGCAGGTTCGGGCTTTGGCGCGGGCATCGCGCAGATCCTGGCGCGCGAGGGCGCGACGGTAATGGTCGCCGACATCAACGAGGGCGCCGCCCACACGATCGCCGCCGGGATCGAGGGCATCGCGCACACCGTGGACGTGGCCGACGGTGCCTCGGTCGCCGCGATGGCCAAGGCCGCGACGACGGCCTGGGGCCGCATCGACATCCTGGTGAACAACGCCGGCATCACCCACCTGCCGAAACCGATGGAGGAGGTGACGGAGGCGGAATTCGACAGCGTCTTCGCCGTGAACGCGAAATCCGTCTACCTCACCGCGCGCGAGATCGTGCCGGGGATGAAGGCGGCGGGCACCGGCGCGATCCTCAACATCGCCTCGACCGCCGGGCTCAGCCCGCGGCCCCGGCTCAACTGGTACAACGCCTCCAAGGGCTGGATGATCACCGCGACCAAGACCATGGCGGTGGAGCTTGCGCCCTTCGGCGTACGGGTCAACGCGCTCTGCCCCGTCGCGGGCGAGACCCCGCTGCTGGCGAGCTTCATGGGCGAGGACACGCCCGAGATGCGGACAAAGTTCCTGTCCACCATCCCGCTTGGCCGCTTCTCCAATCCGCAGGACATGGGCGAGGCCGCGGCCTTCCTGTGCTCGGATGCGGCGTCGATGATCACCGGCGTGGCGCTCGAGGTGGACGGGGGGCGCTGCATATGACCGGCTACACCCGTCTCGACGTGCCGTGCGACATCGTGGTGCATGCCGGACGCTTCGACAACCAGCCGGACGCGTTCCAGCATCTGCTGACCGCCTGCCCCGAGCTTGACCTGACCCATGTCGAGGTGATCCGCGACCGCCCCGCCACGCGGTTGCGGGCGCGGTTCGACCCTGACACCGCGGTGGAGATCGCCATCCTTGCGGGGGGGTGGAACACGGTGATCCTGATCCTGCCCGCCGCCTATTCCGGCCTCGACTGCCCGCTGGCCGGCACCCCCGCCCTGCCCTGCCTCGGCACCTGGCGCGGGCGCGTGCCGCACATGGTGCAGGACACCGCCGCCCGATGATCCGCCCCGGCCCCCGCAACCTGATCACCGATGTCGCGGGCCTGCGCGTCGGCAATGCGCAGGATGCCCGCATCAGGACCGGCGCGACCGTGCTGGTGGGCGAGCGGCCCTTCACCGCCGCCGTGCATGTCATGGGCGGAGCGCCGGGCACGCGGGAAACCGACCTGCTGGCCCCCGACAAGACGGTGCAGGAGGCCGACGCGCTGGTCCTGTCCGGCGGATCGGCCTTCGGCCTCGACGCGGCGTCGGGCGTGGCCGACGCGTTGCGCGCGCAGGGGCGCGGGTTCGTGGTGGGTGACCAGACCGTGCCCATCGTGCCCGGCGCGATCTTGTTCGACCTGATCAACGGCGGCGACAAGGCCTGGGCCGAGAACCCCTACAAGCGGTTGGGCGCCGAGGCGCTGGCGGCGGCGGCGGAGAGCTTCGCGCTTGGCTCCGAAGGGGCGGGCACCGGCGCGCTGATCGCGGATCTGAAGGGCGGGCTGGGGTCGGCCTCGGCGGTGTGGAACGGCTATACCGTCGGCGCGCTGGTGGCGGTGAACGCGCTGGGGCGGGTGACGGTGGGGGACGGCCGCCGGTTCTGGGCGGCACCCTTCGAGATGGGTGGTGAGTTCGGCGGGCTGGGCATGGCGTCGGGGTTCGACCCCGCTGCCGTGCCGCCGATCAAGGGCGGCGACACGCAAAACACCACCATCGCCATCGTCGCGACCGATGCAGCCCTGACACAGGCGCAGGCGACGCGCATGGCCGTGGCCGCCCATGACGGCATGGCGCGCGCGATCTACCCCAGCCACACGCCGATGGACGGCGACCTGGTCTTTGCCGCAGCGACCGGCGCAAGGCCGCTGGCCGACCCCGTGGGCGTGCCGCTGATGCTGGGCCATCTTGCGGCGCTGTGCCTGGCGCGGGCCATCGCGCGGGGCGTTCATGCCGCGACACCGGCACCGGACGACCCGAAGCCCTGCTGGTCGGCCCGAACGGATTGAAAGGTAAGGCTTTCCCGCTTTGCCATCCGATGGCTCCGCCCGTAGTCTGAACAGGATGCAACCGGAAGGAGACCGAAACCATGCGTGCCCTGACCCCGATCTTTGCCGCGGCAGTTCTTGCCATGCCCCTGCCGGCCGCGGCGGATGACATCACCGATGCCCTGACCTCCGCCATCGCAGCCTACGAGCAGGGCGAGATCACCGACGCGCTCGATGAAATGGCCTATGCCGAGCAGTTGCTGCAGCGGCTTCAGGCGCAGGGGCTGACGGCGTTCCTGCCCGAACCGCTCGACGGCTGGACCCGCGAAATCGAGGACAGCTCCGGTAAGGCGGCGGCCTTCATGGGCGGCGGCTTTCTGACCGAAGCCGCGTTCACCGGCCCCGGGCGCAGCTTTACCGTCACCCTGATGGCCGACAATCCGATGGTGATGCAGATGGGCGGAATGCTGGGCAACCGCGCGATGATGGCGATGATGGGCGACATCCTGCGGATCAACGGCGAAACCTTCGTCAACCAGGAGGGCGAGGTCATGGGCCTGATCGGCGGCCGGGTTCTGGTGCAGGCTTCGGGCGGCGAGGTCGACGAGATGGTGGCACATCTGGAACAGATCGACTTCGATGCGCTGCAGGGGTTCGGGCAGTAATCCCGAACCCATGAAAGAACCCCGGATCGGCGATCCGGGGTTCGATGTTCGGTCCCTGATGCCGGCAGCTCAGTGCAGGCGGCGCTCGACCTCGCCGATGGCGGTGTCGATGAAGCTGTTCGCGTCGCTGGCGCCCAGGTTCCTGGACAGGCTTTCCGCGGCGGCGGCGATCGCCACCTCGACCGCGCGGTTGCGGACGGAGCGGACGGCCTTTTCCTCGGCGCTGGCGATCTGGTCCTCGGCGGCGGCAAGGCGGCGCGCGATGGACCGTTCCAGATCGGCCCGCGCCTGGGCCGCTGCGGCCTCGGCATCGGCCTTGGCCTGCGCCACGATGCGCTCGGCCTGATCGGCGACCTCGCGCTGCTTGCGCTCGTAGGAGGCGAGCAGCGTCTGCGCCTCTTCACGCAGGGCGCGCGCCTCGTCGAGATCGGCCTTGATGCCGTCGGCCCGCTTGTCGAGCATGCCGCCCAGCATCGCGGGAACGTTGAAGTAGAACAGGATCGACAGGAACACGAGGAAGCCGATCACCACCACGAAATCGGTGTTGAAGAGCGACGTGAACCCGTAGCCGGGCTCGTAGCCCGGCTCGGCGGCAAGCGCCGGACCTGCGATCAGGATGAGGGCGGGAAGAAGCAGCTTTTGCATCATCTTATCCTCTTACCCGCGCCGTCACGGCGGTCGCGATGGCTTCGGGGTCGGCGGTCTGCCCCGGCGCCACGGCGCTGACGATGTCGCCGGCGATGGCGCGCGCGACCTCTTCGATGCTGTCGAGCGCCCCGGCCTGGATCTCGCCGATGCGGGTCTCGCTTTCGGCGACCTTGGCGGCGATCTCGGCGTCGGCGCGCGCGATGGCGTCGTTCAGATCGGCCTGGATGCCGGCGCGTGTCTCGTCCGAGATCCTGGCCGCCTCGGTGCGGGCGTCGGCCAGCGCCTTGTTGTAGGCGGCTTCGGCCTCGACCGCCTTGCGCTTGAGATCTTCCGCGGCGGCAAGGTCATTGGTCAGCGTGCCCTGCCGCTCGGCCAGGACCGAGGCGATCCGGGGCAGCGCGACACGGGTCAGGATGAAATAGATGGCGACAAGGGCCACCACCAGCCAGAAGATCTGGTTGGCGAAGGTTGTCGGGTCGAGCTGCGGCATGCCCGGGGCTGCGGCAGCGTGTGCGGCGTCTTCTTCCATGTCCGTCCTCCTGGAACCGTGTCACTCCGAAGCCCTGGCCCGCATGGGGCTGGGCTTCGGACGCAAGGATGGTTACGCGAAGGGGCGGCTCAGGCCGCGAACATCAGCAGCAGCGCGGTCAGGAAGGCAAAGATGCCCAGCGCTTCGGCGAATGCGATGCCGATGAAGAGCGTTGCGGTCTGGCCGGCCGCGGCCGAGGGGTTGCGCAGCGCGCCGGCGAGGAAGTTGCCGGCCACGTTGCCCACACCGAGCGCCGCGATGCCTGCGCCCATGCCTGCAATGCCGGCGCCGATGTACTGACCCAGTTGTGCGATATCGCCTTCCATAGTCCTGTCTCCTTACGTTTTGCTTTGGACGTTCGTGTGATCGTCGGCGGGGCCCACGGCCCGCGCCGTCAGTGATGCGGATGCAATGCGTCCTTGAGATAGACGCAGGTGAGGATGGTGAAGACGTAGGCCTGGATGGCCGCGACCAGCACCTCGAGCCCGTAGATCGCGACGACCCCGAGGATCGGAAGCACACCGGCCAGCCCCAGGGTTCCGGCGAAGCCCGCGAACACCTTGAGGACCGCGTGGCCTGCCATGATGTTGCCGGCCAGACGGATGGAGTGGCTGACGGGGCGGACGAAGTAGGAAATCAGCTCGATGATCGCCAGGATCGGCCGCAGGGCCAGCGGCGCAGAGGACACCCAGAACAACCCGAGGAACGCCGCGCCGTTCTTGACGAAGCCCAGCACCGTCACCGCGAGGAACACGGCCAGCGCAAGCACCGCGGTCACCGCGATATGCGAGGTGGTGGTGAAGCTCATCGGGATCAGCCCGAGGAAATTGGCGAACAGGATGAACAGGAACAGCGTGAAGATGTAGGGGAAATACGGCAGCGCATCCTTGCCCGCCACATCCTCGACCATCTTGCGCACGAAGCCGTAGGCGAGTTCCGCCATCGACTGGCTACGCGACGGGATGACCGCGCGGCCCTTGGTGCCCATGACCATCAGCGCCGCGACCGACACGATGGCAAGGCCCATCCACACGGTCGCGTTGGTCAGCGTGTACCAGTGCACCGGGCCGTCGCCGAACAGCGGGCTCACGACGAACTGGTCCATCGGGTGGATGTTGGGGCCGACCATCGTGTAGTCGTCCAGCAGGCCGATCACGAACAGGATCGCCGCGACGGCGATCAGCACATAAAAGACGGTCCGGGAAGATCCGGTCTTGCCTTGCGCATTCGTGCTTTCGGTCGTCACGCCGCTACCCCTTTTCATCCCGCGCGGCCGGATCGGCCGCTTCAATCTGCTTGCGCTGCACCTCTTCGGCGGAGCGTATCATCGTCTTGACCCCGGCGATGAAGCCCAGGATCACGAACACCACCATCAGCCAGGGCCGTGTGCCGAAGACGGCATCCAGCCCGAACCCGATCCCGAACCCGATCGCCATGCCGGCGACCAGCTCGATCACCATCCGCCAGGCGAGATTGGCCTGGGAATAGTGCTCCTCCGTATGCGGTTTCGGCGCCTGGGCCTTTTGGGCCGCAGCGATCCGGGCCTCCAGAGCTTTCAGTCGCTCGGCTTCGCTGGACCCGGACATGACGCAGAACCCCCTTCAGGAAGTCGGGCGGACGCTATGCCGGGCCGCGCCCAGAGTCAACGCACGCCGCGATGCAGAAAATCTCTGATAAACCACTGTTTCGAAATAATTTTCCGATGCCGCCCCAAATTGCACCACCTGCCCCGCAGGGCCCGTGAATGGCATATTTGCCGATCTCCCATATTCAACCGATCGGTTGACGATTGCCGGCCAGACTGTCTACTGCCGCCATGGCCGCCCCGCTCGACATCGTCTTTGCCGCCCTCGCCGATCCCACCCGGCGCGAGATCCTGCGCATGCTCCTCGAAGACGACATGGCCGTCACCGACGTGGCCGAGCCCTTCGCCATGTCGCTCGCCGCGATTTCCAAGCATCTCGGCATCCTCGCCGCGGCAGGGCTGATCACGCAGGAAAAGCGCGGGCGGGTGAAGTGGTGCAAGCTCGAGCCGGATGCGCTGAAGGGCGCCTCGGTCTGGATGCAGGGCTTCGGCCAGTTCGAGCCGGTGAACCTCGACGCGTTCGAGGCGTTTCTGGAACGCGAGCTTGGCAGCTTCGACGCGGCGCGGGGCGCCGCCGGCGACTGACCCGTCAGCCCAGATCCACACCCCAGGCTTTCACCTGGTCGCGCAGGAACCGCACGAAGGTCTGCACCTTGGCCGTGCGGTGCAGGTCCATGTGGGTGACAAGCCAGATCTTCGAGGACCAGTCCTCCAGCGGCGGCAACACCTCGACCAGGTCATCGGCCTCGGCCATTTCCCAATCCAGCACGAAGGCGATGCCGATGCCAGCACGCGCCGCCGCCCGCGCAGCCTTCATCGAGGTGACGCGCAGCCAGATCGACGACGGCGGCACGTTCTCGTTCAGCCAGCGGAAATTGGGCGCGCGCGGCGTGTCCTCGGTGGTGCCGATGAAGCGGTGATCGGCAACGTTGCCCGTCTCCAGCGTGCCGAACCGGGCCACATACTCCCGCGAGGCGACGAGCCGATGGTGCAGCGTGAAGAACGGCTGCACCACGTTGTCGGGCTGGTCGGGCAGCTTTCCGGCCCGGATCGCCACATGCGCCTCGCC
>Ga0076930_100942_pt1 | contig 19664 bp, 14 predicted proteins | sample HotLakConsoUCCRE_FD_71149 | JGI IMG/M metagenome (GOLD analysis project Ga0076930, IMG submission 71149) | Hypersaline microbial mat communities from Hot Lake, Washington, USA - Hot Lake Consortium UCC-RE (version 3) (version 3) ...
TGGCCACCTCGTCGGTGACGGTCTCGAACAACCTCTTCGAGCCGGCGGCCATCCGGGTGGGCCCCGGGGTGAGCGTGACCTGGAGCTGGAATTCCTCCGGGGTCGCCCACAACGTGACCTTCGCCTCCTCCTCGATCACGAACTCGGGGAACCTCTCCAGCGGGACCTTCTCCACCGCCATGCCGAGCGCCCCTGGAGTGTACCCGTATTCGTGTACGCTCCACGCAGGGATGACCGGCACGGTGACGGTCCAGTAGGGGGGCGGCGTGTCCGCCCTCCGGGGCGGAATCGTGCTCGCCCTGGGTCTGCTCGCGGCCGCACCGGTCGCGACGCAGGCCCAGGGCGTGTTCGGCTCCGTCCATACGGCGAACCTGCCCACCACCCGGACCCCCCGGGCCGGTGCGTGGCTGTTCGAGATCTCACACCGCTTCGACACCCCCATCTCCAGGGGGAGCGAGGCCTTCTGGGGGCTGGACGGCCCCGTCTTCAACCGCCTCGGCCTGGCCTGGGCCCCTCGGCAGGGGGTGATGCTGGGGCTGCTCCGAAGCAACTTCAACGACAACCTGGAGGTGAACGGGAAGGTGCGGGGGTGGAGCGGAGGGGGTGACGCCCTCCGGGTGGAGGTGGCCTTCGCCGGAGGGGCGGCCTGGAACACCGAGGTCTTCGAAACCGCCGCCAGTGGAGCCAGGGACAACGAGTTCCAGGGCTACGCCCAGGTGATCGTCAACGCGGCCCCGGGGGACCGGGTGGCGCTGGGACTGGTCCCCACCTGGATCCGGAACCCCAGGATCGACGACGAGGGGCCGGAGAACGGCCTTGCGCTGGGGGTGGTGGGGCAGCTCTCCCTGAGCCGCTCGGTGAAGGTGCTGGCCGAGTGGCTGGCAACGAAGGCCCGGGAAGGGCTGGAGCACGACCCGGTGTCGCTGGGGGTGGGGCTGGAGACCCCGGGGCACACCTTCCGGCTGCTGGTGACCAATCAGAGCCGGCTCAATCCCACCCAGTTCCTGGGGGGGAGCCCTACCCCCTTCACCCCCGACGAGTGGAGGTTCGGCTTCAATATCACCCGGATCCTCCCCTTCTGAGAAGCGGACCTCCTGGCCCGGGCGCTTGGCGTCCGGGCCAGGAGGCCAGGAGGGGGGCGGCATCGGGCCCCGGGGCTCCCCGGGGCGCGGGCGGCGGATCCCGGGAGAGGCGCCCCGGGTGGAAACCGCGGCGGCGCCGGTAGCCGGGCCACGACCCTACAACAGATACCCGCCGTCGATGGGAATCACGGCTCCGGTGATGTGCCGGGCCGCTTCGGAGCAGAGGAAGAGCACCACCCCGGCCACGTCCTGGGGGTCCCCCAGCCTCCCCAGCGCCGCTTTCTCCCGAGCCCGGTCCAGGATCTCGGAGGGGACCTGGTTGGTGAGCTTCGTGGTGCGGATGTAGCCGGGGGCCACGGCGTTCACATTCACGTTGGAAGGGCCCAGCTCCACCGCCGCGCTCCGGGTGAGGCCGATCACCCCCGCCTTGGACGCGGAATAGTTGGCCAGCCCGAACTCGCTCCGGACCCCGTGGATGGAGGTGATGTTCACGATCTTCCCATGCTCCTGGGACCGGAACACGGGGGCCACCTCCCTGAGGGTATAGAAGGTCCCCGAAAGGTTGGTCTGGAGCACCGCCCGCCACTGCTCGTCCCCCATCCGCCAGAGAGCCCGGTCCCGGCCGATCCCGGCGTTGTTCACCAGGATGTGGAGCCCTCCCAGTTCATCCAGCACCTCGGCCACGAAACCCCGCACCTGGTCCGGCTGACGGATGTCGCAGGGCCGCTGGAACACCCGGACCCCCAGCTCCCGGAGCTCCGCCTCCAACCGCTCCGCATCCTCCCGGGCGGAATCGGTGCCGTCGTCATACCAGTTGAAGGCCACATCCGTCCCGGACTGGGCCAGGGCCAGGCAGATGGCCCGCCCGATCCCGCCGGAACCACCGGTGACAAGGGCACAGCGCCCCCGGATCCCCGGCACCACCAGAGTCGGCTGCGGCCTGGGCTCCGTCCCCACCGACTCCAGAAGCTCCTCTACCACATCCGAAGCACCGGGGGGTGGGGGAGCTACCATCGAGCGGGAGCCGCTCTCCTCGGGGGCATCCGGGGAGTTGGGACCTTCAGGAGGATCCGGGTAGGATCCGTTTCCCCTGCGTCGTTCGTTCACAGGCGGTGGCGTGGGCGGAAGGTCAGGAGGGCGGATGGGCAATGATGGCCTGCGGGGCGCGGAGAACGCAAATGGGGGCCTGGAGGCCATCCGGGCTCCGGTGGGCCCGCCCCGTCAGGGACGGACGTCGAAGAACTCCAGCGACTTCGCCTCCTGCACGGTGCGCTGGAGGGTCCACTCCTGGTCGAAGAGGATCAGGGGAAGCCCCCCCACATCGTGCACCAGGCTGCGGCCGGGAAGGCGGGCCAGGGCAGTGATGGCCTCCTCCGGACCCCGGACCCAGCGGGCGTGGCGGTAGGGGAGGGGCTCCAGCCGGGCCCGCACGGAATACTCGTGCTCCAGGCGGTGCAGCAGCACGTCGAACTGGAGCACCCCCACCGCCCCCACGATGGGGGCCGGTCCGGTGTGGGACTCGGCGTAGAAGACCTGCACCGCCCCTTCCTCGGAGAGGTGCCGGAGCCCCTGGTCCAGTTGCTTCCGCTTCAGGGGGTCCTGGATCCGCACGGCGGAGAAGTGCTCCGGAGAGAAGCGGGGCATCCCCTGGAAGTCCACCCTGCCGCTCTCCGAGAGGGTGTCCCCCACCCGGAGGCTCCCCCGGTCGTGGATCCCCACCACATCCCCGGGCCAGGCCTCCTCCAGCGACGTGCGCTCCCGGGCCACGAACTGCTGCGGGGCCGCCAGACGGATCCCCTTCCCCGTCCGGGTCACCACCACCTGCATCCCCGGCTCGAAGCGCCCCGACACCACCCTCACGAAGGCGATCCGGTCCCGGTGCTTCGGGTCCATGTTGGCCTGCACCTTGAAGATCACCCCGGTGAAGCCGTCGTCGGTGGGCTCCACGATGTCATCCTCCGCCTCCCGGGGTGCCGGGGGGATCCCCCACTCCAGGAAGTGCTTCAGGAAGGGCTCCAGCCCAAAGTTGGTCAGGGCGCTCCCGAAGAAGGTCAGGGAGAGCTCCCCCGCCTGGAACGCCTCTCGGTCCATCTCCGCCCCCGCCATGTCCAGGAGCTCCACCTCCTCCCGGAGCCGGTCCAGCGCCTCGGCGGGGAGGGCGGCCTCCAGTTCGTTGGAGTGGAGCGACAGGACCCGGGTCCCCACCCGGGTCATCCCGTGGTCCCCCTGGGAGTCGAAGAGGTGCACCTCCTCGGTGGTGCGGTCCAGCACCCCCAGGAAGCGGTTTCCCGTGCGCACCGGCCAGGTCACCGGGTAGCACTGGATCCCCAGGTCCCGGGTGACGTCGTCCAGGAGCTGGAGGGGCTCCTCGCCGGGGCGGTCGCACTTGTTCACGAAGGTGAAGATGGGGAGCCGGCGGCGCTTGCAGACGTTGAAGAGCTTCCGGGTCTGCTCCTCCACCCCCTTGCGGTTGTCCAGGAGCATGACGGCGGCGTCGGCGGCCACCAGCGTCCGGTAGGTGTCCTCGGAGAAGTCCTGGTGGCCCGGGGTGTCCAGGAGGTTCAGGAGGTATCCCCCGTACTCGAAGCGCATGACGCTGGAGGTGACGGAGATCCCCCGCTCCTGCTCCATGGCCATCCAGTCGGAGGCGGCATGCCGGGAGGCCCGACGGGCCTTCACGGACCCCGCAAGGTGGATGGCCCCACCATAGAGGAGGAGCTTCTCCGTGAGGGTGGTCTTTCCGGCGTCGGGATGGCTGATGATGGCGAAGGTCCGGCGCCGCCGGATCTCCTCCAGGAGCTGTGGAGTGGTCATGGGGAAAAGGCTAACCCGGAGGGGAGGCGGGGCCAACTCCCCCCGGCAACGCCGCTCTGCCGGGAGCTCCGGGGATCGCGGCCCGGCAGAGGGAAGGGGCTACTCCGCCGTCCGGTCCCGCATGGGCTTCCCCTCCACCAGGAACACCACGTCCTCGGCAATATTGGTGGCCAGATCTGCGATCCGTTCGATGTTCTGGGACACCAGGAGCATCTCCAGCGCCGGGGAGATGCGCCGGGGCTCCTCCAGCATGTGGCTCACCAGGATCCGGTACAGGGAGCGCCGGAGGTTGTCCACCCGGTCGTCCCGGGCGTGGACGTCCCGGGCCAGCTCGGGATCCCGGGCCACGTAGGCGGCGAGGCAGTCCGCCAGCATCCCCTGGGCGATACCCAGCATCTCCGCTACCTCGGGGAGGTTGGGGAGGGGGGGATACTCCATCATCCGCTTGGTGGCCTTGGAGATGTTCACCGCATGGTCCCCCACCCGCTCCAGATCGTTGGCGATCTTGAGGGTCACCACCACACGGCGGAGATCCACCGCCATGGGCTGCTGCAGGGCCAGCAGCTCCACCACCTGCTCGTCCACCTCCTGCTCCAGGGTGTCCACCGCGTGGTCCCCCTTCCGGACCTCCTTCGCCAGCTCCACATTCCGGTTCAGGAGCGCGTCACCGGCCTTCCGGACCTGCTCCTCGGCCTTGCCGGCCATCTCCAGGAGGCGGTCCTGCAGGTGGTTCAGGGCATCGTGGAAGTAGCGCCGCCGCTCCTGTGTCATCCAAATCTCCCGGTCACGTACGCCTCGGTCCGTTCCTCGAGGGGATTCGTGAAGATGGTGTCGGTGGGTCCGTACTCGATGAGCTCCCCCAGGTGCAGGAAGGCGGTGTAGTCCGAGATCCGGGCCGCCTGCTGCATGTTGTGGGTCACGATAAGGATGGTGTAATCCTGCTTCAGTTGGTAGATGAGATCCTCGATCCGCTGGGTGGCCAGGGGGTCCAGCGCCGAGGCCGGCTCATCCATGAGCACCACCTCGGGCTTCACCGCCAGTGTCCGGGCGATGCAGAGGCGCTGCTGCTGGCCGCCGGAGAGGGCATAGGCGGAGTCGTGGAGCCGGTCCTTCACCTCGTCCCAGAGCGCCGCCTGTCGGAGGGAGGCTTCCACCAGCTCCCCCATGTCGCCCTTGTACCCGTTGATCCGGGCTCCGAAGATCGTGTTCTCGAAGATGGACTTCGGGAAGGGATTGGGCTTCTGGAAGACCATCCCGATCCGCCGCCGGACCTCCACCGGATCCACATCGGAGTCGTAGAGGTTCTTGCCGTGGAAGAGGACCTGACCGTCCACCCTGGCCTCCATCAGGTCGTTCATCCGGTTGAAGCAGCGCAGGAGGGTGCTCTTGCCGCTCCCGGAGGCGCCGATGAGGGCCACCACCCTCCTGGGGGGGATGACCAGCGAGACCTCGTTCACGGCCCGGGTGGAGCCGTAGTGGACGCTGACCTGGCGGGCCTCCAGGGCCGCGCCCTGTCCGCCGGAATCGATGGGATGGATGGTGGGCATGGTTTCCGGGTGTGGGGCGGCTAGCGCCGGGTCTGGAACCGGTTCCGCAGGTAGATCGCCACGCCGTTCATGGTCATGAGGATCGCCAGGAGGACGACGATGGCTCCGGCGGCCTTCATCCGGTAGGCCTCCTGCGGCCGGGAGATCCAGTCGTAGATCTGAAGGGGGAGCACGGTGAACTGATCCGTGAGCCCCTGGGGAGTGAAGGCGATGAAGGTCACCGCCCCGATCATGATCAGGGGGGCCGTCTCACCCACGGCCCGGGACAGGGCCAGGATGGTGCCGGTCATGATTCCAGGCATGGCCATGGGGAGCACCTGGTGGCGCACCACCTGCCAGCGGGTTGCACCCAGGCCGTAGGCGGCCTCCCGGATGGAGGAGGGGACCGCCCGCACCGCCTCCTGCGCCGCAATGACGATGACGGGGAGGATGAGAATGGAGAGGGTCAGCGCCCCGGCGATCAGGCTGCGCCCCAGCCCCAGCCCCCGGACGAAGAGGGCCAGCCCCAGGATCCCGTACACGATGGAGGGGACGCCGGCCAGGTTGGCGATGTTCAACTGGATGAGCCGGGTGACCCAGTTCTTCGGGGCGTACTCCTCCAGATACACCGCCGCCGCCACCGCCACCGGGAAGGCGATCAGGGCGGTGAGGATCACGATGTAGATGGAGCCCACCAGGGGCGAGTGGATCCCCGCCCGTTCCGGGATCCGGGAGGCGAAGTTCCGGATGAAGTCCAGGCTGAGCTGGGGCACCCCGTCCCGGAGCAGGTCCTGGAACAGGATGAAGAGGGCCACCACCCCCACCAGTGTGGCCAGGAGGCAGACGACTCCGAAGATGGCCCCCTGGATCTTCCGGGTGCGCGCCAGCCCCGAGGCGCTGAGATCCACCGCCACGGCCTCCCGGACCTCCGACTGGATCACGGCGGCACGGGCCCCGGTGGGGACCGGATCCACCACCGGCGCCTCCTGCTCGGGACCGGCCTGCGGATCGCCGCTCACTGGTACTGCTCCCGGTAGCGGCCCATGATCCACTGGCTCACCACATTCATTCCCAGGGTGACCACGAAGAGGGTGAAGCCCACCGCGAACAGGCTCTCGAAGGCGATCGTCCCCTGGGGGGTGTCGCCCAGCGAAGCCTGGACGATATAGGCGGTCATGGTCTGGATGGACTCCAGGGGATTCAGGGTCAGCCGGGGGGTATTCCCTGCGGCGATGGAGACGGCCATGGTCTCTCCCACCGCCCGGGAGATGGCCAGGATGAAGGAGGCCAGGACCCCGGAGAGGGCGGAGGGCACCACCACCCGGGTGGCCACCTCGAACCGGGTGGCCCCCAGCCCGTAGGCCCCCTCCCTGAGGGCCTGGGGGACGGCCCGGAGGGCATCCTCCGACAGGGAGGCCACCGTTGGGATGATCATGAGCCCCACCACGATGCTGGCGGAGGCGGCGTTGTAGAACTCGGTCCCCGGGAAGATCCCCCTCAGGATGGGAGTCACGAAGGTCAGGGCGAAATAGCCGTAGACCACCGTGGGGATCCCCGCCAGGAGTTCCAGGATGGGCTTGAGCACCCCCCGCACCCGACTGGGGGCGTACTCACTCAGGAAGATCGCCGTCATGAGGCCGGTGGGCACCGCCAGGAGGGCAGCCCCCCCCGCCACCAGGAAGGACCCCGCCAGGAGGGGGAGCACGCCGAAGCTGGGGTCCTCGAAGAGGGGGGTCCAGACCGTCCCGGTGAAGAACTCCAGGGGGGAGACCTTCCCGAAGAATACGATGGTCTGCGCGAGGAGAACCGCAACGATCCCCACGGTGATGACGGTGGAGATGGCGGCGCAGGTGAAGAGCGCCCAGCCGATCACCCGCTCCCCGACATCCCGGTCCTTCCGGCGCCGCAGATCCATGGCCGGAGGGGGGGGACCCGGACTCACTCTTCCACCCCGGCGGAGGGGGGAGGAGCCGGGGGACCCACCATCTCGGTGAAGGAGGTCTGCATGGCGTCGTACTCCTCCTCCGGCAGGGGGATGTAGCCGGTGGGAGGAATCAGCAGCCGGGCCTGGTCCAGGGAGAACTCCAGGAAGGCCCGGACCTCGGGACGGAGCAGGTCGGACACCGTCACATAGAGGAAGATGGGGCGGGACAGGGGCGTGTAGGTCCCGGTACGGACCGTTTCCTCGTCCGGCTGGACGCACCCGTTCCCGCCGTCGATGGCCACCAGCTTCACCCGCTCCCGGTTCTCCACGTAGTAGCTGTAGCCGAAGTACCCCAGGGAGTACCGGTCCCCGTTGACCCCCATCACCAGGATGTTGTCGTTCTCGCTGGCCTGGTAGTCGGTGCGGCTGGAGCCTGCCCGCCCCATGATGGCCTCGGTGAAGTAGTCGAAGGTCCCCGAGTCCGTGCCGGCACCGTAGAAGACGATCTCCTCCGCCGGGAAGGTGGGACGGACATCCCTCCAGGTGGTGACATCACTCCCGGGCTCCCAGGCCCGGCGGAGTTCCTCCACCGTCAGACACGAGACGAAATCGTTCTCCGGATTGACCACCACCGAGAGCCCATCCAGAGCGATGGGGATCTCCACATACTCGATCCCGTTCTCCGCGCAGAGTTCGATCTCGCTCTCCCGGATGGGCCGGCTGGCCCCGGTGAGATGCAGCTCCCCGTTGCAGAAGCGCTGGAAGCCCCCCCCGGTCCCCGAGAAGCCCACGGTGAGGCGGATCCCCTGGTTCAGGAGCTGGAACTCCTCAGCGAAGGCCTCCGTCACCGGATACACGGTAGACGACCCGTCGATCTGGATCCGCCCCTGATATCCCTCAGGGGTTCCCCCGCACGCCACGGGGGCAAGGAGGAACACAGACAGCGCCAGGGAGCGAACACCGGACATCAGCGAATCCGTGGGAGGGAGTGGAGGTGGCCGAAGGATAGACAGGAGGGGGGTCGGCGGGGCGACGATCCGGTCACGGACCTGTAACAGACCCCGGGGCCGCTGCACCCGGGTCGGCGGCCCTGCCTCCGGGAAGGAGATGGGCGACACCACCGGATCCGAACGTTCCGGAACCGCTCCTCATCCCCGCTCGGCGGCTTCGTCCTCCTCCACCGGCGCGGAGGCCATGGGGAGGGTGAAATGGATGGTGGTCCCTTCACCCAGGCGGCTCTCCGCCCCCACATCGCCCCCCATGGCCTGTACCAGGTGTCGCACGATGGCCAGCCCCAGCCCCGTGCCCCCGGCGGGGCGGGCCCGGGAGGCATCCACCCGGTAGAAGCGCTCGAAGATCCGGGGGACGGCATTGGAGGGGATCCCCATCCCGGTGTCGGAGACCGCCACCAGCGCCTGCCCGCCACCCACATGATCCACCCGCACCGTGATGCTCCCCTCCCCGGAGGAGTAGCGCAGCGCGTTCTCGAAGAGGTTGCGGAAGATCTGCCCCAGCCCCTGGCGGTCCGCCCGGACCCGGGCATCCCCCTCCACCTGGAACGACACCTGCCGCTCCGCCGCCCGCTCCGCAAACTCGCTCCAGATCTCCCGGGAGGTGCGGCCCACATCCATCTCCTCCGGGCGGGCCAGCCACCCCCCCGACTCCAGTCGGGAGAGGTCCAGGAGGTCGTCCACCAGGTTCTGGAGGCGGACGGTATTGGTGTGGATGGAGTCGATGAACTGCTTCCGGAGGTGCTCCGGAGGATCCCCCTCCGCCAGCGTCTCGGCGAAGCCCCGCATGGCGGTGAGTGGGGTCTTCAACTCATGGGAGGCGTTGGCCACGAAGTCCCTCCGGACCTGCTCCACCCTCCGGGCCTCGGACACGTCCAGGAAGGTCACCACCGCGCCCCGGTTGTCCAGGAGTCGGGACGACACAAGGAGGTGCCGCTCCCCCAGGGAGATCTCCCGGGCCCGGAAGGGGCGGATCACCGCCTCCTCCAGGAGGTCCCGGAGTTCAGGGTGCCGCACCACCGCTCCCACCGGCGCGAAGAGGACCCCCTGGGGGAGATGGAGGAGGGCAGCAGCAGCGGGATTGACCCGGAGGATCCGGGCGTCCTCGGTGAGGGCGATCACCCCTTCGGCGATGCAGTCCACCAGCGCCTGCATCTCGTCCCGCTCCTGCCCCAGCTCCGAGAGCCGGGCCTGGAGCTCCTCCGCGAGACGATTGAAGGCCGCCGCCAACTCCTCCATCTCGGAGATTCGATGCCCCCGGGGCACCCGCCGGGAGAAGTCCCCCGAGGCCAGGGCCCGGGCCCGATCCGCCAGGACCACCAGGGGGCGGGCGATGGAACGGCTCACGCCATATGCCACCAGGAGGGCCAGGAGGGCCACCAGTGCCCCGGTTCCGGCCACGGAGCCCTGGATGTTCCGGACGGTGGTGGTGACGTCCGTGAGGGGGGAGGCCAGTCGGAGGATGAGGGACTCCCCCCCCGCCTCCACCGGCAGCGCCACGTAGAGCAGCCGGTTCCCCACGGTGCTGCTCTCCCGCTCGGCGGTGCCCAGGGAGCCGGAGAGGGCGGTGATGACCTCGGGGCGGTCCGCATGGTTCTCCACCACTCCCAGCCGCTCGTCCGTGACGTCTGAGTCCGCCACCACCTCTCCCGTCCGGTCCATGAGGGTGACCCGGTATCCCAGGCGGGCCTCCAGGGAGGTGACAAAGGCGGAGGGGTCGAAGGTGGGGACGTCGGCCAGGAGCTGGGCGGTGACCTCCAGCTCCCTCTCCATCTCCTGGTAGCGGAGTTCCACCAACTCCCGGCGAAGTCCCGTACCCAGGGAGATCACCAGGACCACCACCAGGACGGCGATGACTCCCAGGAAGCCTGCGAAGATGGGGTGGTGGACGCGCACGGGGGGTCAGGGACGGCGGAGGGGCTTCGCTGCGGCCCGGGCCCCTCCATGGGGAGCACGTCTCCATGGAGGGAGGAGTGGATCCAAGATACCGGTGGAAGGGGACCGCTGCATCGTCCTGCACCCCTCCCTGGGAAACGGGGCCGTCAGTGCTCCCCGTCGGGAACCCGGAGCCGGTAGCCGAACCCCCGCACCGTCTCCACCCAGTCCCCCACCTCTCCGAGCTTGGCCCGGAGCCTCCGGATGTGCATGTCGACGGTGCGGGTCTGGATCCGGTCCGAGATCTCCGACTCCACGTCCCAGGCCCGCTCCAGGAGCTGGCGGCGGCTCTGGGTGCGCCCCCTGCGCTCCAGGAGGGCCTGGAGCAGTCGGAACTCGGTGGGGGTGAGGTTCACCTCCGCCCCGTGGAGGTTCACCTGGTGGGCATTCACATCCACCGCCAGGGGCCCCGCCCGGAGGAGGCGCCCCCCGGACTCACTCCCCGTCTGCTGGAGCCGCCGGAGGATGGACTGCACCCGGAGTACCAGCTCCCTGGGGGAGAAGGGCTTCGTGAGGTAGTCGTCCGCCCCCAGCTCCAGCCCCTGGATCCGATCCTCCTGTTCCCGCTTTGCCGTGAGGACCAGCACCGGAATGGAGGCCGTGGAGCCCTGCTGACGCAGCGTCCGGAGCACCTCGTCCCCCGAGATCCCGGGGAGCATGCGGTCCAGCACCACCAGATCCGGGATCTCCCGGTTCACGGCGGTGAGGGCGTCGGTGCCGGTGGAGGCCGTCTCCACCCGGAATCCCTCCCGGGTCAACTGGTAGGCAATGAGCGCCGCGATGTCCGGCTCGTCCTCCACCACCAGGACCCGGGGTGACGCCGCCTTCTGGGGGGCCGAATCCATCGTCTGCCTCACGATCGGCTGATTCATCATGTGGGCATCCCGGAGATCCTCGGCTCTGGCGGATCGTCGGGACCCCGCACCGGTCAGGGTGCGGAACCGGCCCGCATCAGCGCCGTGATCTCCTCCTCTGTGAGCGTGTGGTTGGATCTCTTGGCCGCTTCGAAGATCCGGCGGCCGCTCTCCTCGTCCTCCGGATCGTGCCCCCTGGCCCGGAGCCAGTACTTCACATTCGACAGCCCGGACATGGGTCCGATCTCGATCTCCTGCCTCCGCCCCACCATGGACGCCGGGATCCCCGAGTAGACCCGGTCCGCCAGCCACCGGTCCCCCTTGGCCTCGGCCTTCACGATGGCCGCTGCGTGCACCCCCGTGGCGGTGCGGAAGGCATCCCGCCCCACCACCGGCGCCCCGGCTGCGATGGGGAGGGAGACGGCCCTGGCCGCCGCCTCGCAGTACTCCGGCAACCCGGTGAGATCACCGGTGTGCAACCCCTCCAGCGCCAGGTTCACCAGGAGGAGCTCCATCTCCACATTCCCGCACCGCTCTCCGATTCCCAGGGCGGTCCCGTGGATCCGGTCCGCCCCGGCCTCCATGGCCGCCAGGGCGTTGGCCAGGCCGTAGCCCCGATCCCGGTGCCCGTGCCAGTCCACCTTCACGTCCTCGCCGGACGGCCCGACGATCTCGTCCTTCACGAACTGCACCAGCGCCCGGGTCCCCGCCGGGGTGGCATGCCCCACCGTGTCCGCCAGGCAGATCCGCCGGGCGCCCCACTCGATGGCCCGGCCGTAGAGCGCCTTCAGCGTCTCCGGGCGGGCCCGGGTGGTGTCCTCGGTGACGAACATCACCGGGATCCCCTCCCGCACCGCGAAAGTCACCGCCTCTTCCGAGGTGGTGAGCATCCGCTCCAGCGTCCACCCCTCCACGTATTGCCGGATGGGCGACGACCCGATGAAGGTGCACGCCTCGATGGCCACCCCCACCGCCTGGCTGATCTCCACGATGGGCCGGATGTCCGCCAGCACCGTCCGGGCGGCACAGTTCGGCCGGATCCGGAGCTTCGCCTCCACGATCTCACGGGCCAGGGCGGTGACATCCCGGACAGCCCTGGGGCCCGCTCCAGGGAGCCCGATGGCCGCCGTGTGGATCCCCAGCCCCTCCATGAGGTGGAGGAGGTGGATCTTGTCCTCCAGCGGAGGGTCGGTCACCGACGGATCCTGCAGCCCGTCTCGCAGTGTCTCGTCGTCCAGTTCCACCGACCGGAGCGGTGTGGAGATCTCGTTCCCCACTACGTTCCAGTCGTGGATCAGCTCCTTCTCTTCCATCATGTCTTGCTCCCCTCGTTGCGGGATGATGACCCGAATCGAGCGACAAGGAGAAGACCCCGCAAGCGACGGAAGGTCGCAGAGTACGGATCAAGCGTAGGGGTGTGCCGTAACCGGACAGGTCACCGGCAGGTAACGAGATGGTGACGGGCCGGACCTCGTCGTTGCACACCGATTCGCCCTCCGCCGGCGCCCCCCACCAAGCTCTCCGCCCACAGGCGTGGAAGGAATCACTCCGAGGGGCCGCCTCCGCCCTCCCCCGGGCCATCTTCACAGTTCCGGTGCCTCTCCGTCACATGCCTGTTACACCTTGCGCATAATGTTCGCTCGTGTCCGGGGACGGTCCCCGGTCCTGTGGATTCCGTACTCCATCGGTGAGCTACGTCATGCGTTCCCCCCGCTCCTTGATTCGCCACGCGCTCCTTCAGGGGTGCCTGCTGGCTCTAGCCATCCTCCCCGCCGATGCCCAGCAGGCCACGGGGCGGATCGTGGGCCAGGTCCTGGATGCCTCCAACGGCCGCCCCCTTCCCGGAGCCCAGCTCATGGTGGAGGGGACCCAGACCGGGTCCATCGCGGGGCTGGAGGGGCGCTTCGTCCTCCCCAACGTCCCCGTCGGCACGGTGTCGGTGCGGTTCCTGATGATCGGGTATGCCACGAAGACGGTGGCCGGCATCGAGGTACCCGCCGGTGGAGTGGCGCAGCTCAATGTGACCCTGGAATCGTCGGCGGTGGAGCTGGCAGGGATCACGGTTTCGGTGGAGCAGGAGCGGGGGAGTGTCGCCTCGGCCCTGAACCAGCAGCGGAATGCCACGGGGGTGGTCTCGGCCATCACCGCCGAGGAGATCTCCCGGAGCCCCGACGGCGACGCCGCGGCCGCTGTGCGGCGGGTGAGCGGGGTGACCGTGCAGGACGGGAAGTACGTCTTCGTCCGGGGGCTGGGGGAGCGGTACACCACCACCTCCCTGAATGGCGCCCGGGTTCCTTCCCCGGAGCCCGAGCGGAAGGTGGTTCCCCTGGACCTCTTCCCCAGCGGCCTGCTGCAGACCATCACCACGGCCAAGACCTTCACCCCCGACCTTCCCGGCGACTTCTCGGGGGCCCAGGTGAACATCCAGACCCGGAGCTACCCGGCCCAGCGGCAGTTCACCATGTCGGCCTCCACCGGGCTGAACACCGAGGTCACCGGGAAGACCATCCTCCAGGCGCCGGGAGTGGGCCGGGAGTGGATCGGACTGGCGGCGTCGGACCGGGGGCTGCCGGCCACGGTGGACCGCTTCGGGAACTTCCTGGAGACCAACCCCAGCCAGTCCGACATCAACCGGATGGTGGGTTCGTTCCGGAACGCCTGGTCCACCCGGACCACCAACGGCTCTCCCTCCGGCTCCTTCTCCGCCTCGGTGGGAGGCACCGATCCCCTCTTCGGCCTCCGGATCGGATACCTGGTGTCGGGGACCTACTCCTACTCGGAGGAGGCCAGGGTGGAGCAGGTCCGGGCCCAGGCCATCGCCCAGCAGGGAGCCGACGCGCAGGAGGTGGATCGCTTCGATGGCACCAGCGGCACCGCCAGCGTCCTCTGGGGGGGGCTGGCCAACTTCAGCACCCTGTGGGGGAACCACTCCCGCTTCTTCCTGAACACCACCTACAACCGCACCGCGGACAACGAGGCCCGGTTCGAGGAGGGGTTCAGCGAGAACCTGGGGCAGGAGTTCCAGATCCAGCGCCTCCGGTACGTGGAGAGGGCGGTGCTCTCGTCGCAGTTGGCGGGAGAACACCAGATCAATGAGGGGAACCGGCTGGACTGGTCGGTGACCCGCTCCGGAGTGGCCCGGCGGGAGCCGGACCGGTCGGAGATCGTCTATCAGGTGGAGTCGGGGGAGTCCCCCCGGTGGTTCAACATCTCCAATGAGGCGGCGGTGCGGACCTTCGGGGACCTGAACGAGTCCAGCACCGAGGGACAGCTCAACTACCGGTTCAGCTTCGGTTCCCCGGACCAGCGGCACGAGTTGCGCTTCGGGGGGATGGCCCGGCAGACGGAGCGGGACGCCACGAATCAGGTCTACTCCATCGGTGCCACCCTGAACCAGGACCAGCGGGCGCTGGATCCGGAGCAGATCTTCGACGGACGTTTCTCCGGGGGGGACCAGACGGTCTTCCGCCTGACCCCGCTCTCCCAGGGGGGATCGTACTTCGCCGAGGATCGTCTGTACGCCGGATACCTGATGATGGACTGGGCCCTGACCGAGAACATCCGGGTGATCGGGGGAGCCCGTGTGGAGCGGAACGAGCTGGACCTGGAGGCGCAGTCGACGCTGGGGGCACCGGTGGTCACGGCGCCGGAGTACACGGACGTCCTCCCGGCCCTCTCGGTGAACTGGAAGCTCACCGACAACCAGACCCTCCGGGTATCGGCCTCCCAGACCCTCTCCCGCCCCGAGTACCGGGAGCTGGCGGACGTGCAGTACCGGGAGGTCCTGGGGGGAGACAACGTCCGGGGGAACCCGGAGCTGCGGCGGACCCTGATCCGCAACCTGGACCTCCGGTACGAGTGGTATCCCGGGCCGGCGGAGGCCATCTCCATCGCCCTCTTTGCGAAGGACTTCGAGGATCCCATCGAGCGGCTCTACCTGGCCACCTCCGGGACCCGGATCGTCACCTTCGCCAATGCCGACGCCGCCCGGAACTACGGGGTGGAGCTGGAGTTGAGGAAGGGGCTGGGTGGCGTCTCCGAGGCCCTCGAGCCGGTCTCCATCTTCTCCAACGTCACGCTGATGAAGAGCGAGATCGAGATCGGTGGCGCGGCCAGCAGCCGGACCAACGACCAGCGCCCGATGGTGGGGCAGTCCCCCTACGTGGTGAACGCCGGGCTCACCTGGGCCCCCCTGGAAGGGGGCACCAGTGCCACGATCCTCTACAACATCTCCGGGCGCCGCATCGCCTCGTCGGCCGAGGCGCCGCTCCCGGACGTCTACGAGCAGGCGCGAAACATCCTGGACGTCTCGCTCCGCTTCCCCCTCATGGGGAGCCTGTCGGCCAAGGCCGACCTGAAGAACCTCTTCGATGCCCCGGTGGAGCACCTGCAGGGGACGGTGGTGCGGGAGGCGTATCGCACCGGGCGCTCCCTCTCGCTGGGGGTCTCCTGGCGGCCGTAACGCGCCTGTAGCGGGATCATCGCCGGCCGGGCCGCAAACGCGACACGGGCCGGGTCCGCAGTCAAGAAGGGGGGTGTGCCGACGGCACACCCCCCTTCTTCTGTCCGCCTGCCCTCTGGGGCTTCCCAGGGAGGCCGTTGGAGGGGCCACCCCCACCCTGCCCGGAACGGCGGGAGTGCCAGTGACAGATCCGTGACAGGACCGACGTCTTCCGGTAGCCCTCGGCCTCTACAATCAAGGCGCTGTAAGGACGCTGGGCCCCCGCCGGGGGTCTCCCACGTGAATCCGGTCAAGGTGACACCCCATGAGACGTCTCCGTTCCTTCCTCCCCATGGTCCTCATGGCCTCCAGCGTGATGCTGGTGGCCTGCTCGGACGACGATGAAGATCCCATCGCTCCGCCGCCGCCGGAGCCGCCTGCCGCCCCGTCCGGGGTTTCGGCCACGTCCGCCGGTCCCACCAGCGTCACGGTGACCTTCAGCGCTGTCACCGGAGCAACCGGATACGTGGTGGAGCGGGCGCCGGGGTCGGGTGGCACTTTCGCCAGCGTGGGCACCCCCAGCGCGCCGCCCTTCACCGACACGGGCCTCCAGCCCCAGACGGCCTACCGCTACCGCGTGGCCGCCCGGAATGCCGTGGGTCAGGGCGACTTCAGTGATGCGGTGATCGTCACCACCGGCCAGGAAGGGCCGCGGACGGCCACGATCTCGGCCAACATCACCAGCGATCGCACCCTCTACGCCGACACGCTCTACACCCTCGAGGGTTTCATCCGGGTGGCCAATGGCGCCACCCTGACCATCGAGGCGGGCACCACCATCGAGGGGGATTTTGACACCCTGGGATCCTCGCTGTTCATCCTCCGGGGGGCCCGGATCGTGGCGGAGGGCACCGCCTCCGAGCCCATCGTCTTCACCTCCAGCCGCCCCGAGGGGCAGCGGCAGGCGGGAGACTGGGGCGGGCTGGTCATCGTGGGGAACGGGATCATCAACCGGGGACAGCCGGTGATCCTGGAGGGCTCCGACACTGGCGCCAACAACCCCGCCGTGGACTACTCCGGCGGAACGGACAACGCCGATGACTCCGGCGTGCTGCGCTATGTCCGGGTGGAGTTTGCCGGATTCGCCACCGCCCCCGACGCCGAGCTGAACACCTTCACGTTCGCGGCCGTGGGTTCGGGCACCGAGGTCGAGTACTTGCAGGGCCTCGTGGGGCTGGACGACACCTTCGAGTTCTTCGGCGGGGCCATGGACGGGAAGTACCTGATCTCCTACGAGGCCGGGGACGACCACTTCGACATGTCGGAGGGATACATCGGGCGGCTCCAGTACGTCATCGCCCACCAGAGCCGTCAGATCATCCCCCGGCCCGCCGCCGGGAATCCGTCTTCGGATCCGCAGGGGATCGAGAATGACGGCTGCGACGGGGCGAACTGCCTCAACGGGCAGACCTCCGAGCCCTTCAACATCCCCATGGTGGCGAACTTCACCCTGGTGGGTCCGCCGACCGGCGTCTTCAGCGGAACCTCCGGCGGGATCGGGATGATGCTCCGCCGGGGCACCGGCGGGTACTACGTGAACGGTGTGGTGGCCCGGTGGGAGCGTGCCGCCATGTCGCTCCGTGACCAGACGACGCTGGACCGGATCGCCGCGGGCGACCTGGCCCTGAGCAACATCCTGGTGGCCCAGACCGGCCCCACCTTCCAGCCCCAGACCGGAAGCACGGTGCAGGGGTCGGTGGACCTGGCGGCCAACAACATCGAGGAGGCGACGGGTACGGCTGCGTCGCTCTTCACCTCGCTGGTGACCCCCCCGACGGCGGTGGGCCAGCTGGACTGGACCCCCGCCGCCGGCTCGCCCATTGCCACGGGCGGACTGGAGGCCTTCACCGGCGCCATCGCCACCAAGGCGGGGACCTTCGTGACGCCCACCGCGTTCCGGGGCGCTGCGGATCCCGCCGGCGCCAAGTGGTGGGAGAACTGGACGAACTACGCCGACAACTGATGCCCGGTTGAGCGGTTGATGTGCGACGGCCGGCGCCCCCCGGGGCGCCGGCCGTTCGCATGTTCAGGCACCCGGACCGACCGGGAACTGCAACGGCCGAGAGGGGGTTGGAGGCCTCCACCCCTCAGCCGGATTGAGACCTGAAACGACGAGGAACGATGACACGGAACGGAAGGCGGGATGGTGCGGGTCATGCGCGGTCCCGGCGGGGGGGCCGGACTCGGGGAGTGCTGGAGGGTGCTGCACTCCTGGTGATCCTGGCAGCCAGCTCCCTGGCGATGGCCTGCGCCCAGGAGACGGGGACCCAGGACCCGGACGCGACGGCCATGGAGCCCCCCCCGGGGCGGGTCGTGGACAGCATCTTCCCCATCGAGGAGGAGATCCGCCGCTTCCGGGAAGGCCTTCCCGAGGTCACGGCCTTCTCCGGCGGCGCTCCCTCCCGGGACGCTCTGGTGGAGCGCTTCGTGGAGGTGGTGGAGTCCGGCGAACTGCAGCCCCTGGCGGAGCTGGTGCTCACCCGGTCCGAGTTCGGGTATCTGTATTATCCCCACACCATCTACACGGCCCCGCCCTACGAGCTGCCGCCTTCTCTGATGTGGTTCCAGATGGAGAACCTCAGCGGCCGGGGGCTCACACGGATCTCCCAGCGCCTGGCAGGAAATCCCCTCCACGTCACGGGCTATACGTGCGAGGAGCCCCCCCTGGCCCAGGAGCGGAACACCGTCTGGAACGAGTGCCGTCTCCAGATGGACCCGCCCGACGCGGACGCGTACGACATCCGCCTCTTCGGCTCCATCGTGGAGCGGGACGGGGTCTTCAAGTTCGTGTCGTACTCCAGCGAACTCTGACGGGAGGGGGCTCGGGAGGGGCCGCCGTGGGGAGACGCGGCCAGATCCCGGCAGCGGGTGACCTCCCGGCCCCCACCCGTTTCCCCACAGTGGCCGGATCCATACCTTCCGGGGCATGGGTCCTTCGTCCTTCCACCTGCAACGGCTCCGGCGGCTTCCCTTCGTGGAGGAGGCGCTGCGCCAGGTCCTTGTCAGCGACTCCCGCACCCTGGAGGACCAGGTGGCGCTCACGCTGATTCCCGCCCCCCCCTTCGGCGAGGACCAGCGGGCCCGGCGAATGCTGGAGCTCCTCTCCGAGGCGGGGCTCAGTGGCGCCACCCTGGACCCCGCAGGGAACGTGGTGGCCCGCTACGATCTGGGGGCCGATCCCGACGAAGCCCCCCTTGTGGTGTCGGCCCATCTGGATACCGCCTTTCCCCCCGGGACGCCGGTGACGCTCCGGCGGGAGGGGAGCCGCCTCCGCGCCCCGGGGATCGCCGACGACGGCCGGGGGCTGGCGGCGCTGGTGGCGCTGGCCCGGACCCTCCGGGCGGCGGAGGTGCCCCTCTCGGTGCCCGTCCTGTTCGTGGCCACCGTGGGGGAGGAGGGGGCGGGTGACCTCCGGGGGGTGAAGGAGCTCTTCAGCCCCCGTGGGGCAGGACATGGCGCCCGGGGCTTCATCTCCCTGGATGGGGCGGGCATCGAGGGGGTGGTGGTCCGGGGGGTGGGGTCCCGGCGGCTCCGCATCGCGGTGGAGGGGCCCGGCGGCCACTCCTGGTCGGACTTCGGCGTTCCGAACCCGGTCCATCTCCTGGCCGAGGTGGTGGCCCGGATCACCCGGATCCCGCTGACGGACATCCCCCGCACCACCTGCACGGTGGCCCGCTGGGGAGGGGGCACCGGCATCAACGCGATTCCCGAGGATGCGTGGGTGGAGGTGGACCTCCGGAGTGAGGACCCCCGGGCTCTGGCGGATCTGGAGAGCCGGGCGAGGACCGCCCTGAAGGTCACGCTGGACGGCTCGGATCAGGCCGTGGGGCTTGGGGGGGAACGGGTCCACTCCTCGGTGATCGTCATCGGGGACCGACCGGCGGGCTCCACGGACCCCGACTCGCCCCTGGTGCGGGCCACCCTGGCGGCCACCCGCTTCCTGGGGCGGGTTCCCACCCTCCTCTCCGCCTCCACCGACGCCAACCTCCCCATGTCACTGGGGATTCCGGCCTGCGAT
>Ga0076930_100948_pt1 | contig 19389 bp, 16 predicted proteins | sample HotLakConsoUCCRE_FD_71149 | JGI IMG/M metagenome (GOLD analysis project Ga0076930, IMG submission 71149) | Hypersaline microbial mat communities from Hot Lake, Washington, USA - Hot Lake Consortium UCC-RE (version 3) (version 3) ...
CCTTGAAGGGCGCTGCTTAGACCGCAAGCCTGTCCGAAATTATGCAACACTGGGGTTAAGTGGTGTCCTATTTGCAGTCAGTTCTGTTCAAAACGATCCTGGAAGATGGAATCGAAATTGTCATTCTCCTGAACTTCAAGGGCACCGACATCGCAATTGGCTGATCCGATGCCAGGTCGGGGTTGGCCGCGCTGATCGTTGGTGACTGCGTGATCAGCAGAGCAGTCTCCGGCCGCATCGATGGCAATACTGTTGGGCAAGAGTCCATGCGTGGGCGTGAATCCGCCGAAGTTGGACAGTCCGGTCAATTTCAGATCAGCAGTAGTCGTTGCCGTACCGGTGCAGCTCACGTCGCTGACAAGGGAAAGGCTGTGGCTGGTGGCGGCCCGGGAACAGGCGATATCGGCGGCCTTGTTTTGGGCGATCAGGCTGTTGGTCAGGTGGAGATACGTCTGGGCATTATTGACGGCATCGATACCATCGGCACCGTTTGTTGCTGAATTGAACGCTAGTGTCGAGTGCAGCAGCGTCAAGGAAGCGGGCACGTGGTCCGTGCCATTCGTGTCTTCGAAGCCTCGAACGTAGGCAGCGCCCCCTGCGGAGCCGGTGCCGTTTTCGACCAGGTTGCCGGAAAGCGTGCTGTTGCGAACATCGGCGTCAGAGCGGAAAACGACCAGAGCGCCACCGACTCCCAGATCCGGGGACACCAGACGATTACTGCTGATGGTCGTTTGGGTCATGAGCAGATCGGAATTGCCGATATAAAGTCCCCCGGCAACGCTGCTGCCGGTATCGGTGGACAGGGTTGCGGAGGATTGCGAATGATTGTCGTCAATCAGTGAGTTTGTCACCGTGACATTGCTGCCGAATGCGACGATCGGTCCGGCACTGACGCTGCGGCCTTGCGGTCCTTCAACAGTGGCGGTGGCATGGTTGTCGCTGAATTGGCTGCCGGTGATGAATAGTTCGCCGTATTCAACAACGACGGCGGCACCTATAGCTCTGGACAGGGCTTCGTCGCCACTGGCGCCGGAATTGACCGCATTGCCGGTGATCAAACAGTCGGTGAGACTCAAGTCGCCCAAGGACAAAAACACGCCGGCACCGCCCGCCAGGGCGTTGGCGGTGCCCCTCCTTTCATTGGATAAGGGGCCGACCGCATCGGCTGAGGCCGAGTTGTTGATCAGGCTGACACTCTGTAGATTCACATTGGCATAGAGGCTGAAAACGGCCCCACCCCGGGCACCTTGACCCGTCACGCGGGCCCGGGTCAGCGTCATTGAATCGAGGGTGAAGTCGATCGGCTCCTCTTCGAGCGGTCCGGCTGCATCGAAAATACGGAACAGGTTATCTCCATCGATGATCAGGCCGTCGGCATCGCCTGCGACTGGCCCGTTGATAGCCAACGAATCGGTGACTGCCAGCTCACCTGCATTGAGCGTAATCGTCGATTCGGCCAGTGACGGATCAAATTCAATGGTGTCGGCACCCGGACTGCCTGCAGCGCAGCCGCCTTGGCTGTTTCCGCTATTGGCCGAAGCGATCGCTTCGCGCAGATTGCATCCGGCCACGCTCCCTACCGCGCCGTCCTGAGCTGTGTCGACCGTTATGGTTGCGGCGTGGGTAGCGCCAGTTGCCAGGGCGGATCCGATGGTAAGGGCCAGGGTCGAGCGACGGATGGCGTACTTGTTCATTAGTGAGTCCTTGTCATTCAATCCGAATCGAAGACGATCAATTGAATGATAAACCCAGCCGCCACTTGTTCGCCAGTCGCAAGATCTTTTCGCGCACAGGCAAGTAGCCCTTGAGTCAAGTCGTTGAGTGTGGCTTTGCCAAGATGGATTACAGGACACAAGATGGATTACGGATTACAGGACAGGCATTGAAACTGCCCCCGTCCTGCGAAGCTCAGTCTGCCAACGTTTCGAAACCATCCTCAAATAGAAAATCCTGGTCGAGCAACAGACAGGCGCCACCTGGCACCGGCGTGGAGGTGAAATCTTCCGGATCGATAGTAACCTCGATCAGACGCACAGACTGAAGCTCGATTGGCAAGCTGGCTGTACCAGGTGCCTGCTTGATGATCAGATTGCCGGCATCGGCAAAAAACTGTGTCGGTTCTGCAGATTGCGCGTCCTGGAACAAGAGAAGACATTGTTCGCAGAAGGCATAGTTCGAGTTCACCCCCGATCCCAGTTCAAACGAGCCGCTGGCTGCCGAATAGAACTCGACTACGATCACGTCGATATCGGGTCCTCCCAGCCCGCGGTCAATGTCGGGCCCAATGCTGTAGATATCTGGAATGATGAGGTCAGCAACTAGTTCTGTGGAAATGCGCGTACAAGCGGTTCCCGCCGCGGCTGCGATATTGGAACCAAGGAAGCTGCAGAGAGCAAGCAGAAACAGACCTTTCTTTTGCATAACGAATATAGTCACGGCGACAAGAATCCCTCTAGGCGGAATAAAGGCCCGGTTCACAACGAACTGGACGCCGTGAATCATTGCCGTTCTGAAGCCATCAAGTCTTGAAAGAACCCTATAAATGCCGTGAAATTTGCGCATCATCGAGATCTCGAACATTTCCATCAATGCTTGTCCCGGAATTCGCCAGGACCACTGGGCGCCCGCGACTATAGCGGGCGACCCGACTCCCGCTCAACGGCTTGTAATCAGGCGGCCCCGCCGCCCGTCCACTTCATCAGGTTGATGAATTCCCGGCGCGTCTTCGGGCCGAAGGTCCGGTAGTGCGGGTCGGCGATTTGCCGGTAGTCGGCGCGGACGGTCTGGACCGCGTCTGAGCCCAAGTGATGTTCCAGGACGTCGGCGTCGAGGCGATAGGGCTTGAGCGCGTTGAGGCCGAGGATTTTGCGCTTGATCCGGGGTGTGAGCGCGGGGTAACCATGGGTTTGCTGCAACTCGTCGCTGATCTGGAAAGCGCGGAAGGCCTGGATCTGATCCTGCGGCGAGCCATACCAGATGGAATCGGTGCCCCACAGGATGTTGTCCTCGCCAATGTACTTGAGCATCTTGCCCAGCGCGTGGGCTGCTGAATCCGGGTCGCGCATCAGGTAGCGCCAGGTCGAGCCCAGCTCGGCGTAGACATTGCCGCCTTTCAAATCGTTTTCGACCACCGTCTTGATCAGGGAGTCAATGCCCTCGTTGCGCTCGGGATCATAAGGGCCTTCGGACTGGCCGGGGACGAAACCGGAGTGGTAGATCAAAAAGCTCAGATCGGGATACTGGGTTGCCGCCGGGCCGATGTCGGTGCACAGCGAGTGCTGGTAGCTGTTCTGGCCGAACGGAATACCCTTGTGGATGGCGATCACCGGCACGTCCAGACGCCGGGCCTCGTCCATGAACGGGATGCCGGTGTCCTCGTCGGTAAGGAAAAAGCCCTGTCCGTCCGGGCCCCACTGGGTGTAGGTCTTCCAGGCCTGGATGCCGAAATCGTCGCGCAGGCGCTGCATGTCTTCCACATCGCCCGTTTGATTCGGGTTGACGCGCCCGTGCAGCAGCAGTCGATGTGTGCCCCTCATGCCGTCAACGATTTCGCGGGCCGCGGCGGCTTCCTCGATGGTTAGCGGCTCGCCCTGGCGCGTGCTCGGAACGAACGAAAGGACCATCACGTCGGTATCTGAATCCATGAACACGTCCTTGACGAACGCGTCCGGGCCAAGGCATTTCAGGTAGGAACGCGCTTCCGGGCCTTCGCCCAGCGCGCAGCCAGCCGCCGGCATGCCTGACAGCGGCCTGGCGTCCCCGGGCACGTGATCAAGCCATGCGCCGGTGGGATTGACGAAATGGCCCTGCACATCGAGGATGAACTCGTCGCCCTGCAGAACGGCATCGGCCGCCGCCTCGTCGACAGCCGCTTCGTCGGCCAGAGCGAACAGCCCGCCGACGCGGCCTACCGCTGCGTTGGCGGCATTGAATGCCAGCAGCGTCGAAGCGGCGCCGCAGCTGGTAACCAGGAAATCGCGCCGCGTGCGGCCGCTACGCTTCGCGTTCCTGCCGGCTGCCTCGTGGGCCATCTTGTTGGCGAGGTTGGCTCCGGCGTCCAGCGGAATCGGCTCGTATTCGCCGTTGGACGTGGAATCGAGTTTGATCGGCAGTCGCGTGCCGTCGGGGTCGTGGATGGAGGTCATGGAAGGATACCGTTATGGTCCGGTCTCCGATTCAAGCAGGTCTTTGGTCGCGGCGCAAGTCACGCCCGCGTTGCAGCGCCACGCTTACGGGATTGAGCCAAACCGGATGTACACAACGCGGTAGGGATAGTTGATCATTACCCATTCAACGGGAGTAGCCGCACGAGAAACTGCCCGGCCTGGCTCCGGATTTCGAGGCGCCAGTCAATCCGTGCCAGCAGCCGTCTGGCCAGTTCGACGCCGAGTCCGAATCCCGGCCGATCGTCAGTGCCATTGACCGGGTTACGCAACTCCAGCTGCTCCTTATCCCCGTCAATGTGGATCAATCCAGGGGCTCCATGCTGAATCGCATTGATCAACAGATTGCCGAGCACTGCCTCGACCGCAGCGACAGGCAGTGACCAGCGCAGCCCGGCATCGACATCGACTTGAATCGATAGGCTCCTGCGTTCGGCCAGGGTGCCGAACTCCTCGACCAGGGCCCGAACAACCGGCGCGATCGACACCGGCTCGACGACCGGTGCGGTCTCGCCAAGCCACAACACCGCTGCACTGGCGCGCTCCAGCCTCTGCAGCGCCCGGGCCAGCCGCGCCAGAGGCTCAGGCGCGACGGTCCGATCCAGCGCGGCCAAAGCGAGGGCGGAACTTTGGAGCGGCGTGCGCAGCTCATGGGCCAGGAAACGCAAGGTGTCCTCTTCGCGCTTTACGGCGGCGAGTTGCTGCTCCAGCGCATCTGCGAGACCGAGGCCAAAGCGACGGAACTCGGTAACCGGCTGGGCGGCCGCTGCAGCTCGCAATGAGGCTGGGTTGGCATCGCCGTCCAGCGCATGCAGCAGCCCCGCAGTGCAATTTTCGATCCGGGCAACAAACCGGTGCGCAAGCCACAAGGCGTACAGCAGCAACACCAACAGCAGCAGTAACAGCAATGGTGCCGCGCGCTTCAAGCCTGCACTGACCCGCAACTCATCCTGCGCGTTGACGACCGCAAACCGGGGGCCTTGCGAATCGGCCGGCAGCACACGAAGATGCAGGTAGCTCTCCTCGTCGAGGCGAAACTCACGCTGCGCGCCAGACTTCAGCGGAGCCAGGGTGCCCTGCAGCGACGGCGAAAAGTCGGCAAGCCGCATGATCTCGACCTGCGCTGGCAGCACCTCCCCCTGTTCCAATGCCTGCTCTGCTGCTGCCAGCCGGGCATCGATGAAGCTGTCCTCCAGCACCCACAGAGCGAGCGCAGCAAGCGCGCTCAACCCCAGCAACAGTGCCCCAGTGAACAGCGCCCACTGCAAGCTGAGCATTCGCCTGAGCGAACGTTGGCTCATGGCAATGTTCCAAAGCGCACACCCAGCCCGCGCTCGCTGTAGATGGGCGCCTCACCGAAGTGCTCGCGCAGCAGGCGACGCAATGCGTACAGGTGGGTGCGCAGGTCATCATCTTCGCCCGGCTCTCCCCATAGTGCCTCGCCAAGGTCAGCGCGGCTGACGCATCCAGGACTGGCAAGCAGCAGGCACTTCAGTATCCGGGTGGCCGACGCGCCCAGCTGCAGCCGAAGACCCTCGTGCTCCAGCAAGCCGCGCTGCGGATCAAGACGCCAGCCCTGGACGATGATCCAGCGGCCGGCTCGTGCTGGCATGTGCCGGGCGAGCGCTCGGACGCGGGCCACCAATTCGGCAGGCTCGAAGGGCTTGACCACATAGTCGAGGGCGCCGGCCTCGAAGCCTGCAAGCCTGTCGCCGAGGGCGCCTCGCGCGGTCAGGAACAGCACCGGAGCGGCGTCGTCATCGGCCGCTTTCAGACGCCGGCACAGGCTCAGGCCATCCTCGCCGGGCAACTGCACGTCGAACAGCCACAGATCGAAGCGCCATTCGAGCAGTCTCGCCTCGGCCTCTCGGGCGTCCAGCGCGTGATCAACGTCGATGTCGTGTGTCGCCAGGTAGTCGACGATACCGCCAGCGACATCGAGGTCGTCTTCGACCAGTAGAACGCGCAATCGGCCAGGCACCGAATCAGACACGCGCGAGCCTCATCAGGTCGATCAGCCGCTTGTGCTCTCCGAGAATCGCGGCAACGACCCCATGCATCAGCAATAAGCGGTTGTCGACCGGCCCCATGGACAGCTTGGCCGCTCGCGCCGCCTCATAACCCTGGGCGTGCAGCAGAGCCAGCAGATCGACTGCGTGTTCCTCCGCACTGCGCGGGCGCGCGGCCGGCTCCACGCCCAGCGCCCGTATGGTGGCTTCGGCAAGGGCCCAGGTCGACCACGGGTTCTGGCCGGTGAGCACCCGTCCGTCGATGACTACATGTTCCAGGTACATGGGCACCTCGCTGAAGTGGCCCTCGGCCGCCAGGGCATCCTCCAGCATGAAACCCAGCCGTGCTACCGGATCTTCCATCAGGAACAGTTCCTCGGCGTTGGTGAAGCCAGTGACGCGACGATCCTGCAACAGGAACCTGCCCGGAGCAATTTCCACGTTCAGCAGCGCGGCAGGCCCATGGCAGACTGCGGCGATCAGGCCACCACGACGGTAGACCTCGGCGAGGATTCGCTTGAGGCCTGGATGGTCGTGCAGGTCTATCATCGCACCCTTGCCGCCGACGATGTAGACGGCATCGTAGCGCGAGCTGTCGACCCCATCCAGCGGCAGGGTCTGAGCCATGTGCGCCTGCATGCGGGGCTCGTTGAGGAAGGCATAATCAGCATCCACCAGACCATCGTCAACCACCCGCGGTGCTGCTCCTCCCGCCGGGCTGGCAAGCTCCACTTCGAAGCCCGCCGACTCGAACACCCACCAGGCCCGAGACAGCTCGGTCAGCTCGAAGCCTGCCCGTCCTTGTCCGTCCAGGGTGTGTTCAGCGCTGGTCACCACGGCGAGGATACGCCCCCGAGTGGCTGGCTGCTGCTGAGGCAACCAGGCGAGGTCCGCCCGCGTCGCTTCAGGATCGCCGCCGCCATGGCTGAAGTCGATACCGGCCCACCAGCTCCAAACACCGATAACCATGACCAGCGGCAAGGCCGCCAGTGCCGCAATCCAACGAACCCTGGTATTTTTCCACATATGTCAATCTCCTCGCTCAATGGAGGAGACAGCATCGCTGATGGGTCTCAAACGAGGCTCAAGATGAGGGTGCCATTGCGCCCAGCACCATAGTTGATCATTCAATGATGTGTGTCACGAATTCGGTCAACTTGTCCTATACTGCCCACAACTCGTCGCCGTTTTGAGAGGTGTTCCATGGGTGCACGGCAATTGCTCTGGTGGCTCGCTGCGGGCGGCGCACTGCTGACCTCGACGGCTGTTTCGGGTGAATCCGCAGCCGAGGCGGGTGCTGATGAGCCCAGGCTGCTGTTCTTCAACCACGGCTACGACTTTCCGATCACTTTCGATCGTGAATTCGATTTCGATCAGCTTCCATTCGACGGCGAGTATCACGATGTCACGCTTGACGGGATACGCGTTCAAGCGCCGGGGCGCTTCTGGCAACACATCGATGGCAGTCCGCTGGGCGGGCGGGCGGCGAGACAGCGCGATGCCGAAGAGCGTTGGATCATCGATCTCCCCGCCGACAGCTATGCCTTCGAATTCAAACTCTGGGAAAGCTCACTGCCTGGCGTCGGCCCGGATCGCTGCTTCAATTTTGACTTCTGCACCGACACCCTTTACCGGATCAGCGTCTACGGTGGCGACGGCTTGATCGAGGCATTCGACTTCTCTCACTACAACGACGTCCTGAACACCATGGCACTGTGGTCCTCGGCGCCGATCACCCGTATCGAGATGACCGCGATCGTCAACAACGTCGATGACGAGTTCTTCGGCGACATGCGCACAGGATCCACGCCGCTTCCGGCCGGCCTGGACATCGCCGCCTCGCAGCAGAACAGCAATTTCGGAGCCGATGCCGCCCTTCGCGATGGTCGCGCCGTGGTCAGCGACTCGGCAGGCTTCGAGTTCTGGCGGCGGGTGGACCCTGAAATATGGGCCTATTCAGGTCGCCTCGACTTCGGCGGCTCGATCGTGCGCACCGCAATGAGCGCCGATCACGCAGTCTTCGCGATGTCGACGGGGAAACTGCGAATCCATGAAATCCAGGACGACGATCCGACGCTGTGGCCGCTGACCGAGATTCCATATTCGGGTGCGGCACAGGACCTCGAAATCGAGAATGATCTGATCGCGCTCGGAATCGACGGGCAGGTATTGCTTCATCGACAGGTGCCGGTCGATGGCTGGATTTTGGAGACCAGTCTGCTACCCGACCCGCCGATTCCCGACTCGACCGAGTTCGGCCGTGACATCGCCATGGATGGTGATCTGCTCGTGGTGAGTGCCGGAAACGGCCGTTTCCACATCTACCAGCGCGGGTTGGGCGCGCAGTTCGACTAGATTTTCCGACAGGAGCAGCTGCTGACCAGCCGAAGCAAGCTCGATGTCTCCGGTTCGACCGTGGCAGTGCAGACATTCGAAGGCGGCTTGAGACTGTTCGACCCCGATGGTTCGGGCGCTTGGGCGTCTTCAGAGTTCCCGACGGTCGGACTGCCCCCTGAAATCGGCTTGGCGCTCGGTGAAGGGATCAGGATCGACGGCGACACATTCATCGCGCTACAGGGATACCAGAATTCACCAAGTCCCGCATTCCGTCGGATCGTTTCGGTCTTTCGGCGTGGCGGCGTAACGGGCAAGTTCGTGCGCACAGCCCTGTTCGTGGAACCCCACCAGCATCCCACCCTGGAGACAAATCTCGGCAGCGGCGGGTCCGCTTTCGCGCTGGACGGAGACGATATCCTGCTTGGATATCCGGCAACGTCCTGGTGCGACCACGAATTCGGCACGCTTTCCTTTTTTGGCGACTCGGGCAGCCAGAACTACGCAGCGGTTTGTGCTGGAAGGTCGGGCGCGGCCTACTTCGCCCGGGCGTCGCTGCTCGAAAGAATTATCTTCGAATCAAGCTTCGAGCCCTGAATATTTTCGCCGACGCAAACTCGCAGCGGAACCAGCACACCCAAGATTTCAACGGCTGAATTGGGTTGGCCGCAGGGTCGTTGGTTGCTAGTTAATGGGTCTCCGGGTTCATGGCCCTGCTGGCCCAACTGATCGGTGCCATGCGCTAAATCGAGATCGGCACCTTTACCGGCTACAGCGCCTTGGCCGTGACCCGGGCCATGGGGGAAGGGTCAAAACTGATCGTCTATCCAGTTCAAGGTCATTTCAAGACCTGCCTGCAGCGAGATCGTCGGTTGCCAGCCCAGCTCACTGAACGCACGCTGACAGTCCAGCGCATTGGCCGGGACGTCCTCGCTCCGGTCGGGTTGGAATTCAATCTCGACAGGACGGTCAAGCAGGCGTTCGATCTGATGGATCAACGCATCGATGCGGGTGGCCTGTCCGCTGCCTATATTGAATACCTGCGATGGACCCCAGTGGCCAACAGCGCTGGCGATGGCTTCGGCCACATCGCCGGCATGGATAAAATCCCTTCGAACCGAGCCGTCGCCATAAACGATCAGCGGCAGGCCACGACGGGCCCGGTGGAGGAACGTCGTAATCACGCCCTGGCGATGGTCCAGCCGCTGTCGTGCGCCATAGGCATTGGCAACGCGCAGTATTTGAACGCTGAAGTCGTCGTTGCGACTTGCTTCCAGTAGCAGTTTCTCGGCCGCCAGCTTTCCGTTGCCATAGCCGTTGACAGGCGTGGTGGGATGGTTTTCATCCAGAGGCAAGTGCTTCGCCGGCCCGTAGACGCAGCCGCCCGATGACATAAAGACAAGCCTGGGAATCTGTAGCGCGGGGAACAACGCAAGCAGACTGGCCAGAGCCGCGTTGTCTCTTTCGAGTTCCTGCTTGAGCTCGGTAGGCCCGGCACTCGGCAAGGTGGCGGATGCCAGGTGAACCACAGCGTCAACGCCGGCCAGAATGCCCGTCAGATCCGTGGTGGAACTGGCATCACCGGTGCGCCATTCAATTCGCTCACCGGGTTCGAACTGGCGCCATGGTTTGACCCCGGGACGTTCCAGAATGCGGAGTTCGAGACCTGCGGCCAGCAATCGCTCACTGGCCCAGGATCCGATGAATCCGCCCCCACCCAGCAGTGCAACACGGCGTGGGCCGATTGCCGATGCCGCTGGTGCGTTCACGAGTTTTGCCGCATTGCTATGGCGGCCATCAATTGCCCGTAGGCCGCTTGCTGTTGCTTGAGCCGGTCGGCCTGGTCGAGTCGATCCGGACCAAACAGATCAAGCAGCTTCTGATGCGCCTCGTTCATGCCGGGTGCCAGGCGCAGGCAGGCGGTGTAGGCCTCGGCGGCATGCTGATCATCGCCGTTGGCTTCCAGCGCACGCCCCAACACCCAGTGCGCCTGGGGCGAGGTGAAGCGGCTGGCAACAGCAGCCAGCGCGGTGTCCAGTGCCTTGTCCAATTGCTTCAGTCCAAGCTGCGCATTGGCCAGCGCGAGCTGCGATAAATGGTGTCCGGGTGAGCATTCAAGGGCATTGAGGTAAGCCTGGCAGGCATCTTCAAGGCGTCCGCTTTGCTCGTATTCCCGGCCAATATACAGATGCAGGGTCGGGTTCTCGGGGAATTCCGCGAGGCCTTCGAACAATCGATCCAGCGCTTGCTCGTGTCGTCCCAGTCGACTTTCAATGCGCGCGTGCAGCAGATTGCGGTCGAAACTGGTACCGCCGCATTGTTCCAGCCTGGCGACCATCGCGCGAAGCCTCGCTTCATCGGCAAGGTCCTGGTCCAGGCTGAGGTGGGCCAGCAAACGCCAGTATTCGGGGTCGTCGATGCGGGACTGTTGGCCGATTTCTTCAAGCAACTCCAGCGCCTGACTGACGCGGCCTGCGGTCGCCAGCGTCATGGCCAGGGCCAAGTCTCGTTGTTGTGAATGTTGGATAGCGTCGGCTGACGGCACCTGGCCGGACTCCAGCAGCAATCCCCGAAGCACATCGGCATCGGCCGTCGGCAGTGACGGTGGCAGGCAAACGTCCCAGGAGTCTATAGCCGATGGGGCCGGCTGAATATCGAACATTTCGCTTAGCACGCGGCCAGGCATGTTGCCCCCGGCATCGACCCCGCACAAGCGCAACGCGGTGGGAACAATATCGAGCACGCTGGCGCCCAGCAGTTTGGCACTGGATTGCACCCGCGGCCCGGCGGCGCAGAGAAAACCCGGGTCCTGATAACGATCGCGCCAGCTTGCCGGCCGGGTCCCTCGGGCCGGTTCACGGCCCATGGCCCGATAACCCGACATCACCAGAAGGTGACAGTCCGGGCCAGCGGCCTCGGCCAGGTCGCCAAGGATGCGATCCAGCGATTGAAAGACCGCGAGCAATGTCTGGTCAAACGGTGGTTTTGCCTTGAACAACAGGGGAATCAGCATCCCCGGTGCCGAAAAGCGCACGGCAAGACAATCCGGGCGAAAGTCCCTTAGGCAGGCCAGGGCGATATCGGCCACACTCAGCGTCGTTGCCTGGCTGACCGCCAATGGCCCCAGCCGGGGGTCATTGGACAAATCGGACCCGCCGCCATCAGGAATCAGTTCGCGCCATTGGTCGGCGGTCAGATTGGAGGCATGTCGGCGCAAGGGCGTAAGTCTGTCCTGCCAGTGACAGGGCCGCACGCTGTCTGCCGGGGGAGGGCGCAGGTGCCCGTCGGACTGGCGAATCTGAAAGAAGGCATCGCTGACGATCAGGCCGGGTTGTTGCGGAACAGGGTAGGTCAACGGCCAGTTGATCGCCGCACACTGGCGGCCGCGGGTGGCAAGGATCTGCCACAGGAAGGGCACTTTCAGACTGGCCGAGCTTGCTGGCCGAAGATGCGCTTCGTCGGCCTCTTGTGGCGTGAGTATGCCGTGGTCTATCGCCAGCCGGCCGGTGGCCAGCGTCGTACTGACACACCAGGGTTGAATCGGTGGTGGGACAGTCAGCGGTCCGACCACACCGCGCCGGGTCAAGCCCGACAGATGCGGCAAGTGACCATCATCAAACAGACGATGAACCAGCGGCCAACCGGCACCTTCCCAGTCGATCAGCAGCAGAGAAGGCACTGGCAAAATTCAGGCGTTGACATGGCAATCGTGGTGGAAAGTGAAGCGATTTCGCATGGTAACGTAGCTGTTGACCGGTTGATAGCGACTATTGAAAGCGAGTGTTGATAGCGAGTGCCTCAATGGCGACGATGCGCGCACAAACCGTGCTGCTGACCTGGGAGATGGGCGGTGGCCAGGGTCACCTGGTGCGCCTGGGTGCGATCGGTCGACGGCTGGCCGAGCAAGGGCATCGTCTGGTCGTTGCCTCTCGCGATGTGCCCGCCGCTCGGGCACGCTTCGACGACTGGCCTTGCCATCCCATCCCGTCGCTCGAACCCTCACCACCGCCGTATCCGCATGCGGCCAGCCTGGCCGAGGTACTGCACAACATCGGGTTCGACTGTCGCGATAAGCTCAACAAGCTGTGCGCGGGTTGGGACCGGCTTGCCGACGAGGTTCGACCGGATGCCGTGGTCATGGACTTCAGTCCCACGGCACTGCTCGCGTTTCAGGGCCATCCGGCACGTCGCGTGCTGATCGACAACGGCTACAGTCATCCCACCCTGACTTGTCCGATGCCCAGCCTGCGCCCCTGGCAAGCGCGCTACGAAGACATGCAGCAGCGCATCGAGGATCGACTTTTGCGTGAGGTCAATGCCTGTCTGGCTGATCGCGGACAAGCGCCACTCGAATTTCTGGCCGAACTGTTCGGTCGAGCCGATGACATTCATCTGATGACAGTGGCCGAGCTCGACCACAGCGGCCCCAAGGATCACGTTCATTATCGCGGCTACCTGACCCTGGGCGGCAACCCGCCCGAGTGGCCAGCGCGTCGCGGTCGTGCTCGAGTGCTGGTTGTGCTGAAACCCTTCGCTGGCATTGATCGTCTGCTGGCCGGATTACTGGCACGCAATCTCGACATCCTGGCCGTGATCCCGGGCCTGGATGACGCCAGCCGGGCCGCGCTGAGGCAACTGCCGGGCCTTACCTTAGTCGCCGGCTGGCTGGATCTGCGCCAGGCCGCGCGGCAGGCCGATGGCGTGCTATGCGCCGGCGGCGATAGCGTGGGTATTGTGCTTTTGCAAGGGACACCGGCCTGCGTGCTTGCCTACTTCCCCGAACAGCGATTGACCGGGTTGCGCGCCGAAGCCACGGGTGCGGCTTTGCTGGTGCCTCAGCATGCATCTCAAGAGCAGATCCTGGATCGGGTCGAGCAGGTGGTCGATGATGACGGTCTTCGAAGACAGGCCGGCAGATTTGCCGCAGCCTATCGCAACCTGGATCCCGAGCAGGAACTGCAGGCCATTGCCCAGTCCATCACTGGAGCCTACATAAGCTGAGATGCCCGAACTCGTCCCAACTCGTAGGTCGGGCCGACGCGCCCGACGGTCAAGACAATCGGTTGTCTCCAAAAGGTGAATTTTGAACGCGGTGCAGGTCAGTCGTCGCTGAAGCGATCGCTGAAGACCTCATCGACAAACTCGGGACAGGTCACTGGCTCGCCGGCCACGTCTTCATAAAGCCCTCCGCGAACGGCCAGATCCAGGCCACCGGACAGAACAAGACGGGTTTCCATGCAGCCGTACACGGTGCCTGTTTCAGGAAGCTGAAAGCGCAAGCCGACAAAACCCCGTTCATTCAGAAAGGTCTCGAAGTCGCCGTCTGGCGGTTCGCTCCAGTTACGGCTGAATAGATAGGTTAAATCGTTCCACGAGCTATGGGTGCCATCAACCTCGTCGTCCGGCGCAAAGGCCTGGGCCACATAGCCGCCAGAGACAAAGGTGCGAGCGATGTAATTACCGGGCGTACCACTGAGAAAAACGTAGCCGTCGTTATTGTTGTAATTGAAAGTTCCGAACACATTCATTTCGGCAGTTCCGTCACCGGTAACGTCTATGCTGCCATTGATCGAAAAAACGCCCGGCGCCACTTCGGTGCCCTCGAGAAACACCGGTGAAATCGGCTGAGGTTCGGCCAGTAGTGGCCCGCTGGCGGCCAGCGCACCAACGGCGGCCGAGTACTGCATCAATCGTCTGTCAATCATCGTGGACCCTCTATCGCACTGTATTGACTATGATAACGATCAGTACAGTGCGCGTCCAATGCAATTCCGGGGCCAACAACGGGTGTCCTGTACCTACTTCTACCTACTTCTGGATTGCGGTTTCCGCCATCAACTTGCCAGGCGGTCCTGCCAAGGCCGAATTCGGGCCAGAACATCGATTTCCTTGGCCAGCCGATACTGACTGATGCCCATGGGCTTGAGGAACTCTTCGAGCAAAAGTTCACCAGGTGTGACAGGGTGTCCAGCCCGATCGCCTTTCAGCGCTTCGAGTCGGTTACCCGGCGGAACACACAAATCGTGGGTGTTCTGGATTGCCAGTACGTTAAACCCAATCTATAGGTCGATCCAGAAGCGTAGCGCAACGGCCAGTCGTTTCATCGAAGATTGATCAAGTTGGCCGATCAGCGGCCCAATGCGCTGGACGGGCAGGGTGATCAATTTGTCCGACATGATGAATGATGGTTGTCGGAGTCCATTGCTGTCATCCGGCTCGACCGGAATGCGAAAATCTTCAGTCTCGTCGATAACGAAAGTGGTAATTGGGCAGAGGGTGACGCTGGCCGGCTCTCGCAAGGCCAAATCATTCTGGACAACCACGGCGGGCCGAGGTTTTCCGTAAGACCTACCCGAATACGTCACCACGGCACCGCGCTTCAGCGCCAATCGTCAAATTCCGGTTCAACCGTCCAACCGGCATCAACCTCTTGGCTGGACAACTTGTGTAACTGTCGCTCAATACGCGCCCGGACCGCATGATCGGTGGTGTCCAAACGCCAGACTTCGGCTGCACGGTAACCGGCCGCCCTCATTCGCTCACGGTAAGCACGGCTTCGCCTGGCGCTTGAGCTGGATTGTGAGACCGCCATTTATGAGGCTTGGTACTGAAGAATCGAGTGATTATGATACGCGTCACTAGGGACGCATGCAGCGACTCCAAATCGAGTGGAGATCTTGAGTGTCCTGGATTGCCCCGATGATCGCTAGCCGCGCCCCGGAAAATCCCCCCAGCTTTTGGCCGGTTGCCGATTACGTGGGTGTCCCGTGTTGTGTATTGTTGCCGGCTTTGGCCGGCGCACTGGGTTTCCCGGATTGCCGGTCGCGTCCAACTCCGACCAATTCGTCAAACCACAGGAGCAAAGCGACTCTTTCAAACAACAGGAAGCTCAACCCCAGGAAAAGAAGTCCAAGCCCGAGTAGGACATTATGCTGTGGGAAGATAAAAAAGTAGACTAGTATCCAGAGGATACCGTTAAGCGCGTTGATATAAACCCAAGAAAAACTTCGGGACTAGCCCGCTATCAGCTTGGCCCAGTAAATCGCGATGTCTTTCATCGATTCATCACCTCATCTAGCGGCATCGCGGCAGGCGTCCTTCCACGATGGAGAAGTTGCGAAGCCAAATTCCTCTGGCTTTGGATTTGTGCGTAAGGTCTTCAGCGCCTGTCCTGGATTCGCTGGATTCGTTCCGCTACAAATCGTGGGTGTCCTGGATGATGGCAAAATGATGTGTGTCCCGGTTTGATGCTGCTGCTGCCATGTTGTTGCCAGGCCCATGCGTGACGTCAAGCGGCTTCGCGTGGACTAACGTCTCTATAATCGCCGTCGTTCCGTGCTTTGGACAAATCAAAAGCAGCTTGTAGATTAAGCCAGAAGCGAGCTTCCATGCCAAAGTATCTTTCCAAACGCAGGGCCGTGTCAGCTGTCATTGATCGCCTGCCGGCGACGAGCTCCGAAATTCGGTTGTGCGGAACATTCAGAGCGCGGCCCAGTTCACGGGCAGACAATCCCAAAGGCACCATGAACTCCTCGTGCAGCATTTCTCCGGGATGTGTGGTGATACGCTTCATTTGTCCACCTTAGTGATAGTCAACGATTTCAACATCTTCAGGGCCTTCATCGCTCCAACGAAAGCAGACGCGCCATTGCTGGTTGATCCGAATGCTGAACTGGCCCAGCCGATCGCCTTTCAGTGCTTCTAAATGATTGCCGGGCGGAATCGTCAAAGAGCGAAGCAACGTGACATTATCGAGCTGGTCAAGCTTACGAAGAGCAATCCGGGCGATGGAAGAGAATCGGCGGCTCTTTCCGGTCTCGAACAAGCGCTGTGTTTCAGAACAACGAAAACCGCGAATCATGCCGTATTGTGGTACATAACACATACCGATGTCAAATGACCGATTACCTGAGATGCAAGCCGGAGCTGATCCAGAGGGGGCATAGCAAAATAATGTGTGTCCCGGATTCGGGGTTCGTGGCCGTCCCCTTTCGGTGTACTCGTGCTACTGCTCCAGTTCCATCAGCGCTCCGACCACCATGTCGCCGTCCATGACTTCGCCAGCCCAGTCGGGAATGCACGTTTCCGCTGAAACGTCGACGCCGGCGCGGCGGTTTTGTGTCATCAGCGCGAAAACGTTTCCGCGGAAACGTGTTTGGGGTGCTGGGGGAAGGATTTTTCCGTTGGGATCTCGGAATTCGGGCTGGCCATTGCCATTCATGCGGACGTCAAAGCCGCCTTCGTGGACAGCGCGGTGGTGGTGACGGCAGAGTGTGACCAGGTTGTCGAGTCTGGTTTCTCCGCCGTCGGCCCAGTGTTGAACATGGTGTGCATCGGTGTATTTTTGAGCTGTGCATCCCGGGAAGCGGCAGCCCTGGTCACGTCGTTGCAGGGCGCGGCGGATGGCCGGTGGGATGGAGCGGGACTTGCGACCGATATTCAGCGCGTTGCCGTCGCCGTCTTCCAGCCAGTGGACCACGCTGCAATCGCAAGCCAGTCGGCGTGACGTTTCCGCTGAAACGTTCTGGCCGTTCTCCAGATTGGATTCCGCGCCTTCGCCATCATCTTTCAAGGTCTCGATGTCGGTATGCACATGAAGGGTGCAGCGTTCGCCGCCGTGACCTGCACTTTTACTGCCGCTAAGGAAATGATCGGCCAGGCGTTCCAGGGCGTCCGCCCGTCGTTGCTCTGCGGGATCGGGTTTGGGGAGTTCCAGGTCCGGTTCGCCGGATGTTTCCGCGGAAACGTTTTTTTGCTCAGCCTCGATTTCTTCCATGGCAGCTTCAAGGGCCTGGCGCACCCGTTCGCCCTGTTCTGGCGTCAACCGGGCAGTGAGGACGTAAGAACCATCATAGTCCAGACGCCATACAACTTGACGTTGCTGGTGCCGGTTGTTTTCTTCCTGTAGCGCTCCGGTGCGCTTGGCCCTGCGAAATTGGCGCACCGCCAGTTCGACATGGGCTGCAGTACCGTTCAAAGCAAGTCTGAGCAAAAATTCTTCGTTTTCCGGTGTTGCAATACGAGTCATTGCGCGGACTTTCGAATAACTGACCCGGCCCTTGGAAAAAGACTCGCTGATCTGCGGCAGATCGACCAATGCATGAGCAACCCGGACCTTTTCACGTGCGGCGTTCATGCTGATACCGCATTTCCAGTTCAGCCAGTGTGCGCAGGATCGTAAACCGGGGCCGGTCCAGGCAGCCGATTCGTCAAACCGGTGAATCAGCATCAGCAGCCGGTAATTTGCCGCATGGATGTGGGCTGCCAGTTCGGTGATCTGGTCTTCGAGAAGCCGGATCTCATCTGCCGGCAAGGTGGGGGTGATCGGGCTTGTCTGCGCCATGATATTTCCCTTGCTTGAATACTGTATTAGTATACAGTGAGCGAGCGGCAAAATCCATAAAAACAAGGTTTTTCAGCGTGTTGCGTGCGCTACCCCTGATGTGAGACGAAATCGATCTAGAAGGGCAGGGGGATTCAGCTCAATCGTGTGAATCGTGGGTGCGTAAAGGTAGGTGTCGCTTGACACCAGGGAACCATGAATCGTGGCAGGAGTCTTTATTTCTGAGCCTGAGCAACTGAACGTTTTCGCTCGCACATTGAAGATGCCCTCCATTCCACGAGATCAAGGATCACTCACGCCATCAGCCAAGCTTGTCATTTCCGTTCTTGCCGTCGCATTGACCATCCACGTCCCATTCAATGAGCTCCGCGCAGCATCGAATCCAGAGCCCACAACGCTGGACGCGCCTAGCCAGATCATCTCAGCACCAGACAACCAACGGGTCGTGTCGGACCTGACCAGCCATTATCAGTTCGTGAGCACCACAGTGATCGGCGCAGGAACAGCCCCGTTTGGCCAGGCCGACTCGAGCGCAGTTCGGAGCACCATCCGCAAAGGCGATGTACTTGAATTCAGAGTGACTTCGGTGTTCAATGCCGACGTCGATGCCGGGCCGCAGCTTGAAGTAAGCTCGATCGTCTCATACCAACTGGATGAAGACCGCTGGTCGCTGATTGGCGTGCAGACTGAAGGAACGCGCAGCGTCGTGAGCTCGCGTGCCTCGAGTGACACGACAGAAAACTGCTGAGTAAGAAACAGCCACAGTATTGGCTCCGAAACAGACGGTGGTCGCCCACGTTTTCAGTGGGCGACCCGCCATAGAACTTCGGCAGGGCGATTCCGGGACAGGCACTGAAGTACCATTGGCTCCGCGGAGGCATTAATGGCGAAAGCTGAGTCACTGGGCCAGGCCTGGATGAAGGGCATCAGCGGCGAACTGGCCATAAAAGTCCTGCGGGCGGACATTCCAGGACACCCACCAAACCAAGTCAAAATCCTATAGTACACCGAGCGATTTTCCTATTCCGACTTGCAGCATGCCTTGCGACACTGGCTGCATGACCTATCCACGCAGCCAGATCGCGCCTTCCGGGGAGCCCGGGTTCTTCCATGTCGTCAGCCGTTGCGTGCGGCGGGCCTTTCTCTGCGGTGATGACGAATTCTCCGGGAGGAATTTCGATCATCGGCGACAGTGGATCGAGGATCGCATCCGGTTGTTGGCCGAGTCCTTCGCGGTGTCGGTGTATTCCTATGCTGTAATGTCGAACCACACTCATATTGTCCTGCATGTCGACCCGAATGAAGCTCAGGCCTGGCCTGACGAGGAAGTCGCTCGTCGTTGGCTGGAGGTGTTTCCGGGGGCGCTCAGTAACGCTCAGAGCGAGGAACAGAAGGAATACATCGTTCTTGGCCTTCGCAGCGATCCGGAACGCATGAAGGAAATCCGCGCTCGACTGGGATCCTTGAGCTGGTTCATGCGGGCGCTGAACGAGCCGATTGCCCGCTGGGCCAACGAGGAAGATGGATGTTCGGCCCGGCA
>Ga0076930_100952_pt1 | contig 19272 bp, 16 predicted proteins | sample HotLakConsoUCCRE_FD_71149 | JGI IMG/M metagenome (GOLD analysis project Ga0076930, IMG submission 71149) | Hypersaline microbial mat communities from Hot Lake, Washington, USA - Hot Lake Consortium UCC-RE (version 3) (version 3) ...
TGTACCCGGCGGTCGCCCATCCGGGTGACCACATCCCCGGCCAGGACCCCGGCCTCGGCGGCGGGAGAGCCCGGGAGCACCTGGAGGACCAGGAGCCCCTCCTCGCCGCCAAAGTACTCTGCCAGGTCGGGATTCAGGGGGGCGACCTCCGCACCGGCCACCATCCGCTGTCCCAGGACCCAGGGGGAGGGGGGGCTGGCCGGAGAGGGGGGGGAGGCCGGAGTCCATGCCGGCGGGGTGGGCGGCTCCCGCTGGATGGACCGAAGCCCCTCCAGCCGCATCTCCCGCTCCAGGCGCTGCGCTTCCTTCAGGAGCCGCCTCTGGGCCTCCCGCACCCGCTCCAGGGTGGCATCGGATCGGTTCCCCTGAACCCGGGGCTGGAGCCCGCCGGCCAGCTCCCGCTCCTGGGCCCGGAGTGCCTCCAGCGATCCCCGCACCTCCCGGAGCTCCGTCACCAGTCCATCCACCCGATCCCGGGAGAGGACGAAGGCCTCGAAGGGGAGCCCCCGGGATTCCTCGCCGGAGCCCTGGGAGACCCAGCCCCTCAACACCCTGGTTTCCTCTCCCTCCTGTCCCTCCCTCTCCGTCGTCGCCTGGACCCGGAGGGCAGGGGCCCTCTCCATACCCCGCTCCGGGACCGGGGGAGGGGAGGGGGTGGCGGGAGGGGAGGGGGATTCACGGACCACCACCATCGGTCCATCCTCCTCTTCCCACCGGAAGATGCTGATGATGCTGTGGCTCCGCCCCAGTCGCTGGTCCCTCTCCAGAAGGGAGTCCATCTCCTGGATGATTCGGATCCGCAGGGAGTCCACCCGGGCGCTCCTCCCCTGGCCCTCCGCCTGGGCGAAGGCCGCAGGGCGGGGGGCGGCCACCAGGCGCGTTTCCACCACGGCGCCGTCCCGTAGGAGCCGGAGGCGGACCCGCTGCCCGTCCCGCACCTGGAGCATCCCCGGAAGGGCGGGGGCCAGTGGCCGCCCGTCCATGGCCAGGAGCACGTCCCCGGGGCGGAGACCGGCTGCTGCGGCGGGAGAGCCTTCCACCACATCCTTCACCACCAGTCCGGTGTGGCCCCCGGGGAACTCCCTGAGGGCCGGAGCTCCCCCCACCTCGGCGTCATGGACGATCCCGATCCACCCCGGGGGGGAGGCGGCGGCGTTCCCCCGGAGGGTCTGCTCCCCCTGAGCCACCACCCCCCCAGGGAGCATCAGCCCCCCCGCCAGAAGCAGGATCAGGGAGGGGACTCCGGCGGGGCCAGGGCGAAACCGGCAATCCATGGCGCTCAGAACCAACTCGAAAGCCCGTTGGTGGACACCCGACGGAGGTAGGCCTCCCGCTCGGCGGTGGTGCTCACCAGGATCCCGTTCAGGAAGGCGTCCCCGGGGGCCTGGCGGATGGCCGCCCGACTGGCGGCCAGAAGGGCTTCCAGCGCCGCCATCCGCGCCGCCGGATCCTCCTCCTCGCCATCCCCGCCCCGGGCCACATCCGCCAGCTCGTGGTAGCGGGCCAGCGCAGCGTAGTAGGGCTGTTCCGTGAGCCGCACGATCTCCGCGGCCTCGTCCAGGGAGCGGGCCCCGGCGGCCAGTTGGGTATAGGATGCCACCGGATCCTGGATCTCCGTCAACCCGCTCCCCTCCATCGGGAACTGCCGGAAGCCCGAGCCCGTTCCCACACCGGCCATGAAGAGGACCACCGCCGCCCCGATCTGCAGCCATGCCGGGAGGGTTGGAGCCTTCCGGATCCCCCGGTCGCTCCGGGTGTCGATAAGCCCCTCCGAGGCCAGTCGCGCCTGCAGCACCTCCCAGTCCCCCCTGGGGGGGCGGACATCCGGGAGGGAGCGGAGGGCCTCCGTCATGGAGCGCATGGACTCCAGCTCCTCCCGGTCCCCGGGCCAGGCCTCCAGGGCGGCTTCCTCCTGGGGGGTGGGGTCCTGGTCCACAAGCCGGGCCAGTGCCTCCGGGTTCAGACGCTCCATGCTGCACTCTCCTCTGCATCGGGTCCGGCTCCTGCCACCAGCCGGAGCATATCCCTCATCTTCGCCCGGGCCTTGAACAGCTGGGACTTGGAGGTCCCGCTGGCGATGCCCAGCGATTCACCGATTTCTTCGTGGGTGTACCCCTCCACATCGTGGAGGATCAGGATGGTTCGCATCCCCTCGGGGAGGCGGTCCAGGGCCCTTTCCAGGCGCTGCTGGAGGAGGGCGTCGGAGCGGACCACGGGAGCCCGCACCGTGTCGGGGATCGAGGTCTCCCTCTTCTCCCGTTTCTCGGATCTCCGGAGCGCCTGGAGGGCGGCGTTCACCGCGATCCGATGGAGCCAGGTGGAGAAGCGGGCGTCGCCCCGGAAGGTGGGGAGGGCCCGGATCGCCCGGATCCACGCCTCCTGGGCGTAGTCCTGCGCCAGTTCGTCATCCGCGGCGATGCGGCGCACCACCGCGTAGATCCGGGGGGCGTAGCGGTCGTAGAGGGTCTTCACCGCCCTGGCGTCGCCTTCGCATGCGCAACGGATGAGTTGGGCTTCCGTCATCGGTCTCGCGGGTCTCCGCATGGGTCCGGGTGCACCCCGTGGGGTGGTCCAACTCGCCACCCCATCCGATGTCTGAAGGGGGGCGAAGGGTTGCCGGGATTGCCAAATGGCCCCGATCCCGGCAGGATCTCCGCTCTGGAGGGACCCAGCTCCCTACGTGCACCGGACTCCCGGGGATTCCATCATGCGGTCCACCCGCCACTCCCGCCACATTCAGCGCCCCATCCGGGGGGGCGTGGACACCCCTGGCCAGGGTCCCGGCACCAGGGGCGGGGGATCCGCCCTCCGCTCAGCCGTCTCCAGCCGCGGCCCCCGTTCTGCCGGGAATACCCCCTCGTGATCGAAGTCCTCGGGCTGGCCCGGAGGTACGGAGCGCTGGAGGCCCTCCGGGGGATCTCCCTCACCGTCTCCGCCGGGGAGGTCTACGCCCTCCTGGGACCCAACGGGGCCGGCAAGACCACCGCGCTGCGCTGTCTGGCCGGGCTCCTGAAGCCCTCGGGGGGGACCGCTCGGGTGGACGGGGCGGACGTCCGATCCGACCCCAGGGAGGTGCGCCGTCGCATCGGCTTCCTCTCGGCCTCCATGGGGCTCTACGAACGGCTCACCCCCCGGGAGCTGGTGCGCTACTTCGGCCGACTCCACGGGCTGGATCCGGCCACGGTGGAGATCCGGGTGCGAACACTGGTGGAGGCCTTCGCCCTGGGCTCCTTCGGGGACCGGCAGTGTGGACGGCTCTCCACCGGGCAGCGTCAGCGGGTCTCCCTGGCCCGGACGGTGGTGCACGACCCTCCCGCCCTGATCCTGGATGAACCCACCCTGGGGCTGGACATCCTCAGCGGACAGGCCATCCACACCTTCGTCCGCACCGAGCGGGAGCGAGGGAAGGCCATCCTCTTCTCCACCCACCACATGGGGGAGGTGGAGCTGCTGGCGGACCGGGTGGGGATCCTCTCCGACGGGCGCCTGGTGGCGGAGGGCACCGTTCCGGAACTGCTGGAGCGGACCGGTGAGGGCTCCCTGGCCCGGGCCTTCCTGTCGCTGGTCTCGGAGGCCGACGGATGAGGCCGGAGGTCTGGGTGGTGTTCCGGAAGGAGCTGCTGGAGACGCTCCGGGACCGGCGGACCCTGCTGGTGATGATCCTGGTTCCGGTGCTCCTGTACCCGGGGCTCCTGGTCCTCACCGAGCAGTTGGCCATCTTCGGGGCCCAGCGGCTGGCCGACGAGGAGAGCTCCATCGCCATGGTGGGGGAGCCATGGCCGGAGCTGGAGGAGTGGCTCTCGGGCCGGGAGGGGCTCCGCCTGGATTCCGTGGGGGGGGTGGAGGATGCAGGGGCTGCCGTCCGGGAGGACCGGGTGCGGGCGGTGGTGGTGGTGGAGGGGGTCGGAGGGGAGCTCCCCACCATCCGGATCCTCCACGACGCCGCCGACGACCGCTCCCGTCGGGCCCGGGGGCTGGTAGGGGAGGGGCTGGCGGAGTGGCGGGATACCCTGGTGGCCCGGCGCCTGGCCACGGCGGGGGTCCCCCAGGAGATCCTGAGTCCCCTCTCGGTGGCAGACTCCTCGGTGGCCCTCCCCTCGGAGGTGGGGGGATACGCCCTGGGGCGGTTCCTCCCCATGCTCCTGGTCTTCATGACGCTGCTGGGCACCTTCTACCCCGCCATCGACATGGCGGCGGGGGAGCGGGAACGGGGCACCCTGGAGGCGCTTCTCACGGTGCCCGTACCTCCGGGGGTCATCGTCACGGGGAAGTTCCTGGCGGTGGCGGTGGTGTTCATCACCGCCGCGGCGCTGAACCTGGGGAGCCTGCTCCTCACCTTCCAGACCGGTCTCTTCCGTCTGGGGGACCCGGCTGCGCTGCAGGTGGGGATCACCCCCTGGACCCTCCTGGTCATGGCGCTGGCCATCCTCCCCCTTTCGGTGCTCTTCGGCGCCCTCTTCCTGGGGATCGCCGTCCGGGCCCGCTCCTTCAAGGAGGCGCAGAACACCCTCACCCCCGTGTACATGGCGGCGCTCCTCCCGGCGCTCCTGCCACTCCTGCCGGGGATCGACCTCACCCCCCTCCTGGCGGCAGTTCCGGTGGCGGGAACCACCCTCCTGATCCGGGATGCCCTGGCGGGGGGGGTGGATCCGGTGGAGGGGGTGGTGGCCGTGGGGTCGTCGATGCTCTGGGCCTGGCTGGGGCTGAGGGTGGCCGCCGGCGCCTTCGGATCGGAGGGGGTGGTGTTCGGGGTGGCCCCGGCCTCCGGAGACCCCGACCACGAGTGGAGCCCGGAGGGTGGTGGTCCGAACGCAGGGGGCGGGTCCGCTCCCGGCGGGTCCCCGGACGGCGGGGCCCACGGCCCGGCTCCAGGAGGGGCTCCGCCCCGTCCCCTCGTCCCCCTCCCCAGACAGGTGGCCTTCTTCATTGCCGGGGTGGCGGTCCTCTTCTTCTACGGGAGTCGGCTCCTCCCCGCGGTCCTGGGGGAGTCCGGGATCCTGGTGGCGCAGGTACTCTTCCTGCTCCTCCCCTCGATCCTCTTCCTCCGGGCCGGGGGGTTCCCCCTGGGGAGTGCCCTGGCCCTCCGGCGCCCCTCGGGCCGGAACATGACGGCGGGGCTCATGATCATCCTGGGAGGGCTCCCGGTGGCCTGGGTGCTGGCCTGGCTCCAGGGCTTTGTCATCCCCCTCCCCCGGGAGTTCATGGAGGCCATGGCGGAGCTCCTCCGGGCTGACGAGCCGGGGCGCCTCCTCTGGCTCCTCCTCCTGGTGGCGGTGACCCCGGCCATCTGCGAGGAGGTGGTCTTCCGGGGGGTCCTCCTGCAGGGGACCCGTAGGCTGGGGGCCACCACGGCCATTCTCCTCAACGCCGCCGTCTTCGGGGCCTTCCACCTCTCCTTCGAGACGGTGTACCGCTTCCTTCCCACCTTCTGGCTGGGGCTCCTCCTGGCCACCGTGGCCTGGCACACCCGCTCCCTCTGGGTGGTGATGGTCATGCATGGGGTGAACAACGGCATCGTGGTCCTCCTGGCCGCCCTCCCCTGGCTCCGGGAGCGGATGGGGGATCCCGAGGCCGCACCTCCCCTCCTGCTGGTCCCGGTGGCGGTGGCACTCCTCATCGGGGGGATGCGCCTCCTCCGCTCCAACGGAGACGGGCCCGCCCCCTCTCCCCGGGGAAGGCCCGGAGGGCTATGATGGACACCGCCGGACTCCCCGGCTTCCCGCCGCCACTCCACGGGCACCGAAAGGTCGTCCGCTCCGTCCACCGCCCCCTGCACCGGGGCCCCTGAAACCCATCGGAGTTCCTCCATGTCCGTTCCCCTCCGGGCCCGTGGCGCGGCCTTCCTCGAGTGCACCCTCACGGGAGAGAAGGTGGAGAGCGAGGTCCTGCAGGGCCTCTCCCCTGCCGGGAAGCCCCTCTTCGCACGGTACGACCTGGAGGCCATCCGTCCGCATTTCCAGCCCCGGGACATGGCCGGGCGCCGTTCGGACCTGTGGCGCTACAGCGAGGTGCTTCCGGTGCGGGATCCGGCGTGTCGGATCACCCTGGGGGAGGGGTGGACCCCCCTCCTGGATGCTCCCCGCCTGGCCACCCGCATGGGTGTGGCCCGGGCCTGGGTGAAGGATGAGGGGCAGAATCCCACCGGGAGCTTCAAGGCCCGCGGCATGGCGCTGGCCGTCTCCCGGGCCAAGGAACTGGGGGTGACGGCGCTGGCGGTCCCCACGGCGGGGAATGCCGGTGGGGCGGCGGCGGCCTACGGGGCGGCGGCAGGGCTCCCGGTCCATGTGGTGGCTCCGAAGGACACGCCCATCCCCATCGTGGAGGAGATCCGGGCGCTGGGGGCGGAGTTGCGCCTCATCGACGGCCTCATCTCGGACTGTGGCCGGATGGTCCGGGAGGGGGCGGCCCAGCACGGTTGGTGGGATCTTTCCACCCTGAAGGAGCCCTACAGGGTGGAGGGGAAGAAGACGATGGGGTACGAGATCTGGGAGCAGTTGGGGGGAAGGCTCCCGGATGTCATCGTGTATCCCACGGGAGGGGGGACCGGGCTCATCGGGATGTGGAAGGCCTTCGACGAGATGCAGGCGCTGGGGTGGATCGGCGCCGAGCGCCCGAAGATGATCGTGGTGCAGGCGGCGGGGTGCGCCCCCATGGTCCGGGCCTGGGAGGCGGGGGTGGAGGACGCCGGGATGTGGGAGAATGCGCAGACCTATGCCTCCGGCCTCCGGGTCCCCGGGGCGGTGGGGGACTTCCTCATCCAGCGGGCGGTGCGGGCCTCCGGGGGCGCGGCCCTGGCCATCACCGATGGGGTGATGGATCAGTGGGTCCGGGCCATGGGTGAGGACACGGGGATCTTCGGGGCACCGGAAGGGGGTGCGGTGGCGGCGGCGGTCCCCGAGCTTCTCAAGCGGGGGGTCATCACTCCCGACGATGAGGTGGTGCTCTTCAACACCGGAAGTGGACTCAAGTACGTGGGAATGACTCCCCTGGACTGACTCGATGCACGGAACACGGGGCCGCCGCGGTCCCGGGAGGGATGGATCCGATGTGGATGGCCGGAGCGATGACGTTCATGGGGATTCTCGCCCTGGTGGCGGGAGTCGTGGCGCGCCTCCGTGCCCGCACCCGGGCCAGGACCCGAACGCCGGGGCTGGACGACGAGGCCATCCATGGGATCCTCCAGCGGGGGCAGGTCTGGTGGGAGCATGATGAGCCCCTGGACCCCCGGGTGATCCGGCAGGAGGAGGACCGGTTCTGGGACGAGGCCCGCTGGGACGGAGCCGAGCAGTGGAACGACGACGGGCGGGGGGAGGACCGGGAACCGTGGCAGGGAGGGCGCTGATCCCCGGGGGGCGGCGTCAGGGGGTCCGGCCCACCTTGTAGTACATCCCCGGGAGGGGGACGATGCGCCGGGCCAGAGGGAGGTCGTCCTCCGGGTCCGGGCGGCGGATGGTGAGCGCCCGGGTGAGCCCCACCTCCAGACCGATGGCGTGGTGGTCCGCCATTCCCACGTCGATCCCCACCGGCGCCCGGAGGAGGAGGGCCAGTCCGGTCCGCTCCCCGGCTCCGGGCTCCGGGCGGGCGATCACGCCCCAGAGTCCCAGTCCGGCGTAGGGGCTCACGGCAGCGCGACCGGCGTAGTACTTTCCGGACAGTGATACGGAGAGGTCCCGGAGGGCCCAGGTGCCCAGCCCCAGTTCGGCGGCGGTGGCATCCCTCCGGTACTCCACCACCAGCCCCACGAAGCTGGCTCCCCCCACGGTCACACCCACGCGCCACGATTCGTCCTCCTGGGCGGTGGCCGCCTGGGCGCCGATGGCCAGGAGGAGCACCGGGAGGAGAATGGACCGCATGGGCGCGAAGCGGGCCGCTGCAGGGAACGGGAGGGAGCGGAAGAGGCTGATCACCCTGGGAAAGGTATCCGACCGTGGGGGCTCAGGCCAAGTGCGGACTGCGGTCGTCCTCCCCCTCGTCTGGGTCGTGGCGGCCCTGGCGGCGTGCGGGGGGGAGCCGGCGCCGCCCCTCCCCCAGTCGCTGACGGATCACCTTCGCCCGGCCTCCGTCTCGGCGGATCGGGTCTCGGAGGGGGTCTGGTACCGGGCCATCCGCTCCCCGGTGGGGCCCTGGGCCATCCACCTCCTGGAGGTGGATCTGGGGCGCTGCGAGCTGGGGTTCAGCGTGGTCCCCGAGGAGCGCTCCGGGTGGGGCTCCCTCACCCGGGTCACGGAGATGCTCCAGGGGGAATCCGATCCGGTGCTGGCCGCGGTCAACGGGGACTTCTTCACCCTGGAGGGGCGCCCCATCGGTCCGGAGATCGCCGAGGGGCGCCTCCGCCTCCGGAGTCCCCGACCGGTGTTCGCGTGGCGGGCCGGGGCGGACCCCTGGATCGGGCGACCGGAGTTCGACGGGGACTCGGTGGCGGAGATGGGGTGGTCGCTGCGCCTGTCGGAGCCGGACGGGGCCACGGAGGCCATCGGCGGCTTCCCCCTCCTGCTGGCAGAGGGGGAGAAGGTAGGGGATCTGGAGGTGGCGGACCGCCCGGACTTTGCCCGGGAGCGTCACCCCAGGACTGCGGTGGGGCTGGACCTGGAGGCGCAGCGCCTCTGGCTGGTGGTGGTGGACGGCCGCCAGGAGGGGTGGTCCGCCGGGATGAGCCTTCCGGAACTGGCGGACTTGATGGACGCCCTGGGGGCCCGGGACGCCCTCAACCTGGACGGTGGGGGGTCCTCGGTGATGGTCATCGACGGGCGCCGGGTGAGCCGCCCCTCCGACGCCGGGGGAGAGCGGGCGGTGGTGAATGCCCTGGCCCTGAAGGAAGATCCCCGCTTCTGCGCCCTCCCCCCCGGGTCAGCTCGCCAGGTGCCCTGAGGCCCCCTCCCAGCACATCTGCCAGAAGTCCCCTTCGTACCGGGTGGAGAGGAGGAAGATCTCCCGGAGTCGGGCCTCCTTCTCGGGCCCCACACCTGCCCCCACCCGGTCCAGTTCACCCCGGAGCCACTCCGCCGCCTCCAGGAACTCCGGCGAGCCGTACTGGGTGATCCACTCGGCGTAGCGGTCGTCCGTCGGGCGCCCCCGCTTCGCCAGCTCCGTCCCGATCCAGGCGTACCCCCACGCGCAGGGGAGAAGGGCGGCCAGGAGGTCGGCCATGTCCCCCTCCGCCGCCGTGCGGACCAGGAAGTCGGTGTAGGCCCGGGTGGTGGGCCAGACGGGCTCCGCCTCCAGCTCCGCCTCCGAGATCCCGAAGCGGGCGGCGTAGTCCCGGTGCAACTGCATCTCGGTGTTCAGCGTCAGGTCCAGGACCTTCGCATACCAGGCCATGGACTCCAGCCGGTCGGCCCGGGCGGCGGCCCAGGCGAATATCCGGGCGAAGTCCACCAGGTACCGGTAGTCCTGCCGGACCCAGTGGGCGAAGCGCTCCTCCTCCAGGGTGCCATCCCCCAGTCCCCGGACGAAGGGGTGCTCCAACTGGGCCTCCCAGAGCGGCCTGGCCGCCTCCAGGAGCCGCCGGCTCAGCGTCACGGCGAGCGCTCCACACCCACGGTGAACCCCAGGTGCAGGGAGCGGCCGGGCCCCGGCTCGAAGAAGCGCCCTCCGAAGGCGTTCACCGCGATGGAGGCGACGTAGCGCTGATCCAGGAGGTTGGTGATCCCCGCAGTGGGGGTGATCCGCCAGGCGTTCCAGCGGAAGGGATCCGACCCCAGCCGCAGGTCCACCACCGTATAGCTGTCGGAGGTGGCGGTGTTGGCATCATTCACCGGGATGGCATCCACCCACTCCCCCCGGAGCTCCGCCCGGACCCCTGCTCCCGGCCGGAGGGTCACCAGCCCCTCCACCCGGTGCGGGGCCTGCCCGGGGATGAGGTTGTCGGAGAAGTCCTGGTCCCCCACCAGGTACTCCCGGAACCGGGCCTCCGTCCAGCTCCAGGTGAGTCGTCCCTCCAGGGGGCCGGCCCCGGTGGAATGGAGCACCAACTCCGCCCCGTTGTAGAGGGAGGAGCCGGCGTTCCGGAAGAAGACCCGCCCCGGCTGCGCCTCATCCTCGAAGGGAACCAGTTCGTTGGAGACCGCGGTGGCGAACCCCACCAACTCCACCCCCAACCCCCCTCCCAGCGTGGTGCGGAGCCCCACCTCCCCACCGATCCCCCGCTGCGGCTCCAGGTCCGGGTTGAACCCCCCGGAGCCATCCGGGCGGTTGGCCAGCTCGGTGGTGGTGGGGCTCTCGAAGGAGGTGGAGACGTTCATGTACAGGTTCGTACTCTCCGAGGCGGCCCAGTGGAGCCCCAGGCTGGGGCTCACCGCCTGGATGTCCCGGTCGCCGGAGAAGTTGGAGCCGTCCGCCCGGGGGAAGTTGTCGTCCGCCTGGAAGTGGATCCGGTCGTAGCGCACCCCCCCCATGGCCCAGAAGGTGGGAGTGAAGGGGGCCACCGTCTGGAGGAAGACCCCTGTGGAGACCACCCGCTCGTCCTGGTCCAGCGTCAGCTCACCCCGGTCGCCCCCCTGGTTCCGGAAGTTGGTCCGGTCGTCGAACTGGGTCTCCAGCTCGGCCCCCGCCACCCAGAGGCGGGTCCCCGCATCCCCCGCAGGCCGGTCCCAGCGGAAGAGGGCCCGCCCCCCCACCGCGTTCCGGTCCAGGTCGATCACCTGCCCGGGGATGGGATTCGAGACCTCCCGCTGGATCCCGAAGGCGGTGAACTCCCCCTGGAAACCTCCCATCGGGCCGGTCCAGGTCACCCCCGCCTGGCTCTGCTTCACGGTCTTTCCGGTCCCCTGGTTCACATTCCCCGACCAGGCCGGGCGATCCGGGTCCTCCAGGGCGGTCAGGGCAAGGGACCCGGGATTCTCCGCATCCAGGTCCACCGCATTCACGGTCACCATCAGCCGCCCCCCCGCCACTGCCCGGTCCGCCCTGGCATTCAGGTTCAGCCGTTCCGCAGACCCGTAGGTTCCGGAGGCGCCATCCAACGGATTGGCCCGGAAGCCGTCGTACTGCATGGAGGCCAGATTCAGCAGGTAGCCCACGTCCCCGGCATGCCCGGAGGTGCTGCTCTGCAGCCGCATGTATCCGTTGCTCCCGGATACCACGCCGAACTCCTGACGGATGGGGACCAGCGGCGGCTCCGCCGTCCGGAAGGCCAGCACTCCCCCTGAGGCATTCCCATAGAGCGCCGAGGAGGGCCCCCTGAGCGCCTCCACCCGCCCCAGCGACCCCAGGTCCAGGTGGTCCAGCGAGGACTGGCCGTCGGGGAGGGTGGCGGGGATCCCGTCCACCAGTACCCGGATCCCCCTGATCCCGAACTGGGACCGGGCCCCAAACCCCCGGATCGACACCCGCTCCCCCACCGCGAAGTTGAAGCGGTTCTGCACCTGGACCCCGGGCATCCCCCGGAGCGCCTCCTCCAGGGAGAGCCCCGATGTCCCGGTCTGGATCGCCTCCCCGTCCACCACCGAGACGGCGAAGGGGACGTTCCCCGCTCCCAACGGCCGGCGGAAGACCTCCACCTCCACCCCCTGCACCGGGATCACGGTGTCCGGGAGGGGCGGGGTCTGCCCCTCCAGCAGGGGAGGGGCGGCCAGAGTCACAACGGCAAGGATCGTTGCGACAGCAGCCCCCGGGCCCCGACGGAGGGGGAAGACGGGGATGCGCTGCAGACGATGGTGGCTCATGGAGACCGGCTCCGGATCAGGGACACGGGTTCGCGGACGTTCTGGAAGATCGGCATACCCCCATCTTCAGTCGAGGTGCGAGGCCTTGACGCCCCCCCCGGAAACGGCACCTTCCTCCGTCCCCACTTTGCCACAGGAGTGCCTCCATGCAGCCCCACCGCACCCTGGGTGCCCTCACGGTCTCGCTCTTCCTGGCGGCGGCGGCGTACGGGTCGGCCTTCCTCCCGGGGGACCCGCCGGCATGGGCCCCCTGGGCCCTCCTCCTGGGGCTCTCCGGGAGCCTGGTGGCCTTCATGGCGCTGGGGGCCGCCCGGCAGGGGAGGCTCGGGGTGCTGGTCTGGCCCCTGGGCTTCGTCTTCCTGGTGCTGGTGGTGGGCTTCGGAGCGGCCCTCGTGCTCCCTCCGGTGGACCCCCTGGAGCCCGCCCTCTGGATGGGGCTGCCGGTTCCGGCGGCCATCGTCCTCCTGGGGGTGGGGCTCCTCCCCCTGGTGGTGCTCCCCCTGGCCTACGGCCTCACCTTTCCAGGGGCCGGTCTCTCCCGGGGGGAGGTGGAGGCGGTCCGGAAGGCCGCGGCCGCCGCCCGGGGTGCCGGCGGGGCAGGGGGGGGGAACGAAGGACCGGGGGCCGACGACGGGCCGGTGGCCGGTGACGGCGTCCCCCCGCCCCGGACCGGAGCTCCCCCCACGTGATCCCCCTCCTGGCGGCGCTCCAGACCGCCCCCCTCCCCACGGTGTCCCGTCCGGCCCTCCTGGCGGTGGGGGTGGGATACTTCCTCATCGTGGCCGCCATCGGGGCGTATGCCACCAGCCGCACCCGTACCACCCGTGACTTCTTCGTGGCAGGGCGGGGGATCGGACTCTGGGCGCTGGTGCTCAGCGTGCTCTCCGCCACCCTCTCCGGCTTCGTCTTCATCGGGGGCCCGGGGCTGGTCTACACCCTGGGGATGGGGGCCATGTTCATCGTGCTTCCCATCGCCATCACCAACCCCATGGTGGCCTGGGTGCTGGCCCGGAGGCTGAGGCTCCTGGCGGAGGTCCGGGGGATCCTCACCCTCCCGGAGGCCATCGGGGTGCGCTTCCGCTCCCCCCTGGCGCAGGGGCTGGCAGCGGTGTCGGTGCTCATCGCGGTGGTGGGGTACATGGCCACCAATGTCCTGGCCCTGGGGCTGGTCATCGACGCCATCTTCGGGGTGGGGCTGGGGTGGGGAATCTGGATCGGCACCGGGATCACCCTGGCCTACGCCACCGGGGGCGGCATCCTGGCGGGGATCTGGACGGACATGTTCCAGGGGGTCCTCATGGCGCTGGCCTCCGTCCTGGTCTTCGTCTTCACCCTGCAGGCCGGCGGGGGGATGGAGGCCATGTCCCGGCTGATCCTGGCGGCGGATCCCACCTTCTTCTCCGCATGGGGGGCGCTGACGCCGCTGGCGGCCCTCTCCTTCTTCTTCGTCTTCGCCGTGGGGGCGCTGGGTCAGCCCCACGTAGTGCACAAGTTCCTGATGATCCGGGATCCGGAGCAGCTCCGCTGGTATCCCCTCCTGGCCACGGTGGCCATCGTCCTCACCCTCCTCCTCTACTTCGGGGTGGGGGTGGCGGTGAAGGCGTTGGTGGTGGGGGGGGAGCTGGCTCCCCTGGGGAACGCCGACGAAGCCACCCCGGCCTTCCTCCTGCAGTTCACCCCTGTGATCCTGGCGGCGCTGGTCTTTTCCGGGGTGGCGGCGGCCATCATGAGCACCGTGAACTCCTTCATGAACGTCGGCGCCGCCGCCCTGGTCCACGACCTGCCGCAGGCGCTGGGGCGCCTGCCGTCGCAGGAACTCCGCTGGGGGCGCATCGCCACGGTGGGGATCTCGGTCCTGGCGGGGCTCACGGCCCAGCTCTCCGGCACGCTGGTGGCCTTCCTGGGGATCTTCGGCTGGGGGCTCTTCGCCTCCACGCTGGTGCCGGCGCTGGCGCTGGGGCTGAACTGGCGGGGAGCCACCCGGGAGGGGGCGGTGGCCTCCATTGCCACCGGGCTGGTCATCACCCTTGTCTTCGAAGTGACCGCCTACATGGGGTGGTACAGCTTCCCCACAGGCGTCACCGTCAGCGGCCTCTCGCTGGTGGCCTCGCTGCTGGTCTTCCTGGGGGTGTCGGTTCTCACCCGGAATGGTCCCGGGGCCCAGGTGGACCCGGATGTGGCGGTGGTGCTGGAGGCCTGACGCCGGAGGGGGGCGTTCGCGGCTAGACCTTCGAGTTCTCGGTGTACAGGTACTCGATGCCATCCTCACCGGTGACCCGCTTCAGATCCCCGAAGAGGTTCGCCGACTCCTGCACCAGCACATCGTGGACGGCGAAGGCCAGCCGCCGGATCTCCGCGTCGGCTCCCGGGGCGCCCCGGAGCTCCACGAAGTGCCGCCAGGCCCGGGCATTCCCCGTCACCACGATCTTGGTCTCGGTGCAGTTGGGAAGGACCGCCCGGGCCGTCTCCCGGGCCCGCTTCCGCCGGAGCGTCTTCGACTCGATGTGGGCCACCTGACCCTCGATGGCATCCAGCAGCTCCCGGTACTCGTCCAGCGCCCTGATACAGCTCTTCTCCCAGATCGTATAGGCCGGCGTATCGGGCTTGATCTCCGGCGGGAGCACGAAGCCCACCTCGCTCTCGTCCACGTAGCGCTGGCTGAGCTGCGAGAAGGCGAACCCCGCCCTGTGCCGCACCAGTTCATGGGTCAGCGACCGGCTGATCCCCTCCAGGCAGAGGCTCCAGGTGGCGTGCTCCAGGACGCTGCCGTGCTTCACCTTCAGCACATTCTCCACGTAGTCCGCATTCGACGTGCGCCCCTTGATGGAGCGATGTCCCCCGCTGATCCCCGCGTCCTCGCCGAAGGAGAGATAGCAGAGCCGCCCGGCGAACTCCGCCAGCGCCTCGCCGGCCACCTCCGAGTCGCTCTGCCACTGGATGCCGGGGTGACCGAGGAACTCCTGGCGGGCCAGGACGGTGACCTGGGGGGAGGTGAGGATGTGCATGGTGGCGGTCGATGGGAGGAGAAGGGGGTCATCCCCGGAGAGGGGGAGCGAAGCTCCGGCAATATGGCATCCTGGCGGCCCCGGGCCACCCCCCCCCGGGCATCCAGCGATGCGATGCGGGGGCTCCCACCTGCATCCGGAGACTCAGGGGAGCCCCGGAAAGGGGGGCACGTCGCCTTGACGAAGCCCCCCTGGAGCCCCTCCCTTCCGGGGGTTGCGTTCCTTCCCGCCGGGGGTCCCCCGCCGTCGGACGGACCCCTCCACCTCCTCGCCCCGGATCTCCATGTCCCCCTCGTCCGCCGATCCCTCCGTCGCACCGTCGTCCACGGCTCCGGATCCGGTGCGGGCCGGGGCGCGGCCGGTGCTGGCCCGGGGAGGAGACGACCCCCACAGGACCCGCCGCACCACCCTCCTGGAACGGCTGGGGAAGGGGGCGATGGTCCTTCCCGCTGCTCCGGTGCTCTACCGCAGCGGCGACTCGGAGCTGGCGTATCGACCGGACAGCGAGTTGCTCTACGCCACCGGTTGGCGGGAGCCGGAGTCGGTGGCGGTGCTCCGGGGATTTGCCCAGGAGGACCGCTTCGTCCTCTTCGTCCGGAACCGGGATGCGGAGAAGGAGCGGTGGGACGGGAGCCGGATGGGACCCGCCGCCGCCCGGGAGTGGTCCGGGGCGGATGCCACCTATCCCATCGAGGAGCTGGAGACCCGGCTGCCGAAGCTCCTGGCGGGGAGTGACCGGGTCTACAGTCGGCTGGGACGGGATCCCCTGATGGATGCCCTGGTGGTGGGAGCCCTCACCGAGGCCCGTCGGAAGGGGGCCCGCACCGGGGCGGGCCCCCGGGGGATCGTGGATCCCGGCGTGCTCCTGGACCCCCTCCGCCTCCGGAAGGACGACTACGAGATCGCCCTCCTCCGGGCGGCGGCGGGGATCACCGCCGACGGTCTCATGGAGGGGATGACGGCGGCGGAGCCGGGGATGGGGGAGTGGGTGGTGCAGGCGGTCATCGAGGGGGCGTGGCGCCGGGTGGGGGCCGACGGCCCCGGTTTCGGCACCATCGTGGGGTCCGGCCCCAACGCCTGCGTGCTCCACTACCGGGACAACGCCCGGGTCCTGCAGAGGGACGACATGGTCCTGGTGGACTGTGGTGCCGAGTACGGCGACTACTCGGGGGACATCACCCGGACCTTCCCCGTATCCGGGCGCTTCTCGGGGGAGCAGCGGGACCTCTACGACGTGGTGGAGGGGGCCCGGGCCCGGGCCGTCCAGGCGGTGCGCCCCGGGGCCACGATCCAGGGGATCCACGACCTGGCCTCCCGGGTCCTGGTGGAGGGGCTGGTGGCGCTGGGGCTCCTCCCCGGCACCGTGGACGACGTTCTGGAGCAGCGGAGCTTCACCCGCTTCTTCCCCCACCGCACCTCCCACTGGCTGGGACTGGATGTCCACGACCCCGGGGATTACGTGGATCCCTCCGGGGACCCGCTCCCCCTGGAGCCGGGAATGGTCCTCACCGTGGAGCCGGGGCTGTACATCCCCTCGGGAAGCCCCGGCGGGGCCGCCCCCTTCGCCGGGATGGGGGTCCGCATCGAGGACGACGTGCTGGTAACGCCCCAGGGGGGGGAGATCCTGGGTCCCCGGATCCCCTCCTCCGCTCCGGAGGTGGAGGCGCTGGTCAGGGGCTGACCTGCCCCCTCAGAAGACCCGGATCCGCACCGCCTGCTGGAAGATGCTCTGGGGAACCCGGCGGAGGTTCGCGTTCACCAGCCTGAGCCAGAGCTGGGAGTTCAGTGCCACCACCAGTCGCCCGGGATCCCCCTCCTCCAGTTCCAGGAAGAGCCCCTCCTCCACCCTGAGCCCCGCCAGGGGGAGTTCCACCGGGATGGTTCCGGTGACCTCCTCCCCCTCCACCACCAGCCCCTGCTCCACCTCCGCCTCCACCCTCAGGAAGGTGGTCCGGGCCCGGATGTAGCGACCGGCCCCCAGGGGGCGGGCAGCCAGGAGGGAGCGGTTGGTGCCGGTGAGGCCCACCGTCACCGCCTGCGGCCCGTCGGTGATCTGCACCCATCGGCGGTCGGAGCCCATCAATTCCACCTGGAGCACCACCGTCACGGTTCCCAGGATCGTGCCGGTGGCCATCGGAAGCCCGGAAGCCCGTGCCTCCGCCGGAACCGGGGCGTCCAGGGGGAGGACGAGGGGGGCTGCGGCGGTGGCGGTGGCTCCCCCGTTTTCCCCCGGGTCGTTGCCGGCGACGAAGACCTCCACGTCGCTGAGCCCTCCCGAGGTGAGGTTCCCTCCGCAGGCCACCGGGGCCAGGGCCAGGACCGCCAGCAGTCCAGGGAACACCAATCGGAGCTTCAGGTGCATCATGACGGTTCCTCCGGGCTGGAGGGGAATCCCCTCTCCTGTTCATCCTGCCGGTCCAGTGACTCCAGTTGCCGGGCGAGTTCCCCCGCCCGGCGGTCCATCCCCAGCTCTCCGTAGATCCTCAGGGCCTCCCGGTACAGCCCCCGGGCGGCCATCCCCTCCCCGCTCCCCCTCCGGGCATCGCCATAGGCGTGGAGGGTCAGCCCCCGCTCGTACTCCGGAAGGTGCCTCTCCTGGATCACCGCCAGCGCCCTCTCGAAGAAGACGAAGGCATGGTCCGTGTCCCCCTCCCGGGAGAGCCGACCCAGGAGGCGGTAGACCTCCGGGAGGCGGGTGGGGACCCGGCCGGAGAGTGCGGCCGACTCCGCTTCCCGGGCGGCCTCCCAGGCTTCCAGCAGGCGCCCCTCCTCCAGCAGCAGCTCCGACAGGTTCACCGCCACCGTGGCCTGGGCCCGGGGGTCCTCCAGCCTGCGGGCGGCCTGCAGGGCGGAGCGGAACCGATCGATGGCCCCGGCGGGATCTCCCCGGGCGGCCAGGAGCTGCCCCCAGCCGTTGTTCACCTCCACCTGCGCCATCGGGTCGCCCAGCGCGCCGGCCAACTCTCCGTGCCGCTCCAGCGCCTCGGCACACCCCTCCAGATCTCCCTGCTCCCGGCGGACGATCCCCAGGTTCTGGTGGATGTGCCACCGCTCCGGCCGGGGGTCGTCTCCCGGCCCCAGCATCCGGGCGGCTTCCTGGTACCAGTGCTCCCCCTCCGCCCAGAGCCCCCGGTCCACCGCCACATTCCCCCGGCCGATGGCGGATACGATCCCCCCGTCCAGATCCCCGGCGTCCCGGGCCTGCGCCCACGCCCGTTCATACAGGGTCGCCGCCTCCCCCAGCCGCCCCTCCCCCCGGGCGGCCCGGGCGGCCCGGCGGAGGGCCAGGGTGGAGAGGGTCCGGTCCCGGAGCCCCTGCACCAGCCGGTGAGCCGCCATGGCGTATCGGTATGCCGATGCCGGGGCGTGCCGCGACTCCTCCTGTCCCGCCACATCCAGGAGCCGGTGGGCCGCCCGGGCCGGGTCTCCTTCAGAGAGGGCCCGGATGGCCGCCGCCGTCCCGGTGTAGAGCGCCTCCGCCCGGGCCCGGGCCGCCTCCACCAGCAGGGGGATCCGGGCCTCCAGTTCGTCGGGCTGCACCAGCCGCCGCCCCAGCGTCTCCAGTTCCCCGGAGGCGGCCCACCGACGTCGGGGGTCGGGCAGAGCCGTGCCCGCCACCTCGTCCAGGAGGGGCGTCAGCTCCTCCATGTCGGGGAGGAGATCCCGCAGGTCGTCGAGTCTCAGGCCGTCCTTCATGTCCCATCTCCCGGGGAGACGGAGGTGTGTTCTCGACGAGGAGTAGGGCAGGAAGCGTGCCCATAAGAAGTGCGGCTCCAGGCGGGGCATAGCCACTCTGGAGGAGGGGTGTTGCACATTTTATGTGCAGACGCGGCCCGTTCCCCGTGCAGGGATCCATGGTCCGGCGGCGAGACCCTCATCCCCGGTGCTCCTCCAGCCCGTACTCCCGCACCTTGTTGGTGAGGGTGTTCCGGTGGATCCCCAGGATCTGCGCCGTCTCCCCCATGTGCCCCCCGGTGCGCTCCAGGACCCGGGCGATGTGCCAGGCCTCCACCTCCCGGAGGGGAGCGTCCACCGGGGGGAGGGTGGGGTCCCCGCCGGACGGAACCCCGGGGGAGGCTCCGGCGCCCCCTCCGGATCGTCCCCCCTCTTCCGGCGCCCCCAGCCCCCCCGGCTCCAGATCCGCCGCCCCCAGGGTGCCCCCCCGGGAGAGGAGGACCGCCCGATCCATGACGTTCCGGAGCTCCCGGACATTGCCGGGCCAGGAGTGGGCGTGGAGGCGTTCCAGGGCATCCCGTCCCAGGCGGCGCACCGGGCGTCCGTAGCGATGGGCGAAGCGGGCGGCGAAGTGGAGCGCCAGCTCCTGCAGGTCCTCCGGCCGCTCCCGGAGGGGGGGGAGGAGCAACTGCACCACCGCCAGCCGGAAGAAGAGATCCGCCCGGAATTCCCCTTCGTCCACCATCTCCTGCAGCGGACGGTTGGTGGCGGCCACGATCCGGACATCCACCGGGACGCTCTCCTGCCCCCCCACCCGCTCGATCTCCCCCTCCTCCAGTGCCCGGAGGATCTTGGCCTGGAGGACCAGCCCCATGTCCCCGATCTCGTCCAGGAAGAGGGTCCCGCCATCCGCCCGCCAGAACCTCCCT
>Ga0076930_100955_pt1 | contig 19218 bp, 18 predicted proteins | sample HotLakConsoUCCRE_FD_71149 | JGI IMG/M metagenome (GOLD analysis project Ga0076930, IMG submission 71149) | Hypersaline microbial mat communities from Hot Lake, Washington, USA - Hot Lake Consortium UCC-RE (version 3) (version 3) ...
GATCGCCTCCCCGGTCTCGCGCTTCGCGCGCGCCTCGAGCCAGCGGCCGAGCAGGATCAGCGTCACGATCACCGCCGCCGCCTCGAAATAGACGGCCAGCGCATCGGCCGGAAGCAGCCCCGGGGCCAACACCGCCACGACCGAATAGCCGAAGGCGGCGGATGTCCCCAGCGCCACAAGCGAGTTCATCTCCGGCGCACCGCGCAACAGGGCGGGCACGCCGATGGCGAAGAACTGCCGGCCCGGCCCGGCAAGGATGACGGCCGTCAGGGCCATCTGCGCGACCCAGGCGGTCTGCATCCCGACGGTGCCCATGATCAGGTGATGCCAGGCCGGCACGACATGCCCGCCCATCTCCAGGACGAAAACCGGCAGCGTCAGCACGGCGGCGAGGATCGTCCGCCGCTTGAGCTTCGCCACCTCCGCCCCCTCGCGGTCGACCGCGGGTCCCGCCTCTACCGGACGCGCCTCGTACCCCGTCCGCTCCACCGCGGCCACGAGATCGCCCGCTGCCCGATCCGCGAGCGTCCGCACCGTGGCGCGGTTCGTGGCGAGGTTTACCTCCGCCGAGAGCACACCGGGCACGGCCTTCAGCGCGCGCTCAACCCGGCCAATGCAGGAGGCGCAATGCATCCCGCCGATCTCCAGCCGCACCACCCTGGGCTGCGCCGGATAGCCCGCCCGGTCGAGCGCCCCCGCGATCGTATCGGCCGGAGCCTCCCCCTCGACGCGCGCGCGCTTCGTCGCGAGGTTCACTTCGACCCGCGACACCCCCGGCACGGCCGAAAGCGCCTTCTCCGCCCGCCCCACGCAGCCCGCGCAGGACAGTCCATCTATCTCGAAGGTCAATGTCGTCATGGGGTCACCAATGTCGGCAAGTTGCCTGCCATGCATGGCATTTATGCCTTCCGGCGTCCCGATGCCAGCCGCCCCGGGGTCGCGCCCCGATCTGGCCGCACCCTCTTCCGTCCGGTGCGCAAACATGGCTAGTGTCGCGCCCATGGGAGGACCCTCGAAGACAGACGCCGACATGTCGGCCGACATGTGTCGGTCTGCCGCAGCACGCGCGTCGGAACGATGAGAGGCGTGCCCCCCCATGACTGGATTGCCTGCGACTGGGGAACCTCGAACCTGCGCGTCTGGGCCATGTCGGGCGGCACGCCCGTGGCCGAGGCCAGCTCCGATCGCGGCATGGGCAGCCTCGCACCCGACCAGTTTCCGACGGCCCTCGACGAACTCCTCTCGCCTTGGGACACGACAGCGCCGGTGATCGCTTGCGGCATGGTCGGCGCCCGCCAGGGATGGACCGAAGCGCCCTATGTCGCGGTGCCCTGCCCGCCGCTCGCGCCCTCCCTGACCCCGGCCCCCGGTCCGCGCCGGGTTCTTCTGATCCCGGGCGTCAGCCAGTTGAGACCGCCCGACGTGATGCGCGGCGAGGAAACCCAGGTCGCGGGCTTTCTCGCCCTGAATCCCGGCTGGGACGGTGTCCTCTGCCTGCCCGGCACCCACACCAAGTGGGTGCACCTGAGCGCCGGCGAGATCGTCAGCTTCCGTACCGCCATGACCGGCGAGCTCTTCGCGCTGCTGTCGCGCACGTCCGTCCTGCGCCACGCCATGGCCGACACGGACGCTTCGGAGGCCTTCGATGCCGCCGTCGCCGAGACTCTGTCGCGCCCCGAAAGGCTGGCTGCCGATCTCTTCTCCATTCGCGCGGGACACCTGCTTGAAGGGCGCGACGATGGCCGGGACCGCCTGTCGGGCCTCCTGATCGGAGCTGAACTCGCCGCCTTGCGCCCCTACTGGCTCGGCCAGGCCGTGGCGGTGGTGGGCGAAGGCGCTCCCGGCAGCGCCTACGTCCGCGCGCTGACCACCCTTTGCGCCCAGGTCACCGAAGCGCGCGCCGAGACGGTCACCCTCGCTGGGCTCACCGCCGCCTGGCGGACATGGAGGGGGAGGGTCGATGCATGACCCGTCGGCCGTCCTTCTGCCCGCCGGAGCATCTCCCGTCGCGCAAGCCTCGGCTCGGCGGCCTCCAGTGCCCGCAAGCGACCCGCGCTCCCCGGCATGCAGGCGAGGCCCGGGGCGGACCTGCGGGGCCCGCCACCGGTTGCGCCATGAGGCCGACCCCCCCGGTCTTGCCAGCGCCGGCGCGCAACTTGCCCTGCCGACCGAAAGGTCCTGCCCATGCGTGAACTGATCGCCATCCTCCGCGGCATCACCCCGTCCGAGGCCGGCCCTGCCGCGGGGGTGCTGGTCGCGGCCGGCATCCGCCGGATCGAGGTGCCGCTGAACTCGCCCGACCCCTACACCTCGATCCATGCCATGGTCCGGGCTCACGGGCACGAGGCACTGATCGGCGCGGGCACGGTTCTCTCGCCCGAGGAGGTGCTCCGCGTCGCGGAAACCGGGGGTCGGCTGGTGGTCTCTCCCAACACCGATCAAAGGGTAATCGTCGCCACCCGCAAGGCGGATATGGAGAGCTGGCCGGGCGTCATGACGCCCACCGAGGCCTTTCTCGCCCTGAAATCCGGTGCGACCGGGCTGAAGCTCTTTCCCGGGAATCTGATCGGGCCAGGGGGTCTCAAGGCCCTGCGTGCGGTCCTGCCACCCGACACGTCCACTTACGCCGTCGGCGGGGCGGCGCCCGAGAATTTCGCCGAATGGATCGCCGCCGGCGCAACCGGGTTCGGCCTCGGGTCCGCGCTCTATACGCCCGGCCTTCCCCTCGCAGACCTTGCAGCCCGCGCCGCAGAGGTCATCGCCGCCTATGACCGGGCGAAGGCATGATGGCCGGCCGCGCCCACGCCGGAACCGGGCGGATGCGCCCCCTCGCGTTCGGCAGCCCGGCCCTTCGGTTGGGCGGCCGCCATGGGTCATGGAGTCGTCCGGGCCGATGGACAGGAAAACCCGCGACCATGACCCACAGCCACAGCCCCTCGTGCCGGTGGATGGACCACGGGGCACCGGAGTCCGCGGACCGCAGGACCCAGAGCCCCGGTCGGAGACGCGCGGAGGAATTCCGACAGGAGGACCCGAGGCGATGATCCACGATCCAACCCCCTGCACTCTCGGGGAAGGCCCGATCTGGCACCCCGAGCGCGGTCAGCTTTTCTGGTTCGACATCCTCGAAAAGCGGCTCCACACGACGGGCAGGCACTGGAATTTCGACCATTGCGTGTCGGCAGCGGGGTGGGTGGCGAAGGACAAGCTGATCATCGCCTCCGCGGCGGGGCTGCACCTCTTTGATATCGAGACCGGAGTCATTGACGACATCTGCCAGATGGAGGCGGAGAACCCCGTCACCCGGTCCAACGACGGGCGCGCCGATCCCCGGGGCGGCTTCTGGATCGGGACCATGGCGATGGGGGCGGACCCCGGCGCGGGGGCGTTCTACCGCTATTACCGCGGCGAGCTGCGCCTGCTCTATGAGGACTGGTCGATCCCGAACGCGACCTGCTTCTCGCCGGACGGTCGGATCGCCTATCTCTGCGATACGCCGAGGAAGGTAATCCACAAGGTCCCGCTCGATGCCGAAGGCTGGCCCGACGGGACGCTCGAGACCTTCGTCGACCTCACGGCCGAGGGCCTCAATCCCGACGGCGCGGTGGTCGATGCCGACGGCAACCTCTGGAATGCCCAGTGGCGCGCCCATCGCGTCGCCGTCTATTCGCCGGAGGGCCGGTTCCTCACCGCCTTCGGCATCCCGGCGAGCCAGGCGACCTGCCCTGCGTTCGGTGGCCCAGATCTCTCGACACTCTACGTCACCTCCGCCGCCCACGGGTTGTCGGACCCGCTCAATCCCCACCACGGCAAGACCTTCGCCATCGAGACCGGCGCCCGGGGCCAGCGCGAACACCGCGTCATCCTCTGACCCTTCACCGATCCCGGTCGACCGTCCCTGCCCACGCCCAATGGAGGCTCCATGCGTCGCACGCTCGGCTCCTGCTACTATCCCGAACACTGGCCCGAGGATATCTGGGCAGAGGATGCCCGTCGCATGGCCGAGGCGGGGCTCACCTGGGTGCGGATCGGCGAATTCGCATGGTCCCGGATGGAGGCCACACCGGGTCACTTCACGTGGGACTGGCTCGACCGTGCCATCGAGACGCTCGGCGGCGCCGGCCTCAAAGTCGTGCTTGGAACCCCCACCGCCACGCCCCCGCGCTGGATGCTCGACCGTCATCCCGACATGCTGGCCATCGACGAGGAAGGCCGTCCCCGCGGCTTCGGCTCCCGCAGGCACTACGATTTCTCCCACTCTGGTTACCGCGAGGAGGCGAGGCGGATCGCGCGGCTGTTGGCCGAACGCTACGGACGCAACCCCCATGTGCATGCCTGGCAGACCGACAATGAATACGCCTGCCACGACACCATCCTCAGCTGGTCCGATGCGGCGCGACGCGGGTTCCGCGACTGGCTCGCCCAGAAATACCAGTCCCCCGACGCGCTCAACCGCGCCTGGGGTAATGTCTTCTGGTCGATGGAATACGCGACGTTCGACGCCATCGACCTGCCGAACCTCACTGTCACCGAGGCCAACCCCGCCCATCGGCTCGATTTCCACCGCTACGCCAGCGCTCAGGTCACAGTCTTCAACCGCGCCCAGGTCGAGGAGATCAGGAAACAGTCCGACCGGCCCATCCTGCACAACTACATGGGCCGGGAGACCAGCTTCGATCACTGGGAGGTCGGCCGGGACCTCGATGCGGCGAGTTGGGACAGCTATCCCCTCGGGTTCCTTTCGGACCGGCTCGAGAACACGCCGGAGCGCAAGGCACGCTTTCTGCGCCAGGGCGATCCCGACAACCAGGCCTTTCACCATGACCTTTACCGCGGTGTGGGCGGCATGGGTACGGGCCAATTCACGCCCGGCGGCCGGTTCTGGATCATGGAACAGCAGCCCGGCCCGGTGAACTGGGCTCCGTGGAACCCCGCGCCGCTGCCCGGCATGGCCCGCCTCTGGGCCTGGGAAGCCTTTGCCCACGGCGCCGAGGCGGTGCTCTACTTCCGCTGGCGGCAGGCGCCCTTCGCGCAGGAGCAGATGCACGCGGGCCTTCTCCGCCCCGACAGTGCGCCGGCACCCGCGCTGGCAGAGGCGCGCCAGGTCGCGGACGAGATCGCCGGGATGTCGGAGGCCGGCTGCGCCCCCGGGGACGTCGCCCTGATTTTTGACTACGAGAGCTGCTGGGCCTGGGAGATCCAGCCCCAAGGCGCGGATTTCGACGGGTTCCGACTGGCCATGAGCGCCTATCGCGCTTGCCGCCGTGCCGGGCTCAACGTGGACATCGTCCCACCCGATGTTGCGGACCTTTCGCTCTGGCCCATGGTCCTTGCGCCCGGCTTGATGACCCTCCCGGATCCCCTCCGCGAGGCGCTGTCGTCCTACGAGGGACATGCCCTCGTCGGCCCGCGCACGGACGTCAAGACGCGGGACTTCGCGATTCCGGTTCCGCTCGGCCCCGGTCTGGAGGGCGTGACATCGGTCCTCACCGAGAGCCTGCCGCCTGATGTCGACGAACCGTTGGAGGCCGGCGGGGCATTCCGCCACTGGCGCGAATGGCTCGAGGGCGGAGCACGCGTCTACGAGCGCACCACCGATGGCCGGCCCGCGATCATGGGCGGAGATCACCTGCGCTACCTCGCGGGCTGGCCGGATGACGACGGCTTCCACCGCATCGTGTCCGACCTCGCGCGAGAGGCTGGGTTCCATCCCCTCGATCTGCCCGACGGCCTGCGCCTGCGCGACACGGAAACGCACCGGTTCCTCCTCAACTACAATCCCGAACCTGTCACCTGGGACGGCGTCACAATCCCCGCCGCGGGCGTGCACTGGACCCCGCGATGACGGCCTGTCCCGACCCTGACCGCCAAACCCGAACATCCCGTTACCGAGCGGAAAAAACATGAGAGCCTTCGCCACCCTTCCCGACGGCCGCACCGTCGAGGCCGCCACCCTCGCCGCCGGCGGACTGACCGTGGAGATCCTCACCTACGGCGCGATTCTGCTGTCGGTCCGACACGCGGGGGTGGACCATGACCTGACCTGGACCCCGGACCGGCTCGAAGACTGGACCGAGGGCCGCACGCCCTATCATGGTGCCATCGTCGGCCCGGTGGCGAATCGCATCACCGGCGCGCGCACGACGCTTGACGGCAGGACGCTCGGCTTCCCGCCGAATCAGGCAACTCATTTCCTCCATTCCGGCTCCGAGGGGCTCCACAAGCGCCTATGGCAGGTCGAAACGGCCGATCCCGCGGCGCTCGCCCTCGTGCTCGACCTCGCCGATGGCGACGGCGGTTTCCCGGGCAACCGCCGGATCACCGCGCGGTTCAGCGTGGCGCCCCCCGCGACCCTCCGGCTTGAGATCACCGGGGAGACCGACACGTCGACCTTCTTCAACTGCACGAACCACAGCTACTGGCGTCTCGGTCCCGGTCCGGGCTGGCAAGGCCATGGCCTCAGGATCGCCGCCGATCGCTACCTGCCCACCGACCACACAGCGGCACCCACGGGAGAAATCGCTCCGGTCGCGAACACCCCGATGGATTTCAGCGCCCGCCGCACGCCGTTGCCCGCCGACCCGCCACTGGACCACAACTTCTGCCTCTCCGACTCGCGCATGGCTCTGCGCGAGGTGGCATGGCTCGACGGTCCGTCGGCCGTGATGGCCATCGCCACAACGGAACCGGGCCTTCAGGTCTATGACGGCCGCGACCAGACCCCACCCTACCCCGCGCTGGCTCTGGAGACCCAGGGGTGGCCCGACGCGCCCAACCGCGCCGACTTTCCCTCCATCGTCACCCACTCTGACCAGACCTATCGGTCCGTCACCGAATGGCGCTTCTCCTTGCCCGGGAGCTGAGTTCTCGGAGGATCGCCATCGCCTGCTCGGCGCGGTCCTCCGGGACGAAAAGGTGATCATGATGATAGGCGGCGACCACGTTGCAGGCGATTCCTGCCTCCGCGAGCGCACCCGAAACTGCCGCAGTCAGCCCGACCCCCGTCAGCGACGAATGGACATCGAGCGTGATCCGGCTCATCAGCAGGCCGCCCGCGTTCGCCTCCTCGGGCAGGATCAGCGACAGCCCCTCGTCCTCGCGAAAGGTCGCGAGCGCCTTTTCCACGAGGACCGGGTCGTCCGAGATGACAAAGACCCAGCCCCTCGGGTCCAGCCGCGGCGCCATGCGCGCGATCATCTCCTGCCCGTCCTCGACGCTCATGCCACCGCCACGCGCCGGCGCAGCGCGAGCAGCAGCAGGCCGAGGACCCCGAGGTTGATCGCTCCCGCCAGCGTCGCCACCGCGAAACTTGCCGTATAGCTCCCGGTCAGGTCGAAGAATGCGCCGCCCTGCCAGCCGCCCAGCGCATGGCCAAGCCAGCCGAAGGCCAGCACGATCCCCGTGGCCGAAGCCGCCCGCGAAGGCGGCGCCAGAGCCCTTGCCGTGACCAGCACCCCGGTCATCACGCCTCCGTAACCGAACCCGTACAGCACCGCGAAAAGGTAGAATTCCGGCAGGCTGTCCCACAGCAGGAACCCCATCATCAACGCGGTCTGCCAGCCCGTTGCGGCCATCCATGCGCCCATCGCCCCGATCCGGTCCGACAATGCCCCGAAGAAGACGCGCCCCGCCACGGCCGCGATCAGCATCGCGAGGAGCGGGCCTCCTGCCTCCGCCGCCACCCCGCAGACACCCTGAATGAGCGGCACGAGATGCATCAGCGGCGTCGCCATACCGGTGCAGCAGCCCAGCACGGCGACCGATAGCGCCGGGAGCACCAGCCACGACGACAGCCGCGGCGCGGACTGCGCGGCAGCCCGTGGGGCCCGGGTGGCGGGCCCCACGGGAGGCGGGCGCAGGAGCAGTGACAGAGGCACCAGCGTCAGCGCGGTGAACACCCCGAGCAACGTGAGGGCGGTGCGCCAGTCCGTCGCCGCGATCAGGTGGCCCAACGCGAAGGGAACCAGGCCCTGCCCCACCGCCTGCCCAGCCGAGGCGATGCCGATGGCGAGACCCGCGCCGGTCCGGAACCAGCCGCCCACATGGGCGATGATCGGCGCGAACAGCGCGCCGCCACCCAAGGCACCCGCGATGAAAAACAGCGCGTAGAACTGCCAGAGCGCCTCGGCCCTCGCCGCAAGCAGGGTGGCCAGGGGAATCACCGATGCCCCGACAAGCCCGATCACCCGGATCGGCAGCCGGTCCGCGAGAAACCCCATCCCGATTCCGCCCAACGCAATCCCGATCAGACCCGCCGAGTTGATCCCGCTGACCGCGGCGCGCGACCATCCGAAGTACTGCTCCAGCGGCACGAGAAAGGCCGAAAGCCCGTTCACGAGCTGCCCCATTGCGATCGCGAGGATTATCGCCGAAGCGATCACGATCACCCAGCGATAGGGCGGTTTCGGGGCGGAGTCCTCGGTCATCGCCCGACGCTAGCAAAGCATGACGGTCCTGTCCCGCCCCTAAGAGGAGAGGAACCGGAAGACGGGATCCCGCCTGGAAGCCGCCCGACGGTCGCGCCGCCACACCCCCGCTTCGGGGTCGCGTGCAGAAATGCTCCTCCATGGCCGTCCGCCCCTCCGTCGTCATCCCGCTCAGCATGGCGCCAAAAGATGAACAAAGCGTTCAGACAGGCAGTTTCAGTGTCGGATCCCTCCGCAGGAGGCGACCCCGAAATCCCCCCACGTCGGGCCGGACAGGCCCCGAACCTTCCGAACCGGAATACCACCGCCCGAGGCAGGCCCCCCGCCGCGGCAAGACGCACAGTGCCCCTGCGGGACGGCGGGCGGGGCGATGCGCGGCACGCGCGAGCGACGTCCCGCCGTCCCGCTCAGACCCCGAGACACCAGCGCAGGATCGCCTTCTGCGCATGCAGCCGGTTCTCCGCCTCGTCGAAGATCACCGATTGTGGTCCGTCCATGACCTCGCTCGTCGCCTCGTCCTCCCGGTGCGCGGGCAGGCAATGCATGAAAAGCGCGTCGGGCTTCGCCCCCGCCATCAGCGCCGCGTTTACCTGGTAGGGGCGCAGCTGGTTGTGGCGCCGCTCCTTCGCCGATTGCGGATCGTGCATCGACACCCAGGTGTCCGTGACCACGAGGTCAGCGCCCTTCACCGCCTCGTGCGGGTCGCGCACGATCTCCACTTTCGCACCCCTTGCGCGCGCCTCCTCCACCGCCTCCCTTTCGGGGTCCAGCGGCGGCGGCCCGGTGAAGGTCAGGTCGAATCCGAACTGACCCGCAGCATGGGCGAAAGAGGTAAAGACATTGTTGCCGTCCCCCGACCAGACCACCTTGCGCCCTGCGATCGGGCCGCGGTGCTCCTCGTAGGTCATGATGTCAGTCATGATCTGGCAGGGGTGCGACCGGTTCGTCAGCCCGTTGATCACCGGCACATCAGCGTAATCCGCCATCTCCAGCAGCGTCGCCTCCTCGAAGGTGCGGATCATGATCAGGTCCACATAGCGCGACAGCACCCGCGCGGTGTCCGCGATGGTCTCGCCATGGCCGAGCTGCATGTCGGCGCCCGAGAGCACCATGGTCTCGCCGCCCATCTGCCGCACGCCCACGTCGAAGGACACCCGCGTCCGCGTCGAGGGCTTCTCGAAGATCAGCGCCACCATCCGCCCCGAGAGCGGCGCCTCGTCGTCCGGCGCGCCTTTCGGGCGGCCGTTCCGACGGGCCTTCATGGCGCGGGCCTCGTCGACGATCGTTCTCAGCTCGGCGGCGTCGGTGCGGTTGATGTCGAGGAAATGCGGCATGATCGGTCCTGTGACAGCGGGCAGGACCGGGGGCTCTGCCCCCGGACCCCCGGGAATATTTCAGGCCAGAAAAACCTCAGGCCGCTTTCGAGGACACGGCGGCGGCGGCGCGGTCAAGTCGGGCAAGGCCCTCCGCGATATCCTCCTCCGTCAGCACCAGCGGCGGCAACAGCCGCACCACGTTGTCGGCGGCGCCCACGGTCAGAAGCCCCGCGTCATAGGCCGCGGTCACCAGCTCCGTGTTCGGAACGCGGCACTTCAGGCCTAGCATGAGACCGCTGCCGCGCACTGCCTCGAAGACGTCTGCGTGAGAGGCCACCAGCCCCTCGAGCCCCTGCCGCAGCAGCGCCGCCTTGCGCCGCACCCCGTCGAGAAACGCCGGATCGGCCACGATCTCCAGCACCGCGAGACCCACGGCGCAGCCCAGCGGGTTGCCGCCATAGGTGGACCCGTGCGTGCCTGCCGTCATTGGCGCGGCGGCGCGCTCGTTGGCGAGGACCGCGCCCAGCGGAAAGCCTCCGCCGATGCCCTTGGCGATCATCATGATGTCTGGCGCCACGCCCGCCCAGTCGTGGGCGAAGAGCCGCCCGGTGCGGCCCATCCCGCATTGCACCTCGTCGAAGACCAGCAGCAGGCCACGCTGGTCGCAGAGATCGCGCAGGCCCTTCAGACAGACGTCGGGCAGCGGCCGGATGCCGCCCTCGCCCTGCACGGGCTCGACGAGGATCGCGCCGACGTCGGGCGCGGTGGCGGCAGCGCGCAGGGCCTCGTGATCGCCGAAGGGCAGCTGGGTGAACCCCGGCAGCAGCGGGCCGAAGCCCTTCGTCAGTTTCTCGGACCCCGCCGCCGCGATGGCCGCAGAGGAGCGGCCGTGGAACGCCCCCTCAAAAGTCAGTATCCGGGTCCGGGACGGGTCCGTCTCCGACCAGTATTTCCGCACCATCTTCACTGCGAGTTCGCAGGCCTCGGTGCCAGAATTGGTGAAGAACACCGTGTCGGCAAAGGTCTCCTCCACCAGCCGGTTCGCCAGCGCGGTCTGCTCGGGGATCTCGTAGAGGTTCGACAGGTGCCAGGGCTTCATGGCGTGCCGTTGCAGGGTCTCCACCAGCACCGGATGGGCATGGCCCAGAGCATTCACAGCGATCCCCGCCCCGAAGTCGAGAAAGCGTCGCCCGTCCGTCGCCGTGAGCCAGGCGCCCGCGCCGGCCTCGAAGGCCAGCGGGGCACGGGAATAGGTCGGCAGGATCGACGGGATCATCGCGGAAATCCTCTGGACAGAAGAGCCTCGGGAATGCCGCAGGGGCGTGAGGCTGTCAACGTTGGGGGGAGGTCATGGAACAACAAGGCCACCGGCACGGCAGGCCTGTGGCCGACCGGCGCATCAGCGTCGGAGGTGTCGTCGGATGTCGGGAGCGCGCCGCGTCATGCCGGGCGACATATCGGGCTTTGCGCCCCTTGCAAAGCGTCTTCCGCCCCGCCGCTTGACACCCGGCGCGCCGCGGCTCACGCCCGCACCATGGCCCGCACCGTGCCCGACCCGCCCCGCGCCATCGCGCTGATGATCGGCGCCACCGCCTGCCTAGCGGGCACCACGCTCATGGCCAAGGCGCTCGGTACCGATGCGCTCGGCCCGCCGCTGCATCCCCTGCAGGTCGCCCACGGCCGGTTCCTCTTCGCGCTGCTGGCCTTCGCCGCCGCCTTCGCCATCCTGCGCCCGCGCCTGCGCCTGCCGAACGTGCCGCGCCACCTCGGCCGCACGCTCTGCGGCGTGATCGGCGTCATGCTGATGTTCGCCGCCGCCGCGCGGATGCCGCTGTCCGACGCCACGGCGATCAGCTTTCTGAACCCGGTGTTCGGGATGATCCTCGCCATTGCGTTCCTCGGCGAACGGGTTGGCCGCGTCCGCTGGCTGGCCGCGGCCACAGCCCTTTCCGGCGCGGTGATCCTGCTGCGGCCTGGAAGCTCCGGACTCGAATTCGCGGCCCTCCTCGCCCTCGGCGCGGCCCTCGCCCTCGGCGCGGAGCTGATCTTCATCAAGCGCCTCGCCGACACCGAGCCGCCGCTGCAGATCCTGCTGATCAACAACACCCTGGGCTGGCTCCTCGCCGGAACCGCCATGGTCCCCTTCTGGGAGCCGCCGACCCTTGCGCAATGGGCCGGCCTCGCCGCTCTCGGCCTGACCATGGCCGGCGCCCAGGCCTGTTTCATCACCGCCATGGCCCGCGCCGACGCGAGCCTCGTGACGCCCTTCTCCTACCTGACCCTGCTCTTCGCCGCAGCCTATGACGCGGCGCTCTTCGGCGTGCTGCCCGATGCCGTCAGCGTGCTCGGCGCGGCGGTCATCGTCGCGGGCGCCGCCCTGCTGGCCTGGCGCGAGACGCGCGTCCACCGCCGGTCGCGCCCGCCCGTGCTGCTCTCGGCGGGGTCCGGCTAGGCCTTCAGCCGCGCGCCCCTCCGCAGCATCTCCCAGACCACGCCCAGCGCCACCACCGACGCGCCGCCCGCCACCGCCGCCCCCAGCAGCGGAGAGCTGTCCGACACGCCCAGCATGCCCCAGCGCACCCCATCGATCAGGTAGAACATCGGGTTGGCGTGGCTCAGGTCCTGCATCAGCTGCGGCAGGGCGTCGATGGAATAGAAGGTGCCCGACAGGAACGCGAGCGGCGTCACGATGAAGTTTGTGACCGCAGCGAGCTGGTCGAACTTGTTGGCGTAGATCCCCGCGATCAGCCCGAGCGCGCCCATGAACACCCCCGCCAGCACCACGAAGCCCAGCACCACCAAGGGCGCCTGCGGCACGACGCCGAGAAACACCGCGACGCCGATGCCGATCACCACGGCCACCAGCAGCCCCCGGACGACGGCGCCCGCCACATAGCCCACCATCAGCTCCGCAGGCGACAGCGGCGGCATCAGCGTGTCCACGATGTTGCCCTGCACCTTTGCCGAGGCGATGGACGAGGAGGTGTTGGCAAAGGCGTTCTGGATCACCGTCATCGTCAAGATGCCCGGCGCTATGAAGGTGGTGAAGGCGACACCCATCACGTCGCCCCGGGTCGGGCCGATGGCGATCGTGAAGATCATCAGGAACAGCCCCGCCGTGATCAGCGGCGCCATGATCGTCTGCGCCCAGACGTTCATGAACCGCGCCACCTCGCGCCACGCCAGCGTGTAGAGCCCGAGCCAGTTCACCCGGCCGAAGCGCCTGACGCCCATCTGCCGCCCCGTATCCCCGGTCGCCATGCTCTCGTCTCCTTCGGTCCGGCCCGCCTTGTATCCGGCGGTACTGCGCTTAGAATAGGAACTCGCCAATCCGTTCAAGGTCGGCCCCCGCGCGCTGACGCAGGGTCCCCTGACCAATCTCACGCGAAGGATCGCACATGTCCTGGACCGACGACCGAGTCGAGCTGCTCAAGAAGATGTGGGGCGAAGGCCAATCGGCCAGCCAGATCGCCAAGGAGCTCGGCGGCGTCACCCGCAATGCGGTGATCGGCAAGGTGCACCGTCTGGGCCTCTCGAACCGTACGACCGGGGCCGCCGTGGCCGATACGCCAGAGGCCGCAGCCGATATCGGCGTCGAAGCCGAGGTCGCCGCCCCGGTCGTGGAGGCCGCTCGCCCGAAAGCGCCGCTCCGCCCCGAGCCGGAGGCCGCCCCGTTTCCGGAGATGGCCGAGGACGACGACGAAAAGGACGACGATCCGCCCGCGCCGCCGATGAGCGCTGCACGCCGCGCGATCATCCCCGCCGGTCAGCCTCTCCCGCCGCAGCCCTCGGCCAACGAGATCAGCCCCGAGGCCCTGGCCAAAGTCAGCGAAGTCGAGAAGCAGGCGAGGCGCATAACGCTCATGGAACTGACCGAGCGGACCTGCAAATGGCCCGTGGGCGATCCCGCGACGCCCGATTTCTGGTTCTGCGGTCTGCCCGTGCAACAGGGCAAACCCTATTGCGAGGCCCATGTCGGCGTGGCCTTCCAACCCATGTCCTCCCGCCGCGATCGCAAGCGCTGACCCCCCACGTCATCGCCCCGTAGGGTGCGCGTTCATGCGCACCGCCCGGCCCGCCGCGCGTCTGGCGCTTGACACGGGAGGGTGCGCTTTCACCGCGCGCCTGCCCTGGCCGCACCCCCGCGCCGCCCGACACGCTCAGCCGCTACCGGCAGTGCCGCGCCACCTCGCGCGATTTGAGCCCGGTCTCCACCAGCATGCACCGGTCCCGCGCCTCGTAGTAATACCCGCTCGCATACCAGCTCACCGCCTCGGCCTCGTTCCCGTCCGACACGAGCCAGGCTCCCCGAAGGTAACGACCCGCGTAGGTCAGGTTGACCTCGGGATCGAGAAGCTCCTGCGGCGGGCCGCGGTGGCCCATGGTGCGCGCGGTCTCTGGCAGGATCTGCATGAGTCCCCAATAGGGACCGTTCCGCGCCGTCGCGCGGTAGTCGCTTTCGCGCTGGATCACCCGGTGCAGCAGGCTCGGCGGGATCTCGTGCTCCGCGGCGAAACGGTTCACCAGAGCGCGCATCTCGGGCGTCTCTCCCGGGAAAAGCCCCGCGGTGGAGGCCGTGACGGCGGGTGCTGCCCGCTCGCCCGGAAGCATGCCGCAGGCGGAAAGGGCAAGCCCCGCGCAGATCATAAGGTAACGCATCATGACGCGAGATTACCGAGGCGCCCCGACGGCGCCAGTCAGGATCGCCACGCCCGCGCAAAAAACCGCTCACTGGCCCTCAGAGGTGCCGCCACCAGGCCGGTCCGGGCTCGGGCCGTCTCGGCAGACCGATGTCGCGGCGCAGATGATCGGTCAGCGTCACGACAGGCCGCCCCCGGAGCCTGTCAATGAATTTCATCATGGTCTTCGTCCGTCTTTTTCTGGATCATCCCTCCTGTTACTTCGCGATCCAGCGCCAGAGAAACGAAACATGGCCATCCCAAACATGACAAGATTTCATGTCTGATCCCACCGACCCCCTGCCGCCTCTGCCCTGCCTTCGGGCCTTTCTCGCGGTCTCCGACTGCGGCAGCTTCACCCGAGCGGCGGCGCGGCTCGCGCTGACCCAGACCGCTGTCAGCCACCAGATCGCCCGGCTCGAAACCCATGTCGGCGCCCGGCTCTTCCACCGCGACCGCTCCGGCGTGACGCTCACCCCGGCAGGCGCCCGGATGCGGCCATGGATCGAGGAGGGTCTCGCCGCCCTGCATCGCGGCCTCGCCGCGGCGCGTCCGTCCGGGGACGAGACCTCCGTGACCATCGCCACGACGCCCGAATTCGGCACGCGCTGGCTCGCCCCCCGGCTGCCGCGACTGCTGCGCGAGATACCGGGCATCCGCATCGGGCTCAGCTTCGGATACGGCCGCGACGCGCTCGTTTCGGGCACGGCCGATCTTGCGGTCTGGCTCGGCCCCGGCGGGCCGGGCACCGAGGCCGCCGCCCTTGGCCACGAGGAGGAATTCTCCGTCTGCTCGCCGGACCTCGCGTCCCGCCTGCCGGCCATGCAGGCCTTTCTCGCCGCACCGATGCTGCGCTACGCGGGCGCGCGGCATACGGTGCTCGACTGGGAGCGCTACTACACCCTCGTGCGCACCGGGCGCCACGGCACGCCGCCTCCCTTCGAGAGCTTCGACCTCGGCCCGGTCTACGAGGATTTCGATGCGATGATCGCGGCCTGCAAGCGCGGCGAGGGGTTCGCGCTGGTGCGTACCTCCCTCGTGCTGGACGACCTCGCAGCGGGCAGTCTCGTAAGCCCCTTAGAGGAGATCGTGACGTCCGACTTGCGCTATCACGCCGTGGTGCCCTCGGGTCCCCGACCGCCCGTGATCGCCCGGATCCGCGACTGGCTCGTCACCACCAGCCATGCCGAGAACCGCCCTCTTCCGCGCCCCGCGCCCGACGCTCCGTAGGGTAGGTTTCCAACCCACCCTCCTCCGGACCATGCAGGACAGGGCTCCGGATCAAAGGTCCGCCCGCCGCCTCAGGTCACGCCGTACCGGGCCAGGAACGTCTCCACCGCGCCATCGACCACACGCCGTTTCTGCGCCGGACTGAACTCCCGGTCGAGCGCGAACACGAGACGCGGAAACAGATCCGCCTTGCACAGCTCGTGGAACTGGTCCGCCGCAAGCGGCAGGTCCTCGATCCGGAGCTCGCCCCGCGCGATGGCGCTCTCGAAGAACCCGATCAGCTTGCCCCGCACGAGAAGCGGACCACTCTCGTAGAATTCCCGCCCCAGTTGCGGAAACCGAGCACTCTCCGCGACGCAAAGCCGGAACACCTTCTGCCCGAACTCCGAGGTGATGAAATCCACCATCTGGGTGCCGACCGTCGTCAGCACTTCCCGGACCGGACCGGTGAAATCGACCGAGGCCATGGCAAGGTCCGCGTGACGCACGCAGTCCTGCCGCGCGACCTCGAGAAACAGCAGCCGCTTGTCAGGGAAATAACTGTAAAGCGTCGCCTTCGAAACACCGGCGGCCCGGGCGATATCGTCCACGCTGGCGCCCTCGAACCCGACGGACATGAAGATGTCCCTCGCGCCGTCGATCACCTGATCGAACTTCCGCCCGCGCTTGATGTCCTGGGACGTCCCGTCCGGCATGACTTCTCCAACCCTTCTTCGGGATATAAACCGTCCGGTTCAGTTACAAGGGTCGCGCGGTCCGCCGCACGCCACCCGCGAACGCCGCGGATCAGACCGCGTAATCTTCGGGATCAGGCGGCCGCGCAAAATCTCCCCGCGAATAGCCCTGCAGAAAGAGCAGCGCGGTCAGGTCGCCGTGGTTGATCCGGAGGCTGCACTCGGCCTGCACCGCAGGCTTGGCATGCACCGCCACGCCGGTTCCGGCGTGCAGCAGCATCCCGAGGTCATTGGCACCGTCACCCACCGCCATCGCCTCGCCGGGAGTGACGCCGACCTTGCGCACCGCCGCCTCCAGCGCATCGACCTTGGCCTGGCGCCCAAGGATCGGCGGCAGTACGCGTCCGGTCAGCTTGCTGCCAGAGACTTCGAGCCGGTTCGCCCTGACCTCGTCCATGCCCAGCATGGCCGCAACCGGTTCGGCGAAGGCCGTGAACCCGCCGGACACCAGAACCGTGCGGGCGCCGTTGGCCTTCATCGTCGTCACGAGCCTCCGCGCGCCCGGCGCCAGTGTTATCCGCTCCGCAAGAACCTGCCCGATCGCCTCGACATCGAGGCCTTCAAGCAGAGCCACACGCGCCTCGAGCGCGCCCTCGAAATCGACCTCGCCGTGCATCGCGCGGTCCGTGATCGCCGCCACGTCCGCGCCGACCCCGGCAAGGTCCGCCAGCTCGTCGATGCACTCCTGCCCGATCATCGTGCTGTCCATGTCCGCGATCAGCACGCGCCGCCGCCGGTGCCCGGTCCGCTGGACGCAGAAATCCACATCCTCGTCCTGCAGCGCCCGCCAGGTTTCCTCGCGGTTGTTGGGCACACGCATCACCGGGAACTCCGCGGCCTCGTCGGGCGCGAGCCATACGGCATCCCCTCCGCCCCATGCGTTACGGAGCGACTCGACCAGAGCGGGCGTCAGCCCGCCCGGCTTCGCGATCATCGTGACGGTGAACATGGCGGTCCTCCCGGTGGTCACTCAAGGCGAATGCCCGGGCTTGTCGCACGGACGCAAGCCCCTTCCGTCCGCAATCTGGCGACAGATCAGCGCGGCGTGCCTTGAGCGAGCGCAAGTTTCCGATAAGCGCACAATTTGGGCGGCAATTGCGCGATCCTGCCTTCCCGCGTCATTTCGCGGCTTGCCGAGACCCCGCGCCCTCCCGTATCTGCCGCGGCGGGACACCCCTCCCCAACGAGGGGCGAATATCTGAGAGGGTATCGTCAGATGACACTCGACCACCCGGCCACGCGGCCGGCAAATCCGCGTTTCTCGTCCGGCCCCTGCGCCAAACCCCCTACATTCGCGCTGGAAAAGCTGGCCGACGCCCCCTTGGGCCGGTCGCACCGCGCCTCCGTGGGCAAGGCGAAGCTCAAGGACGCGATAGAGCGCACCCGCGCGATCCTCGGCGTTCCGGCCGACTATCGCATCGGCATCGTCCCCGCCTCCGACACCGGCGCCGTCGAGATGGCGATGTGGTCGCTCCTCGGCGCGCGCAAGGCCACCATGGTGGCCTGGGAAAGCTTCGGCGCGGGCTGGGTCACCGACGCCGTCAAGCAGCTGAAGATCGACGCCGAGGTGAAGACCGCGGACTACGGCCAGATCGTCGATCCGGCCTCCATCGACTGGAACACCGACGTCGTCTTCACCTGGAACGGCACCACCTCCGGCGTGCGGATGCCAAACGGCGACGCGATCCCCGCGGACCGCGAGGGCCTGACGATCTGCGACGCCACCTCCGCTGCCTTCGCCCAGGACCTGCCCTGGTCGAAGCTCGACGTCACCACCTTCTCCTGGCAGAAGGTCATGGGCGGCGAGGCCGCGCACGGCATGCTGATCCTGTCGCCCCGCGCGGTGGAGCGCCTCGAGAGCTACACGCCCCCCTGGCCCCTGCCGAAGATCTTCCGCCTGACGAAGGGCGGCAAGCTGATCGAGGGCATCTTCGTGGGCGAGACGATCAACACGCCCTCGATGCTGGCCGTCGAGGATTACCTCTTCGCCCTCTCCTGGGCCGAGGAGATCGGCGGGCTTCCGGCGCTCATGGCCCGCGCTGACGCCAATGCGCAGGCGATCTGGGACTTCTGCGCCGCCCGCGACTGGATCGACAATCTCGCCGCCGACCCCGCGACGCGCTCCAACACCAGCGTCTGCCTGAAGTTCACCGACCCCCGCATCGCGGACGGCGCGGCCTTCGCCAAGGCCGTGCAGAAGCGGCTCGAGGCCGAGGGCGTGGCCCTCGACGTGGGCGCCTACCGCGACGCGCCCCCTGGCCTCCGGATCTGGTGCGGCGCCACCGTCGAGACCACGGACATCGAGGCGATGCTCCTCTGGCTCGACTGGGCCTTCCACGCCGAGATCGACGCCCAGGCCTAGGCCGCCTGAACGGGCGGTGGGGTGAAACCCCACCCTACCCCCACCGCAAGCGCAGGGTGGGTTCCAACCCACCTTCCCCCTTACCCAAGCGGCCCCCACCGCACCCGTAGGATGGGTTTCCAACCCACCGCACCCCAAAACCAAAGGACCACGCCCATGGCCCCCCGCGTTCTCATCTCCGACCAGCTCTCCGACGCCGCCGTGCAGATCTTCCGCGACCGCGGCATCGACGTCGACTTCCAGCCCGACCTCGGCAAGGACAAGGACCGCCTGCTCGAGGTGATCGGCCAGTACGACGGCCTCGCCATCCGCTCCGCCACCAAGGCCACGGAAAAGGTCATCGCCGCCGCCAAGAACCTCAGGGTCATCGGCCGCGCCGGCATCGGCGTCGACAATGTCGACATCCCCGCGGCGTCGAAGAAGGGGATCATCGTGATGAACACCCCTTTCGGTAACACGATGATCTGAGTG